>Ga0209456_10000001_pt1 | contig 232635 bp, 200 predicted proteins | sample COG_11_FD_184755 | JGI IMG/M metagenome (GOLD analysis project Ga0209456, IMG submission 184755) | Pelagic marine sediment microbial communities from the LTER site Helgoland, North Sea, for post-phytoplankton bloom and carbon turnover... | ecosystem: Environmental > Aquatic > Marine > Neritic...
GGCCACGTCTTCCTGCGTCACCACCGTCGCCTGGCCCCAGTCGGGGTTGTAATTGATACCGGCGATATCGGTGTACGCATCGCTAAACAGCGAGATCACGTTCGCCGCATCGTCCGTCGGCGTCGGTGCCGCCGTCGTTGGCTCAGTCGCTGGCGGACCACTGCTCTCGAAGTACATATTATCGATCCAGACAGTGCCGTTGCCGTCGAACTTCAGCTGGATGATGTCCGTGAGATCAACACCCGCAAATGCCGTCAGCGGAATGTCCACACTCACCCAGGTGCCTGGCGTGATCGGCAGCGCATAAGCCATCTCAACCGGGCCCGTGCTGATCAGGGAGACGTTCAGCACCGTGGAATCGGCCGTCCAGAAGTCCACGTGCAGCGTGTCCATGCCGGACACATCCTGGGGATTACCTTCGAAGGCCGTGCCCTGGTAGTCCAGGCCGGCGTACTTCAGCGTGTTGTTGCCCGCAACGTCTTCCTGCGTCACCACCGTTGCCTGGCCCCAGTCGGGGTTGTAATCGATGCCGGCGATATTGGTGTACGCATCACTGAACAGCGAAATAACATCCGCCGCGTCCGCCGTCGGCGTCGGTGCCGCCGCCGTTGGCTCAGTGGCAGGGCCGCCGGCCGATTCGAAGTACATGTTATCGATCCAGACAGTGCCGTTGCCGTCGAACTTCAGCTGGATGATGTCCGTGAGATCAACCCCGGCAAATGCCGTCAGCGGAATGTCCACGCTCACCCAGGTTCCCGGCGTAATCGTCAGCATATAGGCTGTCTCAACCGGCCCCGGGCTGATCAGGGAGACATTCAGCGCCGTGGAATCGGCCGTCCAGAAGTCCACGTGCAACGTGTCCGCTCCGGACACGTCCTGGGGATTACCTTCGAAGGCCGTGCCCTGGTAGTCCAGGCCGGCGTACTTCAGCGTATTGTTGCCGGCCACGTCTTCCTGGGTCACCACCGTTGCCTGGCCCCAGTCGGGGTTGTAATTGATACCGGCGATATCGGTGTACGCATCGCTGAACAGCGAGATCACGTTCGCCGCGGCCGCCGTCGGTGTCGGCGCCGCTTCACTGGGCTCAGTTCCGGATGAAGGGGTAGATTCGAAGTACAGGTTATCGAGCCAGATAGTGCCGTTGCCGTCGAACTTCAGCTGGATGACGTCTGTAAGATCGACACCGGCAAATTCCGTCAGCGGAATGTCCACACTCACCCAGGTGTTGGGCATGACGGTCAGCGCGTAGGCTGTTTCGGCCGCCCCCGAATCGATCAGGTAGACATTCAGTGCCGTGGAATCGGCCGTCCAGAAGTCCAGGTGCAACGTATCCGAGCCGGATACATCCTGGGGATTACCGGCGAAGTCCGTGCCCTGGTAGTCCAGGTTGGCGTACTTCAGCGTGTTGTTGCCGGCAACGTCTTCCTGGGTCACCACCGTTGCCTGGCCCCAGTCGGGGTTGTAATCGATACCGGCGATATCGGTATATGCATCGCTAAACAGCGAGATCACGTTAGCCTCATCCGCTGTCGGTGTCGGCGCGGCCGCCGTGGGCTCGTCGCCACCACCCGACGGGGCTTCGCCCGAGTACACCCGGACCCAGTCCACGTCCATGGTTACGGGGAATACAGTCGAAGCATCCGGAGCACCTGGCCAGTTGCCGCCAACAGCCACATTGAGGAGGATGTAGAAGGGCTGATCGAACGGTGCAGGAAACGCTGCGGCAGTTGACGACCAGTTGTTCTCCATGTGGTAGAGGACATCGTCGACATACCAGCGGATTTCGTCGGCATCCCACTCAATGGCATACGTGTGAAAATCGGCGGTCGCGTCTGTGGGGACAAGCGTCGACTCGCCACTCTGCAGATTTGCAGGGAACTCGCCGCCGTAATGAATAGTGCCGTATACGCTGTTATTCGTCGTGCCGTTCAGGTTCACAGCTTCCATGACGTCGATTTCGCCCGACGCCGCCCAACCACCGTAAGGACTGTCCTGCGCCAGAAGCCAGAATGCCGGCCACAGGCCCTGGCCGCCAGGCAGGCGCATGCGGGCTTCAATGCGGCCGTACTTGACTGCGAATCGGTCACGCGTATTGATACGCGCGGAGGAAAAATCGAAACCCTCTACTTGCTCTTCGCGCGCCGTAATCGTGAGCAGGCCATCGGCCAGCTGGGCGCTGTCGGGCAGGTAGTACTGCAATTCATTGTTGCCCCAGCCCGGGATGCCATATTCGGACCCGTCACCGGTCTCGAAGAACCAGGTTTCGGGATCGAGTGCATCGCCATCGAACTCATCGCTCCAGACCAGGGTCAGGGTGTCGCCAGGTGAAACTTCGTCGTTATTGGCGACGGTCAGCGTGGGATCGCTGATGTTGACGTTATCCTGCGGAGGAACCCCCGGCAGAACCACGATATCCACCTCGGAGTAGGGCACTGGGCGATTGTTTTCCTCGCAAGCAGATACGACAAGCAAGGCGGTCAAAGCGAAGGCGAGAATTCGCCCGCTGGAGAATTGGTTCATGCGTGAGCTCCCGGCACTTTGTATATCGCGACGAGATATGCTCGACGCGACCTCTCAGCCGGGAGAATACGCGTGCAATGACAACGCTGTCAATCTATTTTTGACAGCGTTGTCAACATTGTAAAATCAGAGCCCCTGGTGGGCCTTCACGAAACCGATCTTCTAGCAACACCCGGCGGCAAGCCCGGTAAACCGAACCCCGTTTGAACGGACCGAGTCGGCAGGTTTTGCTCCGGCCAGGCGCTCGTCCCAGGCCTCGTTAATGTGATCGGTGACGGCCACGGGGACTGGCACAAACGCGCCTACCATCGCCGCACCGCCGAGTGCGAACGCGAACGAGGCGTTATCCGACTTTGCTTTGTAAAACATCAGGTTATCTCCGTAATAAGGAAAAGAGTGGCGTCTTCATCGATCCGCAATCAGCGTTCGATGGACGCACGATAGAGCGCATGGAGATGGTCTACAAACGAAAAAAATTCAGGCCGGAGATGAGAAAAATCTAACGAACTGCCTCGAATTTCTGCAATATCCATTCACGCAGCAATGCGACGGTTTCGTCGTCAGCCCTGTCCTCGTGACAGACCAGGTAGTAGGAGACATCGGCAACGAGCTCCTGCTCGAAAAGCCGCACGATGCTCCCGTGCTGAAACCACAGGTCCGCTAGCGGCACCGGCACCAGCGCGGCGCCAATGCCGCGCTCCGCAGCACGCACGACCGCAATCATTGAATCGAGGCGCGTAACCTTGCTGTGCTCGGCCAACTGGATGCCAGAGGCTTTCTGCCAATGCAGCCAGGCCTTGGGCCTGGTTTCATGCACGATGAGCGGGAAGTCGCTGACGATCTTCTTGTCCTTGACGCGCAGTTTCTTCTTGAACTCAGGTGAACCGGCGGGCGCCATGCGCAGCGGGAACAACAGGTTCGACGACATGCTTGCTGGCGGCGACTTGAATAGCCTGATCGACAGGTCGGCATCCGCCGGGTGCTTCTCGGCAGACTCGTCGCTGGTGCCGACCTGGATATCGATTTCCGGGTGCTCCGCAGTGAACTCGCTAAGGCGCGGAACAAAGAACTCGCTGGCGAAGAACGGCTGCACCGAAATCCGTACCGACTTACGGGGTCCGGACTGCTTGTAGGTTGCCAACACCGCGTCCAACTCATCGATCAGCGGATTGATGTCCTCGTACAGGGTCTTGCCCGCTTCGGTCAGACTCGTGTCCCGAGTGCCGCGTTTGAACAGCTTCAGTCCAAGCTCCTCTTCGAGACTCTTCATCTGGTGACTGACCGCCGACGACGTAATAAAGAGTTCGTCCGCCGCCGTTCGAAAGCTCTCGTATCTCGCCGCGACACAAAATGTCCGCAGGCCTCGCAATGAGGATCTTGTCGCAGCTTTGAGGCGCGGCATCCTACACGCACCTATTTCGATTCGTGCTGCTGAAACACGGCTTTCGGCGTCCGATCCACCTTAAACAAACCCCAGTGCTTCTCGGCACCATCGGGATTATTCGGATTGCCTTTCCAGGGCTCATCGAACGCCTCGAAAAAGAAGGTGGTGACATTCGCTTCAGTCGCCCAGTCGCCCAGCTCTCGAAAGTAACGTGCCTGGTCAGCCTCATTCGCGCGCTCGCCAAACTCCACAGCGCGGCTGGCCCAACCAGCTTCCAGGATGGCGATCGGCTTTCCTGGCAGCGCCGCATGTACACGTTCAATATTCTCTACCGTGTAGGGGATAGCCTCGTCGATCGTCTTCTCCTCCCAGGCGGGATACGTGTGAACGCCAACGAAATCGACCTCCGCGGCCAGCGGTGCGCCATCCAGAATCCACCACTCATAATTGTCAGCAACTGTAACCGGTTGATCGACGGCGGCTTTTACCTGGCGAACATAAGCAATGACCTGGTCCAACGGCACCATGTGGTCATTCCACGACACGAGGGCTTCATTTCCGACGTTGACGGCGACGACGATGTCGGCGAACTCCGTGGCGAGACCGATGCCACGTTGCACCTCTTTCTCATTGGCGCGCGTATTTGCCAGTAATTTTTCCGCCGGGATCGGCTCATCCAGCCACGGGCATCCTTCGTGGTTACTGAATTCCGCATCCAGCCAGATACCGAGCAGCACCTTAACCGGAATATCGTGATCGCGAATCAGCTCCAACGTCGTTAGTGTGTTTTCGCCCGAGTCGTAGAGCCGAATCAGGCGAAAATCATGCGCCTCCAGAATCCGGAGATCTTCCAGGATCTCCTCGTCGCTGGGGTTCACTGCCCCTTGACCGCGATCCGGGTGCTGTCCCTCGCGGAATCCCGAATAAGCGACTGCCATAACCTCTCCGACCAGCAGGTCACGAGGCGCCTGCTGCAGAGGTTCAGCGGCAGAGGTCGTCGATTCGTTGTCGGGCGCGCGTTGGCAGCCGATAGTTACAAGCACCGCGATCAACAACCCCGGTACTGCGATCCTGACTAAGTTAACCATGCCTGTTTACCCCTTGGTCGAGCGTTTATCATTGATCCGAAATTGTGTGCGCAGCTGCGTATCTGAACTGCCGCCGATCCACGCGTGAAACTCACCTGGCTCGGTGGTCGGCCGCATGTCGCGACCGAAGAACGCGAGGTCATTCGTGTGCAAATCGAAATCGACGGTCACCGTCTGGCCGGGCTCCAGGCGCACGCGACGAAAGCCCTTCAGTTCCTTCACAGGTCTCGTAATACTCGCCACCAGGTCTCGCACGTAGAGCTGCACTACTTCCTCCGCCGCGACTTCTCCGGCGTTAGTGAGATCTGCACTGATAGTCACTGTGTCGCCGAGAGAGATCTCGTCAACGCTGACACGGATATGCTCATAGTCAAAGTGCGTGTAGGACAGGCCGTGGCCAAAAGGAAACAGTGGCGTAAAACAGGTATCGAGATGGAACGCGCTCATACCGAGCGACGTCTGCTCCGCCCTTGAATCAATATCATCAATATGTGCGACGTTGTCCCGGGAAGGCGGTTTGCCGGAATTCTTCTGGCTGTAGTAGATCGGGATCTGGCCCACCATGCGAGGAAATGTTGCGGGCAATTTTCCGGAAGGCGACTCAACTCCGAACAGAAGATCGGTGATCGCAGGCCCACCCATCGTTCCCGGGTGCCATGCGTAGAGAATGGCGTCCACATGGTCAACAATGTTGGTGAGTGTTAATGGCCGCCCAGCCAGGATAACGGCGACAACCGGCTTGCCGGTTGCTCGAACGCGCCTGACCAGTTCCGCCTGGTCGCCCGGCAAGCTGATGTCGGCACGCGAGTGCGCCTCGCCGGAGAGAATCGACTCTTCACCCAGAAACAGGACTGCCAGATCTGCTCCGGCCGCGATCGCCGCTGCATCGTCAAAGGTCTTGCTCGCCTTGCTGCGCGAGTTCTCCATCGCGCGCTCGTACCGAATGTCGACGGCACCACCTGCGAAGTCATGCATGGACTGCAATGGCGTGATGCTATGGTCGATATCGCCATCGAATATCCAGGTCCCCAGTTGCTGATAAGGGGCGTCCGCTAACGGTCCGATAACGGCGATCGAGTTCAGGCGTTTAGCAGACAACGGCAGCACGCCATGTTCATTCTTGAGCATTACGACACTCTGCAGCGCCGCCTGTTTTGCCGCCTTCATGGCCCGCTCATTCGCGACCGACGGTAATTTGTCCGTGTTGTTTCGTGGATTCTCAAACAGGCCCAGACGCATCTTCGTGCGCAGGATATTCCCGACTGCGGTATCGATCGCACTTTCGCCGATACGTCCGTCCTCGATCAGGCTTCCGATGTGGTTACTATAGGCGTCGCCCGCCATTTCCATGTCGACGCCCGCTGTTACAGCCTCAAATGCGGATTCCCTGTCGTTTTCTGTCAAACCGTGAATCTGCAGTTGCCGGATTGAGTCCCAGTCGCTCACGACGAAGCCGTCAAAATCCCATTCCTCGCGCAGTACCTGCCGCAGGAGAAACTCGTTGCCCGAAGCCGGCACGCCATTGAGATCCGAGAAGGATGTCATCAATGTGAACACACCTGCGTCAACCGCTGCCTTGAACGGACGCAAGTAGACATTGCGTAACTTGGTTTCGGGAATATTGGTCGTCGCATAGTCCCGGCCGCTCTCCACGGCACCATACCCGGCAAAGTGCTTGGCACAGGCGGCAATAGAACCCGTGGCGGCCGGATCCTCACCCTGGAATCCTTCGACCGTAGCGACCGCGAGTTCGCTGCATAGCAGCACGCATTCGCCGAAGCTCTCCGCAATGCGGCCCCACCGTGCGTCACGTGATATGTCGATCATCGGCGCAAATGTCCAGTTGATGCCCGCTGTCGCGGCTTCCAGCGCGGCAATTCGGGCCCCCTCACGCACGAGATCGGGGTTCCAGGTGGCCGCCTGTCCGAGCGGAATCGGCCAGATTGTCTTGAAGCCATGAATGACATCGCGACCGACCAACAAGGGAATACCAAGGCGGCTTTCCTCAACGGCGATACGCTGCAACTCGTTGACTACATCGACATCAACGACATTGATTACCGAGCCAATGTGGCCGGCCCGTAGACCGTCCGCGAGATAATCCGGGGCATAGCCTTCGCTGGCGCTCACCTGGCACATCTGGCCGATCTTCTCGGCCAGTGTCATTTCAGAAAGCAGCGCCTGGATACGGCGCTCAAGTGACTTCTGAGCGTTCATTTGGATAGCAGTCGTGGTCTGCATGGATTTTGTTCACCGTCGTCTGCAGGACGCAGTTGGAAAGACAAATTCGGGGAATCTCGGGATTCGCTGAGCATTGCCCGACCTGCCCCGAAGTGTTTTACGTAATTTACAGCATTTGACAGCGCTGTCAATTTGCTGGACGATGACAATTATTACAAGAATGCACCGATATGGGGCGGGGAAAATCAGCATGGCGCATGCCACTCATTACGAAACAGCACCTGAAGACCGAATCCCGTTTTACCAGAAGATCATTTATGGCAGCGGCGCGTTCGTAAACAACCTGCTCGCTGCGGCAATGGGCGGCATGATCATCGTTCTCAATCTCGGTCTCGGAATGAACCCCGCGCTCGTCGGGCTCCTCGGCGCCCTGCCTCGCCTCACCGACGCAATCACTGACCCACTCATGGGCTTCATCTCGGACAACACGAAATCTCGTTTTGGCCGAAGGCGACCCTACATCTTTGTCGGCGCGATCGCGGTCGGGATCATCTTCGCGCTGCTCTGGCAACTGCCTGTTGGCAAGAGCGAAGCGTTCTACTTCTGGTATTTCCTGGCCGGCTCGCTGATCTTCTACCTGGCATACACCATATTCGCAACGCCCTGGGTCGCGCTGGGCTACGAATTGACGCCGGATTACCATGAACGCACGCGCCTGATGGGAACCCAGAATTTCATCGGCCAGCTCGCGTACGTAGTCGCACCGTATTTCCTGCTCATTATGCAAAGCAAGTTATTGTTCGATGACATGGTGGACGGCGCAGCGGGACTATCAATTATCATTGCTGTGTTCGTTATTGCAGTTGGCATACTACCGGCAATATTCCTGCGCGAAAGGCTTAAAGAGGTTGCTGTAGCGGAAGCGGAGGAAAAAGGCTCGGAGGTCGAGAGCGCTGGCAGCGTTATGCTCGCGAGTATCAAGTCTTTCTTCACCGGCTTCGCGATCTCGCTCAAGTTCAAGCCGTTCCTGAAACTTTGCGCCGCGACTTTTCTCGTCTTCAACGGCTTCATGCTGATCGCGGCATTCCAGTCCTACGTCATTATTTATTATGTGTTCCGCGGTGATACGATCGCCGGAGCCGAATTCGTCGGCCATGCGGGCGCGCTCGGTGCGATCTCGGCGTTTGCCGTTATCATTTTCGTAACCTGGCTCGCGACCAAGATTGGCAAGCGCCGGGCTTTCTTCGTGACTACCGGCGTTTCGATGCTCGGTTACTTGCTCAAGTGGGTTTGTTACAACCCCGAGACTCCCTGGCTGCTCTTGCTGCCCGCCCCCCTGATGGCGTTTGGACTCGGCGGGCTGTTCACTCTCATGCCGTCGATGATTGCGGATGTCGTGGATGCGGATGAATTGAACACCCACGAGCGCCGCGAAGGAATGTACGGCTCGATCTTCTGGTGGGTAGTTAAACTCGGCATGGCAGCTGCACTGGCCGCTGGTGGCTTCCTGTTGAACGCAACCGGTTTCGACGTGGCGCTAAAAGGCGCGCAGACCGCGGAGACTATCTTCCTGATGCGCATCTTCGATGTGTTCGTACCATTTGCTGCTTCAGGTATCGCGATCTGGGCGATCGCGTCCTACACACTCACAGAGGAAAAGGCGCACGACGTCAGGAGGCAGCTTGAAGAACGCCGTGGAGCCTAACACGCAACCATTACGTTTTACCGAGAAGCTTGGTTATGGGCTGGGGGACACCGCGTCAAATTTCTTCTTCCAGGTCTTCAACATCTTCCTGTTGTACTACTACACCGATATCTTCGGCTTGTCTGCGGCAGCGGTTGGCACGATGTTCCTGGTCACAAAAATCGTGGACGCGGTCAGCGACCCGGTCATGGGCCTGATCGCCGACCGCACAAACTCCCGCTGGGGAAAATTCCGTCCCTACCTGCTGTGGGCTGCTATTCCGTATGCCGTTTGCGGCTACGCGATGTTTGCCAACCCTGATCTGTCCGACGCCGGCAAGCTCGTATATGCCTACGCGACGTACACGCTCATGATGCTCGCCTACACGGCCATTAACGTTCCCTACTCGGCCCTGATGGGGGTCATTTCACCTTCGTCGATCGAACGAACCAAGGTCGCCAGCTACCGCTTCATCTGTGCTTTTGCCGCCGCGTGGTTGATCGGCACATTTGTCACTCCGCTCAAGAACATCCTTGGCGGGGGCGATGAGGCTCTGGGCTTTCAGTTGACGATGATGATATTCGCGGTCCTTTCAGTCGCACTGTTCTGGACTGCGTTCGCAACAACGCGAGAACGCGTTACACCTGTACAAACCCAAACCGAAATACGAGCGGACGTTCGCGCCCTGGTCAAAAACGGTCCATGGATTGCGTTGTTTATCGCCGCGATTCTCACGCTCATGAACATAGCCGTACGCAATGGCACGCTGCTTTATTACTTCAAGTACTACGTGGGCGATGACGGCACTCCCCTGTTCCTTATCTTCGACAAGACAGCCGTATTCATGTCGTCGGGGCTGATGGCCATGATCGTCGGAATAGCGCTAACGAAAACGCTCAGCGAACACTTCGAGAAGCGCCACCTGATGATCGTCTTGTCGGTACTCAACGCCTTGGCGATGGCCGCCTTCTACGTCATCCCGCCGGATCAGTATTGGCTGATGGTCACTGTGAATTGCCTGGCCGCTTTCGTTATCGGCCCAACCCCGGCACTCGTCTGGTCGATGTACGCCGACACGGCCGACTACGGTGAGTGGAAGTCCGGCCGAAGGACGACAGGTCTGATCTTCTCAACCCTGCAGTTTGCCCAGAAACTGGGACTTGCGGTTGGCGCGGGGCTGGCCGGGATTATCCTGGGCTGGTTCGGATTCATAGCGAACGAAATGCAGACTGACTCGTCGTTAGCCGGCATACGCTTCCTGTTTAGCGTTCTGCCCGCGCTGCTTGCCCTTATGGGCACAGCCGCGATTTTCTTCTACCGCATCAACTCAGACACGATCGCGAGATTTGAGCGGGAACTCCTGGCGCGCCGGTAGGCGATACTCACTACGAGTACGCGTCGCGGCATGCGTTGCGTAGCGACTTCAGAAACTGATCATCCGCACACAGCTGCTTTGCATAGTCCAGTTCCCGCTTACCACCCTTCGCCCGCAGCAATTTGCGGAGCTTCTGTTTCGAGTCCCGGTCCCACGCTCCAGGCTCCGTCGCCGCGACGATCGGCGCAAGCGCGCTGAAACCGTGCTTCTCGTCAGGGCTCCATGATCGGAACGACCTGATACCGACGGCCTTCGCTACTGCGCCCATTACGCGGTTTGCGGCTGCCCACCGCGTCCTTCCTCCAACACGCCCGAGCACCTCGGTTGCCAGCTGTGAACTTGTCGTAATCCATTCTTCGTCGAAGATCTCTCTATGCCGAGCCCCGGGTAGGCTCAAGTGCATATCGCAGCTTGCGAGTTTGGCGAGTGTCCTGATCCCTGTGCGATAACGCGGGTTTCCGCGCTTCTTGCGCACCTCTTCCAGTGCCAGCAAACGTATTTCCGGCAGTACCGGACGGTATCCCAAATGGTAATAGAACCAGAATGCACCGCTCTGCAGTGCTTCGCGATTTCCCTCGCCGAACTGATACGGGTTGGCGATGTAGCGCGTGCAACCAACAAGAGAGTGATAAACCCGCATCACTTGTACCCACAGGTACGACGCCTCGCTGCCGCGATACTCGTCGAAGATGTTCACGCCAGTATTGACCTGCTTGAAGACGATGCTCGATCCGCCATAGCCAATCGGAGCGCCGTTAGCCAGGATCAGGAAGCCCATCGTGCACTCGAGCGGAAACCTGTGACTCGGCAGCAATCCGAACACAGCAATGCTGACGCCTTCACCAACATCGGCCAGGTAAACTTCATTCGGATTGGCGAAATTGAAGTGATACGTTTCCCGATGCCTGGCGGCAAGCGAAGCCATCGCGACATCGATCATCTTGGCGCCATTCGTCTTTGGCAGCCTTGCGACGGACTTCACCGGCCGTTGAATTTCGCGCTTCACATATTGCGGGCGTGATCGCATTCCCGTCTTGCGACTTATGATCGCCGCAAAGGGATAGACATTCCGCGATTTCGAGTACTCGCTTCCGGAAAGATCCCACACGAGCGGCACGTCGGCAGCGTCATACAACCGATGCCAAACAGGTTCCAGCTGTTTCCCGACCAGTTGTGCCATGAGCCAGTCGAAGTCCGTCCCCGGGCAACCCGACGAGACCAGCGTCACCCACTCCCTGGTCGTTATGTAACCACTAACGAAATACTCGTCCTCTGACGGTTGCAGAAGCAGCTGCAACAGTTCATCCAGGCGATCGGAATCGTCGAGTTCATCCCAATCGATGGAGACAACGCCGGGCGATGTTCTTGCCAGCCAACGAGCAACGTCGAATGAAAACGAGTACCGCAGCAGTGTCCCGGGCAGACCACTGTCTTCAAGATCGTGGCGCTGCGCCTTCGACAAGGATCGAATGCGTTGCTCGACATGATCGAGTGTATCACCCGCCTGACGGCGCTCTAACCGTGACTGTGGAAATGCCCGTGCAAAACACAGTTCGCCGTGCTCGTGAAGAAGCCTTTGTACCTGACCTGTTTTCATCGTCGAATATCCGGAGACAGTAGCGCGTCTTTGCTGAGTCGCAGATTGGTTGCAGCTGTCTCACCGATCGCCAGGGCCAATGCAACTTGTAGTGCGTCAAGAATCGAGAGATGAACGAGACGTGAGCTCATGGGAGTGTAGATATTCGTGTCTTCGTTCGCGTTGCACGCAAAAACGTATTGCGCCGACCTCGCCAGTTCTGAGCCACGTTCCGTAACAGCCACGACCGTCGCGCCGTTGTTCATCGCTGTTTCTGCGGCCTGGCACAGATCATTCGAACACCCCGTTTTCGAAATGATGACAAGCACGTCCTCACGCCCTGCTATCGAAGCGAACTGCCGGATGGTCGGCGTATCGGTTAGCGCACTGCATGGCGTGCCGAGTCGGAACAATTTTTGACTGGCATCGCCGGCCACATGTCCCGATGCACCTAGACCAGCGAACACAACCTGGCGTGCACCATCCATGCGAGCAACGACGTCATCGAAAGGCATAGTCGACAACTGTGTTCGCAGATCGATCAACGATTGGATGGCCGAATCGACGACTTTTGCCGTCGCATCCGAGGTCGCGTCGTCGACGCGTACGTCGTGGTGTACGACGCTTTCGGGTCTGCTCAAGGCCTCGGTGAGACGAATTGTCAACTCACGAAAGCCGCTCAGACCCATGCGCCGGCAAAACCGAATGACGGAAGGCTCGCTGGTGGCACAATCGCGCGCCACTTCGGCCACAGTCGATTCGGTTACCTGTCTGGGGTGGGCCAGAACCCACTCTGCGACCTGTTTCTCGGCACGACTGAGGCGCCCCAGTGACTGCGCAATCTGATCAAGCATGTAGTAATACTACACCTTTCGTGTAGTAGCCCTCAAATTAATAGTGCACTTTCCGCAGCTCTCTGTAGTAAAATTTCATCCCTCAGGAGACTTAAGATGGCAAACTTCGTACCGGTTGAAGAATTCGACCTGGTGATTTTCGGTGGCACCGGTGACCTGGCGCTGCGCAAGCTCTTGCCTGCCCTTTATCACAGGGTGAGCGACGGGCAGATTACGGGCGACAGTCGCATTATCGCTGCGAGCCGTGGCGATATGAGTCGGGAAGATTATCTCGTGGCTGTCGAACAGGCGCTTCGTGCAAACTTGCCTGACGGCGATTTTCACGACGAACAATGGCAGGCGATGCGTGATCGCGTCCATTACGCGCAATGTGATGCTCTTGCTGCTGATACCTGGAATGAGCTCGTCGACCTGCTCAGCAGCACGGGCGACCGCGTCCGCGTCGCCTACCTTGCGACCGCACCAAGTCTCTTCGGGCCGATTGCACAGGGTTTGAAGCAAAACGGGCTGATCACGGCAACCAGTCGAATCGTTCTCGAGAAACCGCTGGGCCACGACTACGAGTCGGCATGCACCATCAACGACCAGGTTGGCGATTGTTTTGCCGAAAACGAGATTTATCGAATCGATCACTACCTCGGTAAGGAGACAGTCCAGAACCTGCTCGCACTACGCTTTGCCAATTCCCTGTTTGAGCCCTTGTGGCGGCGCGGTGCCATCGACCATGTGCAAATCACCGTGGCTGAAGAACTCGGTGTCGGTGGGCGTATCGAGTACTACGATAAAATTGGCGCGCTGCGCGATATGGTGCAAAACCACCTGATGCAACTCGTCTGCCTCGTGGCGATGGAGGCGCCTTCAAGCCTGCATCACAACGCGGTTCGCGACGAGAAGATCAAGGTTCTGAGGGCGCTTCGCCCGATCTCCGGCGACAAACTGAAGACGAATACGGTACGTGGCCAGTACGCGGCTGGTGCGATCGATGGTGATGCGGTGGCCGGCTACCTGGACGAATTGAACGGCACGAAAAGCAGCACGGAAACTTTTGTTGCGCTGAAACTCGAGATCGACAATTGGCGCTGGTCGAACGTGCCCTTCTACGTGCGCACCGGCAAACGCTTGCCGGCCAAGCACTCGGAGATCGTGATCGAGTTCCAGGATGTTCCGCATTCGATATTCCCGAAGCAGAGTTACGAGATCCAGGCCAACCGACTGACAATTCGCTTGCAGCCCGATGAGGGAGTCGAGCTATCGCTCATGGCTAAAGAACCGGGTCCTGGCGGATTCGACCTTCGCCCCGTCTCACTCAATCTCAGTTTCGAAGAAACCTTCGGCATCCGCTACCCGGACGCGTACGAGCGCCTGTTAATGGAAGTTCTGCGCGGCAATCCCGCGTTGTTCATGCGGCGGGACGAGGTCGAGGCGGCGTGGCATTTCATCGACTCGATCATCGAGGGCTGGGAAAGTACACGGCACAAGGTCGAGTCCTACGTGGCCGGGTCCTGGGGCCCGAACGGATCGTCCTCGCTTCTCGACCGCGACGACCGTAGCTGGCAACCGGAAGACTGAAATGGAACACTTCTTCGAAACCCGCGAAGCCGCGTCCGTTGCTGCTGCGAAGCAAATAACCACCGCCCTGCGTCGCCGGCTTGACGCACAGGCGTCTGCTTCTCTTGTCGTCAGCGGCGGCTCGACTCCAATCCAGTGCTTTGCCAACCTGAGCACCCGAGAACTCGACTGGCAACGAGTCGGCGTCCTGGCAAGCGATGATCGCTGGGTTCCGGCCGATCACAAGGACAGTAATGAGAAGCTGATTCGAGAGAACCTTCTTGTCAATGCAGCCGCGGCAGCTGATTTTATGCCGTACTACGCCCCGGACACATCAATCGAGGATCGCTGTAAAGAATTGAACAGTGATATTCGATTGGCACCATTTCCGTTTGCCTGCTCGCTGCTTGGCATGGGCGCGGATGGGCATTTCGCATCGCTGTTCCCTGACGCGGACAATCTCGCCGCCGGTCTCGACCTCGAATCGAACAAACTGTGCCTGCCAGTCGAAACGCAGGCCAGTCCCCATTTGCGCGTTAGCCTGACCCTTGCTGCACTTTCTCGAAGCGATGACATCGTGTTGCTGTTTTTCGGCGAGGAAAAACGCGCCGTCTATGAGGCGGCCAAGAGCGGCAACAAACAATATCCGGTGAGCCAACTGCTCCTGCAAAAGCGAGCGCCGGTTCACACTTACTGGGCACCCTGATTATGCATCCAACGATTACCCGAGTGACGGAACGTATCGCCAAGCGCAGCAAGAGCGCACGCGCGGCGTACCTGGAGCGAATCCACAAAGCTTCGCATGAGCGGCCGGCTCGCCAGCAGGCAGCGTGCAGTAACCTGGCGCATGCCATGGCCGCGGCGTCCGCTATCGAAAAAAAGGCCATTGCGAACAGCGACGCACCCAACATCGGCATCATCACCGCGTACAACGACATGTTGAGTGCACATCAGCCCTTCGAGTCCTATCCCGCGCGAATAAAGCGTGCTGCCGCCGAGAACGGCGCCGTGGCGCAAGTAGCAGGCGGCGTGCCGGCCATGTGTGACGGCGTCACGCAGGGCCAGGAGGGCATGGATCTTTCCCTGTTCAGCCGCGACGTCATCGCGTTATCAACAGCCGTCGCCTTGTCACACGACGTATTCGACGCCGCCATACTGCTCGGCATCTGCGACAAGATTGTTCCGGGTATGTTGATCGGCGCGTTGTCTTTCGGCCATTTGCCGGTCGCGTTTGCACCAGCCGGTCCGATGGTCTCGGGCCTGTCCAACAAGGACAAGGCGCTCATCCGGGAAGATTTTGCGGCGGGACGAATCGACCGCAAAGAACTCCTTGAAGCCGAGTCCGCCGCCTACCATGCGCCCGGCACTTGCACGTTCTACGGCACGGCGAACAGCAACCAGATGCTGATGGAACTGATGGGTCTGCAGCTGCCGGGCGGTTCGTTCGTCAATCCCGATGCGCCTTTGCGAGACCACCTTACGGACGAAGCTGTGCGCCGGGTCGTCGGCAACACGAGTCTCGGCGAGCATTACGTACCGGTCGGAGAAATCGTCAGCGAGAAAGCCGTGGTCAACAGTATCGTGGGGCTGCTGGCGACCGGCGGGTCGACGAACCACACGATTCACCTGGTCGCGATCGCGAAAGCCGCTGGCATAAGCATTGACTGGGACGACTTCTCGGAGCTTTCCACGGCGGTGCCCTTGCTCGCACGCGTCTACCCCAACGGCCTGGCGGATGTGAATCATTTTCACGCTGCCGGCGGAATGGGACTCATTATCCGCGAACTGCTGGAGGCTGGACTCTTGCACGACGATGTCACCACGATCCTGGGGCAAGGACTGAGCAAGTTCTGTGACGAGCCGTTCCTGGAGAACGACAAACTCGCCTGGCGTGCCGGCCCGGACACCTCTCTTGATAGCGAGATCATCGCGACGGTTGATAAGCCGTTCGACAAGGAGGGCGGCTTGCGCCTCGTCAAGGGCAATGTCGGTCGCGCTGTCGTCAAGTTATCGGCCGTCGACAGCGATCACTACCAAATTGAGGCGCCTGCGAGGGTCTTCAAGTCCCAAGAAGACTTCAAGCAGGCATTCAATGACGGCGAACTCGAAATGGACTTGGTGGCCGTATTGCCGCACCAGGGGCCGTCGGCCATCGGCATGCCGGAATTACACAAACTCACGCCCTACCTCGGGCTGCTGCAGAACCGTGGGTTCAAGGTCGCGCTATTGACTGACGGAAGAATGTCGGGCGCATCCGGCAAAGTCCTGGCGGCAATTCATGCCACGCCCGAGGCGGCGAGAGATGGCCTTATTGGCAAGATTCGCGACGGTGACATCGTCACGATTGACTCGGTCACCGGCGAACTCCAGGTCTCGGCCGAAGACGATATCGAGGGGCGCGAGGCAACACCGAACGAGACTGCATCACACAGCGTCGGCATCGGGCGTGAACTGTTCCAGCCGTTCCGCGAGCGCGCGTCGAGTGCCGAGGAAGGAGCGAGTTTCTTCGCCTGACTCCGATATACTCTCGCCGACGATCGTGGCAAAGGGATACCGGGCATGGCAGGAGTGGATAAGCGCGTTGCGCTCGTAACGGGTGCGGGCCGTGGAATCGGACGAGCTACCGCAGAGCTCCTGGCGGCGCGCGGCGCTCGCGTTATGTGCGTCGCCCGGAGTCGCGAGGAACTGGAATCCCTCGGCCTTGAATACGTCGTTGCAGACCTCGGAAGTCCGGACGACTGCGCGCACGCGGTCGGCGAGACCGAGAACCGCCTGGGGCCCATCGAGATACTGGTCTGCAACCACGGCTTGGGTTCGGCACATGAAAAAGTAATCTGGGAGCAAAGCCCGGAGGACTGGCGCGAGACCATGCGCATCAACCTGGACGGACCGTTTGAGCTCTCACGAATAGTGACTCGCGGCATGACCGAACGCGGTTACGGGCGCGTCGTATACACCAGTTCGACAGCCGGTCTGGTCGCCGAACATGCGGGCAGCGCCTACACCAGCTCCAAACACGGGCTGATCGGCCTGATGCGTTCTGTTGCGACGGATGGCGGCGCGTTTGGCATCACGTCGAATGCCGTGTTGCCAGGCTGGGTGAGAACCGAGATGGCCGAACGCTCAGCCCGCCAGGAGGCCCTGGACCGGGGCATCACGCCCGAGCAGGTCTGGGAAGAACGCGCCGCGATGTATCCACCGGGCCGCGTCGCGACGCCCCAGGAAGTCGCCGAACTAATCGCGTTCCTCGCGTCGGAAGAATCCAGCGGCGTCAGTGGCGAGGCGATCCGGGTCGCGCTCGGTAGCGTGGCGTAGGAATTCCCTACAGATTTGTATCCGTGCAGGCCCCGAAAACGCTGACCACTATGCCATCTCTTGCAACAGCGGCCGACATATATCCGGTTGCTTCATGAACGACAAAACTGAAGGCCCGACCGCCTTCGAATCCCTGGAAGAAGATCTTCCCGTCTTCCATTATCGGCTTGCTGAAAGTCGTTGAGCGCTTTCCTTCACTGGCTTTCGTCGTCGAGATCGATTTCTTCTTCAGATCGATCACAACAAATTCGGGAACACCGAGTTCCCAGGGCGACGCCGTGTAACAGGTATCACCTTCAAGACAAATCTGGACCTGAGACGCCGCGCAAACGAACCTGTTCACACCCGTCAGGGGATCCGCATTGGCTGTTCCTGCAAGCAGCAGTCCGGCCAGTACTATTATCGCTTTTCTCATTATCTGCTCCCCTTGCTCAGTACTTGACCATGTAATCTTGGGCCTCCAAACAGACGCTGAAGGCTTTCTTGAAGTTGGTCAGTTCCTCCTCGGTCGCGGCATTGCTCTCTGCTGCCGCCATGTCGGTCTCTACGTGCGCCTGTTCCTGGGCCTGTCGTCCCTTGCGGCGGCCATGTATCAACCCGGCTGCTGCACCCCACGCGGCACCTTCGCTGGCATCATCGCTGGCGATCTCACCAATCAAAGCACCCGCTGCAGCGCCACCTACCGCGCCTCGCGCACCCGCGCCCTTCCCGGCCTGCTCGGCGGCCGCTTGCTGCTGTTGTGTTTGTGCCTCATCCGCCTCCGCCTTGTCAGCCAGTTCAAACGGGTCCGTGCCGACATTGCTGACAGCCCAGTCGTAGCAGGACGACTCGTCTTTCGACTGCTGCGCCGAATCCTGGCCTTCCTTGGGAAACACGTACACGTCCATCGTGGACGCCAATGACTGGCTCTGCGCCAGCGCCGACTGGCCAAACCCGACCAGCAGCAGCGGCAGACAAACAAAGAGAATTACTGTTCTTGTGCTCACTTTATTCTCCAGCTGAGTTGCAGTGATATTGAGTCAAAAACAGAATACTCGCAATTAAAGGACCTGTACAATAATGGGCTCTGCTCAGAAACCCCGACTACGAATCCTTCGGAATTGTCCGTTTGAAAACTCTCTTTGCAACCGCCTCTGTGCTTGTATGTGTTGTTCCGGCACTCGTTATAGCCGACGCTCTGGAGGAAGAAGGTACCGCCGATACGCGCCAGGGAATTGCGCTCGACATTCGCGAGGCCGATACCAAACTGAAGAGCAAGGATGGCGATGCGGTCATCGTTCCAATTCCATTGTCAAACCCGACCCTGGGCACTGGACTGATAGTTGGCGGTGCCTATTTCTATCCCCAGACCGAAGAACAGGCCAGGAGGCAGCCGGCCTCTCTGACGGGCGCCGGCGCAATGTACACAAGTAACGATAGCAGGGCCTTCGTGGTGGCGCAGCAGAATTACTGGAGAGAAGACCGATGGCGATTCACAGGCGTCATTGGTGCCGCGGACATACGACTGGAGCTGCTTACGACGGATGAATCCGACGATGCGGCGCGTGTCGACTACGATGTAGCCGGGCCTCTCCTGTATACACAGCTTTCCAGACGAATTAAGGGCAACTGGTACGGCGGCATGAAGTATCGCCTCATTCACGCCGCACAGGATGTCGAGGCGGGCACGGATGCCGAATTGTCCGACTTTGAGCTCGCGGACGTCACCTCCTCGGGTCTCGGCCTGACATTCGAATACGATTCCCGCGACCTGCCGATGAACAGCTACGACGGGGCACACTTCAAGATCGAGGGCCTGTTCAATGCGAAAGCGCTCGGCAGCGACGACGACTACCAGTCCTATTCGACCTACATCAGGTTCTATCGCTCTCTGACAGATTCTGTGGTAGTGGCCTGGGAAGCACAGGGCTGCCTGCGGGAAGGACCGGTACCCTTGTGGGACGCGTGCACGGTCGCGCTGAGGGGATTTGCCGCAACCGACTATCTCGGTAAGGCATCGATTTCGACCCAGCTTGAGGCCCGCTGGAGAATAAGCAAACACTGGGGGCTCGTCGGGTTCGGGGGTGTCGGCGACATACAAAATTCGTTCAGTGGTATTGGCGACAACGAGTATATCCCCAGCTACGGTGTCGGTATTCGCTTCATGGTGTTACAGAGTAAGCGTATTAACTTGCGACTCGACTTCGCCCGTTCTGACGATAGTGATGCTGTGTACCTCTTGGTCGGTGAGGCCTTCTAGGCGGTCGTATGCGGCGTCATCGATAGGTCGCCAGGTAGGCCACGCCTGCGCGCTTCGCCTCCTTTAGCATTGCGGGTGTGATCTCCCCGTGTTGCACGATCGACAAGCTGAACATCAGGTCTGTGATCTCAATGAAATAGTAGAAGCCGTCACGCATTTCGGGCGTGTCCTGGATGTCGAAGTAGCGAGCGAAAGATCGATGCATCGCCGCCGCGACATCGCGGTCATTCCTGCGGTCGGCCTGCGTCACCTCCAGGGGCGTCTTGCCGCCAATGAACAGCTGACGAGCCGGCCTTGACCCGGCATAGATACGTGCCCCGACCTCGACCATGTATTCGGCAAGCTCGTTCCAGGTCTTCCGCTTGGCGGCGGGGACCGGCTTTTCGTGCGCCAGGCAGAACTCGTCGTTCAATACGGTCGCGAGTTCCGCAAAAACGTCAAACCGGTTGGCGAAGAAGTGATAGGCGGAGCCTTCGGGTACGCCTGCTCGGGCCGCTATGTCCCTGAAGGAGACGTTCTCGATGTCTTCTTCGCAAAGCAGATCATGCGCGGCATTCAACAGGTCCTGCCGCCGCTTGCGGCCCGGGGCCCGGGTCTTAGGCGGTTTCTTTTTTCGCAGACCGATCTTCTGGCGGGTAGACATCGTGGCTGCCTACTCCGTCGCAGGCTGCTGCTGCGTCACGCAGTGTATGCCGCCGCCGCCCAGTGCCAGGCTGTGGATAGGGACCTGCACGATTTCACGATCAGGGTAGATGCGCCGGTAGGTCTCGACCGCGCCCTGATCTCGGTCATAGCCATACCCGGGAACGATCACGGCACCGTTGGCGAGGTAGGAATTGATATATGAACTGCAGCCGCCGTTCCAGACATCTTCGTGGTATATGCCTTCGTCGATAAACTCGATTTCGAGCTTGCGCCCTTTGGCATCCGTCTGTCCCTTGAACGCTTCGGTGTTGTCTACACCAACGGCGTAGTGTGGATCGGTCTTGTCCGGATTGACTTCAACGAGCACGCGGCCGGGCTCGATAAATGCAGCAATACCATCAATGTGCCCGTCGGTTTCTGTTTCTTCGACGTCTCCAGGGATCCAGATGACCTTGCTCGCGCCAAGCGTACGGCACAGCTCGAGTTCAATCTCCTCGCGGCTCAAGCCCGGATTGCGATTCTTGTTAAGGAAACACGATTCCGTCGTGATGATCGTTCCCTCACCGTCGACTGTCACACCGCCGCCCTCGGCGACGAGACGACTGGGATAACAATCGGCAGCCGCCAATTCGAGGATTTGCTCGCCCATCAAAGCGTCCTGATCGTAAGGATCATATTTCCCACCCCAGGCGTTAAACGTCCAGCTAGAACCTGCCAGTTTGGGCCCGCCCACCAGGAAATTCGGGCCGGAGTCCCTGGCCCAGGAGTCGTCGATGAGCATCTCGACGATCTTGACGTTCTCGCCAAGCAGCCGCCCGGCGCTCTCCAGTTTGTGCGGCGGAACCAGCATGTTCACGGGTTCGAATCTCGCAATCGCGTTGGCCACGTTCGCGTAATCCTGCATCGTCGCTTCATCGTCAGCCCAAAGCCCCTCGCGGCATGGCCAGGCCATCCAGCAGCAGGTATGCGGAACCCACTCGCCGGGCATGTAATAGCCGAATTCCCTTGGGTCGGCTGTAGGTGGCAATGTACTCATCTCTTCGCTCTCCTCGCTCGGTCGGCGTAGACAAACGCGACGAGCGTCACAATAAAAAGACCGATCGACAGCAGAAACACGTTTGGATAACGCCCGCCCGTCACCACGAGGGCTGCTATTCCCGGGCCAATCGCGCTACCGAAAGTCGAAAACGAGGTACCGGCTGCAATGGCGCTGCCTTTGCGATCGATAGTCGCAAGCAGCGACTGAATGAAAGGCAGGCAAAACGCCCAGGAAAAGCCCATGCAGCAACTGCCGATGAAGTAAGCCGCGTAGCTTTCGGCAGACAGGAGAATAGCCAGGCCAGCCAATGCGATAAGCATCCCCACTACCAGCGGGAGCAAGGTGCCGAAGCGCTGCCCGACGATAACGATGCAAAAGGCTCCCGGAATGCCGATCAGCGAAGCAATTAATAATGAGAACCCTACTTTGTGATCAGAGATTCCGAGCGAGACCCCGAACCGCTCGATATAGGTGAATTGCGCGTTGTTGGCAGCCTCAAAAGCAGCGAAACCAAAGATGGCAAGCGCCGCTGATACCGTCAGCAGTATCTTCAGTTCAGACCCGGATTCCGCAGTGGCTTTCTCCGAGGCCTTCTCATTCGGCAGAGTTCGGGCCAGCAATAACGCGAGACAATCCAGGACGGCGAAACCGGAGAACAGCCCCACAGCCCCAATCTCGTCTGCATAGACAGGAACCACGTAGAGACCGAGGCCGCTGACGATAAACTGCATAGTCACATAAAGGCCGAATCCTCGTTCGAACTCGTCGTACCGGGCGAAGGAGGAAACGGCAGCAACGTAGGCAGCTCCCAAAGCGCAGCCAGCGAGAATTCTCGCTGCGAAGAACACCGGCACTTCGCCGGCTGTGAACGCCGACAGGAGATCTGCAAAAGCGGCGACAGCCAGAGCAATAGTCGCAACCTGCCTCAGGTTAAGGCGGTGAATACGAACCGAAATCAGCAGCCCGATAATCGCGGCCGCAAGAAAATTAGCGGACGCGGACCAGCCTGCCGAGGAATCGGACATGCCCGCGTTATCAACGAGTACACCGATCATCGCCGGCAAGACCAGCAACGACATCAGGGTCACCGTACCGATCGCCGAGAATGCCAGGAATTGTCCCAGGTGCGGGATACGTAACACCTAGCAGCAACCCGCAGGTTGTTTGCCGTCGAGGGTCAACAAGCTTCCGTAAAGATCGGGTCGACGATCCCGAAAAACGCCCCACTCACGGCGATAGTCCGCGATCCTGGCCAGATCGAAGGTATGCGTGAGCACCGCTTCGGCATCGCGATCGGCCTCACATACGATGGCGCCGATTTCGTTGGCTATGAACGAAGAGCCGTAGAAGTCCATGGACAGCGCACCGCTTGATTCCCGCCCTATTCGATTCGAGGCGATAACGGGCAGGATATTGGCGGCTGCGTGGCCCCGCATGACCATCTGCCAATGGTCCTTGCTGTCGAATTCCGGTTTGTCGAGTTCGCTACCGATGGCCGTTGGATATAGCAGCATCTCGGCCCCCATTAGCGTCATTGCCCGGGCCGCCTCCGGGAACCATTGGTCCCAGCAGATTCCGACCCCAATACGGCCGAACGTCGTGTCGAATACTCGAAACCCCGTATCTCCGGGGCTGAAATAAAATTTCTCTTCGTACAGTGGAAAGTCTGGAATGTGGCTCTTGCGGTAATGGCCGACAACTGACCCGTCGGCATCGACGATGGCAATCGAGTTGTAGAAGGCAAGACCGGACTTCTCGAAGAAAGAAACCGGCAGGACGACCCCGCGCTTCTTTGCCAGCTTCTGCATCTTCTGAATAGTCGGCTGCTTCTCGAGCGGCTTCGCCAGGTCGAAATGCTTGCTCTGGTTGTCTATACAGAAATACGGCGACTCGAATAATTCCTGCAGGAGAATGACTTGCGCACCGCCATCGGCAGCCTGGTGCACCAGTTCCTCCGCTCGGTTCAGGTTGTCTTCAAGGTCCCAGGTGCAGGTCATTTGCGTTGCTGCGACGGTCACTTCCATAGCGTTCTCCGCGGACGGTGGGAATCTGTCCGATCTTTAGTCAAGTTAACTCGACTAATGCTTAATGTCAATCGACGAGCGCTCGGCCCCGCCGGAATCGCTTGAAAAATCCCGGCCTGGCCTCAATGATGAGTCTTTCGCTTTGACACTAATTCGGGACCCAGGATGATCAGACAGCTGTTCACGCAAGTGATTGAGACATTTACGGTGACGACCGAGGCCGCGCCCTCGGCAGAGGAGCGCGAATCCGCATTGCGCCTGGCTACGGCCGTATTGATGGTCGACGTCGCTCGCGCCGATCGGGTCTTTGATGAGACTGAGTTCCACCGGACTCTGAAACTGATCGAGAGGCGTTTCGGATTGACGACCGAAGAAGCCGCCCAACTCGTCAACGAAGCGGACGAACAAGCCGTGGACCTGGTTTCCGCCTACGAGTTAACCGAGGTCCTGCACAAGAACCTCGAGGAAGAAGAAAAAGCCAGGATCGTCGGGCTTCTATGGGACATAGCCTATGCCGACGGTGCACTGGACAAGTACGAGAACGCACTGATTCTGAAGATCAGCGACCTGCTCTACGTTAACCGGGCACGCGTCATGCGCCTGAAACATGACGCAGCACTTCAACGTGACGCGAGCGAGCTCAACGATACGCTTGGTGCATCCTAGGCATGCCGCGAATGCCGCATCGTCAGGGCCAGCAGGATCATTGACGTAATGCAGGCGCCGATGATCAATGCAAACCCGGCATCCCATCCCGAGGCATCAACGACGTATCCTATGATGACACTGGCGCCGACCGCCCCGCCCACATAGCCGAACAGCCCGGTGAAACCGGCGGCCGTGCCCGCAGCCTTCTTGGGCGCGAGATCCAGCGCATGGACTCCAATCAGCATGACGGGACCGTAAACAAAGAAACCGATACCGATCAGCATCGCGATGTCGATCCTCGGATGCCCGGCCGGATTGAGCCAGTACACGACGACGCAGACCATCGTTGCCAGCATGAACAGGATCGACGCGGGTGCCCGGCGACCATTGAATACCTTGTCCGACATCCACCCGGCCAGCAGCGTCCCGGGAATGCCGGCGAACTCGTAGAAAGCGTAAGCCCAACCCGTGTCTTCAAACGAAAAGCGTTTCACCTCGCCGAGATAGGTCGGCGCCCAGTCGAGAACGCCGTAACGCACGAAATAGACAAACGCATTGGCAATCGCGATAAACCACAGCAGCCTGTTCGTTAGCACATAGTCGACGAATATTTCCTTCGTCGAGAATTCGCGCTCATGCTCGGGGTCGTAATCGAAGGCCTTGGGGTAATCATTCCGGTGCAACTCGATGGCGGGCAGTCCCAGCGACTGCGGGGTATCGCGGACCATTAGCAGAATGAACGCCGCGACGCCGAGCGCGAAGAAGCCATGCAGGTACAAGATGGCGTGCCAGTCCGCAAACATCGCCATCGCCAGGATTGCGAGCGGCCCGACCAGGCCGCCGCCAATATTGTGGGCGACGTTCCAGATAGCCATCTTGGTCCCGCGTTCCCCGGGTGAGAACCAGTGCGCCATCACGCGACCGGACGGCGGCCAGCCCATGCCCTGGAACCAGCCATTCAACAACAGCAGCGCAAACATGATTGCGACCGAGCTGGTCGCTACGGGTGCAGTGCCCATGAAGATCATGACGGCTGCCGAGCACGTCAGTCCCAGGGCCATGAAGACGCGCGCGTTGCTGCGATCGGACACGCTCCCCATCACGAATTTCGACAGCCCGTAGGCAATCGAGACACCCGACAACGCGAGGCCGAGATCCGATTTCGAATAGCCAAGCTCGATCAGGTTCGGCATCGCCAGCGTGAAATTGCGTCGCACCAGGTAGTACCCGGCGTAGCCGATGAAGATGCCGAGAAAGACCTGCAGGCGCAGACGCCGATAGGAGCTATCGACCTTCTCCGGCGGCAGCGAGGCCTTGTGGGTAGGAGGTTTAAGTGGACCAATCACTGACGGTCAGCGTCCACCTGGTTCAAGGTTTCAAACCGCAGGTCTCAAATGCTTCCCGAATCTTCGCTTTCTCCGCATCCGTCAGCTCCAGCATGGGCGGACGGACGTGTCCGCCAACCTGCCCCAGTAACTCCTGCCAGTACTTGCCGAAAGCCTGCGGTTTGTCAGAGGGCCTGGAGCGAGCCATCGCCTCGCGCACGGGATCCAGGCTATCTCGAACGCGCCGGGCCTCGGCAAAATCTCCGGCAAAGGCAAGGCGCGTGTACTCGTCCATGCGTTTGTCGTTATTTGTCTGCAGGTGGTACGGCGGCGAAGAGCAGAGATAGAGCCGCCATCCCAACTCCTCGATATTGTCGAGCCAGTCATCCTCGAGCGAAGTGGAAACCTGGATCTTGTCGCCAACCATATGGGTCAGCCGAACGTACATCTCGCGCGGCACCGAGTATTTGATCGCAACGATATTGGGCAGCTCGGCGATCCGCGCGCACTCCTCCGGTTGCATCAGGTAGCCGGAATCCGGGTGACTCCACATCGCAATACCAATATCGAGGCGATCGCAGAGTGCCTTGTAGTACTGGTAAAGCACCTCGCCGCGATCATGGACGAAGCTCAGAACCGGCGCGTGGACCACAATGTAATCGGCGCCACAATCCTGCGCATGCCGGGCGAGATCGAACACCGTGTCGAAGTTCTGATCCGACGCCGAGACGATGACAGCTGCCTTGTCATCGCACTCCTCGACAGCAATCTCGAAGTTGCGCTTGCGCTCATCGAGGCTCATCGAGAAGAATTCGCCCTGTTTCCCGGCGATGAAGAGCCCCTGGATATCGAGGTCGTCAATCCAGTGACGAATATTCGAGCGCAGCCCCGCTTCGTTGAGCGACAGATCCTCGTTGAACGGATTTAGCGCCGCGGCCCAGATCCCGCGCATGTTCTCGCGGGCATAGTCTTTCGCATCGAGTCGGGAATATTTGGTGGCCATCGACGAAATATACTTATAATTCATCCAACCGTACATCTTCGCCCAGGCGAGCGACCTAATGAGCAACTATCCAGACCTGTATCTGTACATCAACGGTGATTGGCGTAGGACAGCCGACGACCTCCCGGTTCTGAACCCGGCGACGGAGAAGGAGATCGGACGCCTGCCTCATGCAGAGAAGAGCGATCTGGACGACGCGCTGGAAGCGGCAGCCTCCGGATTTCGGATCTGGAGTAATACACCGCCGGTCGAGCGGGCAAACGTCCTCTACAAAGCGGCAGCACTCATGCGCGAACGCCAGGAGGACATTGCTACCGCCATAACAGCCGAGCACGGCAAGCCGCTGGACCAGGCCCGCCTCGAAGTAATCCGCGGCTGCGAATTCTTCGAATGGGATGCGGGCGAAGCCACGCGCACGTATGGCCGCGTGATTCCCAGCGCGCCGGGCATCCGGTACATCGTGCACCACCAGCCGATCGGCATAGTAGCTGCCTTCTCGCCATGGAATTTTCCGATGAGCCAGCCCTGCCGCAAGGTGGCCGGTGCCATCGCCTCGGGTTGTTCGATTATTCTGAAGGCCGCCGAGGAAACCCCCGCGGGAGCCTTGCACATCGCCAAAGCGCTACATGATGCGGGGCTGCCGCCCGGAGTTCTGAACCTGGTGTTTGGCACGCCAGCCAAGATATCCGACTATTTGATCAAGGACGACCAGGTGCGGTTGGTGGCGTTTACCGGCTCGACCGCCGTTGGCAAACATCTCACTACATTGGCTGCCCAATACATGACGCCCGTCCTGATGGAACTGGGCGGCCACGCGCCGGTTATCGTTTGCGAAGATACAGACGTCGAAGCGGCGGCTATCAGCGGTGCTGTTCGAAAAATGCGCAACGCTGGCCAGGTCTGCACATCGCCCACGCGTTTCTTCGTACACGAGAGTATTTTCGAGGCATACACGGAGACGTTCGTACGCCGTGCCGCGCAGACCGTCGTGGGGAACGGTGTCGAACCGGGTGTTGAGATGGGGCCGCTTGCGAACGACCGCAGAGTCGATGCATTGACTGGCCTGGTCGAAGACGCGGTTGCCCAGGGGGCCGAGCTCAAGACCGGCGGAAGCAGGATGGATCGTAAGGGCTACTTCTTTGAGCCGACAGTATTGGCCAATGTACCCGACGCCGCGCACGTCATGCAGGAAGAACCTTTTGGTCCCCTGGCGATCATCAATCCGGTCGCCTCACTGGATGAAGGTATCGAGAAAGCGAACTCCGTGCCGTATGGCCTGGCCGCCTACGGGTTCACCAACCGGGCGGACTACGTGGACCGCATGGTCGAGGGTATCGAGGCGGGCAACGTGTCGATCAATACGCTGGAGGCGTCACTGCCGGAAACGCCGTTCGGCGGTGTGAAATCCAGTGGCTACGGCCGCGAGGGCGGTACGGAAGGCCTGCACAACTACATGATTATCAAGACTATTTCTCACAGCCTTTCGATTACTTAGTGCCGAAAGTCTCCGCGGCCAGGCTATGGAGCTGGTCCATAACGGCCTGTTCGTCCCAGTCGTCTTCGATGTTGGGCAACCCCATGATTATCTCCATCACCCTGTTCTGCTCATCGCCAATGCGCAGTGCTTCCGCGTACGGGACATCGGGTGAAAACGTCACCATCGAGTAAAGCGGTGTCCACAATTCCGGAAAGCGCGCGCTGAATTTCGCTTCGATCATCTTGCGCACCTGAAATCTTCTGTCTCCGGACAGATCGCTCATCTCGACAAAGTTTCGTTTTGATAGCTCGGCAATCGCATCGCCGTTGGGTTTTCGCGCGTTCTCGTAAGCCGGAAAAATCGCGTCCCAGTTATGGTCGTGTATATCGATCAGCCGATTGAGTTCGGCGCAGTCTTCAAATCCGCAGTTCATCCCCTGTCCGTAGAATGGCACGATTGCATGTGCCGCGTCGCCGATGAGTCCTACCTTGCGATTGAATGACCATGGAAATACCTGGACAAGAAACAGCGGCGATGCTGTCTTCTCCATGAAAACGTCGACTGGATTTTCCAGGTATTCCATCGCATCGCCGAAGTTCGCATTGAAGAACGCCTCGATAGCGGATCGCTCGGTCAACGACTGGAATGACGGGGCACCCGCAAAATTCATGAACAACGTGCAGGTGAACGTGCCATCGGGGTTCGGCAGCGCAATGAGCATGAAGTCCTTGCGCGGCCAGATATGCAGCGCGTTCTTTTCGAGCTTGTGCGTGCCATCTTCGTTCGCAGGAATGTTGAGCTCGATGTAGCACTGCGGCATGTACTCCTGGCTGTAACTGAATCGTGGCAGGTTGTGCGCGAGGCGCCTCACTTTGGAGCGCGCACCGTCGGCACCGAACAGGTAGTCCGCCTCAACCGTGATTTCGCGCTCACCGGCTACTCGGAACACAGCGCCCGCCGTCTTAAAGTCGATCTCGACAAGGCGATGCTCAAAATGCGTTTCGATATTCGGCTCCGCGTCCGCAATATCGAGCAGCTGCTCGTTGATGCCGCCTCGTGAGACCGACCAGATCGCATCGCCCTCCTTTCCGTAGGGCAAGGCGCTGAGTTCTCCTTCGAGACCATGGATAGCGCGGTGATACATAGGGATCGCATCGGCTTTCGCATCCGCACTAATCCCGATTTGCTCCAGCGAGGTCCAGCCCCTGTCAGACAACGCGATATTGATCGACTTGCCCTGGTAGATACTGGTCACGCGGGAATCCGGACGTCCCTCGTACAGGCCAACCTCGTAACCATGCCTGCCCAGCAGGATTGCGAGCAACGAGCCAACCGGGCCACCGCCCGCTACCGTAAACCTGTTTCTCGCCATCGTCTGAGGCTCCTATGCCAGAAGTTCGCGCATCACCCTGCCGAAGGTGAACACGTCCTCGAACGAGTTATATAAGGGTACCGGCGCCATGCGAATGACGCAGGGCTCGCGGAAATCGACGATAAGACCGGCTGCGATCATGTCATCGAACAGTTCGCGCTCGCGCCCGGCGATATCCACCGAAATCTGGCAGCCACGCTGGCTCGCATCACGTGGCGTTAGGACACTGATCTTCGCGTCCGGGAACTCGCTGGCGAGTTCGTCAATCGTGTATTCGAGATAGCCGGTCAGCTTCTCGCTCTTCTCCCGAAGCGCGGGGATACCGGCCGCCGCGAAAATATCGAGTGATGCTTTCATCGCCGACATTCCAAGAATCGGCACATTACTCAGCTGCCAGCCTTCCGCGCCTTCCATCGGCCGGAAGCCGTTCTTCATGTCAAAACGCGTCGTCTTGTCGTGGCCCCACCAACCGCCAAAACGCGGCAGTTCGAAACTCCGGCCATGACGCTCGTGAACGAAGATACCCCCGACGTTACCCGGACTGGAGTTCAGGTACTTGTAGGAGCACCACGCGGCAAAATCGACGTCCCAGTCATGCAATGCCAGCCGCACATTGCCTGCAGCGTGGGCCAGGTCAAAGCCCGCGACCGCACCAACAGCGTGCGCTGCCTCGGTAAGACGAGGCATATTGAACAACTGCCCCGTGAAGAAATTGACACCCCCGAAGAACACTAGCGCGACTTCGTCGGCATGCGCATCGATCGCCGCAAGAATGTCTTCCTCCCTGATCAGGGTCCCACCATTTCTCGGTGCTACTTCGATGATGGCATCGTCGGGCTCGAAGCCGTGAAACCGGGCCTGCGTCTCGAGCAGGTAGCGATCCGACGGAAACATCTTCGCCTCCGAGATGATCTTGAAACGCGTCTTCGTCGGACGATAGAAAGATACAAACAGCAAGTGAATGTTGGTTGTCAGCGAATTCATGCAGACAACCTCGGACTCTTTTGCGCCGACGATCTCGGCCATTGGAGGTGTCAGGAGTTCGTGATAGCTGTACCAGGGATTCGTCGAATGAAAGTGCCCTTCGACACCGTAATCAGCCCACTCGTCGAGCTCGAGCTCAACCGCAGCTTTTACTGTCTTCGGCTGGAGTCCAAGCGAGTGCCCGGTGAAATACACGAGCTCACGAGTGCCCAGCGACGGGAAGTGGAACTGTTCGCGATACGCCCTGAGCGGATCCGCCGTGTCCTGTGCCCTGGCGAACTCGAGTGTCGACTCGTATTGCATATCAGGTCCCGTCTTGCGGCGGGATCGACACCCACCCTGCCGGCGGTTCCTTGCCCGGGTGCAGCACGCCGCACTCAGGACAGGTTCTCGCGGCCTCGTCGTTATAAAAAGACTCGTACAGTGGTGGCAGGTCGTCCACGATTGACTTAAGCAACACCTCTACCCGGTGCACGAGACTGCCGCACTCAAAGCAGTACCACTCGAAGGCATCCTTCAGGCCGTCCGGCCGCTTGGGTTCGATGACGAGACCCACACTTCCTTCCATCGGTCGCTGTGGCGAGTGCCGCACGTGTTTTGGCAGGAAGAAGACGTCGCCTTCGCGAATAATGACATCGTAGAACTCGCCCTGGTCGAAGACCTTGAGCACCATGTCGCCCTCGAGCTGGTAGAAAAACTCCTCGACCGGGTCGTCGTGGTAATCCGTGCGCTGGTTGGGACCGCCGACCACGAAAGCCATCATGTCGGCGTCTTCCCAAATCTGCTTGTTGCCAACTGGCGGCTTCAGGAGATGCCGATGTTCGTCGATCCATTGCTGGAAATTGAATGCAGCAAGTTTTGTCATTGTTATTCGTCCCTCGCCGTGCCCTGTCCTGCGAGTCGCCAGTTTATCTCAGATAACGATCGGTGACGCAGGGTTCAGAATCTCCCGGACGACGCTCATTGCGGTGATCGCTGAGGACCGCGGGTTGTCTGGCAGAGAATCGCCTTCGATGCGAAACTCGAAACGCCCGAAATCACCTTCGGCCAGGATCTCGTGCACGTTTCTTGTCACCCCGGGGTCCGCAACGAGTTCGACCGTCGTGGCGTCTAACCCAAGCCCCGCGAGTGCTACTGACGCCGCAACATTGGCATTCTTCGGATACTCGAGTGCTGCATTGCGGGCGCTGCCGCTAAAGTGCACAGCCGGCTCAGACAACGTGTCGAGATCGAGTTTCGTTTCTGCAGGCGATCCGCGCCAGCCCTGAGGCGGTTTACGGCCCCGATACGTCACCCTGGTAAGCGTCCCAATGCTGCCCGCCGAGAGTGCGTCCAGTGCGCCAATGGCACCCGACACCACGCGAAGTTGGGTGCCGCCGCGCCGCGCAGCCACAAGCAGCTTGTCGTACAAGTCGCTATCGGCCAACGCGCCAGAAGATACCGTGATCAGACTAACGCCTTTGGAGAGGATCGCTTCCCCGTGCTGGCGCAGCGCTGCGTGACCGGCGCAGTCGACCGCAAGATCTACCTGACTTGATACTTCGTCAAAGCTACTCGTGATTTCAACATCGGGACCGAAGACTTCGCGGGCTCGAGAGTTCGAGCCCGGATTGACAATCGCGACCGCTATTTCGACATCGTCGCGATCGGCGAGGTAGCCAGCGACCGCCTCGCCAATCGCTCCGCAACCGATGATCGCGATGGATTGCATCTTCCTGATTCGGCGCTCTCTACTTGTCGATGCCGCCGAGGCACATGTACTTGATCTCCAGGTAGTCATCCAGCCCGTACCTGGACCCTTCACGACCCTGGCCGGATTCCTTAACGCCGCCAAACGGCGCCATCTCGTTCGAAATGATGCCCTCATTGATACCAACAATGCCGTACTCGAGTGCCTCGGCTACGCGCCAGATGCGACCGACATCGCGCGAATAGAAGTAGCAGGCAAGACCGAACTCTGTATCGTTCGCCTGTTGAATGGCTTCTTCTTCTGTCGAGAACCTGAATACCGGAGCAATGGGCCCGAAGATCTCCTCACGGAATACCTTCATGCCCGGGTTGACGTCAGTCAGGATCGTTGGCTCGACGTAACACTCGCCCAGGTCGGAACGGCTGCCGCCGACAGACACCTTCGCGCCGCCGGCTACAGCATCGTCAACAAACGTCATGACATCATTGGCTGCGCCTTCGTTAATCAAAGGACCAACGACTACGCCCTCGTCCGCACCATTGCCCATCCTGAGCCCGCCCGTCGCCTCGGCGAGCTTCTCAACGAACTCATCGTAGACTTCGTCCTGCACGAAGATTCGGTTCGCGCACACACAGGTCTGACCGGCGTTTCTGAACTTGCAGATGATCGCGCCTTTGACCGCTTCGTCGAGATCGGCGTCATCGAAGACAATGAATGGCGCATTGCCACCAAGTTCCATCGATGTGCGCTTCACTGTTCCGGCGCATTGTTCCATCAGGAGCTTGCCAACTTGCGTAGACCCGGTGAAAGTCAATTTGCGTACGATCGGATTGCTGGTCAGTTCCGCACCAATCTCGCGAGTTACCCCGGTCACGATATTGACGACACCAGCCGGCACACCCGCGCGCTCCGCGAGTTTTGTGAACGCATAAGCAGACAACGGCGTCTCGTTGGCCGGTTTGCACACGACCGTACAGCCGGCGGCGAGCGCCGGCGCAATCTTACGCGTGAGCATCGCGTTGGGGAAATTCCATGGCGTGATGCAGGCGACCACACCTACGGGTTGCTTGATAACGACCGCGCGCTTGTCAGCGGACGGAGCAGGAATCGTATCGCCGTACACGCGTTTGGCTTCCTCGGCGAACCACTCGATATAACTCGCACCGTAGGCAATCTCACCGCGTGCCTCGGCCAGTGGCTTGCCCTGCTCGGCAGTCAGAATGATGGCGAGATCCTCCTGCGCCTCCATCATCAGGTCGAACCAGCGGCGCAAAATCGCCCCTCTTTCCTTGGCGGTTTTCCGGCGCCAATCAATCTGAGCTACCTCCGCGGCTTCGATAGCGCGGCGCGTCTCCGCCGTGCCACATTTGGCAACTTCCATGATCGTCTCACCGGTCGCCGGGTTCTTCACAGGCAGGGTCTCGCCGTTGTCCGAGCTGACCCATTCGCCATTGATATAGGCACTGCCCTGCAGCAGTTCCTTGTCAGTCAGTTGCATTTCGCAGGTTCTCCAGTTTCTAAGCGCCCTGCGTGGCAGGACGGGGGGAGGCTATTATAGAGCTTGAACACAGAAACTGCTGCCATGATCATGTCGCCACGTGACGAACCGCCAATTCTGCGAGTACTATGTATCCCCGGCGATCAAGCAATGGAGTGAGACTATGTCGCGACACATCCTGAAGCCGTCCGTCCTGATCGTGTTCCTGGTTGCAGCCTGCTCACAACCCGACGGCGTGACCAACGAGATGACCGAACAGGCCGAGGCTCCCGAGGACAAGCGGATGCTGCCAGAGACCAGCAAGACCCCTAAGCTGGAAGGACTCGTCGAGACTGCGACTGCTGATCTCGCCGACCGCCTCGCGAAACAAAAGACCGACCCCGGCGAGATCAAGGTCCTGCAGGCCGAACACGTGACGTGGAGATCATCGGCCGTTGGCTGTCCGCAGCCAGACCGCGGCTACCTGATGGTCCTGACACCGGGTGTCCTCATTCGCCTGCGGGCAGCCGGAGACATCTACGAGTACCACAGCACCCTCCGGGGACCGCCGTTTCTTTGTGAGCCCCCGGGAAAGATCGAAACACCCGCCCCACGCGACTCGACACTGGACCCGACCTGAAAAAGAAAACGCCCGGCACGTTTACACGTACCGGGCGCTGTTCTTCAAGACCAGGTCTTGTCGCTGGTCACCTACCGCTGCGACGTCCTGCCCTCATTGACCGACCGGCCGCCATTGGACGAGGTCGCCGCGCGTCCTGACGGGTTACCCGACGCGGACGTTGTACCTTGCGACGAGCTATCGCCCGCAGACTCGGTGGGCGGCCCACCTACGAAGACCGTCACACTCTGCGACGAGCCATCGTCCAGGTTCGCCGTGATCGTGTATCCACCGTCGAGTACGTTCTGCAGATTCCAACGGTAATAGTAGTAGAACCAGCGGTAGCGAGCGCTCCCTTGCGCGACTACGTTGCCGTCCAAATCAGCGATCACAATATTAGCCGCGACATTGCGGACCGGCCGCATCGTCGCCGGATCGAACAGCATGAACGCCACAGGAATCCCGCGCAGCCTGTCGTTGTCAATCGTCATGCCGTCGTACAGCCCGAAGAAGCCTCTGAAGACATACGGCGGTTCGTTGACGTCGATACTGAGCCTGTTGCGGTTCGGGCGGCTGCCCGGGTTGTCCACGAGGTCTCTCTGGCTCGCCCTGATCTGGCGACCACCGGCTATCGTTTTAACCGTCGCACTGAACGACAGCTCTAATGGCGAACTGTCTGGTCCCAGGTAGTCGTAGCAGACAAGGAGGCCATCGGAGTAAGCATCCAAGTACTCGCTGCCGGCTGTACCGGTGCGATTCTCGACGCCCGACGTGAGTAAGCCGAGCGAGACGAGCAGGTCGACGAATTCAGCGTCCAGATTGTTGTAGCCGAATATGAACTCGGGGAAGTCCGGGTCGACATAACTGAACATGATGAGTTCGAAGTCGCCTGCGATCGGGTACGTGGTATCGCCTGGCCAGTACTCGACGCCATCCCATTCGACGATTGACAGATCCGGGCCAGCCGTTGCAGCCGAAACGCCTCGAACGCGACCGCCAGAGCCATCGTCATAGTTAATGACCCAGTCGCTCCAGAAGGGCGCCAACATATCGTTCGGGTCGCTTTCCGTCGGAATTGGCTGGTTCACCCACGGAGTCGGTCCTGGCGTCGAATTGAAGAAGGCAAAACCATCGTCCGTAACCGTCAGCCCACCGTCCCTTGGCGCATTGTAGAACGGAACCGGGTTCTGACCCGAGAAGAACGTGCCTGCGATGCCGTCACCGGTGAATCCAGGATCCGGTAAGATGCCGAACCCTGCCAGATCGATGTAAACGCCGCCGAACGGGGCACTACAGTACGGGTTGTCCGCATTCGTGCTGACCAGGTACTCACCTTCCTGCCCGAGCAACGATTCCTGGGTTACGTCCCACACGATAGTATTACCTACCATGTAACCGCCATTACTGATTGAGTCCGGATCGACGATCGTCATTGGCGGTTGCGGCACAGTGATCTTGTAAGTGCGGTCCTCGTTCGTAAAGTTCGGCTGGACGGTTGCGGTAAATGCGACAACGTCACCCGCATTGACCGGGCCTCCATCCGCGCTGCTCGAGAACGTCACATCGTTTATGCCTCGGTTGAACTGCAGCGGTGTCTTGCCAAGGAGCTCGGCTTGCGCCGCGTCCGCGTACCATTCGGTCGCCGACAGGTAACGCTCGCCCTCCAGAGCAGGCAGGTCCCAGTAGAACCGGACATCAAACGGTACCAGCGGCTCGACGTTACCTTGCGGGCCTTCTGCCCATATCTGGGACGATACCGCATCGCCGACATTGGTATTCGCCAATGTAAACGCATCGATAGCACCTTCCCCACTCGCCGCCCAGTTCTGAACCAGCACATAGAACTGCAGGTCATCACCAAAGATCGAGCGCAGGAGGTCGAGATAGTCGGCGTCGAAGTCACAAGACTCGAGCGCGGTTCCTGTTGCGGAGACGCAGGCCAACAGTCCGGGATCGACCGGATTCGCCGGATCAACAACGAGGCCAACGAAGAGGTCGAGGTCCGGCGATTCGGAATCGAGAATCTCGAATACCGCTCGCTGGGTGCCCGCCGGCACGTCATGCAAGACGTACATAACGCCATCGGTCAGGTCATCGAACGGGTCGCTGTTGTCGCTGTCCATTGGCAGTGAATACTGCGTACCCTGGACCAGGGACGGCTCGAACACGTTGACGTTGAAACCGGTCATCGCCGTAGCGGTGACATCGGTGAACAGCTGTGAACCTGCATCCCGGCTAGCCGCGAGATCGACTGAATCTGGCAATACACCGCTCACCGGAACCACCGTGATCGGCAGCTGCGTTGTCGGCACGCCTTCGTCCGTCGGCGTCAACACAGCACGGCTGAACGCCCAGGTGTCGCTCGTAAGCCCGCTGACGTCCGCCGTAACTACGATTTCCTGTGCTTCGTCGGCAGCCAGGGTAAATGACGCCGGCGAGACGCTGACAAAGGCATCCAGGCCCGAAGTATTCCAGGTACCGCCAGTGGTCGCGCGTACGGTGCGTGTCCAGCTACAGACGGATACGCAGTCATCCTGAACAAGGGCGGCAACGTTGAGCGCTGACGGATCACCGCCGTCGTCAGGATTAGCCGCCTGGAATGCTGCAGCTGATTCGTCGAGAACCAGGCCGGCATTGACTGCCGCGGCAAGCTGCACACGGCCACCACCGATATCGTGAATGTCAGCCGGCGTAACGCCGTCCTCCTTGACGAGATCGTGGCTACCCGTGGTCATGATGGCCGACAACACTTCCGCGTCGGTCCAGTCCGGATGTGCCTGCTTGAGCAGCGCGGCCGAACCCGTGATATGCGGGCTGGCCATGGACGTGCCGCCAATCTGGCCGAATGAACCCGGTACCGACTCCCATTGGTTGGGTGGGTAGAGCGTGTGAATCAGGTCGATCTGCGCCTGTGTCAGGTCTGCACCTGCAGCAAAGATGTTGACACCCGGTGCTGCTGTGTTCGGCGCCATGATATCGAAACCAGTGTACGGCCCGCGTGAGCTGAAACCGGCTACGTTGTCACCGGCCGCCGGATCCGAGATCGGCGTATCAACCGCCGTTATCGTACCGACATGGCCTGCACCGCTTGCCAGCCAGGCCCGCATCGTGTTTCCGTCTGTCGAATCGATGTGAATCGCAGGGATTACGTGCGGATCGTCAACGACCGATGTCGCGCCGCCATCGAGGTTGGCGAGGATGAAACCACCGGCGCCACCATCACGGACGTGCTGGCCCTTGGCTACGCGGGCAATCGCGCCGCGATCGCAAAGCACGATCTGGTTAGCGCTGAATGTATCCGCCGGGAACGGCTCGAGGCACTGCTCCGGCTCGGTATCGTTGGATGAGCCATTATTTGTAGGGAAGTCGCCGGCGTAAACAATATCGCCGGTGAAGCCGCCCGATACTGAGCGACCGGTGATATCGGCTGGCGCAGTTGTGTCGCCACCGCTCATCGCTGTCAGTAGCTTGGTCGGGTAGCTGCGATCGTGAGTCGTCGCTGCAACACCGGCTACCCAGGGTGCGTTGCCCGCGGCTTCTGCGGTTCCGGCATCCGGACCGCTGTTACCAGCCGAGTTAGCGACAAAGATGCCTGCTGCTCGTGCAGCGAGGAAAGCCTGTGCCTGGCTTGAGTTCCAGGGGTTGCCCGAAGACGAACCGATCGAATGATTGAGTACGTCGACAACGCCATCTGCAATAGCCTGGTCGACTGCAGCCGCGATATCCGAGAAGAAGCAAGATGGTGCGCAAACCTTGTAAGCGATGATGTTGGCATGTGGCGCTACACCCGAGATCTGCGAGAATACGACGGAGCTCGGATCGCCGTCGGCATTGGCCAGAGGAATGTCGTAAAGGATGTTGCCTGCGGCCGTACTGGCGACGTGAGTGCCGTGACCGTCGGTATCCGACGACGGTGCGTCGCCATCAATCAGGATTTCGTCAGGCGGTGTGGTCGGTTGGGAGCTCAGGAACTCATAGGCACCGATCAGCTTGTCGTTACAGCGATCCGCGAAAGCCCCCGCGCAATCACCGAGGTATACGCCCGCACCCAGGGGATTGGTGTGCGTGTAGCCATCGTCGCCCGTGGCGGCAAATGAGGGATGCTCGTGATTAATGCCGGAGTCGATGATACCGACAACCGTGCCCTCGCCAAGGTAAGGGACACCGCCGCTGGCGCCGGCCCAAACCTGGTCGGCACCAATGAAACTCACACTCGTTGCCGTCGTTAGGTCGACCTGGCGGTCACGCTCGACAAAGCGCACGCCTGGCATGGACCGAACCTTGTTCGCCTCTCTTGCGGTCATGCGAACAGTGACAGCATTCAGGGCATGTTGGTATCTGCGTTCGACCTGCACGCCACCGAGCTCGACTCTCATTTTGGCGACCATCTGGTTCTGCGTCTGCTGCAGGTGATTGACGTACGCAACAGCTGCGGTTGACCTTGGGTCGAGTCGCCCACCAGGTCCTGCGCTCGTTGCAGCAAGACCATTAATCCCGCCTTCGTAGAGAGGCAGTGCATCGTCTTCGAACTGGACGATGTAGCGGTGAATGCCACCGCCGGTCGGTTCGGTCGCGTCTGGCGTGCGTACCCACTTTTCGGGCCGCTTGGACTGCGCGCGCTGCAGATCCTGGACATCGAAGCCCGGTCGCTGCATGTGCATCGTGGCTGAAGGCCGCGGACCAAGACCTATCCCAGGCCGCTTGACCTCGTTCAGCCGAAGATCCGGCTCGGCGAAGCCAGGACCCTCAGCGACCGCAACAGATGAAAGTGTCAGGCCAAGAACTAGACCTGCGGCAATAGCAACAGAATGCATGCGGGTGATCATCGAGTTTTCCCCTGTTTCTGGTGTTGGTAGCTTCCCCTGCGGAAGCGGGCCGTTTTCCGTAACGACCTCAATTTTGCAGCCAGTATAGTGAACTCGTGGCGATAATTCACCGGCAAAATTCTGGCGGCGAGAAAACATCGAAAGCCGGCGCTATGTAGCTGTAAAGATTAGCGACACCTGGGGCATCTGTTGGACATAAGTCTCGCCTCCAGCCTACGGATCCGGCACCCCCGGGTCCGCTTCAATCGAGGCCAGGTGGTCTTCAACCGCTTGCCACAAAGGCGCGTCCACCCAGGTGTCATCCAGGTAGAAAGTCTCTGGCTCTTCTTCCTTCGGATCGACCAGCAAATTGTAGATTGATGGGTAGGCCATGTTCTGGATTGCATAGCTCTCGCTGTCGATCTCCTTGATCAGCATTTTCCAGTTCCGCCATTTGACACCAAAGAGCTCATTTCCGATGTAAATGATGACGGTCTCTCGAGCGGATTTCTCCGACTTACCCACAAAGAAATCGGACTGGTCGGCCCCATCCAGGATTCGATCGTCCGGGATCTCTCCTCCGACGAAGTTTGCCAGCGTAGGAAATACATCGATCAGATGAACGATCTCGTTTGAAACCTGCCTGGCGGGAATCTTCCCCGGATAACGGATCAGGAAAGGAACGCGTAAGGAGCCTTCGTAGGGAGAGAACATGGTCCCTCGCCAGGGTCCGGTAAAGCCAAACGATCGCTTGATACCTTCGCGGCCATTGTCGGACGTAAAGATAAAGATCGTGTTGTCCTTGAGCCCGAGGTCATCGATCGTGTCGAGGAGTTCACCAACATAGACATCGGTTTGCGCCAGAACGTCAGCAAAACTGCCGTTGCCGGTCGAACCCTTGAAGTCCGGATGGGCGTCAACGGGCTCATGCGTCTGCGTATAGGGAAGATAGGCGAAAAAAGGCTGCTTGGCTTTGGCCTTGCGCTTGATGAAGTCGAGCGCTTTGTCGGTGATCTCCCGGTCGATCGTCTTGCGCTTCTCGCGGCCGTATACCTCGAGTTTCCTGGGCGTTTCACCGCGCTTTGACGATACTACGTAGGTGAACTCGAGATCCGGGTGGGCCCCTTCCTGCCAGCTATCGCTGTCCGGCCAGAAGGCTCGATCCGATGAGTTCGGTATTCCATACCACTCATCGAAACCCTGATCGGTCGGGAAACGGCCTTCCGTATCGCCCAGATGCCATTTTCCGAACATGCCCGTTGCGTAGCCGGCATCCGTCAGCATCTCCGCCAGGGTAATCTCCCATGGAGCGATGCCCCACCATATCCCCCTGGGTGGGCCTTCAGGCCGCTGCCTGGCGCGAATGCCGTAACGACCCGTCATCAGCGAGGTTCGCGACGGCGTGCACTCCGCTTCGACATTGAAGTTCGTAAGCTGCATTCCCTCCGCCGCAATACTGTCAATTCTGGGGGTTGGTGCCCCTCGTAATTCGCCGCCGCCGTAGACGCCGATTTCTCCGTAACCGAAGTTATCCATCACGACGAGGACAATATTCGGCTTTTCATCGTTATCAGCCGCGGCCGCCAGCGGAATCGATGCGAAAAGGACTAACAGACAAATAGCGGCTCGTGCGCACTGGGTTGTAATGGCCATTGTCATCTCCTGTTCTTGTACTGCCGACCATAGCAGGACCTACGGAGCAAGGTTTCGTGTCGTACAGGCAAAAAAAAACGGCGGCGCAAATGCGCCGCCGTTCACTCTCTCGGATTTAGTCGGTCAGAAGCGGTCGAGCGTCATTACCTTCGTCCATGCTGCAACAAAGTCATTCACGAACTGCTCGTTGCCGCCGGCTTCCGCGTAGGCCTCTGCCACTGCGCGCAGCTCGGAGTTCGAACCGAAGACGAGATCCACGGGCGTGGCCGTCCATTTCAGGTCACCGGTAGCCCGGTCGTGTCCCTCGTAGACGCCTTCGGTCTTCTCGGACTTCGTCCATCTTGTGGACATGTCGAGTAGATTCACGAAGAAATCGTTACTCAAGGTTCCGGGTGCGTCGGTGAATACCCCGTGCGCTGCTTGGCCGGTATTCGCGTTGAGGGCTCGCATGCCGCCTACCAGCGCCGTCAGCTCCGGCACAGTGAGGGTCAGCAAGTCTGCCTTCTCCACCATCATTCTCGCGGGCGAAAGGTAGCTCTCGTCACTGTAGAAATTGCGGAATGCGTCGGCGGTCGGCTCCAGTACGGCAAAAGACTCGACATCGGTCATTTCCTGCGATGCGTCGGTACGCCCCGGTGTGAACGGAACCTTGACCTTGGACCCGGCCTGCTTGGCGGCTTGCTCAATCGCTGCAGCGCCACCCAGAACGATCACGTCTGCGAGGGACACTTGCTTGCCCTTCCTCAGCGACTTGTTGAAGTCCTGCTGAATCGCGGTAAGCGTGTCCAGCACGCTGGTCAGCTCTTGTGGGTTGTTTACGTCCCAGCCATTCTGAGGCGCCAGGCGAACACGAGCACCATTTGCCCCGCCGCGCATATCCGATCCGCGGAAACTCGAGGCCGATGCCCAGGCGGTACGGACCAGTTCGGGTACGGTCAGGCCGGACTTCAGGATCTTCGCTTTCAGCTTGTCGGCATCTTTTGCGTCGATGAGTTTGTAGTCGGCGGTCGGTACCGGGTCCTGCCAGATGAATACATCCTCGGGCACGTCACTACCCGCGTAGCGAGCGCGCGGGCCAAGATCGCGATGCGTCAGTTTGAACCACGCTCTCGCGAACGCCTGATCAAACTCTCTCGGGCTCTTCAGGAAGCGCTCGGAAATGGCGCGGAATCCTGGGTCCATCTTCAACGACATGTCCGTTGTCAGCATGATCGGCGGGTTCCGCTTGCCCTCGACATGCGCGTCGGGCACTGCCGAGTGCAGGTCCTTGTTCGTTGGGACCCACAGGGTCGCGCCAGCGGGTGTCGTAGTCTTCTCCCACTCGAAGTTGAGCAGGTTGCTCAGGAACAACATGGACCAGGCGGTCGGCGTCTGTGTCCACGCGCCTTCCAGGCCGCTGGTCATCGTGTCTTCGGCGTTACCCTTGCCGCACTTATTGGTCCAGCCAAAGCCCTGCTCTTCGAGGTCTGCACCTGCAGGCGCCGGGCCGACACAATCACCTTTCTTCGCACCGTGGGTCTTACCCATCGTGTGCCCGCCGGCGATCAGCGCGACGATCTCTTCGTCATTCATCGCCATACGGCCAAACGATTCACGGATGTCCGCAGCGGCTGCGAGCGGGTCACCGTTGGCGTTAGGGCCTTCCGGGTTGACGTAGATCAAACCCATCTGCACGGCGGCCAGCGGTTTCTCCAGCTTGCCTTCTTCGTCGTAGCGCTTATTGTTTTCGAGCCATTCTGTTTCAGCGCCCCAATAGACCAGGTCGGCTTCCCAATCATCGACGCGTCCGCCGGCGAAGCCGAGCGTCTCGAAGCCCATCGATTCCAGCGAAACGTTACCCGCCAGAATCATGAGGTCGGCCCAGGAAACGCTGCGACCGTATTTCTGCTTGACCGGCCACAACAGACGGCGCGCCTTGTCCAGGTTGGCGTTGTCCGGCCAGCTGTTGAGCGGCTCGAAACGTTGCTGCCCACCGTCGGCTCCGCCGCGGCCGTCATGCACGCGGTACGTACCCGCGCTGTGCCAGGTCATCCGGATCATCAGGCCACCGTAATGACCCCAGTCCGCCGGCCACCAGTCCTGCGACGTCGTCAGCACGACTTCGATGTCCTTCTTGAGAGCTTCGAGATCAACGTTGCTAAATGCCTCGGCGTAATCGAAGTCGTCACCGTAGGGATTTGACCTGGCATCGTGTGCGCGAAGCTGCTCGAGGTTCAGGGTTCCGGGCCACCAGAACTGGTTGCTCGGCATATCGCCCTGCGCGGAGGCAGGACCGGATGCCACCAGCGGCGACACTGCTACCGCTAGAGCGGCAATCAAAGTCAGTTTATTTCTAATCATTGTGTGTATCCCCTTCGGGTATGAAACGAGAGCGCAGCGTCAAGTAGATCGCAGGTCGACCAAGAAATAAAATGGAATGTTTCGATCATACTATTCGATAAAATAGATCAGTTGCGACTCACAGGAGACTGCGAGACTCAACCGAATATTGTGCGCCTTTTTTGTGCTCTTGGCGACGTCCGACGGGACTTCCGAATTGATCAATCAGTTTCCCTTTCCGATTGGCCCGCCTTCGGGTACTGGAGCTTCACGTGCCCCCACCTCACGACTAGCACGGATATAGCCAGCAAGAGGATTGCGCTGGCGACGGCAAGGGCTCGCCAACTGTCCATGTCCTTGATATCGATGATCAGGTACCGGGCGACGGCAACGATCGCTATGTAAAGCGGCATGCGCACAGGAAGCTTGCCCGATTCCCAGTACACCTTAACCATCGTCATGGTTTCGACGTAGATGAACATCAGCAGCAGGTCTTCGAGCATCACGTTGCGCTGAACCCACATGTGATGCACTTCGACGCTGCCTGCGACGATCGTTGACAGGAGGATTAAGGAAAGCCCGACGTCCTCCACCAGTCGGACGACTCTGATGCCGTGCCGCCGAACTCCGCTATGTACCTGGGTGGATGTATCTGGCATCGCAGCGCCTCGATAGGTATTAGAAAGTCTTAATTTAGACTATTTGAATATACCATGTATCTTACTTGGGTGCAGCGACAGAAAGCTCGTGACGCGAAAACGGGACCATGAATCGGGAATTTCGATGACAGGAGCTCGCATTCAGAGTGCGCAACAATGCCTAAATTAAAAAGAGAAGCGATTTCAGCTCTCCAGTTGAATGCCTGCTTTCGGCGGGCCTGTTCGAGACCGAGAAGGATGACGAGAATGAAACCCGCGGCCGAACTGCTGTACGGCGCCCCCGATATAAGTAGCGAAGAGTGACACCATCTAACGGCGTGGCGGTTCGGGTATGATCACCCGAACGACTAACAACGAGAAAATAATAATGAGACTCAGCTTCGGTATTCTCTTGGTTCTTACTTCTCTGCCGCTCGCGGCGGAGACTATTACCTACCGAGTGTTGGTGGGCGGCAGCGATGTCGGCCACTTGATCGTTAGTCATGGCACTGATCGGTTAGCGATCGACTTCGACTTCAAACAAAACGGCCGTGGGCCGACCATTGCTGAAGAAATCACGGTGGATGAGCGTGGGTACCCCATCGACTGGACGGTTACGGGAAAAACCTCGTTCGGCAATACGGTTGACGAGTACTTTCGCGTTGAAGACGGCGTGGCGCGCTGGCAAGACACGACCGGCAACGGAGAGGCGCGTCTTGATGGCGAGTCGCTTTTCTATGTCGACCAGAACGGCAGTGCTCACTCACTCGCAATGCTCGCTCGTGCATTGCTCAACGAACCGAATGGGCGCATCGAGGTTTATCCTTCCGGGGAGGTCAGCATTCGCACTCGCTCGACAATGGCGCTCGACGGGACCGACGGGCAGTTAGAAGTAACGGCCTACGAAATCCTCGGACTTTCACTCAACCCCTCGCTGGTCTTCCTCGATCAGACAGGCCAGTTCTTCGCTATCGCAAGTCCGCGATTCAGCATTATTCGCGAGGGCTACGAAGCCGCGGACGAGCCCCTGCGACTATATTCCGAAGAGCTTTCAACAGAGCGCTTCGTCGAAATCCAGTCGAAGGTTGCTCACTATTTCACTGCGCCGGTCCGTATTCAAAACGTCCGCGTCTTTGATCCTGAGGCCCTCGCCCTCACAGAACCCAGGGATGTCGTTGCCTACGGCAATCGGATCGCAAGCGTCCAGCCGGCGAATAGCCCGTCAACTGATGGCGAGGTCATCATCGACGGTGGCGGCGGCACGCTCGTTCCCGGCATGTACGAAATGCACGGACATATTGGCCAGGGTAATGCCCTGCTCAACATTGCGGCCGGGGTCACCTCTGTTCGCGATATGGGAAATGAAAACGACGTTCTCGAAAGCCTGATCGGTCGCATCAACAGCGGTGAAATTGCCGGTCCGCGCATCACGCGCTCCTGTTTTATCGAGGGCAAGAGTGAGTTCTCAGCAGCGACCGGCGAAACCGTCGCCACCCTGGAAGAAGCACTCGATATGGTGCGCTGGTGTGGGGCGCGCGATTTCTACCAGGTGAAGTTTTACAACTCGATGCGCGGCGAGTGGGCCGAACAACTCGTAGCTGAAGCGCACTCGCTCGGAATGCAGGTCGCCGGCCATGTGCCCGCGTTCTCGACGGCCAATGACATGATCAACGCGGGCTTCGATGAGATCACTCACGCGAATCAGCTCTTGCTCGGCTGGGTTCTGAACGATGGCGAAGACACTCGCACGCTGTTCAGGTTCACAGCGATGAAACGCTTTCCCGCAATGGACCTCGACGGCGAAGACGTTCAGTTCACGATCGGTCAAATGGTGCGACGTGACGTCGCGCATGATCCGACCATCGCCATTCACGAGCATGGGATGACCGCAGTCAACGGTGAAGTTGCGCCCATGGCGCGCAACATAATTGATCACCTGCCCACTAATGAACAGCGTTCGTATAAGTCGGCCATGTTCGGCACCGACACATCCGAAGAACGCGCTGAATATGTTGCGGCCTTCGAGGTCATTCTTGAAACGATGCAGCGCCTGAACGCCGAAGGCGTGTTGCTGTTACCTGGCACCGATATGGGCGGATCGTTCGCTTATCACCGCGAGCTGGAATTGTTTGAGAAGTTCGGCCTCACCCCGGCCGAGGTGCTGCGAAGGGCAAGCTATGACATGGCCGCCTACCTGGGTCAAGATGAGGATCTTGGCTCAATAGCGAAGGGTAAGTACGCCGACTTCTTCCTGGTGCCGGGCGATCCCACAGAAGACCTGTCGCAGCTGAGAAGTATCAGCATGGTGGTGTCAGACGGCGTCGTCTATTTCCCGAGCGAGATCTATCCTTCCTTCGGTATCATTCCGTTCACGGACATTCCGGAGACCACGACAGCAGGGGATTAACAAGGTCTTTCTTGGCGGAAGATATTGGGGCGAACCGAAAGTTGGCGCTCAATCCGCCAGCGGTACCCGAACGGTTTGAACGGAATTGGCCGCAATTTCCAGCGCTGCGTACTGAGCACCTATTTGCAGTGAGTACTGAATTGGTTCCTTCGTCGTGTTGAGCAATTGCACGCTCAACAAACCGCCATCGCTAATCGTCGCACTTGCGTGCAGCGCATCATTATGGAGACCAACCAGGTTCTTGTCGGCCTGCACTGCCTTGTCGCCCGGCCGGATCGTGCGGCTCAACTGTGCGAGGACGTAATAGATTGGAGTGTAGTAGACCTGGCCGGTATTGGTGTCGATCATAATCGGCGCACCGCAGAAATTTCCAGCGTGGTTGGGCCCACCATTCTTGTCCAAGACTACATTCCAGTCTATCCACCCTTCCATCCAGTGGTTGAGACTGACGATGATATTTCTTGCGTATCGATGCACCGGTGAGTAGATCGGATGGTCCTCATTGTTGGGTGCCCACTCGGCCGTATAGGCCCAGTCGGTGGCATTATCGTTCCACCAGAACTCATCGTTGTCGAACCAATCGGTTTCCTTGAACCTCTCCGGATCAGCTATGCCACCAGGTGCATCCTTACCCAGATCATCGATAGTGCCCTCGGTATGGATTATCGCAAAATCGGGAAATCTCTCGTGCACACGGTCGAGAATATCTTCATGGACTTTGAAAGTACTCGAGTACCAATGCACGGCGGCGCCATACACATAGCCCGCCGTTTCCGGGTCACCGTAAATCTCGTCCGTCCAGTGCTCGAGGTCATCGCGATTCTGATCGTATATCAGGAGATTGACGTCCCCAAACTGGTCTGCCCTAAGCGCCGGCCCAAGATTTTGCTTGATAAACTCATTCTGGGTTTCCGGCGTGAAGTGCATGCTTTCCCAGTTTCCGCTATTGCCGTGTGGTTCGTTGACGGGCGTCAGGCCCCAAATATCCACACCTTCGGCGCGATAGGCACTGAGGTACCGTACGACATAGTCAGCGTACGTTTGGACGTACTCCGGCTTAAGCGTACCGCCGGTGCCCTGGTAGTCGTTCTCGGGCGCCCCGGACACGTACCATTCTTCAATGTCCTTCATCCATGGCGGCGCGGTCCACGCGGACGCAATGATTCGCAGCTCGCTTTCTTCTTGTTGGCTCTTGATCATCGCCGCCTGCTTAATCATCGGCAACAGATCGAATCTCTCGTCACGAATGCCGGGATACTCGGTCGCCGGGAAGCCGTCCTTGTCCGGCGCAATACTGAAGTGATCTAGCGAGCGGTCATCCGGCACTTCCGCATAGCTGTACTTGCCTTCCACCGAAAAATCGGTGGAGCCAATTGGCGTTCGGGTCAATGAGAAATTGGCTCCACGTTCGCCGAAAATCTTGTCCATGACTCCTGCCCGCGCTTCAGGATCAAGGTGTGCCAGAACAAAAGCCGACGATTCGGTAAATGACGATCCGATTCCGACGATAGACTGTTTGACGACGTCCGGACTTATAACAACCGTCGTTCCGTTCGGCGTGCCCTTTTGAAACGAGACATTTTTCTGAGTCGCAAGTTTGTCTCCCGCCTCGCTGGTCAAAAGGATTTGTGTCGTCGACGAAATGCGATAGTCGATGTCGTCGCTGATCACATCTACCTTGCCTTCGCCGTCGCTTGATGAGCAGGCGGCGAGCAGCGCACAAGTCGCGGTCGTTGCGACTGCACGAGATTGCAGAAATCGGGGCATTTCTTGAATCTCCGTGGGTAAGAGGGTTAGTGACAATCGACGCATGGAACACGAAGCGATTAGCCTCGCGCAACAGGAGCAAGTAGACAACAGTTTTCTGCGCCCGGAGAGATTGATTCAGATCGCCTATGGGCGATCTTCACCCCTGCGGGGCGCCTGCGGCGTCTAAAACGCTGACGCGTTTTGTCGAACAGCAGCTCTCATCTTCATCCAGGACACCCAAAATGAAAAAGGGCCCCCGATGGGGACCCTTTGTCATTTGGCGCGCCCGGAGAGATTACTTGAAACAGCCCAATGGCTGTTTCAACCCTGCGGACTTCGCGGCTACGCCGCTCCGGATCAAAATGCTGGCGCATTTTGTCGAACAGCAGCTCTCATCTTCATCCAGGACACCCAAAATGAAAAAGGGCCCCCGATGGGGACCCTTTGTCATTTGGCGCGCCCGGAGAGATTCGAACTCCCGACCGCTCGGTTCGTAGCCGAGTACTCTATCCAGCTGAGCTACGGGCGCTATGTTTGATCTTCGCGCGCAAGGCGCGCTCCTACAAGGGGCCTGAGCCCCTCAAGGGCCGCACATCTTACTGATCTGACCTGTCCCCGTAAAGCGGTTTTAGGCCCTATTGGCGATTCTCGATCGCCGCCTTGATGTCGTGGCCTGCCCGCTGTGTCGGGTACGCCCTGATCATCTTGTTCGCAAGTTCCAGCGCAGCATCGAAGCGGTCACGTTTGTACAGGAAATCGGCCATCGCGTAGAGATAGTCGAAGTTGTTCGGTTCGAGCTCCAGCGCCCTGCCCAGGGCGACTTCAGCCTCTTCGTCCCTCAAGAGCTGCGCGAGCAGCAGACCATGATTGTAGTGGATACGCGAACGATCCGGCATTCCTGCAGCGGCCCCGGACAGGTATTCGAGGCCCTCCTCCACCCGTCCCACGCCCACCAGCAACAATGCCAGCGAGTACGCCGAATCGTGCTGTTCCGGGTAGTCGGTGAGTACCTCGCGCAACAATTGCTCGGCTTCGTCGTTTCTGCCCTGCTGACTGACCATCACAGCCAGGTTCTGCTTGGCCGGGAAGAACAGGTCATCGACATCGAGCGCCATGCGGTAGTAGCGCTCGGCCGAAGTGGCATCGCCTTGCTGTGAGTACAGGTTCGCCAGGTTCATTCCCGCGGCGGCGAAATCGAGGTTTCGCTCGTTCGCAGCGACATGCTCCGCCAGTGCTTTGTCGAAAACGAGCCTTTGACTGGGCGTCAACAATTCGCGGCCGACCCCGGAAAGGCGCGAAGCCGCCGCAATGCGCACGGCGTGGGCGGTGTCAAACAACAAGGGGCCCAGCGTTTCTGCCAGGTACTCGGGTGAACCGCCCGACATGGCAGTCACTGCCGTCTGGCGAATCAGTACTTCCTCATTCGTGAGGGCCTGGCGCAATACACGATCGGTTCGTTCGCCTGGATAGGCTCGCAACTCATCGATCGCCGTCGCGCGGACGAGAACCGGGTGAAGCTCGTCCTCGATAAGGGCATGCAAACCGTCTTCCGCCGCAGGATCGCCGCTGCGCGCCGCTGCAAATAGGGTCCCGAAATGCGGTTTGCGTGACGTACCATACCAGTTCGTGTACGCATCGGCAGACCACTCGACGGTCTGGTCGTCATGGCAGCCACTTTGACCACAGGCGTTCGGTACCCCGATCTCCTGCGTCAGGTCGGGGCGCGGCACGCGGATGCTGTGATCGGCACGCCAATCCACACCCATGTAGACCTGCTCTGGCATGTGGCACTTGATACACAGCGCGCCATCGCTTGGTTCGCCTTCGACCTCCTTCTGGTGAAAGTGATGTTCGTAGGCATCGTATGTCTCGCCAATATGGCACTGCAAGCAGAGCGCATTGCCCTGTTGATGCAGTTGGAGACTGTGCACATCATGACAATCGTCACAGCGAACATCATTTGCGTACATTTTGCTCTGCGTGAACGACCCCCATACGTAATCCTCCTCGAGAATCTGACCGTCCGGGTGGTAGAGACCTTCGCTCAACAATGCCGGAACAAGGTCTTCGGCAAATGACAGCTGCGCGTGGTCGTAGTCGCCAATCTCACGGCGTCGCGAATGACAGGGTGCGCAAAGATCGACAAGCTCGCGATTGTCGATGCCGCTGGTCCTGACCTCGAGCGCATAGTTGTCGATCTCAGGACGCCCCATCGGGTCGATCTGTGCCCACTCGACGTGTTTGGAACCCGGTCCGTGACAGGCCTCGCAGCTAACGTCGATCTCGGACCATTCGGTGTGGAACGTGTTGATCTCCGCATCGAAGTTCTTGCGCAGGTTGGTCGAATGGCATTCGGCGCACATACCGTTCCAGTTTTGCCCATTGCGCGTCCAGTGAAGCCAGTCGCCCACCGGCGGGATATCGTAATCCTGGTAGAGATGGAACCAGCGCTCCTCCTCGGTATCCCAACCGATCGAGAAGGCCTGCAACCTGCCGCCCGGAAACGGAATGAGGTACTGCTGCAAGGGCTCGATACCGAACGTGTATTGCACTTCGAACTCGGCCATTTCCCCGTCGGGCCCTTGCGTATGTATGAAGTACTTGTCGTCTCTCGTATAGAACCGGGACGTGACGCCATCGAAAGTAAATTCCGAGTCGTTGAAATCGCCACGCACGGTATGCTCATTGGCGTGGTCCATCGCGTTATCGTGATCCGAGCCGAGCCAGCTTTCATAGGCCTCAGTGTGGCAATCGATGCACTCGCCTCGTCCCACGAAGGTCGATGGCGTGTCCACGGCTGGCTGTTCTACTTCTTGTTCGTGCACCTGGCGCAATGCGAACAACGGAATGATCACGACGATAACGACGAGCGCAATAACACCTGTGATTCTCCAGTTGCGCATGATCAGGCTCGTACCACCTGGTCCGGCTCGAACGCCTGGCGTCGCACGGCCCGGCCGGTATCGACAAACACGACACCGTCACGAATCGAAACGGGGAACAGGTCCAGCGCTCGCGGCGCAGGCGCGTTCACGACATCGCCTTTAATGTCGAACGCGGAGGCGTGACATGGACAGGCAAAGCGTTGCTCGTCTTCCTTCCAGGGCACACTGCAGCCGAGGTGGGTGCACTTGCGATGCAAAGCGAGAAATCCGCCATCTGCCAGCCGGGTCAGGTAGAACTTGCCGTCTGCAAAGGCCGTGACGCTGCCCGGTTCGAAACGGTCGACCGGACCGGCAACGACCACACCGGGCCCGTTCTGAGGTTGTGGCGCGCGCCGTCGCGGCGCCAGCGCCGACACGGCAACCCAGCCGGCCTGGAGCAGCGCAAGGCCGCCCAGCAGCCGCATCGCGCGCCCGAGGAAATTCCGTTTGGATTCGTCTATATCTGCCATGGCCACACCAGGCTCATACCTTCGCCACGAAACCAGATTCCAGTGGCGGTCAGGACGATGAAGGACGTAAAGAGAAGAACGAACAATGTCTGCACCATTTCACTTCTCGTAGGCGCGAAGAACTTGCTTAGCAACATTCGGTATGCGATGACGCCAGCAAGCAGAAGTACGAACGGGACAACACCATTGCTGATGATCGAGGCCGTGCCCGGAAACCAGCCATCCGAACCGATGACAAATTCATCCACCAATACGAAGACGGGAACCGCGACGAGTGCCGTCAATGCGGCCACGAGCGCCATGCGCCGGCCTTTGGGCGTCAGGAACCAGTCCCCGGGCGGCGGCTGACCGTCCGTCGACAGGAATGACACTGCGATGAGACCTGCGATGACGCACAACGGAATGACGACGACAGCAAACAACGCGTCGAAATGGATCAGCAACTCCTGGAGGCCGAGGAAATACCATGGCGCTTTGGCGGGGTTCGGGCTGATGCCCGGGTTCGCTGGATCACCGAGCGGCGCGGCAAAGAAGAATGCCAGGACGAGTACCACGGCAATCAGAACCACTGTTACGACCGCTTCCCGAAGTAACAGGTCTGAAAACGGCAGGGCCCGCAGGTTTTCCCTCGTGTCGCCCGGCCGAATAGCGGGAAGGACTACTCCGCCTGCCTCGCGCACCTTCCAGAAATGCCAGGTCAGCAGGGTAATCATTGCCAGGGGTGTCACCGCGATGTGCAACGCATAGAAGTTGATCATTGTCGCCGGACCGATCTCGGTGCCACCGAGAACGATGCCCTGCATCGCTGGTCCAATACCAGGAACCTGGCCGAGCATCTCGGTACAGATCGTAATCGCCCAGTACGCGGTCTGGTCCCAGGGCAGCAGATAGCCGGTAAACCCGGACATCAGGACAAAGAAAATGATGCCGAGACCGATATACCAGTTCGCTCGTCGCCGCCCGCGATAAGCGCCCGTGAGGAATACGCGTAGCAGATGCAGCACGGTTATTGGTATCAGCAGATTGGCGCTCCAGTAGTGGACACCGCGAATCAGTTCACCAAACAGCGTGCCACCCTGCAGGCTGTCAACGGACTGCCATGCGCGATCAGGGCTCGGTTCGTAGGCGAACATCATGAGCACGCCTGTGAACAACAGCAGCCCGAAAAGCACGAGCGCCATGCCACCCAGTCCGAAAGTATGGGTAAAGCGGAGCGCCCTGGCCGAAACGTGAGTCGGCCGCATGTGAAGAATCAGGGACATTGCCGGCCATGGTAATAGAGCATCGGGACGTTGCCCACCGAAAAGGCACCATAGATTTCGCGATTAGGCGGATAATTGCGCCATGAGATGGAGCGGCGCCTTCCTGGTCTTGTGCGCACTGGCAAGCGGCTGTGCAGCCCCGCTGGTACTCGATGAACAAGAGGCTCTCGCTGTGATTCCGCATCGAATCAGCCCGAACGGCCAGATCGTCGTCGAGGTGCTGCTGAATGACCAGGGCCCGGTCGACTTCGCACTCGACACCGGGGCAAGTATTTCCGTCGTCTTCGATCAAACCCTTACAAAGCTCGGTCTCGACGTCGTCTCGAACGATGAGAAGGTCATTCAGGGCATGCTCGGCCTGGGCCGATTCCCAATCGCTGACGTCGACCGCGTCCAGATCGGCAAAGACGCCTGGGAACGCGCCAGGCTCGCGATACTTCCCGGCGACACGCCTGCTTCCCGGGGAATCGACGGCATCCTTGGAACCGACTACCTGGGACGCCACGCCCTCGCCTATTCACAAGGCAACAGGACATTGCAGCTGTATACGCAAAACACGGTCCAGGAAATTGCCTACAGAGGTTGGGCCACGATTCCCTTGCAGCGACTGCAGATTGGGAACAGCGACGCGAGGGTCTATGTGATCGATATTGTCATCCAGGGCCGGCATGTTCCCGCATTGCTGGACCTTGGCACGGAAATGAGCCTGATGAACTGGAACGCCGCCCGCGCTTTCGGCGTAACGCAAAGCAGGTCGAAGCAAGAAATCGAAGTGTCGGGCGCTATCGAAGTCGACGACGAAACGAAGGTGGCAAGACTCGTCGTCAACGAACTACAACTTGCCAATCTCACCTGGCGCAACAGGCTGTTCCTGATCGCCGACCTCCCGGTCTTCGAGGCACTGGGACTGGGTAACGAGCCGATGGCGATTGTCGGAGTCGACTTCTTCAACCAGCGGGACATTGTTATCGACCTCGTGAGGGAGAGGTTACTGGTGAAGTTGAGGTAGCGGATGCGGGATGCTCGTTCGCCAGAGACGAACGAGCTCACTGGCGCCTGTGGCGCTGCGTGAGTCGAACAGGGTTCGAAGTCACGAGCTCTCCCGGCCAACAAATACAGAAGGCCCCCGAATGGGGGCCTTTGAATTTGGTGGCGGAGAGAGAGGGATTCGAACCCTCGAAGGGCTATTAACCCTTACTCCCTTAGCAGGGGAGCGCTTTCGACCACTCAGCCATCTCTCCGCAATTCGAATTGTTCACAAGTCTGTCCGACAAGAGAGGGATGGATTCGTCGCTTCGCTCCTCACCGCTTCGCGGCGCACTGCGTGCGTCTGTCGGCGCTGCGCGCCTCGGTTCGAACCCTCGAAGGGCTATTAACCCTTACTCCCTTAGCAGGGGAGCGCTTTCGACCACTCAGCCATCTCTCCGTCGAGGGGCGCATACTACTGTCAGAGAAACGCTCGGTAAAGCGGTTTTCGCATCCAGAGGGACTAGTCGGAATCGGGACTCCCGTCCGCGGCCTTTTCGCTCTGAATTCGCTCGTAGATTTCTTCCCGGTGCACTGCGACGTCTTTAGGTGCGTTGATCCCTATACGGACCTGATTTCCCTTGACCCCCAGGACGGTGATCGTGATATCGCTCCCGATCATGACCGTCTCTCCAGCGCGTCGCGTCAGAATCAGCATAGCTTCCTACTCCTGCCTGGCGGGGCTCTAAGCCCCGTTCTTTGTACGCGTCGAACTTCCTTAAACTGTTGTAATACTAGCCGATTTTGGCGCTGGATGCCCATTTACGGGTCAGCGGCGCTCCGGGGAAATTGGAGCAATCGCTCAGGAGAGTTGTTCAGCTACCCAGTCAGGGACCGATTCGAGGGCGGAATCGAGCTTCGATGGGTCATTTCCACCCGCCTGGGCGAAGTCCGGACGGCCCCCGCCCTTACCGCCAACTTGCTCTGCGATGGGCTTGATCAGGTCGCCGGCTTTTATCTTGCCGGTGTTGTTCTTGGTCACACCGGCCGCAAGGCGGACCTTGCCATCTTCGACCGAGGCAAATACGACGATGGCATTCTGCAACTTGTCCTTGGCACGATCGACCGCGTCACGCATCGATTTGGCGTCGATACCGTCCACGCGAGACACGAGGACCTTGATACCGGCGATTTCCCGCACATTATCTTCGTCACCCGACCGCTCGCCAGTAATTAACACGTGCTTCGCGGTCGCCAGCTTCTTTTCCAGCTCCTTGTTCTGGCTCAGGAGCTGTTCGACCTTGGCTGCCGCCTGCTCCGGCGAGCTGCGCAACAATCCGGATAGCTCGTTCAGCGTCTTCTGATTCGCGTCAATCCAGGCCATCGCCCCGGCGCCCGTTACGGCCTCGATGCGACGAACGCCCGAAGCAACACCACCCTCGTGCGTGACCTTGAACACGCCGATATCGCCGGTCCGCTCGACGTGCGTGCCGCCGCAGAGTTCGACCGAGAAATCGCCCAGTCGCAATACGCGAACCTTGTCGCCGTACTTCTCACCGAACAGCGCCATGGCACCGGACTCGATGGCATCGTCGTAGGTCATCATGTCGGTGTCCGCAGCAACGTTCTTGCGAATCTCCGCATTCACGAGATCTTCGATTTCCTGAAGCTGATCTGGCGTTACGCCCTCGTAATGCGAGAAATCGAAACGCAGTCTGTCGGGGGCAACCAGCGAACCCTTCTGTGTCACGTGATCGCCCAGGACCTGCCTGAGCGCCGCGTGCATGAGGTGCGTGGCCGTGTGATTCAGGCGAATGGCCTGGCGGCGGTCGGCATCGACAACAGCCTCCAGCGCGTCACCTACCTTCAATGTGCCTTGCTCCATAGAGCCGAAGTGCACATTGGCGTCGCCACTCTTCTGCGTGTCGTCGACGCGGAACAGCTTGCCGTCGTCGACCAGTATTCCGGTGTCACCAATCTGGCCGCCAGACTCCGCGTAGAACGGTGTCGATGCCAGCACGACGGCGCCTTCGTCGCCGTCATCCAGCTGTTCGACGGTGGAACCATCCTTGAAAAGGGCAACGACTTCGCATGAAGCTTCCGTGCCGTCGTAACCAAGAAATTCCGTGCAGGCGTCGACCTTGAGCTCGTCGCCATCTGCGACGCCGAACTTGCTGGACGCGCGTGCACGTTCACGCTGCACCTCCATTGCCGCCTCGAAGCCCTTTTCATCGATGGACATTTCGCGCTCACGGGCGATGTCTGCTGTCAGGTCGACCGGGAAGCCATAGGTGTCGTAGAGCTTGAAGACGACGTCACCGGGCAACTGCTTGCCGTCGAGGTCCGCGATCGCTGTCTCGAGAATTTCCATACCTTGATCAAGCGTCTCGGCGAAGCGTGTCTCTTCCTTCTTCAGCACTTTCTCGACGTGCGCCTGTGCTTTCGCCAGTTCGGGATAGGCATCGCCCATTTCCTTGACCAGCGGCGCGACGAGTTTGTGGAAGAACAGGTCGTGAGTCCCGAGCTTCTTGCCATGCCGAATTGCGCGACGAACGATACGGCGTAATACGTAGCCCCTGCCCTCGTTACCCGGTAATACGCCATCGACGACCAGGAACGAACATGCACGAATGTGATCCGCAATCACGTTTAGCGAACTCGAGCCGTCATTGTCGACGCCGAGCGCATCGGCCGTTGCCTGGATCAGGTTGGCGAACAAGTCAATCTGGTAGTTGCTGTGCACGTGCTGCATGACAGCCGCAATGCGCTCGAGACCCATGCCGGTATCGACTGAGGGCTTCGGCAACGGAGTCATCGTCCCGTCAGCCGATCGGTCGAACTGCATGAAGACAAGATTCCAGATTTCGACGTAGCGGTCGCCGTCTTCATCGGGTGAACCTGGCGGACCACCCGGGACATCCTCACCGTGGTCGAAGAAGATCTCGCTGCAAGGGCCGCAGGGACCCGTGTCGCCCATCGCCCAGAAATTGTCTTTTGCTCCGAGGCGCCCAAAGCGCGACGAGTCGATCTTCATTTCCTTGAGCCAGACGTCAGCCGCTTCGTCGTCGTCCTCGAAGACCGTGACCCAGAGGCGTTCCTCGGGCAGTCCCAATGTTTCGGTCAGGAACTCCCAGGCATACTTGATCGCCTCACGCTTGAAATAATCACCAAAGCTGAAGTTGCCGAGCATCTCGAAGAACGTGTGATGCCTCGACGTATAACCCACATTCTCAAGATCGTTGTGCTTGCCACCTGCGCGCACGCAGCGCTGCGACGAGGCAGCCGTGGAGTAATTGCGCTTGTCATCGCCAAGGAACACGTCCTTGAATTGCACCATGCCGGCGTTGGTAAACAAGAGGGTTGGGTCATTGCCGGGCACGAGCGGGGAGCTCGCGACGACTTCGTGGCCGTGCTTGCTAAAGAAGTCCAGGAACGCCTTGCGGAGCTCGTTGCTCGTCATGGTTTTCATCGGGCGTATGGTAGCGGTTAAAACGCCGATTGAATATGGTCTTGCTCGAAACCGCGGTACTGGAGGAAGCGCATCTGGCGTGCCTTCTCCTTGAAATCCGGCGGTAGGTCCGGGCCGAATTTCTTGACGCGTTGTTCCCGGGCCAGCGCTCGCCAGTCCGGGTCAGCCTCCTCGAGCGCAATCTCTATGATCGAATCGCTGATGCCCTTCTGGCCGAGGTCCACGCGGATCCGGACCGGGCCCTTGCCCTGGTTGATACGGGATTGCACGAAGCTCTCTGAGAAGCGCTCGTCGCTTTGCAGGCTTTCAGCAGTGAGTTGCGTGACGGCACCCGCCGCGACATCGCGGTCATAGCCTTTGTCCGCCAGCTTGCGTACGAGCTCCGTCTGCCCGTATTCGCGGCGAGCAAGAAAATCCATCGCCTTCTTGCGAGCCTCGAGCGGAGACGAAAAACGATCTTCCCCCTCGTCGGAGAGAAGATCGTTTATTTCTTCATGCAGTGAACTCATGTTGGAGCCGCTCCCCATTCGGGGACAATGCTTGCGGGCGATAGCGGGAGTCGCGCGCCGGGGCGCGCTCCTACAGGGTCCCGTTACGCCTCTTTCGCCTCTTCGTCGTCGGCGGCAGCGATGTCGATGACGTCGGCTTTCTTCGGCATCAACGTCGCGCGAATCTTGCCTTCGATCTCTTCGGCCATCTCCGGATGGTCCTTCAGGAACTCGCGGACATTTTCCTTGCCCTGGCCGATGCGATCGTCGCCGTAGCTGTACCAGGAACCGGCCTTGTCGACGATGCCGTGCTGGACGCCAAGGTCGATGACCTCACCCAAGCGGGATATTCCCTGCCCGTAGAGAATCTCGAATTCAGCCTGTTTGAATGGCGGTGACACTTTGTTCTTGACGACCTTAACGCGCGTCTGGTTGCCGATGACCTCGTCGCCCTTCTTGATGGCGCCGATACGGCGAATATCGAGACGAACCGATGAGTAGAACTTGAGCGCATTGCCACCGGTCGTCGTTTCTGGACTACCAAACATCACACCAATCTTCATACGAATCTGGTTGATGAAAACGACCATCGTGTTCGACCGCTTGATGTTACCGGTCAGCTTGCGCAGCGCCTGCGACATCAGCCGGGCCTGCAGGCCCATGTGTGAATCACCCATCTCGCCTTCGATCTCGGCCTTTGGCGTAAGCGCTGCAACTGAGTCGACAACGACAATGTCGACAGCGCCCGAGCGCACGAGCATGTCGGTAATTTCGAGTGCCTGCTCACCGGTGTCTGGCTGCGAGACAAGGAGTTCGTCGACGTCTACACCGAGTTTTTCTGCATAGTTCGGGTCGAGTGCATGCTCGGCATCGACGAAAGCGGCTGTGCCGCCGAGTTTTTGCGCTTCGGCGATAACCTGCAATGTCAGTGTGGTCTTACCGGATGACTCGGGGCCGTAGATCTCGACGACTCGTCCTCTCGGTAGGCCACCGATACCCAGTGCTACGTCGAGCCCGATCGAGCCGGTTGAAATAGCCTCGATATCCCGGGCGGCGCCGCCGTCGCCCATGCGCATGACGGAGCCCTTACCGAACTGCTTTTCAATTTGGCCTAACGCCTGTGCAAGTGCTTTTTTCCGATTCTCGTCCATTATTTCTCGTCCATTATTTGGTCGTTTCTGGGCGCCGGGAGGCGGTTTCAAAGATACTGTGGATTTGCACAGTATTATTTCACGAAGGCCGCGTCAATAGTAGGTTTCAGGAAGCCCATTTGTGGGCGATTTGTGCAGATTCTCGAAAGAGACTCTAAGCTACTGTTTAAGCGGCACGTAGTGGACTCCGCCCGGCCCCGAGACCGACTCGACGAGCTTGAAGCTCGACCACTCGGTGATGCTCCGTTGCGCAAGACGCTCCGTCGTGAACGCCCGGGCATTGCGCGCGACGGTGATGTGCGGCCGATACGTGCGGTCCTCGGGCTGGAGACCAAGATCGAGCAACACAGAATTCAGGGAGTCCACGAGCGCCTGCAACTCCGGCGCGACGGTCGCCGCACAGAGGCTGGCGACTTTCGGCCGGGGCCAGAACTCGAGTCGGTCAAAGATCAGCCGGAATGGCTGAACGTGTATCTGTGCCGCGCGCTCAAGCAGGTAAGGCACCCGATTTTCCGGAAATTCGCCGATGAACGCCAGGGTGACATGCCAGTCCCTGCGATCGATGGACTTTCCCTCGACAGTCTTTGCAACGGAGTTAATGACATCGCGCAGGCGGTCACGCTGACGGGTGTCCGGCCACAGCGCGAAAAACAGCCGGCGGGTATTCACGATTCGATGCGTTCCAGGACGCCCTGCAGCGCATGCGCCACGGTGAGCTCCCGCACGAGATCGCGGTCGCCGGAGAACAACTCGCAACTGGTATCGACGAGCGAGTTTGCGCCGTCCCGAACCGCCCAGGCGAACCAGACCGTGCCGACCGGCTTCTCGTCGCTGCCACCATCCGGGCCCGCGATGCCGCTGACTGCGACGGCGATGTCGGCGCCGCTCAGACCGAGCACGCCCTTCGCCATTTCCTCGACAACCGGCTCGCTGACCGCGCCATGCTCCTCAAGTATCTGGTTCTGCACGCCGAGCAGAGACTCCTTGGCGCCGTTCGAATAACTCACCACGCCGTAAGCAAAGACGCCTGAACTGCCCGGGATATCGGTAAGGCTCTTCGCTATCCAGCCACCTGTGCAGGATTCCGCGGTCGACACGGCTTTCCCGGATCCGGCCAGGTCCTTGACGACGGCCTCGGCGAGTTTTTGCAGTGATTCGTAGTCGGCCATGAACTACAGGTAGTCCCCTACGAGTTCTTCGGAAACCGACCAGAGCTTCGCCGCCATCTCGTCATCCTGCATTTGCTCGCTCGGTACGGCCGGGTTGCAATCGTCGAAGTAGTAACCGGTGACACCGGCAATATCCGGGCTTGTCGCCACATAACACTGCGTTGCCGTCCCCTCGGGAATCGTCTTGAACATGGGATTGCTCATGTCGTATTCGCGCTCCGGCTGGTAGCGCGAGAGATTGGTCGGGATGACACCCGGGTGCAACGAATTGGAGGTTGCGTTTGTATCGGCCAGGCGCCGCGCTAATTCCCTCGAGAACAGGCCATTGGCAACCTTGGACTGACCATACGCCTGCCAGGGATCGTAGCCCTTTTCGCCGGACAGATTGTCGAACTGAATCCCCTCCTCCGGCGCCCAGCGGTGCGCCCCGCTGCTCACGACGACGACGCGCCCTGCCTTCGCGGCGACCACCTGGTCATGCAAGCAATTCTCGAGAAGGAAGTGCCCGATATGATTCACCGCGAACTGCAGCTCCAAACCGTGCGCCTCGTGCAGTTCCGGCAGCGCCATGATGCCGGCATTGAGGATCAGCATGTCGATCGGGATATCCATGTCGGCGACCTGGTTGCCCGCAGCGACGATGCCCTGCCAGTCGGTTAGCTCAACGACGAGTGGCGTCGTCTGGCCCTCGACACTCGCGCAAGCTTCCTCGGCTTTGCCCAGAGTGCGTGCCGCGCCGATGACATGCGCACCACGCAGCGCGAGTACGCGCATGGTCTCCAGGCCCAGCCCCGAGTTACACCCTGTCACGAGCGCGGTCATGCCGGACAGGTCCATGCCTGCCGTCACCTGCTCGGCCGTGCTCGTCTTGCCAAACGCACTCTTCGAGGGCACCGGGCGACCCGGTACGGCGGGTTTGTAGTCAGCCTCGTCCGCGAATGCCAGCGGTGGCAGCGAAGATATGAAGGTCGCAGCGATACCCGATTGCAGGACATTGCGACGCGAAACGTGTTTAATCATTTATCCCCCTCGTCGAGCAGCACCGACTCATACAGTTCAACATGCTTGTCCGCCATCGTATCGATCGAGAACTCATTTTGCATCCGTTCGCGACCCGCAGAACCCATCGCTGCCCGGGTTTCGTCGTCGTCCATCAAGGTGCCGATCGCATCGTGAAGTGCGTCGGCGTCCTCGGGCGGGACCAGCAAGCCTGTTTCGCCATGCCGCAGCGACTCGCTCATGCCGCCGGCATCGCAGGCCACCACGGGAACTCCGGCCGCAGCGGCTTTAAGAGCGGCGACGCCAAGCCCCTCTGCCGAGGCAGGATGTACGAATAGATCAAAACAGCCGATAAACGTATCGAGATCGTCCCGGTAGCCGGCGAACTGCACGACGTCCCCAAGACCCAGCCACACCACCTGCGCCCGCAATTGGCTGTGCAGAAACCCCTCGCCGAAAATAACCAGGCGAAACGGCGGATGCGTCAGCAGCAGCTCACTGACCGCCTGCAGCAGGAAACGATGCCCTTTCCGGGGAATCAACTGGCCGGCCGCGGCCATTGTGAAGACGCCTTTATCGATACCGAATTCTTGCCGGAACGCGTCGCAATCGGGCTGTCCGGCAAACGCGTCTGCATCCACCGCACTGCGAATAACAACGATTCGATCCTCGTCTATGTCGTGCTGCCGCAGAACCTCCGCGATCGCTTCGGATATGGCGACAACCTTACGGAACGGCCGATACCGGAGCTCCGCCATGATGCGCATCTCCGTGTTGTCCACGCGCCTGGATACGATGGCAGGCACGTCGGCAAAGCTGGCCGCCAGCCCGCCCAGCAGGTCCGCGCCGCGGCGGCTGTGGCAATGAACGATGTCAGGTGCCTGGTCTTTCAGATACTGGGATAAACGATAGGCAAAGGGCAGATCCAGGTCGCCTGCGCAGAACAGGTTCTGCACGCGAATGCCCGCCTCACGGGCCGCGGTATCGATCCCGGAATCCGGCGGGCAGACGAGGATATTCTCGTGACCCCGCTCGCGTAACGCGTTGATCAGGTAGATAACCTGCTGCGGGCCACCCAAAAAATGGCGCCCGGTTTCTACATGCAGTATTTTCATGAATTCGGGGTCAGTTTCTTATCTCTTCCGCGAGAGCAGGATCAGTTTACCAATCTGCTCGTCGAATAAGTAAACTGACGGCGATGCAAAGATAAGAAACTGACCCCGAATTCATGAAAGCCGAAGTTTCCGCCGTCCACACACCGATGATGCGCCAGTACCTCGCTATCAAGGCGGAGTACCCGGACATGCTCGTGTTCTACCGGATGGGCGATTTCTACGAGCTCTTCTACGACGACGCCAAGCGCGCGGCCTCATTGCTCGACATCACGCTGACTGCCCGCGGCAAATCCGGAGGCAACCCGATACCGATGGCGGGCGTCCCCTACCATGCCGCGGAGGGCTACCTGGCAAAACTCGTGCGCAAGGGTGAGTCTGTCGCAATCTGTGAACAGATCGGCGACCCCGCGACCAGCAAGGGCCCGGTAGAGCGCAAAGTTATGCGCGTGGTTACGCCCGGCACACTCACCGACGAGGCACTGTTGTCCGCCGAGCGGGACAACGTCGTCGCATCAGTCTTTGCGCAAGGTGAAATCTTTGGTATCGCGTGGCTCGACCTCTCGGCTGGACGATTTCGCCTGACGGAAGCGCCCGACATCGAGGCTGTACAGGGTGAGATAGAGCGTTTGCGACCGGCAGAGCTCATCGTCGATGAGGATAATCCGCTCGACGGTGTCTTCGGTGAGGACATCCGCGTCACTCGCCGGCCGCCCTGGCATTTTGAACTCGATAGCGCGACGCGACTACTCTGCAACCAGTTCGGCACGCGTGACCTGTCGGGCTTTGGTTGCGAAGCGTTTCCCTGCGGTACTGCCGCCGCCGGCGCGCTGCTGCAGTACGTCAATGACACACAAAAGGCCTCGTTGCCGCACCTGCAATCGATAGGGGCCGAGCTGCGCGATGATGCCGTGATCATGGATGGTCCGACGCGCCGCAATCTCGAACTCGAGGAATCTCTGAGCGGCCACCACCAACACACGCTCGCCGGCGTCATGGACCGCTGCAAGACGGCGATGGGCAGCCGCCTGTTGCGCCGCTGGATCCAGAGACCGCTGCGCGATACGGCTGTTCTGCAGGCGCGCTACCAGGCGCTCGACGCCTTGATCACGAGCGGCCAGGTCGAGCCGCTCCAGGCGCAGCTCAACGGCATCGGCGATGTTGAACGCATCCTCGCGCGCGTAGCCTTGCGTTCCGCCCGTCCACGCGACTTGCGGCAACTGTGTGAGGCGCTCTCGCGCCTGCCAGAACTGCAACAAGGCCTCGCAAGCATCGAGTCGCCGCTGGCTGCCGATCTGGCCGGCCAGGTCGGCGAACACAGGGAAACGTATCGCCTGCTCGACAAGGCGATCGTCGATAGTCCACCGATGCTGATCCGCGACGGCGGCGTCATCGCACCTGGCTACGACGAGGAACTGGATGATTTGTGTGCGATCGCCGAGAACGCCGACCAATACCTCGTCGATCTCGAGCTGCGCGAGCGAGAGCGAACGGGCATCTCGACGCTGAAGCTGGGCTACAACCGTGTTCACGGCTACTACATCGAGATCAGCAAAGTGCAGGCGCACAAGGCGCCTGTCGAGTACGTTCGCCGGCAAACGCTGAAGTCGGCCGAGCGCTACATCACGCCTGAACTCAAGGAGTTCGAGGACAAGGTACTCGGCGCCCGCGAACGCGCCCTGAGTCGCGAGAAATTTCTGTACGAGCAGCTGCTCGACCAGTTACATCTCATTCTTGGCGAACTGCAGCTGTCGGCGGCGGGCTTGGCCGAACTCGATGTACTCGCTTGTTTCGCCGAGCGCGCGCAAGCGCTAGGGCTGTCCCAACCGGAAATCATCGACACCCCCTGTATCGAGATCGAGGGCGGTCGCCATCTCGTTGTTGAGCAGGTCATCGATACACCGTTTATCGCGAATGATTTGTCACTCGATGACGAAACGCGCCTGCTGGTAATCACAGGCCCAAACATGGGCGGTAAGTCGACGTACATGCGACAGACGGCGCTGATCGTGATACTTGCGAACATAGGCAGCTTTGTTCCCGCTGACAGACTGCGCATCGGCCCGATCGATCGCATTTTCACACGCATAGGTGCATCCGATGACCTTGCCGGCGGGCGTTCGACGTTCATGGTCGAGATGACGGAAACAGCGACAATCCTGAACAACGCAACGGAGCAGAGCCTCGTGCTCATGGATGAAATCGGCCGCGGCACGAGTACCTTTGACGGCCTCTCACTTGCGTGGGCAGCGGCCCATCATATGGGTGAAAAGGCGAAGGCATTTACGTTGTTTGCGACCCATTACTTCGAGCTCACCGCGCTTGCGCAGGAGTTACCCGGATGTGGCAACGTCCACCTCGATGCCACCGAGCACGAGGGCCAGCTCGTCTTCCTGCACTCGGTAAAACCGGGGCCTGCAAACCAAAGCTACGGCCTGCAGGTGGCATCGCTGGCCGGCGTTCCGGGTGGCGTGATTCGCCGCGCGCGAGCCTACCTCCATGAGCTCGAGGAGCAGCAAAGTCGCGCGGAAGGTGCGCTGCAGCAAGGCTTCGATTTCGCCGTTGCTGAACCCGATGAAGAGGATCCCGTTCGCGACGCGGTTGATGAGCTCGATCCCGATTCCATGACACCCCGCGAAGCGCTGGACGCTTTGTATCGACTGAAGAAACTCAATGACTAGACCAATCCTTGTTCTTGTTGCTGCCCTGGCAATCACGGCTTGCGGACCGTCTCCAAAAGACGTGGACGATTATGCACAGGAGTACCTTTTTCTCGAACTATCGATGGGACTGCATGATGGCGGCCATGTGGATGCCTACTTCGGGCCCGAGGAATTGAAGACAGCGGCGGAAACCACCGCATTGAGCCTCGACCAGATCCTCAAAGCCTCAAAAGACCTGTCGGCGAGGTTGGCGTCAATCGATGCCGGCGACGACAAGAGGCTCGCGATGCGAATCACCGGTCTCATAGCCCGGCTGCGTGCGCTGGACACGCGCATCGCCATCGACATGGGCGAATTTCCAAGCTTTGATGACGAGTCGATGGCGCTGTTCGGATCGACCGCGCCGCATTATGACGCCAGTCATTTCGCAGCGATCATCGAGGAACTGGATGAATTGCTCCCCGGCGACGAAGCGCTCGCTGAGCGCTTTGAGTCCTTCAATAACCAGTTCGCCATTCCGCTCGACAAATTGCCGGTCGTGTTCGAGGCCGCGATGGCCGAATGCCGCAAGCGGACCCTGGAGCACATCGATCTGCCCGAAGGGGAATCCTTCACGATCGAGTACGTTAACGACAAGCCCTGGTCGGGCTACAATTGGTACCAGGGAAATTCGGTCAGCCTGATCCAGGTAAATACCGACTTCCCAATCTATATATCGCGCGCCGTGGATCTCGGCTGTCACGAGGGTTACCCGGGGCATCACACGTTTAACGCATTGCTCGAGAAGAACCTGGTCGAAGACGAGGGCTGGATCGAGTACTCGCTGTATCCGCTGTTCAGCCCGCAATCGCTGATCGCCGAGGGTAGCGGCAACTACGGCATCGACCTGGCATTTCCGGGACAGGAACGCTCAGACTTCGAGAAGGAAGTACTATTTCCGCTGGCCGGACTGAATGTCGACGATGCTGATCTCTATTACGAAGTTGGGGCGCTCCTCGGCAAGCTCAATTTTGCAGGCAATGAGGCGGCTCGCGGTTACCTGAACGGGGATATGACGCGCGACGAAGCGGCCGAATGGCTCCAGACGTACGCGTTGACGCCCGCCGACAAGTCTCTGCAGCGCATCCGCTTTATCGACACCTATCGCAGTTACGTCATCAACTATAACCACGGCGAAGCGATGGTTGCTGACTACATCGAGCGCGGCAATGCGGATGCTGACGAACGCTGGGCACGCTTCGAGGCGTTACTGTCATCACCCATGCTGCCCAGCGACCTCCAGTAATAGGGTGTCAGTCACCTTATTTCCAGTCTAAGGTGACTGGCACGCTTAGACTGGAAATAAGGTGACTGACACCCTTTTTTGCTAGCGCCCCAGCGCCCTGGCTCGTGCGAGGGCTTCGGTGAGGTTCAGTTCGGCCGCGAGTTCGTCCATGCGGGGATCGTTCCGCGCGGTGTCCATGGGCTTCACTCCCGTTATGAACCACGGATACCAGGGCAACTTCGCCTCTTTGGCAACCGCCATCCAATGGAATACTTCATCGGTGTCACCGAGCGCCGCGTAAAGGCGCCCAAGTACGAATACGTTGCGCGGCACCTTCTCGACGCCATCAAGATATTCGCGCGCCTCTTCTTCACGCCCGGCCATCGCCAGCACAACGGCAACCTCGGAGCCCCAGAGTGGATGCCGGCTCATCGGCTCGAGAACGGCCAACGCAGTTTCGAAATCGCCTTGCAGCGCAATGCTCTTGGCTTTTACGCGTATGGCGTTCGCATTTCTCGGATTGAGCTCAATGGCTATCTCTGCAATACGTATCGCTTCGTCAAGCTGGCCGTCGTTGAGATACTGCCAGGCCAAATCCCCATGCATGAATGAGCTCAGCGGGTCCAATTCGACCGTCCGATCACCTAACAGCAACGCCTGCTCGGGTAGCTGCCGGAGTTCCATTAGCCACGCGTAATGATAAACAGCGCCGGTTAGATTTTTATTCAGCTCCAGCGCACGCTGCAGATACGCTTCGGCCGCGTCGTAATCCCACTCGTAATACATCTCATGCATGCCGAGCGCGAGATACACCTCGGCGATTGAATCATCCAGCCCCAGTGCGCGCTCTGCGGCGAGTCTGGATGCCGGGTACATTCCTTCCGGATACGGGCTGTGACCAAGCACTGCGTACCCATATGCCAAGGCAGCATAGACCCGGGCATCCGCCTTACCTTCGTCCTCGATCGCCTCGAGAATATTGATACCCCGTCGGCGAACTCGATTATCAGACTGGTTGAGCAGGTACATGCCGCGCAGATACCGGTCATAGATTTCCGGATCAACGGACTCGGCAACCGCAAGCCTGTTCTCCTCTTCGTCCGTCAGTCGCACGTTCACGGCGCGCGCGATTGACTTGGCCATCTCGCCTTGCAGCGTGAGCATACTGGTGAATTCGCGCTCGTAGTTCGCCGCCCAGATCTGCACGTCGTTCGCGGCATCGACAAGTTGAATCAGGACTCGCACACGGCCCCCTTCCCTGGTCACCGATCCTTCGATGATATTCCGGACGCCGAGCGACTTGCCGATCTCGGGCATCGCCATCGACCGGTCGAGCCGGGTTGTCGACGTTCGCGATACTACTCGCAGCGCGCTGATCTTCGAGAGGTTGGTTATTAGTGCATCGTGCATGCCTGCCGAGAAGTATTCCTGGTCCTCGTCGCCTGACAGGTTTTCGAGAGGCAACACCGCAATCCCGTTCGGATCATAAGGTCCGAGCAGCTCGTCGGCCTGCCGCGCACGATCGAAGAGTCCAGCAGCAAACACGGCGACCACGATGGCCAATGCACCGACAATCACGTAGTCGGGTACGCGCATGCGCAAGTCTTCTGCCGGCGCACCCTCGGAGGGCAGTGTCCGGCGAATTCCTTCCGCTGTGACGTCGAAAAACCAACCAAAGATCAGTGCAACCGGGAACCCGGCAAACGCGGCAATCCAGAAGAAGCGAAGCAGCGCATCGGGCAGACCTGCGGATTCGAGCGCAAGGTCCGCGACCTGCAAGAGTACCCAGGCACCGACGATATACAGTCCGCCAGTGCGGAAGACTCGGCGACGGCGCGCTTCAGCGATGAACCCTGAGAGTTTTCCCAAGATACTCTCCTTTGGGGAGAGTATAGACCTCTTTCCTATTCGGCGCGGGGTGCCCGAACGCGAATCCCGGTTTCCTTGAGCTGCTCGCCTGACACCTCGCCCGGAGCGTTGGTGAGCAGGCAGCTCGCCGTCTGGGTTTTCGGAAAAGCGATCACGTCACGAATGCTTTCGGCGCCAGCCATGAGCATGACGATTCGGTCCAGCCCGAAGGCCACGCCGCCATGCGGCGGACAACCGTACTGCAGGGCAGTCAGCAGAAAACCGAACTTCTCTTCTGCTTCCTCGTCACTGATGTCGAGCAACTCGAATACAGCCGCCTGCATGTCCTGGTCGTGGATACGAATCGATCCGCCACCAATCTCCGAACCGTTCAGCACCATGTCGTAGGCGCGTGACAGCGCCTGGCCCGGATCGGCCCTGAGCGCGTCGGCATCGTCGATCGACGGGGCCGTGAACGGATGGTGCAGCGACGTCCAGCGTTTGCCGCTTGCGTCCTTCTCGAACATCGGGAAATCGACGACCCACAATGGCGCCCAACCGTCGGCCACGAGGCCACGGTCTTCGCCGACCCGGCAACGCAACGCTCCGAGCGCATCGTTGACCACGCGAGCCTTGTCCGCACCAAAGAAGATCAGGTCACCCGACTTGGCCTCTGTGCGCTCGAGAATGCCCTGCACGGTCTCGTCCGGCAGGAACTTGAGAATCGGCGACTGCAGGCCCTCGGCGCCCGCATCGATGTCGTTGACCTTGATGTAGGCGAGACCGCGTGCGCCGTAACGCGAAACGTACTTGGTGTAGTCGTCGATAATCTTGCGACTCATCTCGGCGCCACCTGGAACACACAGCGCGGCAACGCGGCCTTCCGGGTCTGCTGCGGGTCCCGCAAACACCTTGAAGTCCACGCCCGCCATCAGGTCGGCCACTTCGACCAGTTCGAGGTCAATGCGAAGATCCGGTTTGTCCGAACCGAAGCGCTTCATCGCCTCGGCGTAGCTCATCCTCGGGAACGGGTTCGGCAACTCAACATCCAGCGTATCCTTGAAGACGAAACGCATGAGTTCTTCCATCGTGTTCGTGACCGCTGCCTCATCGACGAAACTCATTTCTACATCGAGCTGGGTGAATTCGGGCTGGCGATCGGCACGCAGGTCTTCGTCGCGGAAACAGCGGACGATCTGGTAGTAGCGGTCGAGGCCCGACATCATCAGGAGCTGCTTGAAGATCTGCGGTGACTGCGGCAGCGCGAAGAACTTGCCCGGGTTGGTGCGGCTCGGCACGATGTAGTCGCGCGCGCCTTCCGGCGTCGCACGGGTCAGCATCGGCGTTTCGACATCCACGAAACCGTTGTTATCGAGGAAATCTCGCATTGCGCCCGTTACCCTGTGGCGCAGCATCAGGTTGCTGAGCATGTTTTCACGGCGCAGGTCGAGATATCGGTACTTGAGGCGAACGTCCTCGTTGGCCTGCTCATCATGATGGAACGGCGGCGTCTCGGCTTTGTTCAGCGTCTCGAGTTCATACGCGAGAACTTCGACCTGCCCGGTACGCATGTTCGGATTGACGGTACCCTCGGGCCGCGGCCGAACGAGGCCTTTCACCTTGAGAACGTACTCGGAACGAATGCGCTCGGCCTCGGCAAAAATCTCGGGACGATCGGGATCGAAAACGACCTGCAGCAGGCCTTCTCGATCCCTGAGATCGATGAAGATTACGCCGCCGTGGTCGCGCCGCCGGTGAACCCAGCCGCAAACCTCGATTTCCTGGCCAACGAGAGATTCGTCGACCTCTCCGCAATAGTGAGTACGCATCGTGATGCCTAAGAAAAACCCTGAAAAAAGGAGGCGGAATGGTACGGCTTGGGGGGCTGTATCGCAAGCTATTCCGCGGGCCCGAGGTACCTGGCTACTCGGGCGATTCGGGGTCCTCGAACGGCAGTTCGCGGGTCCGCTCATTGCGCCAGGTAGGAACGACAACGCCCAGCGAGATGACCATCTTGAGCGCCTCGTCCACGTCCATGTCCAGCACCGTGATGTCTTTGCGTGGAACCATGATCACGATGCCCGAAGTCGGATTTGGCGTCGTCGGCACGAAACAGCAAACAACGTCTTCGCCGGTGCGGCCCTGAACCTCACCGAGCACCGATGAGGTCTGGAACGCGATACTGTAGAGCCCCTTGCGCGGGTACTCGATCAACAGCACATTCTTGAAGGAATCGCTCGAGTCCGAGAACACAACTTCGGCGAAGTTCTTGGCGGCCGAGTAGATCGAGCTCACCACCGGGATACGGTCCATCAGGGATTCCCAACCGCCGACCACGTAGCGGCCGACGAAGTTTGCCGCCAGCATGCCCGTGACGAACAGGACGACGAATGTCAGGATGACACCGAGTCCCGGTATGTGGAAACCGAGCAACTCCTCGGGTCTGTATTGCTGCGGGATGACCGCCAGCGTCTTGTCCATGACATTGACGGCAAGTCGCAGCAACAGGAAAGTGACCGCAATTGGCGCCCAGACCAGGATGCCTGCAACCAGGTAGCGACGCAGTCGTTTCACGAACGGGCTCATCAGGTGGAATCAGCCTTGGAATCCGACTTCGTCTCGCTTTTCTTCGGAGAGTCCTTCGATTTTCCGCCCTTGTCAGTCTTGTCACCGTGCAGGTTGCGCTTGTCGCCCGTCTTGAAGTCGGTCTCGTACCAGCCCTGCCCCTTCAAGCGGAACTTCGGCGCCGACAGTTCTTTCTGCAATGTCGGTTCGCCGCAGTCCGGACAGTGAACCAGCGTGTCGTCACTCATCTTTTGCAGGACGTCGAAGCGATGCTCACAGCCCTTGCATACGTATCCGTAGATCGGCATCAGTCTCTCTCGATTTGGCCGCGTATTCTAACCTAAGCGGCGCTGCGAAAATCCAGGTGATCCTCGTCGACGGCTACTTCGATAACGTCGCCGGGCTTGAACTTGCCGCGCAAAATCTCCTGTGCGAGCGGATTTTCGACCTGTTGCTGAATAGCGCGCTTCAGCGGTCGCGCACCGTACACAGGATCGAACCCGGCATCGGCCAGCTTGTCTCGGGCCGCATCGGACAGTTCGATACTGATCTCGCGCTCTGCCAGGCGATCGCGCAGATAACCGAGCTGGATATCGACGATCTTGCGAATATGCTCGCGGCCCAGCGGGTGGAATACGACCAGGTCATCGATACGATTCACGAACTCGGGCCGGAAGTGAGTACCGACGACATCCATGATCGCATTCTTCATCGTGTCGTAGTTTTCTTCACCCGCCATTTCCTGGATCAGGTTCGAGCCTAGGTTCGATGTCATGACGATTACCGTGTTGCGGAAATCGACCGTGCGGCCCTGGCCGTCTGTCAGCCGGCCATCATCGAGCACCTGGAGCAACACATTGAACACATCCGGATGTGCCTTCTCAACTTCATCGAGCAGGATCACGGAATAAGGACGACGGCGGACTGCCTCGGTCAGGTAACCACCTTCATCGTAACCCACGTAACCCGGAGGCGCGCCGATCAGGCGTGCCACGGAGTGTTTCTCCATAAACTCGGACATGTCGAGACGCACCATGGCCTCGTCCGTGTCGAACAGGAATTCGGCCAGCGCCTTGGTGAGTTCGGTCTTGCCGACACCCGTTGGCCCGAGGAACAGGAACGAGCCTATCGGGCGGCGTGGGTCCGACAGTCCTGCGCGTGAACGTCGAATCGCATTCGCGACGACCGTGACGGCTTCGTCCTGACCGACAACGCGCTTTTGCACGACCGATTCCATCTCCAGCAATTTTTCCTTTTCGCCCTCGAGCATCTTGCTGACGGGAATCCCGGTCCACTTGGACACCACTTCCGCGACCTCTTCCTCGGTCACGTTGTTGCGCAGCAAGGTCGTCTCCGTCGTCTCGGCCTGCAACGCATCTTCGAGCTGCTTCTCGAGCTCCGGGATACGACCGTATTGCAGCTCCGACATGCGCGCGAGGTCATTGGCGCGGTGCGCGGTCTCGAGTTCGAGACGGGCGCGTTCGAGTTCTTCCTTGATATGGGCCGTGCCCTGCATCGCTGCTTTTTCGGACTTCCACACTTCCTCAAGATCCGAGAATTCCTTCTCGAGTGCCTCAAGTCTTTCTGCCAATTCCTGAAGACGCTTGACTGACGCATCGTCTGACTCTTTCTTGAGCGCCTCGCGCTCGATCTTGAGCTGGATGATGCGACGCTCGAGCTTATCCATCTCTTCGGGCTTGGAATCTATCTCGATGCGGATGCGCGAGGCAGATTCGTCGATCAGGTCGATCGCTTTATCGGGTAACTGCCGATCGCTGATGTAGCGGTGGGACAACGTCGCGGCCGCAACGATCGCCGGGTCAGTAATCTCTACGCCGTGGTGCACTTCGTAGCGTTCCTTGAGACCACGGAGAATCGCGATCGTGTCTTCGACCGTCGGTTCTTCGATGAGCACCTTCTGGAAGCGACGTTCCAGGGCGGCGTCTTTTTCAACGTACCGCCGATACTCGTCGAGCGTCGTCGCGCCAACGCAATGCAATTCGCCGCGCGCCAGGGCCGGCTTCAACATGTTGCCTGCGTCCATGGAGCCTTCGGCCTTACCTGCGCCGACCATGGTGTGCAGCTCGTCGATAAACAGGATGATCTGGCCCTCCTGCTTGGCGAGGTCGTTCAGGACGCCTTTGAGGCGTTCTTCGAATTCGCCACGGAACTTCGCACCCGCGATCAGGGCACCCATGTCCAGGGACAGGATGCGTTTGCCGCGCATGCCCTCGGGGACCTCGTTATTGACGACGCGCTGAGCGAGGCCTTCGATAATCGCGGTCTTGCCAACGCCCGGTTCACCGATAAGCACCGGGTTGTTCTTCGTGCGGCGCTGCAGAATCTGGATAGTCCGGCGAATCTCGTCATCGCGACCGATGACCGGGTCAAGCTTGCCCTGCTCCGCACGCTCGGTGACATCAATCGTGAATTTCTCAAGCGCCTGGCGCGAGTCTTCAGCGTTCGGGTCGTTGACCTGTGCTCCACCGCGCAGGTCGTCGATCGATTTCTCGATCGCGCCGCGCACACCACCAGCCTGCTCCATCACGGTCTTGAGCGGCGACTTGTCGTCCATCGCGGCGAGCACGAACAACTCGCTCGAGATGTACTGGTCGTCGCGTTCCTGGGCGAGCTTATCGGTGATATTGAATAGCCGGGACAGATCCTGGCCGATGTGCACTTCGCCGGCCGAGCCTTCCACTTTGGGCATGCGGTCGAGAAGCACACCCAGCTGCGAGCGCAGCAGGTTGACGTTCATGCCCGACTTGGTCAGTAAGCCGCGCACGCTGCCGCCCTGCTGGTCGAGCAGTGCGACCATGACGTGCGCCGGCTCTATGAACTGGTGATCCTGGCCGACAGCCAGGGACTGCGCGTCAGCAAGCGCAAGCTGGAATTTACTGGTTAGTTTGTCAATTCGCATGGCAAACCTCGGTTGGCCGAAGCCTCAAATTCAGAAGATGCCCGTTAGATTGAGTCCCTGCGCGTTATTTCAAGGCCACGAATGACACCATACGCCCAGTGTCCCGGGCTCTGCGGTAGGAGAAAAAACGCCCGGAATCGGCGAAAGTGCACCATCCACCACCGGATACGGCCTGCACGCCGGCGCTTGCAAGGCGCTGCCGCGCCAGGGCATCCAGGTCGGCCTGCCAGCGCCCGCGTGCGTTCGGCTCGAAACAGGCCCCGGCCTCTGAATCGTGCGCCATGAACGCTTCGCGAACCTCTTCGCCCACTTCGAAGTTGGGCTGGGAAACAGCCGGGCCCAACCACGCCAATAACGCATCCGGGGCAACACCCATCGCATCAACCGTGTTTTCCAGCACGCCGGCCGCGAGGCCTCGCCACCCCGCATGGGCCGCCGCCACGCGAGATCCGTCGATCGAGCAAAACAACACGGGCAGGCAATCCGCCGTGCGAACCGCGCAAACGTCGCCAGCCTGTTGCCCCGTTACGGCATCCGCATCCAGTGGCTCTTCGGCGTCGCGCAAGGCGTGGGCAGATACAACGGCAGCACCGTGCACCTGGTTCAGGTAGTACAGTTTCTCCGGCAATTCGCCGCTCTGGGTGTTGCGTGTGGCGCTGCCGGCTACGACGTTCGAAGGTGCTGGCCAGTCTGGCTTGATAAGCGTCGTCATTGGGCCAGGTCTTCCCGCATGACGCTGAGCAGATCCTCGAAATCGCCTGGTGGTGGAACCTCGAGCTCGATGTCCTTGCCGCTGGTCGGGTGCTCGAACGCGAGCCGCGTGGCGTGCAATGCCTGTCGTTTGAAATGTCGCAGTGCCTCGATAAGCGGTTCACTTGCTCCGGCGGGCAATGCGAGCCTGCCGCCGTAGGTCTGGTCACCTACCAATGCGTGGCGACGCCAGGCGAAATGCACCCGGATCTGGTGGGTCCGGCCTGTTTCGAGCCTTACCTTTATATAAGTGAACGCCCGAAATCGCTCGAGAACGGTGTAGCGCGTCACGGCTGGCTTGCCGTTCTGCTGGATGCTCATGCGTTTGCGATCGCCCGGATGGCGGCCGATGGGCTGGTCGATCGTGCCTCCCCCAGTCAGCACCCCGTTGCAAATGGCGAGGTATTGCCTGGATATCTCCCGGTCCGCCAGCTGGCGCACCAGCGCCGTGTGAGCAGGCAATGTTTTGGCGACGAGCAGCAAACCGGTCGTGTCCTTGTCAATACGGTGAATGATGCCGGCACGCGGCACCGATTCCAGCTCCGGCGCGTGGTGCAAAAGGCCATTCATGAGCGTGCCACCTGGATTGCCGGCTCCCGGATGCACCACGAGCCCTGCGGGCTTGTTGACCACGAGGAGATCCTCGTCCTCATAGACGACATCCAGCGATATCGGCTCGGGCTCCGCGCGAACCTCGCTCTCGGTTTGCGGCTCGAGGCTGATCATCTCGCCGCCGGCTACGGCATCCCGCGGGCGTTTGGTACCACCATCTATCGTGATGGCCCCGGCCAGAAGCCACTCCTTGAGTCGGCTCCTGGAATATTCGGGAAACATACGGGCCAGCGCCTGGTCCAAACGCAGACCGGCCAGCTCTTCGGGAACCGCCAGGTTTTGTTTTTCGGAGTTCATGACTACGGCGGAGTTTACGGTATACTCGCCGACCTTGAACGCCCCGACCACCAGAAATATGAGAATTGATCGACGCCTTTTTCGCTTGCTTTTCATCGCTATCGTCTCGGTAGCGCTGGCCTCCTGTGGCGGCACCGAAGAGCAGACCGAGGTGCAGAACATCACGGATGCCTACGAAAAAGCGCAGGATTTTATTTCCGGCGGCAACTACCGCCGCGGCATCCAGATTTTCGAGGCCATCCAGGCTCGCTATCCGTTTAGTGACCTGGCTCGCCAGATCCAACTCGAATTAATGTACGCGTATTACAAGAGTGGGCAGAAAGAGCAAGCCGCCGAGGCCGCCGATACCTTCATGCGCGAGAACCCGATTCACCCGCGTGTTGACTATGCTCTCTACATCCAGGGACTTGCCTACTACGAAAATGCGCCGGACATCCTCGAGCGCACATTCAACAAAGACACGACGAAACGCCCCCCCAAAGACGTCGAGCTGGCTTATTCGAGTCTGCGCCGCCTGGTTGAACGATACCCGGCCAGCGAGTATGCGCCCGATGCCGAGCAACGCATGATCGCGATCAAGAATCGTCTCGCGGACTACGAAAATCATATTGCGGACTATTACCTGCGCCGCGGTGCCTACGTTGCGGCATTGAATCGGGCCCAGCGCTCGCTGGAACAGTTCAACGGCGCGACCGGTAACGAGCTTTCGCTGGAGATCATGGCGCAGGCCTATGACAATCTCGGCATGGACGATCTCGCCGCTGATACACGCAGAGTCCTGGCGGCCAACTTCCGCAGCGACGACTAATCCCTGGAGGCGCTCCTAGCGCGGGAACTGGTAACCCGAAGTGATCGGGTAGCGCCAGTCGCGACCAAACGCCCGGCTGCTGATACGCACGCCCGGCGGCGCCTGGCGGCGCTTGTATTCGTTGCGTTTCACCATTTCGAGGACGCGAATCACGGTAGCGCGCTCGAATCCCTTTGCCGTGATTTCTGCGACGGACAAGTCATCTTCGATAAATGCCTCGAGTATTGGGTCGAGAATGTCGTAGTCGGGCAGCGAATCGCTGTCTTTCTGGTCAGGACGCAATTCCGCCGATGGCGGGCGCGTAATGACCCGCTCCGGAATAGCCTCGCCGAGCGTGTTGCGGTAGCGAGCGAGCTCATACACCAGCGACTTGCTGCAGTCCTTGATCGGCGCGAAGCCACCCGCCATGTCGCCGTATAACGTCGCGTAACCGACGGCCATTTCACTCTTGTTGCCCGTCGTCAGCAGCATCCGACCCGTCTTGTTCGATATCGCCATCAACAACAAGCCGCGGCAGCGCGCCTGGATATTCTCTTCGGTAGCGTCCGGTTCCGTGACCCCGAGCACCGGCTCGAGCTGCTTGATCGCCGCTTCGTACATGGGCTCGATCGGGATGACGTCATACTGGGTATCGAACAGCTCGGCCTGTTTTGCCGAGTCTTCCTGGCTAATCGTTGACGTATAGCGGAACGGCATCTGCACGGCCCGGACGCGATCCGTTCCAATCGCGTCGCAGGCTATCGCCAGGACCAACGCCGAGTCGATACCGCCCGACAGGCCAATAATGACACCGGGAAAACCATGGTTCGTCACGTAGTCGCGCGTGCCAAGAACCAGGGCCCGGTAGACCCTGGCCACCGTGTCGTCAGCTTGTGCAATCTTGCTGCGCTCCGGAACGACGCCGGCCGCTGTGCCTTCGAGCACAACCGTGTGCATGCTCTCTTCAAATGAACGCGCCCGATACGCGATCTCGCCGGTGGCATCCATCACGAACGAACCGCCGTCGAAAACGAGCTCGTCCTGGCCGCCGACGTGGTTTACGTAGACGACCGGGATACCTGTTTCAGCGATGCGCCGGCGCACCTCGGTTTCGCGATGTTCCTGGCTGCGCACATCGAATGGCGAACCATTGATGACCAGTAGGCATTCCGCGCCGGCAGCACGACTCGCACCGATCGGACCGGGGCTCCAGATGTCCTCGCAGATATTCAAACCAATGCGGATACCCTTGAGGTTGAACACCGCGGGATCCTTGCCCGCTGTGAAATAACGTTCTTCGTCGAAGACCGCGTAGTTCGGCAGGAGTTGCTTGCGATAGTGCGCGACTACCGCGCCATCCTGGAGCACCGCACAGGCGTTGTAGATGTGCCCGTCGTCGTACTCCGGGAATCCGAGCACTATCGCGATACCAAAAACCTGATCGCGAATCTCGGCAACCGCTGCTTCGACATCGTGCCGCAAACCGGCATGGAAAAGCAGGTCCTCAGGCGGGTACCCGCAGATACCGAGTTCAGGGAAGACAACGATGTCCGCGCCTGCGGCAGCGCGCGCCCGTTGCGCATAGTCGATTATCTTCGCCGTGTTTCCCGCTACATCACCAACGACGAGGTCGATCTGGGCGAGCGCAGCTTTGACGGCGTCTGTCATGAGTCAGTCAGCAGCTCAGGCGCCGATGATCTCCTGCATTTTCGACCCGAGCTCGGCGGGCGAACGCACCGTAGCGACGCCAGCGGCGTCGAGCGCCTTGAACTTGTCTTCGGCCGTGCCCTTACCACCTGCAATGATGGCGCCGGCGTGACCCATACGCTTACCCGGAGGCGCGGTGACACCGGCGATGTAGGCGACAACGGGCTTACTGACATTGCTCTGAATGTATTCCGCGGCCGCCTCTTCATCGGTACCGCCAATCTCGCCGACCATGATGATGCCATCCGTATCGGGATCCGCCTGGAAGAGTTCGAGGCAGTCGATGAAGTTCATGCCACGGACCGGATCGCCGCCGATACCGATACAGGTGCTCTGACCGAGACCGTTGGTCGTTGTCTGATAAACCGCCTCGTAGGTCAGCGTACCCGAACGCGAAACGACGCCAATGCGTCCTTTCTTGTGGATAAAGCCCGGCATGATGCCGATCTTGCACTCTTCCGGCGTGATGATGCCCGGGCAGTTCGGCCCGATCAGGCGGCAATCGAAATCGTTCAATGCGGATTTGACCTTGACCATGTCATTCACTGGAATGCCTTCCGTGATACACACGATCAGATCGACGCCAGCATCGGCCGCCTCGAGAATCGCGTCTGCGGCAAATGGCGGCGGCACGTAGATCATGCTGACGTCGGCGCCGGTCTCGGCGACCGCATCACGCACTGTGTTGAATACCGGCACACCGAGATGGTCCTGACCGCCACGTCCCGGCGTAACGCCAGCGACGACTTGCGTGCCATATTCGATGCACTGCTCAGTATGGAAGGATCCCTGGTTGCCGGTGATGCCCTGGCAGAGGATCTTGCTGTCTTTGTTGACCAGAATGCTCATAGTTATTTCCGTCAGGCTGCTGCAGTGACAGCTTTCTTGGCCGCGTCGGTCAAGTCCTCAGCTGCGATGATGTCCAAACCGCTGTTCGCGAGCAGCTCGCGCCCTTTGTCGACGTTGGTCCCTTCGAGACGCACGACGACGGGCACACTTACGCCAACCTCTTTCACGGCACTGATGATTCCTTCCGCGATCAGGTCGCAACGCACAATGCCGCCGAAGATATTGACGAGGATCGCCTCGACACTGTCGTTGGACAGAATCAATTTGAATGCCGCAGCGACTCGCTCGGCGGTTGCGCCACCGCCAACATCAAGAAAATTGGCCGGCTCACCGCCGTGCAACTTGATCAGGTCCATCGTCGCCATGGCGAGGCCCGCACCGTTCACCATGCAGGCGATATTGCCGTCGAGAGAAACGTAGTTGAGATCGTGTTCCGCGGCCTTGCGTTCCGCCTCATCTTCCTGCGACTTGTCGCGAAGTTCCGCGATGTTCTTCTGGCGAAACAGCGCGCTGCCATCGATGTTGATCTTGCCGTCCAGGGCGACGATGTCGCCGGCCTTGGTCGTAATCAACGGGTTGACTTCGATCAGACTCGCATCCGTGTCGACGTACAGCCGGTACATCTTCTTGATGAGATCACCAAACTGGCGCATCTGCTGCTTGTCGAGCTCAAGGCCGAATGCCAGCTGACGCGCCTGGTAATCCTGCAGACCCGCATCCGGCGCGATCGCAACCGAGAAGATTTGCTCGGGCGTTTCCTCGGCGACTTTCTCGATATCCATTCCGCCAGCCGATGAGGCGATGAACGAGATACGGCTGACTTCACGATCAACGAGCATACTCAGGTAGATCTCTCGATCGATGTCCGAGCCTTGTTCGATGTAAACCGTGTTTACTGGCAGACCCTCCGGACCCGTTTGATGCGTCACGAGAACGGTACCGAGCATCTTGTCGGTGTACTCGCGTACCTCATCCAGTGTGCGCGCCAGTTTGACGCCACCCGCCTTACCACGCCCGCCAGCATGAACCTGGGCCTTGACGACCCAGAGATCACCGCCGAGTTCCTGGGCTGCTTTCACCGCAGCATTTGGCGAACCTGCCGGAATGCCATGCGGCACAGGAATGCCGTAGTCGGCGAACAATCGCTTTGATTGATATTCGTGAAGATTCATTTATTTATCAGTCTGTTTGCTTCGGAAAGGAATTTCCGCGATCTGCCGCGAAAAAGACGGCGTATTTTGGAGGTTTGCGCCACGCATGTCCATATTCGGTCTACAATTCGCGCATGAGTCAGGCACAGACAGACAGCCCACTGAGACGTACGATTCGTGGCAGCCGCGACGCGATGCTCCAGAAAACGCTCGATGAGCCGGAGCTTGGCTGGCGGGTACTGATTACGCTCAATGCCTTCCGCCTGTTGATCTCGACGACCTTGCTATTGCTGTTCGCCGTTGGCTCCGATCCCCGGTTTTTCGGCGACACCCAGCCCACGTTGTTTGCTGCCAGCGCGGCGGGCTACCTCGTGTTCGCAATCCTGTCGGCGGTCTCCCTGCGCCAGCAGTGGGTACCGAAGAACGCGCTCGCAGTCACCCAGCTCATTGTCGACATCGTTGCAATTGTCATGCTCATGCACGCAAGCGGCGGCATTTCGAGCGGCCTGGGCGGCTTGCTCGTGATTTTTCTTGGTGCCGCCAGCGTGGTTATTCCAATGACAGTGGCGGCGACGCTAGCCGCATTCGCGACATTCGCAATCCTTGGGGAACAGTTTTACACCCAGCTGACAAGCCTCACTGTTGCGCCCAATTTCCCGGCCGCGGGCATCCTGAGCGGCGTCATATTTGCGATGACCCTTGCGGCGCAGCCGCTGGCCCGGCGAATCCAGGCCTCGGAGGCGCTGGCGCGCCAGTTCGGCGTCGATCTCAAGAATCTCTCCGAACTCAACGAATACATTGTCCAGCATTTGCGCGAGAGCATCGTCGTTGTCGATCGGCACAACGCCATTCGGCTGATCAACAGTTCGGCGTCCCAGCTGCTTGGCGCCAACGATGCCCCGCCGGGCACGCCGCTGGCGAGCATCTCCGGGCCCCTGACCGACTATATCGGTCGCTGGCGGGAGGACCGGTCCCTGTCGTCGCACGCGGAGTTGACCCTCATTACTGAGGGCGACAATGTCCGCATAACCTCGCACCTCGCACCGCTGGGTAAGGACAGCCAGCGGGCCGGACCGATTCTCGTGTTCCTGGAGGATGTGAGTCATATGAATGCGCGCGTCCAGCAATCGAAGCTCGCTTCGCTGGGCCGGCTCAGCGCCAGCATTGCGCACGAAATTCGCAACCCGGTCGGCGCGATGAGCCATGCAGCCCAGTTGCTCGAGGAATCACCGGGGCTCGGCGAGGATGACCGGCGCCTGACCGAGATCATTCAGACGCATTCGAGTCGAGTCAGCCACATTATCGACAACGTGCTGCAGCTGTCGCGCCGTGATTCGAGCCGACCTGAACCGCTAATTCTCAATACCTGGCTCGAGGACTTCGCCAGTGAATTCGTGCGCACGCTCGAACTCCAGGAAGGCGAGATGACGATCGGGGATCTTCCCGAGGATCTTGAAGTCCGGATGGACCGCGGCCATTTGCGCCAGGTTCTGTGGAATCTGTGCGATAACGCCGTCAAGTACGCGAGCGAGACCGGAGGCATCCTCGTAGAGATCCAGGGCGGACGCATCCAGGGCCACGGTCGACCTTATATAGAGGTACTTGACTGCGGGCTTGGCGTCGACAAGAACACGGCCGACAAGATCTTCGAGCCTTTCTTCACGGCGCGCTCGGGCGGAACCGGGCTGGGCCTGTACATCTCGCGCGAGCTTTGCGAACTTAACCGCGCGACCTTGCTATACCTTGACCGCCCCGGCGGAGGCAGTATCTTTCGTATCGTATTTGCCGATCCGGACCGCTGGGACACACAGGACACCCAATGAACCAACCACTGGCGCTGGTTATCGATGATGAGCCCGATATCTGCGAACTGCTGACGCTCACGCTCGGCCGCATGGACGTGCGAACGGAGACTGCCATGGACGTCGCGGGTGCCAAGGCCCTGCTGGGCAAACACGACTTCGATATCTGCCTGACGGACATGCGTCTGCCGGATGGCGACGGACTGGAGCTCGTCGAATGGATGCAATCCAATGCGTCGGGCGTTCCCGTTGCTGTCATCACTGCACATGGCAATGTGGAGACAGCGGTTCAGGCACTCAAGCTCGGCGCCTTCGATTTCATATCCAAGCCCCTGGACCTCGGTAACCTGCGCACGATTGTCGAAAACGCCTTGCGCGTGCGCACATCGGGACAGAATGATGGTTCGAGGCTGCTCGGCGAGTCCAGCCGCATGACCGATCTCAGGGAGATGATCGAGAAAGTGGCGCAATCACAGGCGCCAGTGCATATCTCGGGCGAATCGGGGACGGGTAAGGAACTCGTGGCCCGCATGATCCACGACAGCGGACCGCGTGCCGAAGCGCCTTTTGTCCCGGTCAACTGCGGCGCCATTCCGGCGGAGCTCGTCGAGAGCGAATTTTTCGGCCATCGCAAGGGTGCGTTTACGGGCGCCGTCAACGACAAGGCTGGCCTCGTCCAATGTGCCCGGGACGGCACGCTGTTTCTCGACGAGATCGCGGACCTGCCGCTGGCCATGCAGGTCAAACTGCTGCGCGTGATCCAGGAAAAAAAGGTACGGCCGGTCGGCGCTTCGCAGGAGGAGAGCGTGGACGTGCGGATTCTCTCCGCGACCCACAAAAATCTGTCGCAGATGGTTGCGGACGGCGAATTCCGGGAAGACCTCTATTACAGAATCAATGTCATCGAGTTGCACGTTCCGGCACTGCGCGAGCGTGGCGACGATACCCTGCTGCTCGCCGACCACATTCTCAATCGCTTGAATGCCTCGATGTCCCTCGACGACGGCGCGCGGGACGCGCTCGTCGGATACGCCTTCCCGGGCAATGTGCGGGAGCTCGAAAACATGCTTGAGCGTGCGGTTACCTTGTGCACGAGCGGCCGGATCTCCGCGGATGATCTGCATATGCGCGATTCCGCCGAGGCGAGTGGCTCTCGGCCAGCCATTGCCGGCCGCCTGGGAGAACAGGTCGAAGATGTGCAGCGACAGGTTATTGTCGATGCGCTCGAAAAGACCCGCTATAACAAGACAGCGGCCGCCAAGCTCCTTGGTCTGTCATTCCGGCAATTACGCTATCGCATCAAGAAGCTCGGAATCGAGTAGCGAGAGTGACAAAGATTGTCACTTTGTGACACAAAAGCGACATTCGGCACCCGGTTTGTCACCTTCTGCCGACGAGCTTTTAGTCAAATCGCGATCTAAAAAGCACTTTTAATCAATAACTTGACGCGCGTCACGAAAAACTGGCACGCCGTTTGCTTTACTCCGTGTACAGGCGAATTCGCCGTTAACTTTAAATACTCTCAACGGAGAAGCACAAATGAAGAAGCAACAAGGTTTTACACTTATCGAACTCATGATCGTAGTTGCGATCATTGGTATTCTGGCGGCCATCGCTATTCCTGCTTACCAGGACTACACGATCCGCGCACAGGTTTCTGAAGGTCTGAACCTGGCTGCTGGTGCGAAAGCTGCTGTATCTGAGTACACGATGGACCGCGGCGCTTGGCCGAATGACAACGCCCAGGCGGGTCTCTCTGCCGCTGCCGACATCAATGGTAGCTACGTTTCGTCGGTTGGTGTAGTCAGCGAAGTAATTACCGTTACATACGGTGGTTCACAACCTGCGCACTCGGTGATTAACGGACAGAACATTACGCTCACAGGCGCAATCAATGCTGGTTCGGTCGAGTGGGTCTGCGCCAGCGGTGGCGTTATCCTTGATAAGCACCTGCCGGCAGCATGCCGCTAAGACACTAGCCTGAAGCTTTTCGCTTTAGACTTAGGTCAGAAAAGCCCCGGTTCGCCGGGGCTTTTTTTTTCCGGGAAAGAGGTAGCACAGAATGAGAAACGTGAACTCCATCACAGTCCTCTCACCTGTTGTAATGAGGACTCGAAGCGGGAGACCAAGTTACGGTAGAATGTTTCCGGTTCGTACTAAGAGCGAGATAATGCAAATCCGACAGAAGGGTTTCACCCTGATTGAGTTGATGATCGTCGTTGCGATCATTGGCATTCTCGCATCGCTTGCCATATCGGCCTATCAGACATATACAATACGTGCGCAGATTGCTGAGGGCATCAACATGGCCGCCGGCGCCAAAGTCCCGGTCGTCGATGCCTACAACATGGATGGTGAACCCCCGGCCGGCCGAACCGAGGCCGGCATGACCCCGACAGCAACCGATACCCGGGGCAAGTACGTCAGCCAGGTCAGTATTTTCGAAGGTCGGGTAGATGTGACTTTCGGCAATGACGCACATGCGGACATCTTTGGCCAGACCGTTTCCTTTACGCCCTACCTCTCCTCTGGCGGCAGCGTGCTTTGGCGCTGCGGCGCAGCTCCGGCCCCCCCCGCTCCTGCTACCGAGATGACCGGCAACGGCGTGACCAGCGTGCACCAGGCACCAACGGTCGACAATCGCTACCTGCCCGCAAGCTGCCGCTGAGCAGAATCACCGTGGCGCACCCTTTTTGACGCAATTCCGACGGTCAGATTCGGCCATAATGGCCGTTTGACTTAATCAAATTCGATATCTGTGAACAGCAGCACAAAATCCAGTTGAATCGGGCACTTGGATCAGTGAGACTGTAACGCTCATAAAACGCAACAGCTTGGGAATCCATGGCAGCAACGGCGTCACAATCCAATCTTGCAGGCTTGCCACGACGCCTGGTGCAAGACGGTATCGTTTCTGAGGAACAGCTTCAGGAAGCGACCGTTGCTGCCAAGAAGGAACGCCTGCCACTCATCGCCTACATCGTGAGCGAAGGCATGGCAGATGCGAGGGCTGTCGCGGTCGCAGCATCCCACGAATTCGGTGTACCCCTGCTCGACCTCGATGCAGCCGAAATCGATCTCGATGTCGTTCGTGCGGTCGATCAGAAGCTCATTACCAAGCACCGGGTACTCCCGCTCGTCAAACGCGGCAAGCGCCTGTTCCTCGGGATTTCCGATCCGACGAACCTGCAGGCTATAGACGACATCAAGTTCGCGACCACTCTGAGTATTGACCCGGTCGTCGTCGAACAGGACAAACTCGAAGAGCGCATCAACCAAGCGATCGAGGCCGTCGACACGAGTATGAGCGGTCTCGAAGATGATGACTTCGACCTCGAAAACCTCGACATCGGCCCCGATGAGCAGGAAGACGAGATTCAGAAGGACGACATCGAAGACGCGCCGGTTGTCCGCTTCGTTAACAAGGTGCTGCTGGATGCTATCAAGCGCGGCGCATCTGACGTTCACTTCGAACCCTATGAGAAGATCTTCCGCGTTCGGACGCGCCTTGATGGCGTGCTGAGCGAGGTTGCCCAGCCGCCCGTCGCATTGGCCAACAAAGTCTGTGCGCGACTCAAGGTCATGTCCCGTATGGATATTGCCGAGCGCCGTGTTCCGCAGGACGGCCGCATCAAGATGCGCCTGAGCAAGAATCGCGCAATCGATTTTCGTGTCAACACGTGCCCGACCTTGTTCGGCGAGAAGATCGTACTGCGTATTCTCGACCCCTCGAGCGCCAAGCTCGGTATCGAGATGCTGGGTTACGAAGACCACCAGCGCTTAGTGTACGAGAAGCACCTGGCGAAACCTTACGGCATGATCCTCGTCACCGGCCCCACGGGCTCTGGTAAGACGGTGTCGTTGTATACGGGCCTCAACATCCTCAACACGGTCGATCGTAATATTTCGACTGCAGAAGATCCTGCTGAAATCAACCTGCCGGGCATCAACCAGGTAAACGTTAATCCCAAGGTAGGATTGACTTTTGCCTCTGCGCTGAAAGCATTCCTGCGCCAGGATCCGGACGTCATCATGGTTGGTGAGATTCGTGACCTCGAAACGGCGGAGATCGCTATCAAGGCCGCGCAAACCGGCCACCTTGTGTTGTCGACCCTGCATACGAACGATGCACCGAAAACACTGACCCGTATGGTCGATATGGGTGTCATGCCCTACGCAATCGCAACGTCGGTCAGCCTGATCATTGCCCAGCGCCTCGCGCGACGCCTGTGCGACAATTGCAAGGAAGTCAAAGACATACCGCGTGAAGCGCTTGAGAAAGAGGGCTTCACAGCCGAAGAACTCGATGCCGGCATCACGATTTTTGGCCCCAAGGAAAAGGGCTGCAAGCAATGCAACGATGGTTATAAGGGCCGTCTTGGCATCTTCCAGGTAATGGAAGTGTCCGAGGCGATGGGCCGCATCATCATGGAAGGTGGCAACGCGATGCAGATCGCGGAACAGGCGGCGCAAGAGGGAGTTATCGATTTGCGCCAGGCTGGTTTGAACAAAGTCAAGGAAGGGGTTACCAGCCTTGAAGAGGTCAACCGGGTTACAATTGAGTAATTAAATCAGGCATTTACTGAATTAACGGATAAGAGACATGGCAAACGCAGCAGTGGTAAGCAACACGCCGTTCCTATGGGAGGGGACCGACCGCAACGGCAAGAAGGTCAAGGGCAAGAGTCTTGCAAATGACGAGGCCTCAGTACGCGCGGATTTGCGGCGCCAGGGCGTTGTGCCGACCCGTATTCGCAAGGAAAGCAAGGGCCTGTTCGCGGGTGGCGGCAAAATCACTACCGGTGATATTGCCCTTTTCAGTCGCCAGCTCGCGACGATGCTCGCGGCCGGTATCCCGCTCGTTCAAGCCTTCGAAATTGTCGGTAATGGTCACGAAAACGCGGCCATGCAGAAGCTGATCCTTTCCGTTAAGGCTGATGTCGAAGGCGGTAGCGCACTTGCCGAAGCGCTCGCCAAGCAGCCATTGTATTTTGATGACCTGTTCGTGAATCTCGTTGAAGCGGGCGAGCAAGCTGGTGCCCTTGAGTCGCTGCTGGACAAGATTGCGACCTACAAGGAAAAGACCGAGGCGATCAAGAAGAAGATCAAGAAGGCACTGACTTACCCGGCCGCAGTACTTGTCGTCGCCTTTATCGTGACGACCATTCTCCTGATTTTCGTTATCCCGTCATTCGAAGACCTGTTCAGAGGATTTGGCGCCGACCTGCCGACCTTCACGCGCATGGTCATCGACCTGTCTGCGTTTGTGAGAACGCAGGGTGTAATCATCGCCATGATTATTGGTGCCGCGATTGGCGCGTTCCTCTATTTCAAGAAGCGCTCGCGCAAGTTCAGGCACTTCCTGGACCGCATGATGCTCAAGCTCCCGATCATTGGTCCGATCTTGCAGAAGGCCGCCGTTGCACGCTATGCCCGGACGTTGTCCACGATGTTCGCGGCCGGTGTCCCGCTGGTTGAAGCGATGGAGTCCGTGGCCGGCGCGACAGGCAATATCGTCTACGAAGAGGCTGTATTGGTCATGCGCGACGAAGTTGCAACGGGCCAACGCCTGCAGCAGGCAATGGAAAACACCTCACTCTTCCCCAACATGGTTATCCAGATGATCGCGGTAGGCGAGGAATCCGGCTCACTCGATGAAATGTCTGCCAAGGTAGCCGACTTTTTCGAGGAGGATGTCGACAATGCCGTCGATAACCTCTCCAGCCTGCTGGAGCCTATGATCATGGGAATCCTCGGCGTCCTGGTTGGCGGTCTCGTGGTCGCGATGTACCTGCCGATCTTCAAGCTGGGCGCCGTAGTCTAGCAACACGCTGCATTGAAAAAGGACGGCGTTCGGAGGAAACTCCGTACGCCGTTTTCTTTTACGCTGGGAAAACCCGATGGAAGTAATCAATGCTTGAGCTGTTCTCGGAGTCCACGATATTGTTTGTGGCTGTCGTTTTCGCATTCTGTCTCGTCATCGGCAGTTTTCTCAATGTGGTCATCCATCGGCTGCCCATAATGATGGAGCGTGAATGGCGAGAGCAGGCCGCTGAGCTAGCGAAGACACCGCCAGAGGTGGAAATGCCGGAAGGCCGTTTTGACCTCGTTGTACCCCGCTCGAGGTGCCCGTCATGCGGCACGATGATCAAGTCCTGGCAGAACATTCCGGTCGTCAGCTATCTACTCCTGAGTGGCCGGTGCGCGAAGTGTAATGAGTCCATTTCCGCACGGTATCCCATGGTCGAGCTGCTGACCGCCGTGCTTGCCGCCTTGTGTGCCTGGCGCTTTGGAGCCAGCTGGGAGGCGCTCATGGCGGTTGTTATGACACTCGCGCTGGTGCCGATTGCGATGATCGATGCGGATACGCAGCTTATTCCCGACTCTATCGTCCTGCCGCTAATGTGGCTGGGCCTCGCCATGAGTCTGTTTCACCCAATGGAAGGCGCACAGACGCTCTTTATCGCGCCGCAGGAAGCGATTGTCGGCGCAATGGCAGGGTACCTCAGTCTCTGGAGTATCTATCAGCTATTCAAAATCGTTACCGGCAAGGAAGGCATGGGCTACGGCGATTTCAAGTTGCTGGCGGTGCTGGGCGCATGGCTGGGATGGCAGCAATTGCCATTGATTATCCTCATGTCGGCCGTGGTCGGCGCCATTGTAGGGATCTCAATGATGGTGTTTCGCAAGCACGAGCGCAGCGTGCCGATTCCGTTCGGCCCCTACCTCGCCGCTGCCGGCTGGATCACGATGCTCTGGGGCGACACGATCAAGGCGACCTACCTCGACCTGTTGATTTGAGTGGCTGAATCGAACCAGCAAGCCCCGCTACGAATCGGCCTGACCGGTGGCATCGCGAGCGGCAAGTCAATTGTCGCGGAGATGTTCGCCGGACTCGGCGTCCCCGTTATCGATACCGACAAGATTGCCCGCGAGGTCGTGCAGCCCGGGCAACCGTCACTGGCCGAGATTCGCGAACACTTCGGTGAAGAGATGATCGATGCCGACGGCAATCTCGATCGGCGAGCAATGCGCGAGCTTATCTTCTCAGAGAATGATGCGCGCCATGATCTCGAGGCCATCCTGCATCCGCGAATTGGTGCCGAAACCCGGCGCCAGGCCGAGTCGGCCGGTGGTGACTACCAGGTCATCGTCGTTCCCTTGCTGATTGGATCTCCACTCAGGCAGTTCGTCGATCGCGTACTGGTTGTCGACTGCAGCGAAGATACACAAATCCGGCGCTTGTCGGCACGCGACAAGGAGTCGCCCGAGCAAGCCCGGCGTATACTTCGCGCTCAAGCAAGCCGTCAGGATCGCCTGGCTATCGCCGACGACGTGATCAACAACGATCGCAGTCTCGCGGATGTGCGCAATCAAGTTTTGGATCTTGACCGCAAGTATCGCCGGAAAGCCAGGCGTTAGTCGGAAAGGCTCATCTCCGCACGAACCGCCCTGCGGAACTCGTGCACGATTTCCTCTGTCACGTTCTTGCTATCCAGCGGTCCGGCCTGGCCCTCCTCGATCTGGCGCAGTGCAATACCGGACAACTCCAGTGCGTCGGCAAAGTATTTCGAAGCGGCCATCAGTTCCGCCATCCTCATCGTCGGGCTCGGCTTCGGCTCCGCCGACACTGATGCAGTGAAATGCGCCATTGCATCGTCCGGCCTGCGTAGTTTCAGCGCGGTCAGGCCAGCCAGGTAATGCACTTGCGACAATGACACCAAACTGGTTGTCAGGCCTTCGTCGATCTCCAGCATTGTCGAAAACAGGCGGTACATGCTGGTAACGCCTGTCGCCACGCACTGCTCAGCGGCCAGCGCGTCTACAAGCACTTCATAGAGCGCGAGGTAGTGACCATCGTAGCGCAGAGGAGCAAGACGATTCACGAGCTCATCCATGTCTGAATCATTCAATCGTCCCAAACTGCAGCGAATCAGCGCGCGACTCATCTGCAATAGCGGAGCACTGTGCTGAATCGTCTCGGCGGCCCGGTCGATGACTAATACAGAGGCGTCGTAGCGCCCCTCTTTGAGCAGGTTGCGCGCATAGAGTACTTGCGCCCGAGCGGAAGTCGGCGCCTTGTAAGCGGACGCCTCGATCATAGTGTCATAGTCCGACCACACGGTGGCCGAATATCGAGTGAATCCGCCAAGAACGGCCAGGACAACCACGCCGGCGACGAATGCCGTTCTACCCTTTATCCTGGCATCGACGAGAACGATCAACGGCAGGAACAGGAATGCTGCTGGCAAGTAATTACGATGCTCGAAATACAATTCGAGATTCAGGACCGTCGACTCGAGCAGGTGATACGAATAGAAGAACAGTATTCCGAACGCCAGCAATGGGAGTTGCCGACGCTTGACGACAGCAAACGCGACGATCCCGAGGTGAAATAGTGCTGTCACCAACGTCGTCACCGGCGTGATCAATCCAGTGGATTTGACGATATGGTCCTGGAACACACCCGACGTATACAGCTTGGGGACAAACCAGTGCTGCAAGTAGGTCGCAACGACACGTGGCTGCGTCAGGACCCGTTCGTAGAGGCTGAACTCACGTATCGGAGCCATCTCGAATATGTCCGCACGGAGAAACGACTGCGCAAGATATGCGATGACAAAAACGGACGGCAATACCAGGAATAGACCCAACCAACGACTGTCGATCCGTTTCTGCGCCGGGTCTCGTCCCGATAGAACGGTCAACTCGAGAACGAGCACGAGCATTGGTAGCATTGCGCCGCTTTCCTTGCACAGCACACCCAGGACCGTGAACCCGCCCAGGCCGATCGTCATCACCGTATATGCCCTGGCCACGTTCGACTGAATCATGGATCGACCGTACAAGTAGGTCACCATACCGGCGGTCGTACACAGCATCGCCAACTGCGTCATGCGCTGCACAACGTACATCGTTGTCGACACTAGAAACGGATGCAGCATCCATGCGGTTGCGGAGAACAAGGCCAACCACGCAGCGCGCTTCGAGTCCAGGCCAACCAGGACGAGAATCTGCCGAGTCAAGACGCCAAGGAGAAGCCCATTGGCAAGATGAATGATGAGATTCGTGCGCTTGAAGGCCCAAGCATCGGCCGGCCAGTTGTTCGCATCCACCAGGAAACTCAGCATCGCGAGGGGCCGGCCCGTCAGGCCTGCCGGTCCACCGAGCACGAAGGCCTTGAACGTATCCCAGTCCCGTACACCGCCAAAATCGCCCAGCGAACCCAGTACATTAAAATCGTCAAAGACGAATGAGCCGTGTAGTGCAGGCCAGTAAGCGATAGCGGTCGCCAGCATAGCCATCAGCCAGGCGATGGACAGGGCGATTCGATGGCGATTGCTCGCGACGTAGTCTTGTGCTGGGCCCATAACGGATTCGTGTCGAGCTGAATTGGCGGTCATTCTAGCTGCACACCGTCAGTTCCGATACCTACAGGTTCACACGGCGGCCAGGCAGTCATTTGCCAGCGGACCTTACGTAGCGCAGAATAGCTAAATGGCAAAACCAGCCAGCGAATTCGCCTCACAATCATCTGCTGCTATCACGAACTACGAGCAGCCGCTGTCCGAGCGCATGCGTACCTTTTTGCGCCTCGAGTTTCTGTACCAGCAGATCCTCTATTACAGCGAGCGTGAGGCCGATTGGGCGACTCGTGCCACGATTTCTACGCTGCTGGAGGTCCTGGCCATATTATCTCGCGGCGATGTGCGCAGCGATGTCCACAAGGAGCTCGACCATCAGCTCGGCATCCTGGAACGGTTCCAGAGCCAGCCCGGCGTCGACGGCAGTCGACTGGACACACTGGTCCACAACCTGGCATCCAGCCGTGATGAATTGAGCCGCATCGGTACGGCGTTCCTGCAGCCGCTCAAGGATTGTGATTTCCTGAATGCGATCAAGCATCGCAGCGCGATACCCGGCGGAACCTGCGAGTTTGATCTGCCCGAATACAACCACTGGTTGCGGCAACCGTTCGCGCGACGACAGGAGGATGTGGAGGTCTGGCTGAGGTCGATACGTCCTGTGTGCGACGCTGTCGCCGAATTACTCTGGCTAATTCGCGAGAGCGCTCAGCCGAGCGAGAAAATGGCGATCAACGGCATGTATCAGCACAGCATGCAAAAAGACGGTCACTGCCGACTACTGCGCGTCAGCGTCGCTGGTGGCAGCTCGCTGTTTCCGGAGATCAGCGGCAGCCAGCACCGTTTCACCGTGCGCTTCCTCGAATGGTCGACAATCGACAGCCGCGCCGTCCAGACCGGGCACGACGTCCCGTTCCAGCTCTCCATCTGTTAGTGCTGCTGTCGCAGAGCCTCCACAACCGGCATATCTGCCGGGAGCAACTCGTCTGCATCGAGCCGATCCCGCGGCACCCAGCGTAACGCCTGACCCTCGCGGCCGATCGGTTCGCTGTTCCAGTCACTGACAATAAAGAACTCGATTGTTACGACACGGTCGTCGTACTCATGACGCAGGTTCATGAACGACGCACAGGCAGTGATTTCTATCCCGAGTTCCTCTGCGAGCTCACGTGCGAGCGCCTGCAGCGGTGTCTCATCCGACGCGATCTTGCCACCCGGAAACTCCCACAAGCCATGGAATGGCCCGCCGCCAAGACGCTCGGCGATTAATACGCGCCCGCTGGCGTCGCAAAGAATTCCCGCCGCGACATCAAAGTGGTCCATTGCTAAGGAGAGCTCAGCTTAGCCGTCCGTGGCACTGTTTGAACTTCTTGCCGGACCCGCATGGGCAGGGCTCGTTGCGGCCGACCTTGCGGCCGTCACGTACGAACGGCGTGTGCTGCTCGGCTTCCGCTGCGCTGCCCTTCGATTGAGCGCCCAGTGCCGATGCTTCGGCATGCTGGAACTTCATTTGCTCATCCTTGCGGCGCCGCGCTTCCATTTCCGACAGATCCTCTTCACCCTGGATACGAATACGCGACAGGATGCTGACAGAGTCGTGCTTCACCTGTTCGATCATTTCGCCGAACATCTCGAAGGCCTCGCGCTTGTATTCCTGCTTCGGATTCTTCTGGGCGTAGGATCGCAGGCCGATTCCCTGGCGCAGGTGATCCATTGCAGCGAGATGCTCTTTCCAGTGGAAGTCGAGCTGGCGCAACATGACCTGCTTTTCAACGCCACGCATCAGTTCCGGGCCAATATCACCGACCTTCTTGGTGTATGCCTTGTCGACCTCACCAATGCAGCGCTCGCTAATCCCGTCTGATGTCAGCGTGGGATCTTCCCGAATCCAGCGCGCCACGTCAGCGCGAACGCCAAACTCCGCTTCGAGCGCATGACTCAGGCCATCAGCATCCCACATCTCCTCCAGGCTGCCAGGGGGAATGTGCTGATACACGCTCCCTTCCACAACCTCGTCGCGAATCGCCGCTATCGAGTCCTCGATTTCATCTGCTTCCATCAGGTCATTGCGCATCACGTAGACGACCTTACGCTGATCGTTCGCGACATCGTCATACTCGAGAAGGTTCTTGCGGATGTCGAAGTTATGGGCCTCGACCTTTCGTTGCGCCCGCTCAATCTGGCGCGTCAGTAACTTGCTCTCGATTGCCTCGCCTTCGCGCATACCAGCACGTGACAACAGGCTCTTGGTGCGCTCGGGGTCACCGAAGATACGCATCAGCGAGTCATCCATGGATAGATAGAAACGCGATGATCCCGGGTCACCCTGGCGCCCTGAACGGCCCCTGAGCTGGTTATCGATGCGCCGCGACTCGTGGCGTTCGGTACCGACGATATGCAGCCCGCCGGCCTCGAGGACCTCGTTATGGCGTTCCTGCCAGTCCGCCCGAACCTTTTCCTCGCCATCACCCTCGGACATGTTCGCCAGGGCGGCATCCAGGCTACCGCCGAGCACAATATCCGTGCCTCGGCCAGCCATGTTCGTCGCGATCGTGATAGAGCCAGATCGGCCAGCATTCTGCACGATCAGTGCTTCGCGTTCATGCTGCTTCGCGTTCAGCACTTCATGCTTGATTTTCCTGGCCTTGAGGAATTCTGACAGCAGTTCGGATGCTTCGATCGAGGTGGTACCCACCAGCACCGGCTGGCCGCGGTCGCTGCAATCGACGATATCTTCGACGATAGCCTCGTATTTGTCGTCCTCCGTCAAATACACGAGATCCGGGTGATCATTCCGAATCATGGGCTTGTGCGTCGGAATCACGACCACTTCAAGGCCGTAGATTGACTGAAACTCGAACGCTTCGGTGTCCGCCGTACCGGTCATGCCCGAGAGGTTGTTGTAGAGGCGGAAGAAATTCTGGAATGTGATCGAGGCGACCGTCTGGTTTTCCTGACGAATCGACACGCCTTCCTTTGCCTCGACCGCCTGGTGCAAACCATCACCCCAGCGGCGCCCTGGCATCGTGCGCCCGGTGAATTCGTCAACGATGACAACCTCGCCATCCTTGATGATGTATTCGACGTCACGCTGGTAAATTGCGTGTGCTCGCAACGCCGCATTCAGGTGGTGCAAAAGGCGAATGTTGCCGGCGTCATAGAGACTCTCACCTTCCTGCAGCAATCCGGCCTGCACCATGAGCGACTCGACTTTCTGGTGGCCTTCCTCGGTCACATGGACCTGCTTGGCCTTGAGGTCGAGCGTGAAGTCGCCACGTGACAAAAGGCGAGCCTTTGCCGGCTTCACATCACCGTCGACGAGGACGAGGTCAGCCTCGTTTTCTTCGGCCAGCGAGACCGCATCTTCCAGCATCATTACATCGTCATTACGGTCGATGAGCTGGACACGGTTGGATGGAATCTCGTAATTGGTCGGTTCCTCGGTGACTTCCTGCGCGGTCAGCCTGGGAATGAGCTTGTTGATCTGGCCGTACAGGTCCGTACTGGACTCAGCCGGGCCCGAGATAATCAACGGGGTACGGGCCTCGTCGATCAGGATTGAATCCACTTCGTCGACGATCGCAAAATTCAGCATGCGTTGTGACTTGCCGTCCGTCGAAAACGCCAGGTTGTCGCGCAGGTAATCGAAGCCAAGCTCGTTGTTCGTAGCGTAGGTGATGTCTGAAGCGTAGGCGGCCTGTTTTTCCTCTGCGCTTTGCCCGGACTTCGATACACCCACTGTCAGGCCGAGAAATTCGTAGATTGGACGCATCCAGTCAGCGTCACGTTGTGCAAGGTATTCGTTGACGGTGACGACATGGACGCCGTCCAAGCTGATGGCGTTAAGGTAAGCCGGAAGGGTCGACATCAAGGTCTTGCCCTCACCGGTACGCATCTCGGCGATGTTGCCATCGTGCAGCACCATGCCGCCTATCAACTGCACGTCGAACGGGCGCATGCCCATCGTCCTGACCGATGCCTCGCGGGCCACCGCAAATGCCTCGGGGAGCAGTTGCTCCAACGTCTCGCCGTCAGCGTATCGCCGACGGAATTCCTCGGTCCTGGCCTTGAGTTCGCTATCGCTGAGCGCCTGCAGGCCTTCCTCCATAGAATTGATTGTTTTGACGACTTTTGAGTACTGACGCAGCAGGCGCTGATTGCGGCTGCCGAAAAGGCTAGTCAGGAAATTGGCCACGCACGGCTCCCGCTCAAACAAAGGCCGCTATTCTACGGCCACCAGAATCCAATGTCGCGATTTATGGGCATTTTTTGCGAACACAAGCCCCGGCGCCGGGGCTCGCGACCGATGCCCGTCCGAGGCAGAAAATCAGGGGTTTGCGACGCCTATTTCGACGAGTCGCGGATGTACGTGACCGGGTTGACCCGGCGGCCGTTGTGCAGCACCTCGAAGTGCAGATTCGGGCCCGTAGCTCGGCCTGTTTTACCCATCAGGGCAACAACCTGGCCTTTCTTCACCTCGTCCCCGACGGAGACGCGGTTTTCAGAATTATGTGCATAGCGCGTCGAGTAACCATTGCCGTGGTTGATCTCGACCATGACACCGTAGCCGTAACGATCACCCGACCATGTCACGACGCCATCGGCAACGGCAACGATCTCGTCGCCACGCTTGCCGGCAAAATCGATGCCGGTGTGATTGGCGGGCTTACCCGTAAACGGGTCGGTGCGCTTGCCGAAATACGATGACAACCAACCGGACTTGACCGGTCGGCCCTGCGGGTAGACGCGCTCATTCAGGCTCTGGTTCATCAGGACCGACTCGAGCACCCCCAGCTGGGCCTCACGACTGTCCAACTGGTAGCCCAGCGAGGTCATCGCTTCGAGAACTTCCGGAACCGCGACGTTGGAGCCGGCTGCCATGGGCTCTTCGGGACCACCCAAGGCCGGGTCGGAATCAAAATTGAACTCGTCGTCGTCGATATCCGCCATCTCGGTAATCCGGCGGCCTACGGCATCGAGCCGAATGATGCGTGCATTCATCTGGGCAATGCGAATCGCCAGCGCATCGAGGGTATCTTCGTTGCCCTGGCGGATTGTGTTGATGGTCTCCTTCTGCGCCTCGAGTTCGGTCGCAAGCTGAACCAACTCGGTCGTACTGACGCCAGAGCCCGTATTGGATGAGTACCAGTAGCCGCCCGCGAATCCGGCAAACATGACGACAGCAGCAAAAGCGGCAGCAGCGATGCCGGCCACAAGGCCAGACAAGTTAAGCTGACGGGTTTTTCCAAACCCTTTGCCGAAAATTACAACATTCATCTGTTAAGCCCCGGATGCGCTGCTAACGCTCGGTTTTCTCTCCTGCAAGCTGCGAATTCGCGAGCCGAAACGCCGCGTACGCCTCTTTGGGTTATTTTAGACCTGCAGTCCCTGTTCACTTCGGTAGCCCCGCTGTCCAGATACTGTGCCCCGGACCGGTGGTTTTGCGTCCCCGCCTTACAGCGGGTTTGCCCTTATCGTGTGCGACAATATGCATAATGTCGGTTTTTATTACAAGCGGACTATAGTCAGTGTGGGCACCAGTTCTGAAAAGGTGTCCAAAAGCGCTAACTGCGTCACATTTTTATGGCCAAAATCGAGCTCAAAAATCTACTAAATCCCAGCGATGACGGGGACTTAGGAAAGATCGTACGGCGTGCCCGGGAGATGGGCGAGTTGACGCACGTTCTGAGTAAAGCCCTGCCCGCCGAATATGCGGGCGCAATCGTCGCGGCGAACCTCCGCGAAGACGCGGCCCTCGTCGTGATCGCCGCCTCCTCCGCCTGGGCCAGCCGGCTCCGCTACGAAACTGATACGTTGCTCGCCGCGGCGCGCGCGAGCGGGCTCGAGCCCGCATCCTGCCGGATCCGCGTAACCCAGTCATAAGGAAGGGTGTCAGTCACCTTATTTCGAGTCTAAGGGTGCCAGTCACCTTAGACTCGAAATAAGGTGACTGACACCAATTTAGGCGTACGAAGGCGTAGCGTAGGAAATCGGTGCTTTCTTCTCGTCCTTGAACGTGACTTCTTCGTAGGAGGACTCGTCTGCAAGCATGGCACGCATGAGCTTGTTATTCAGATCGTGCCCGGATTTGTAGGCTTTGAACTCGCCGATCAGGTTATGGCCCAGGAGATAGGCATCGCCAATCGCATCAAGAATCTTGTGGATCACGAACTCGTTTGAATAGCGCAGCCCGTCTTCATTCAGGATACGGTAATCATCAAGAACGATCGCGTTGTCCATGCTGCCGCCGAGCGTCAGGTTGCGTTCACGCAGGGCCTCTACGTCGCGCAGGAAGCAAAACGTACGGGCACGGCTGACTTCCTTGAGAAACGAAGTCGACGAGAAGTCGATAGTGGCTTGCTGGCTCAACTTGTTGAACACAGGGTGATTGAAATACACCTCGAAATTCACTTTGAAGCCGTTGAACGGAATGAGCTCCGCCCATTTGTCGCCCTCTTCCACCCGGATCTTCTTCTTGACGCGAATGAACTTCTTCGCCGCATTCTGTTCCTCGATACCAGCCGACTGCAGCAAGAACACGAAGGGGCCGGCACTGCCATCCATGATGGGGACTTCGGATGCAGACAGATCGACGTACAGGTTGTCGATGCCGAGACCGGCCAGCGCGGACATCAGGTGCTCGACCGTCGCAATCGCCACGCCGTCCTGCTCGAGTGTCGTACCCAGCATCGTCTCGCCAACCAGCATCGGATCAGCAGGAATATCGACTGGGGGTTCGAGGTCGACGCGCCGGAAAGTTATTCCGGAGTTCTCGGCTGCAGGGCGGAGGGTCATGTAGACCTTTTCACCTGAGTGCAATCCGACACCGGTTGCTCGAATGGTGGATTTGAGAGTTCGTTGTCTCAACATATCGCGCGCAAGACTATCATATCGGGGAAAAACTCTACAAGAATTAGACTCTTAGCTCACTGGCGTCGAGATCCTGTTAATTGCTGAAGTCCGTGGGATTAAGGGGGCCGGCCCGGATCGTCCCGGGCCGGCAACGCGGAGGAGGTGCCCGCCGGTGAGTGAGTGACACCGGAGGGTCGTAACCCTCGTTTATCAGTCAGCCTGGCGGCGCAGGAACGCCGGGATGTCCAGCAGTTCTTCCTGCAGACCACCCTCTCCAAGGCCATCACCAACGGCGCGCTTGCGCTGCACGGTTGGTTTATCCAACGTGTGGTAGTTCGGCTCAGCCTGCGCTTGGGTGCGCCGCACGATTCGCATCGGCGATTCTGCGGCGGCCGCGTGCTGGCCCAAACCTGTTGCGACGACTGTAACGCGAATGCGGTCTGTCATTTCCGCATCAATTACCGTGCCGACGACAACCGTCGCGTCGTCCGACGCGAACTCCTTGACTGTCGTACCGACTTCCTGGAATTCGCCAATCGACAAATCCATTCCGGCAGTAACATTGACCAGGATGCCGTTTGCGCCTGCCAGGTTGATGTCCTCGAGCAACGGACTCGAGACGGCTGCCTCTGCTGCTTCACGCGCGCGGTCTTCACCCTGCGACACGCCGGTACCCATCATCGCCATGCCCATCTCGGACATGACCGTGCGCACGTCGGCAAAGTCGACATTGATAAGGCCAGGCCTCGTAATCAGTTCGGCGATGCCCTGTACCGCGCCTTGCAGCACCTGGTTGGCCGAACGGAATGCGTCAAGCAGCGTCGTTTCGCCGCCGAGGACCGTGAGCAACTTCTCGTTGGGAATGGTGATCAGCGAATCGACGTATTTGCCGAGTTCTCCGATGCCGTGCTCTGCGATCTGCATACGTTTGCCGCCTTCCATCTGGAACGGCTTGGTCACGACTGCGACCGTCAGTATGCCGAGCTCCTTGGCGACCTGCGCAACGATCGGCCCCGCGCCAGTACCGGTACCACCGCCCATTCCGGCTGTGATGAACAGCATATCGGCACCTTCGATCACTTCCTGAATACGATCGCGATCTTCCATGGCGGCCTGGCGACCAATATCGGGATCGGCGCCTGCGCCGAGTCCTTTCGTGATGTTGCAACCGATTTGCAGTGACGTTCGCACGCGCGATCCCTTGAGCGCCTGCGAATCCGTGTTGGCACAAATGAAATCGACACCCTCGATACCGGTCTCGACCATGTGCGCGACTGCGTTACCACCGCCGCCACCAACACCGATGACTTTGATGACAGCGCTCGAGCTATGCGCATCCATTAATTCAAACATTGAGTCTTCCTCCGCTTTTTTGCGTTTCCCTGTGGGGCACTCACTGACCCCGGTTAATAAATTCCTTCAAAAATGGCCCTGGAACCACGACTTCATGCGATCCCACACTTCACCCAGGTTGCCGCCAATCGGCGTGCTGCGGCGGTCGCGCCGGGAGATGTTTTCGTAGCCATACAAGAGCAGCCCCACGCCCGTGGCGTGAATCGGGTTGCGAATAACATCCATTAGTCCTTCGACGTACTGCGGCGCACCGAGGCGCACCGGCATGTGGAACACTTCCTCGGCCAGCTCGACAGCCCCTTCCATCTTGCCGCTGCCGCCCGTGATGACGACGCCGGCCGCGATCAGTTCCTCGAAACCGCTACGTCGTAGCTCGTCGCGAACCAGGCCGAAGAGCTCCTCGTAGCGAGGCTCGACGATTTCGGCCAGGGTCTGACGGGCAAGGCGACGCGGCGGCCGATCGCCGACGCTGGGCACCTCGATCGTCTCGTCCGGGTTGGCGAGCTGCGACAAGGCACAGGCATACTTGATCTTTATCTCTTCCGCGTACTGCGTCGGCGTGCGCATCGACACGGCGATATCGTTAGTTACCTGATCGCCGGCGATCGGAATCACGGCGGTGTGCTGGATAGCCCCGCCGAGGAATACGGCGATGTCGGTTGTGCCACCCCCGATATCGACAATGCAGGAACCGAGTTCCTTCTCGTCATCGGTCAACACTGCATAACTGGATGCCAGTTGCTCGAGCACGATGTCGTCAACCTCGAGCCCACAGCGCTGCACGCACTTGACGATGTTCTGTGCGGCGCTCTCCGCACCGGTGACCATATGCACCTTGGCTTCGAGCCGGACGCCCGACATGCCGATCGGCTCGCGGATTCCTTCCTGGTTATCGATCAGGAATTCCTGCGGCAGTATGTGCAGGATCTTCTGGTCGGCCGGAATGGCGACTGCACGAGCGGCGTCGATGACTCGATCGACATCGGTCGCACTGACTTCCGTGTCGCGAATCGCAACGATGCCGTGGGAATTCAGGCTGCGTACGTGGCTGCCGGCAATACCCGTGTAAACCGAGTGAATATCGCAGCCGGCCATGAGTTCCGCTTCCTCGACCGCGCGTTGTATCGAGTGCACCGTCGACTCGATATTTACAACGACACCTTTCTTGAGGCCGCGAGACGGGTGTGTACCGATGCCAACGACTTCGATGCTGCCATCTTCATTCGCCTCGCCAACGATGGCCACGACCTTTGACGTGCCGATATCAAGTCCAACGATCATGTTTCTGTCAGGGCGCCGGGAAGTCATCTACTCCGTTCCTCTGGATGCGAGCATTTTCTGCCCGTCTTTTTGTGGGTCGGCGACCGGAGTCTTCGACCCGCCTTTCCAACCAATCGTGAAGCCGTTGCCGTACCGCATATCGACGTAATCGATGTCCGCGGCACGACCCGTAATGATGTCGGCAACGACATCCAGGAAGAGCCCGGTCCGCTGCGACACGTCCCGGCGGCCGAGCCGAACTTCGATGCCGTTCGCCAGTGTCATTTCCCATGATCCCCGTGCATCGAGGTGCACACGGCGCAGGTCGAGCCCGACGGGAATCAGCTGGTCGCGCACTTCGAGGTAGCGTTTTGCCACTTCGGCAGAGCTTTCATCGGGTCCGCTGAGTCGCGGCAATTCGGCAGGTATGTGATGAGCCTCGCTGACAAACAATTCGCCGCGCGTGTTCAGCAGCCCGCGTTCACCCCAGATCGCAGCCGGTACCTGTTCGGTAACCGTGATCGATATACGGCTGGGCCAGCGACGTGCGACCCGCGCCTGGTCAATCCATTGCAGGGCGATGATGCGTTCCTGGATGTTGTCGAGATCGGCGCCTACGAAACCGGCGTCGATTTCATTGCTGATAGCCTCTTCGATCTGCAGGGCCGTCACGCGCTGGAACGGTCCGCTGATTTCGATCGACGCAATCCTCCGATCGAGCATGACCATCGTGAGCTGATAGGTTGCGACGACGATGCCCACGGCAACGAGCGGCGCAACAATGCGGCCGATGCGGAACGTCGGCATCTTGAACATCGGCGCCTTCTTCTGCTTGCGGCGTTTGGCTTGCTTACGCACCATAAGCTGCTACCTCCACCGTGTCCGCTTCAGAATTCGCCTCGAAGCTCGTCTCGAGAATGCGCCAGCACAGGTCCTCGAAATCGATGCCATCTCGTTTCGCGGCCATCGGCACCAGGCTATGGCTGGTCATGCCCGGCACCGTGTTGACTTCCAGAACCAGCGGTTGTTGATCCGCGCCGGTCATAAAATCGACGCGCCCCCAGCCGGAGCAGCCCAGCTCACTGAATGCAGCAACGGCGAGCTTGGCGTAGATCGCCTCCTCGTCATCCGTTTCAGTGCCTGGACAGATATAGTCGGTACGCTCGGATTCGTACTTCGCGCGGTAGTCGTAAAACACTCGCGGCGTCTCGATACGAATGCTCGGCAGCGCTTTGCCCTGCAACACCGCGACCGTGAACTCACCGCCTGAGACGCAGGTTTCGAGCAGCGCTGTATCGCCGTACTGCATTGCCAGCTCGACGGCATCATTGAGTTCGGCCCGTTCGAATACCTTGGACATGCCGACGCTTGAGCCCTGCCCGGACGGTTTGATAATCAATGGAAAGCCCACCTGTTCGGCGGCCACTGATGCCTCATCACGAGTCCGCACGACTGCATAGTCAGGCGTCGGGATGCCGGCGGCACGGAACAGGTGCTTGCTGCGCACCTTGTCCATCGCAATAGCGGACGCCATGACGCCGCTGCCCGTGTAGGGAATTTCCAGCCACTGCAGCAAGCCCTGGAGCGCACCGTCTTCACCGCCCGGGCCGTGCAAGGCGATCCAGACGCGGTCGAACTCGGCCGTGGCAAACTCGGCCATCGAATTCTCCGCCGGATCCCAGGCGTGTGCATCGACGCTCTTCGACTGCAGCGCCTCGAGCACGGCTGCACCGGTATCCAGCGATACCTCGCGTTCGCTCGAGTTGCCACCGAGCATGACGGCTACCCGGCCGAACTCTGCAGGGTCAGTCACGGTTTGACGTTGTTCAATCAGGCTTGACGCGATCATGCGGGCACCTCGCCGACAATCCGAACTTCGTGCTGGAGCTCGACGCCGTGAACGTCGAGAACGGTCTGCCGAACGTGTTCGATCAATTCTTCGATATCGGTCGCTGTAGCAGCGTCACGATTGATGATGAAATTGGCGTGCTTGTCTGAAACCTCGGCGCCGCCAATCCGGTAGCCTTTTAGTCCCGCGGCTTCGATAAGCCGTGCCGAATGGTCGCCCGGCGGGTTGCGAAATACGGAACCGCAACTCGGCAGTCCCAGCGGTTGCGTCGCCTTGCGGCGCTCCAGCATCGTCTTCATGGTGTCCATGCTCGGCACGACACCCGGCTCGAACTGGAATGTGGCTTCGATAAACCACTCGTTCGGTGGTCCCGTCACGCTGCGATATCCGACTGAATACTCGGCCGGCGACCGCTCGTGAATCTCGCCGCCACGGTCGATCGTGCGCACCGATGCGACGCGCTCCCAGGTCTCGCCGCCATGAGCGCCGGCATTCATCGCCAGCGCCCCGCCGACCGTGCCCGGGATACCAGCGAAAAATTCGGACGGACCAAGCTCCCAGCGAATGCACTGCCTGGCCAGCTGGGTGCATGGCAGGCCGGCGCCGGCCCGAGCGGTGTACCGGTCGACCTGCTCGAGTTGCCGCGAGATCTTTGTTGCTGAAATCACTACGCCCGGCAAGCCGCCGTCGCGGACGAGTAAATTGCTGCCCACTCCATGCCAGAAGATTGGCGTGTTCGGATCCAGTTCCGCGAGAAACGTGGACAGGTCATCGATACTCGCGGGGATGAAGAACGTCTCGGCCGGACCGCCCGCACGCCATGATGTGTGGCGGCTCATCGATTCGTCGTAACGAAGTTCGCCCTGGACGCTCATGTTTGCTGCCGTCGCGATCATGAGTGCACCTTCAGCGACGGGCCTTTACCCAGAAGCTCGGGAAGCGAGTGGGCGTAGGCGCTGATATCGCCCGCGCCCATCGCCAGGACGAGGTCGCCGTCCGCAAGCACGTCCTCGAGCACCGGCGCGAGTTCTTCGAGGGTTTCGACAAAGACGGGTTCGACAGCGCCGCGCGTTCGAACTGCGCGGGCCATGGAACGGCCGTCTGCCCCGGCAATCGGCTCTTCTCCTGCTGCGTAGACATCGAGCAGCACGAGCGCGTCGGCCTCAGACAGCACCGTCGCGAAATCGTCCATCAGGTCCCGCGTTCTCGAGTAGCGATGTGGCTGGAAGACCAGCACGATGCGCCGATCCGGGTAACCGGATTTCGCGGCGGCTAATGTAGCCGCAATCTCGGTCGGGTGATGACCGTAATCATCGATAAGCAGGACCTTGCCGGCACTTGTCTGGATCTCACCAAGGTTCTGGAAGCGCCGGTCGATACCCTCAAATTTTTCCAGCGCCGCGACAACCGCATCGTCACCGATCTGCAGTTCGTCAGCGACGGCGATCGCCGCCAGCGAATTTCTGACGTTGTGAAGCCCTGGCAGGCTCAGAGTTACGTGCATTTGGGGGGACGCATTCTCGAATGTGTCCCCGTGCTCCCGTTCCACCTTGGTTGAACGAAGCACATCAAATGTCGTGGTGTTCTCATTGAACTCGACGTTGATGGCACGAATATCGGCCTCTTCGTTCGTACCGTAGGTCGTGACCGAACGACCGATGTCCGCGAGCACATCGTTAACACCCGGGTCGTCATTGCACACGACGGCAAGACCATAAAACGGCAGGTTGTGCAGAAACTCGATGAAGCCCGACTTCAGCTTGTCGATGTCGCCGTCGTAGGTCGACATGTGGTCGGCGTCAATATTGGTAACGATGGCCAGCATCGGCTTGAGATGTACGAACGACGCATCGCTCTCATCGGCCTCCGCCACCAGGTAGTCGCCCTGGCCGAGACGTGCATTGGCATCCGCACTCTTGAGACGCCCGCCTATCACGAAGGTCGGGTCCAGGCCTCCCTCGGCCAGCACGCTGGCAACAAGACTTGTGGTCGTGGTCTTGCCGTGCGTACCGGCAACTGCGATTGAATAGCGGAAGCGCATCAGCTCGGCGAGCATTTCCGCGCGGCTGACGACAGGCATGAGCTGCTCGCGAGCCGCAGCCACTTCTGGGTTGGTTTCATCGACCGCGCTGGAGACGACAATCGCATCTGCTTCACGAATGTTCTCGGCAGCGTGGCCGATGAATACGGTTGCGCCCTGATCCTCAAGACGCTGAGTCTGTTTGCCTGGCTTGATGTCCGAGCCCTGTACGGCATAGCCGAGGCTCGCCATCACCTCGGCGATGCCCGACATGCCAGAGCCGCCAATACCGACAAAGTGCACACGGTGGATGCGACGCATTTTCTTGATCATGCGGCTGCTCCTGCCTGCTCGATGCAGATGTCTGTAATTCGTTGCAGGGACTCCGGTGTCGAGAGTGCCCTGGCTTTTGCGGCGCGCCGCAGCAACTCGGCGCGCGACTGCAACCATTCGCGCAGCAGGTCGGCGAGCCTTTCCGCGGTCAGTTCACTTTCCTGGATGATTTCGCCCGCGCCTGCGTCTGCCATCGGCCGCGCGTTCGCCGTCTGGTGGTCATCGACGGCAGCCGGATACGGGACGAACAGTGCCGGCACGCCGACTGCACAGAGCTCGGCGATCGTAAGAGCGCCAGCACGGCAAATGACCAGGTCGGCCCATGCGTAGGCTGCTGCCATATCCTCGATGAAAGGCAGAAGTTCGACGTCAACTGCATGCTCGGCGTAGGCCTGCTCTGCGACGTCCAGCGTGCGCTCTCCGCACTGGTGCCGAACTACGGGACGCAGTTCCGGATCGAGCAGTGCAAGCGATGCCGGTACCGTACGGTTCAACGCCAGGGCACCCTGGCTGCCACCGAGTACGAGTACCCGCAGCGGACCTTGCCGATCGGAGTAACGCTCGTGCGGCGGCGGCACAGCGGCGATATCCTCGCGCACTGGATTGCCGACGGTTTCAGCATCGACGTTGGAATTAAAACTGCCCGGGAAGGCTTGCAGCACAACCCGGGCAAGACGCGCCAGAAGACGGTTGGTCATGCCTGCTGCGGCATTTTGCTCGTGAATTACCAGGGGACGTCTCGTCAGCCAGGCGGCGACGCCGCCCGGTCCACTGACAAAACCTCCCATGCCGAGCACGGCAGCAGGACGGCGACGAAAGATAACGGCGAGCGACTGCATCAGCGCCCAGCCAATTTGTAAGGGTGCGATAAGGACGGCCAGCGCGCCTTTGCGCCGCAGTCCCTTGATACTAATCCACTCGATCTCGATACCGGCCTCTGGCACGACTCGAGATTCCAGCCCGCGGTGAGTACCGAGCCAGACGACTTCGCGTGACTGCGCCTGCAGCGCACGCGCAACCGCCAGCGCAGGATAAACGTGTCCACCCGTGCCGCCAGCCATTACAAGTATTGGCCTGTTATTGGGTCGCTTGCTCATTTCTTGCGCCGACCCCGCTTGCGATTGACGGGCTTCGCATCGACGGCGAGCTCGTGGTGAATACGCAGCAACAGCCCAATGCCGATCATCGTAATGATCAGGCTGCTGCGGCCGTAGCTGATCAACGGCAGCGTCAGGCCCTTGGTGGGCAGCAACCCCATATTGACGCCAACGTTGATGAAGGCCTGCAGGCCCATCCACGTACCCAGCCCGATGGCCAGGTACGCCTCGAAAAAACGCTCGGCGTCATGCGCACGCTTGCCGAGCTTGAAGACGCGCCAGAGGAGTGCCAGGAAAAGCGCGATCAAAGTCAGGGAGCCGAGCAGGCCGAACTCTTCGGCAAACACGGCGAAAACGAAATCGGTATGTGCTTCGGGCAAGTAGAAGAGTTTCTGCACGCTCTCGCCGAGGCCCACGCCGAACCACTCACCACGACCGATGGCAATCAGGGATTGCGTCAGCTGGAAGCCGGAGTCGTAGGGGTCGGACCAGGGATCGAGGAATCCGGTGAGCCGCTTCATGCGGTAGGGTGACGTGATGGCCAGCGCGGCCATCGCGAGGACCGCCGCGAAGAAGAACATGATGAAGTCTCGGATCCGGGCGCCAGCGACAAACATCATCGTCAATGCGGTCGCCAGGAGCACGATCGCGGCGCCGAAATCCGGTTCTTTAAGCAGCAGGACGCAGGCCAGAGTCAGCACAAGCATCGGTCGCAGGAAGCCCATGAACTCCTCGCGCAGCGCCTTGCTACGCCGCACGAGGTAACCGGCCAGGTACATCAGGAAGCACAGTCGCGCAGGCTCCGAGACCTGCAGATTCATAATCCCGATGCGGACCCATCGGGTGCTGCCGTTTACTTCGTAACCAACGCCGGGCACGAGCACCACGGCCAGGAGAGCAAGTCCAAGCAACAGCAATAGCGGTCCCAGGTTTTGCCAAACCTGCATGGGAATAAACAGGCAGATACCGCCGACAACTGCGCCAATCGTAGCCGCCAGCAGTTGCCGCTGGATATAAAAGAAGGGGTTACCCGCCACGTTGTCCGAAATCGATATCGATGCCGAGGCGAGAATGACGAAGCCACCCAGCAGCAGCGCCAGCACGATCGTCAACAAGATCGGATCGATCTGCAGCTCGGTCTTTAGCCTTGCCGGGAATGGCATGAGTGCGCCGCGTGCAGTCATCGCTTCAATGCCTCCACTGCTTCGCGATACGCGTCACCGCGCGCCATGTAGTTGTCGTACTGGTCGAGACTTGCGCATGCCGGTGCGAGCAACACGGTGTCGTCGGACTCGGCGCAGGTAGCGGCCATGTGTACAGCCGACTCCATGTTCTCTGCGAAATGCACAGGCTTGACGGTGTCGAGCGCGTGCGCGATCTTCTCGGCATCCTTGCCGATCAGCACGGCGCCACGCAGCTTGCCTTCAATCGCCTCTGCCAGATCGCCGAAATCGCCACCTTTGCCATCGCCGCCTGCAACGAGTACGAGCATGCTGTCCACCGAGTTAATCGATGCAACGGCGGCAGCGACGTTGGTTGCCTTGGAGTCGTTTACGTAGTCGACGGCACCAATGCGGGCAACAAACTGCATACGATGAGGCAGACCCGGGAACTCGATGAGGACCTGCAACATCCCGGCCAGGTCCAGGCCGATCAACTCACCGGCCGCGAGCGCCGCGAGTGCATTTAGTTGATTGTGCAAACCATAGAGCGCCAGGTCCTTCACGGACAGCAACAGAACATCACCACAGGCAAGGTACTTCTCGCCGTCTTCGTCACGTATGCCGTACTGGCCCTCCTCCGGCACGTCGAGGCCGAAGCTGACCACCCGGCTGCAATGTTTTGCCTTTTCAGCGGCTTCCGGGTCGCCACGATTGATAACGGCCGCGTCGACATCTTTGAAAATTCGGTACTTGGCTGCCCGGTATTCGTCCTCATCGGCGTGCCAGTCGAGATGATCCGGTGATATGTTGAGCAGAAGAGCTACTTCCGCCGGCAATTCCTGGGTGCGCTGCAGCTGGAAGCTGGACAGCTCGAGCACATAGATGTCCGGAGCGTCGCTCTCGAGCAGGTCGAGTGCCGGCTCACCGAGGTTGCCGCCGGCAAGTACCTCTCGGCCATCCGCCCGGCACATGTGATACAGGAGCGTGGTCACAGTGCTCTTGCCGTTCGAGCCCGTAACCGCGACAAACGGTTTCGCCGTCTCGCGCGCAAACAGTTCGATGTCGGAAACGACCTCGACTTTCTTCTTGCGTGCTTTCTTGAGCAGCGGATGACTGTCGGGAACACCCGGCGAGGCAATGACCCGGCTGACTCCTTTCGGCAGAGCGTCATTGCCGAGACGCAGCTCCGGATCCGGGAAGATTTCCTCCAGCTCTTCCAGGCCGGGTGGTTCCTCGCGGCTGTCAAAGAAGATCGCGTTCGCGTCATTGCGCTTCAGATACCGCGCAATAGACAAGCCGGTGGCGCCGAGGCCCACGACCAGATCCTTGTCCACTGTCGACTTAGCGGCGCTCATCGTATCTTCAAACTCGCCAGGCCGATCAACACGAGGATGACCGTGATAATCCAGAATCGAACGATGACCTTGGGCTCGGCCCAGCCCTTCAGTTCGAAGTGATGGTGGATGGGCGCCATGCGGAACACGCGCTTGCCGGTCAGCTTGAACGAGGCGACCTGGATCATGACCGACAGCGTCTCCATGACGAAGATGCCGCCCATGATCGCGAGTACGATTTCCTGGCGCACGATGACGGCCACCGCGCCGAGTGCAGCGCCTAGCGATAGCGCACCGATGTCGCCCATGAACACCTGCGCGGGATACGTGTTAAACCACAGGAAGCCGAGTCCTGCGCCCGCCATCGCCGTGCAGAAAACGAGCATCTCGCCCGTGCCCGCGACGTATGGAATGCCGAGGTACTCGGCGAAGTTCACGTGACCCGTGACGTAACCGAAGATGCCGAGCGCACCGCCGACGAGGACGGTCGGCATAATCGCGAGACCGTCGAGGCCATCAGTAAGATTGACTGCATTACTGAAGCCGACAATAAAAAAGTACGTCACGACAACTTGGAACACACCCAGGGGGATGGCCAGGTCCTTGAAGTACGGGATCAACAGTGAGGTTTGCACCTCATCCGTTGCCGCAACGTACAGGGCTATGGCGGCGATCAGGGCCGCACTAGACTGCCAGAAGAGCTTTTGCTTCGCCGAGATACCGGCGGGGTCCTGCAAGATGAGTTTCTTATAGTCATCGACATAGCCGATGACACCGAAAGACAGTGTGACGAACAGTACGACCCACACGTACAGGTTCTCGAGATTCGCCCAGAGCAAGGTGCTTATCGAGATCGCTGCAAGAATCAGCGTGCCGCCCATCGTAGGCGTGCCAGCTTTGAGCAGGTGCGTTTCGGGACCGTCATCACGTACCGGCTGGCCAAGCTGGTTGACCTGCAGACGCTTGATCATGCGCGGGCCGATAATGAACGAGATCACGAGCGCCGTCAGTGCGCCCATAATGGCGCGCATCGTCAGGTAGTTGAATACGTTGAAGCCGGATTCAAACTGCGCGAGGTACTGGGTGAGATAGAGCAGCACGATCAGGCCTCCTTTCTCACAGCAATCGGCTCGCGCAACGCATCGACAACGCGTTCCATGCGCATCGAGCGCGATCCTTTGACCAGTACGTTGACATCCGCTGTCAGCGCTTCGCTGAGTTCGTCGACAAGTATTTCGATCGACCCATACCAGCGAGCGCTCTCGCCGAAGCCTTCGACAGCACTGCTGGCCAGGTCGCCGTACGCGAACAAGCGGTCCACACCGCTTGCCCGCGCGGCTTCTCCAACCTCGCGATGCAATTCGCTCGCATCGTCCCCGAGTTCCTTCATGTCCCCAAGCACCAGCCAGCTTTCGCCAGGCAGGGCCGACAGGAATTCTGCCGCCGCAATAACAGATAGCGGATTAGCGTTGTAACTGTCATCGAACAGCGTCGCGCCGTGCACGCCACGGACTGGCTGCAGGCGGCCGGCCACCGGGCTGACGGCCTCAAGTCCGGTTCGAATATCATTGAGCGAAATGCCGAGCGCATGCGCGACCGCCGCTGCGGCACACGCGTTCCGAACGTTGTGTACGCCGACCAGCGGCAGCGCAACGACGACGTGCTCATTCGGGACGCGCAAACTGAAGTTCGTGCTGCTCGCACCGGCAACGATGTCGTCCGCACGGACGTCCGCCGCTTCATGGAACCCGAAACTGAGGCAGGTAACGTCGCTGACCAGTGATGCCCAGTAGTCGAAAAACGGATCGTCGGCATTCAATACCGCTACCTGTGGGCGTTTCGCGTCCTGCAGGATCTCTCCCTTGGCGCGCGCCACCCCGTCGATCGAACCAAAGCCCTCGAGATGCGCAGCACCCGCATTCGTAATGACGACCACATCGGGGCTGGCCAACGAAACCAGGTAGGCAATTTCACCGACGTGATTCGCGCCCATCTCGAGCACCGCGTAGCAATGCGTTTCGTCGATGCGCGTGAGCATCAACGGCATGCCGATATCGTTGTTCAGGTTCCCTTGCGTGGCCAGGGTCGGCGCTTGCTGCTTGAGACAAGCAGCAATCAATTCCTTGAGCGTCGTCTTGCCGTTGCTGCCAGTTATGCCAACCACGGTCGTATCGTGTTCCTGTCGCCACGCAGCGCCAAATCGACCGAGTGCCGCTTTGGCGTCGTCCACGACTATCTGTGCAGCCTCGTCGTTGACATGACTCGATACGACGGCGGCGGCGGCGCCTTGCTCTCTGGCGACACCAACGTAGTCACGCCCATCGAAGTTCGGCCCTTGCAGGGCGAAAAACAGCTGGCCCTCGCGGATCGTCCGCGTGTCGGTGCTGACACCCTCGAAGGATCGATCACTGCCGTGCAGTTCGCCCTGCATCGAGTTAGCGGCCTGGGAGAGAGTCCCGATCACTGAGCCCCCTCGTTCACGGCGAGCGCCTTTTGGGCGACCGCGTAGTCGGAGAACGCGACGCGTTCACCGTTCAATTCCTGGTAGTTCTCGTGGCCTTTTCCAGCGATCAGCACGACGTCGTGGTCGCGAGCCTGCTCGATCGCCCAGGCAATTGCGGCAGCGCGGTCTTCAATGACCGTCGCCTCGTCCACGTGTGACAGACCGGCAAGTATGTCGACGATAATGTTTTGTGCATCTTCCGAGCGCGGGTTATCCGTCGTAATGACAACTCGATCGCTGTACCGTTCGGCCACTTCACCCATCTGCGGGCGCTTGCCTTTGTCGCGATCGCCACCACACCCGAAGACACACCAAAGCGTGCCGCGACAATGTGCACGCAATGCCCGCAATGTGGCCTCCAGCGCATCCGGCGTGTGTGCATAATCCACAAAAGCGGCGGGGCCATCTATGGCCACGCGCTGCAATCTTCCGGGTGGCGCACTAAGTTGCGTCATGACGCCGCACGCGGCGTCCAGCGGCACACCTTTTTTGAGTAGCAAGGCCAGCACGAGTACCGCGTTGGCGATGTTGAAATCGCCCGGCATCTGTAGCGTGAAACGTCCCTCACCCCACGAGCTGACGAATGCGACGTTGAAGCCCTGCTCTGTCGTAACGACGGAGCGGACGAAAACATACGGGCACCCGTTTGGGGCGCGATCGAGGCTCGTCGAAACAGCGACGGCATCCCGCCCGCATTGCGCCGCAAGTTGCGCACCGTATTCCGAGTCGAGATTAATGATTCGGTCTTTTGGATCGCACTCGAGAAACAGCCGTGCCTTGCTCTGGAAGTATTCGCGCATGTCAGCGTGGTAGTCGAGATGGTCGCGCGTCAGGTTGGTAAACATCGCCGTATCGAAGCGGACGCCATCCACCCGCCCTTGTGCCAATGCATGCGATGACACTTCGATCGCTGCGCTGGCCGCTCCTTCCGCGACGAATTCGGCAAGATGGCCATGCAGCTCGATTGCTGCCGGCGTCGTCATGCCTGCCGCGCCCTCAATCGAACCAATGCCGTGGCCCAGCGTTCCCAGGTAGGCGCAGCTTTCCCCAAGAATCTCCCGGGCCTGGGCAATCATCCACGCCACGGTTGTTTTGCCGTTGGTGCCGGTCACGCCGATAACGTTCAAGTGCTCCGACGGACTACCGTAATAGCGATTGGCAATCTCTCCGAGTTTGCCGGCCAGGTCGTCTACCGCGACGGTTGGAATGCCGGTCTCTCCCGGGTCAGTGCCGGTCGATGCATCCCACGCAATCGCGCACACGCCAGCCTGTTTCGCCTGCTCCACGTAGTCGAGCCCGTGGCTGCTCATGCCCTGCACCGCCAGGAACAGGAAGCCCTCCTGCAGCAGACGGCTGTCGCTGGCGATACCCTGCAACGAAATCTCGGGCGCATCCGCGTAGCCCGGCAGCAAATCAGCAAGAGCGGGAGCAGCAGTCATGTACTCGGCCGGCATGCTCATTGGTTCTCTGGCCCGGCCGCCATGGCTTGCATGACGCTGTTTGGATCACGCGCCAGCGTGGCGTCAGGAGCGACCGCGAGCAGGCGCAGCGATTCCGACATGACGTTCGCAAATACCGGCGCGGCGACATCGCTACCGTAATAGAGTTCGCCGCCGGGCTCATCGATTACGACGACGGTTGCCAGGCGCGGATCACTGGCCGGCGCAAGGCCGGCGAAAATCGAGATGTACTTGTCTTCGGAATACCCGCCGGTAGCAAACTTCACGGCCGTCCCTGTCTTGCCGGCAATGCGGTAGCCGTCGACGGCCGCCTTCGTTCCGGTCCCGCCGGGACGGACAACTTCTTCGAGCATCCGCCGCACGGCCGCCGCAGTGTCCGGACTGATTACCTGGTCGCCCTGGTTCGGCTGATCCAGCGCAACCAGCGAGATCGGCCGCATGCGGCCGCTGTCGCCGATTGCTGCATAGGCCTGTGCGAGCTGTAGCGGCGTGACCGAAATGCCGTAACCGTAGGCCAGTGTCGCCTGGCTGATCGGCCGCCAGTTGCTGAAGTGAGTCAGCATGCCGGCAGACTCGCCCGGGAATCCGCTGCTGGTTAATTCGCCGAGGCCGAACTGCGTCATCGTGTCCCACAACTGGTCCGGCTGCAGCGTCATCGCCAGTTTGGTAATGCCGACATTGGATGAACGAGCCAGGATTGTCGTCAGGGAAACGCGACCGAGATTGCGCGTATCTTCGATTTTCTTCGGGCCGACGACGATGAATCCGGGCGCCGTATCGATGATGCTGGATGGCCGGTATTGACCGCTCTCGAGCGCGGCCGCCACGACGAGTGGTTTCAGGCTCGATCCAGGCTCGAAGATGTCGGTAATGGCGCGGTTACGATAGCGTTCCGCAGCGAACTGCGCGCGATCATTCGGGTTGTAGGTCGGCTGATTGACCATCGCCAGTACTTCACCCGTCTTCACGTCCAGTACGACGATGGAGCCCGAACGCGCATTGTGTGTCTTGATCGCGGCCTTGAGCGTGCGGTAAGCAAGGTACTGCAGCCGCAAATCGATGCTGGTGCGCAGATCCTTGCCGTGGTGCGGAGGCCGAATGCTCGCGACATTTTCGATAGAGCGACCGAGCCGATCCTTGAGTACCCGCTTGGCGCCCGACTCGCCGGCAAGCCAGTGATTGAATGCAAGCTCCAGTCCTTCCTGCCCGGCATCGTCGATATTCGTGAAGCCAACGAGATGTCCCGCGACTTCTGATGCCGGATAGTAACGACGGTATTCACGTTGCACGTTGATTCCCGGCAGCTTCAGGGCGAGCACTTCTGCGGCGCGCTCCGGGTTCAGGTGGCGTTTCAGGTACACGAATTCCTTGTCCATGCTGCGCGTGATGCGGCGCATGAGCATTTGCGAATCGATACCGAGTGCACCAGCGAGCTCCGGCACGCTGTCGACTGCCGGTGCAAACTGTTTCGGATTCACCCAGATCGAATCGACGGGTGTGCTGATCGCGAGAGGTTCTCCGTTGCGATCGGTGATCGTGCCGCGGTGCGCGGAGATCTTTTCTGTGCGCAGGTGGCGCGTGTCTGCCTGCTGGTTCAGGAAGTCCTTATCGAGCACCTGCAGGTAGACGGCGCGCGCCACGAGTGACGACGCCAGGATTCCGAAGAACGCGGTTACGAGCGTTACCCTGCCGACGAAGCGCCGTGCAGTTTGCTGTTTTGTTTCTGCTCCTCGCCTCATGGTCGTTCAATAACGAAAATTTCCGTTGCTTCCGGACGCACGAGCGACAGGTCGTCGGTGGCTACCTGTTCGATTCGCGCGTGCTGGGCCCAGGTACTTTGTTCGATTTGCAGCTGTCCCCATTCGATATTCAGGCTGTCGCGTTCATGCGTGAGCCCCTCTAGCTCTACGAACAATTTCCGCGATTCGTGCTTTGTGTAAACGAGCGCCATCGCGCTGAGAACGCAGACAATCGCGAACACGAACACAAGCAGGAACGGCTGTTGCTTTATTTGCATCAGGTTCGCTCCGCGATTCGCAGGTGTGCGCTGCGCGCACGCCGATTGGCGTCGATCTCTTCGTCAGTCGCGCTGATCGCTTTGCCGATCGTCCGCAGTTTCGGCTGATGTTCTTCCGGCACCTCGGGCATGCCGCGGTACTGCTCCGACTCGCGTGACGTGTCTCTCATGAAACGCTTGACGATGCGGTCTTCGAGCGAGTGAAAGCTGATGACGCACAGCCTTGCCCCTTTGCGCATCACCTCGACCGACTGGGCGAGCATGTCTTCAAGCTGCTCGAGCTCACCGTTTATTGCGATGCGGATAGCCTGAAATGTCTTGGTCGCCGGGTGTTTCTTCTGGCCGCGTCGCGGCGCCGCTTCCTCGACAATGCGGGCAAGCTGCGCAGTGCGAGAGACAGGCGCATCCTCGCGCGCATGGACAATTGCACGTGCGATGCGACTCGCGTTCGTCTCTTCGCCGTATTTGCGCAGCACGTGCTTCAACTCTTGCTCGTCCACAGTCGCCAGCCATTCGCTGGCCGACTTGCCTGAATCCGGGTCCATTCGCATATCGAGCGGGCCGTCGCGCATGAAACTGAAGCCTCGATCGGCTTCATCCAATTGGGGCGATGAGACGCCCAGGTCGAAAAGGAGACCGTCGACCTTGCCCGCGAGTCCTCTTTCACCAATGAATGTCTCAAGTTGCGCACTTTCACCCCTGATCAGTTCGAAACGCGGATCTGCAGTAAGAGAAGCGGGAGCGGCGGCTATTGCCTGTGGGTCGCGATCGATGGCGATCAGCCTGCCGGCGTCTCCGAGTTGCTTCAGAATTTCCTTACTGTGTCCCCCGCGACCGAATGTTCCGTCGACGTAACAGCCGTCTGGTTTTATTTTCAGTCCCTCAAGGACCGGCCCCAGCAGCACCGGCACATGCGCGTTGCTGCTCATGGTTTGAACAACGCCCTAGAACGAGATTGACTCGAGGTCAGCCGGCAATTCGCCGTCATCGTCCTCGTTCAGCCATGCATCACGTTTTTCGTTCCAGGTCGATTCATCCCAAAGTTCAAACTTGTTGCCCTGCCCGATCAGCATTGCCTGCTTTTCAAGACTCGCGAATTCCCTGAGCTCCTTTGAGACGAGAATTCGACCGCTTCCGTCAATGTCGACTTCGGTCGCATAACCGACCATGATTCGCACAATTCGACGGGCGACTTTGTTCATGCTGGGCAGTCGCACGAGCTTGCGCTCGAGCTCTTCCCAATCGGGCAGGGGATAGACCAGGAGGCAGTGATCCTTATCGACGGTGACGATGATCTGGCCATCGCAACGGGCAGCAAGCCGCTCCCGGTAACGGGTCGGTATTGCCATACGCCCCTTGGCGTCCAATGAAACTTTGGTGGCCCCTCGAAACACGACTTATCGGATTGCCGCCGATTTCGCTCTTCTGGCGCGAAATTTGGGCGGGCTGCCCCTTTCCTCCCACTTTTATCCACTTTTCAACACTATAGGTGGCGGCCCTTGCGAGCGTCAACCGACCGTACTAATTAAGTGTTGTTCTACAGTGACTTAGGGGCGATCCAGTGGCGTAATCAGGGCGAATTGTGGCAGCTTTCGCGCGAATAAAATCAGATGCTTACACGCACTTCCCAGAAAGCTTCTTAAAAAGAGGTCGCGAGACAGAGACAGCTGCGAAATCCGGGCCGAAATGAGAGCGTTTTGCGCAGCCCGCGCGTAATGCTCCGCCTGGGAAGCGGAAGCTATTATAACCCATTGTTATTATTAAACAAAAAAGGTGTCAGTCACCTTATTTCCAGTCTAAACGTTCGACTTAGACTGGAAATAAGGTGACTGACACCTTGGTGAGAAAGCCGAAGCCGGCAATAAGCCGGGTTCTGTCATCGACAACCATTCATCTGGGATAGCTGTCGCCAGCTACCTCAAGCAACCTACCCGGGAGTCCGTTCGGAACCGACGGTGCAGGCACAAGGCCTGCGAACTCCCCTATTTGGTCTTGCTCCGGGCGGGGTTTACCGTGCCGCGAGCTGTTACCAGTCGCGCGGTGCGCTCTTACCGCACCTTTTCACCCTTACCAGCGATCGTTCGAAAACCAAGGCTGGCGGTATATTTTCTGTGGCACTTTCCATGGGCTCGCGCCCCCCAGGCGTTACCTGGCGCCCTGTCCGAAGGAGCCCGGACTTTCCTCCATAGCGAACTACAGCGGTTGTCTGGCCAACTCCGGCTTTCTCGGAGGCGCAGTTTACAGGAACGACAGGGTGATTGCCCCGCCGCTGGTTATGAGCGCGATGATTTGTCTTTGAGCAGAAGCAGTCGCTGGTACAGGTCGTTCTTCTTCTGGCCCGAGACGTTGGCGGCGACTCTTGCCGCGTCTTTCGCCGACAGATGGGCGGCCAGTTCGGTCAGCAGGCTGTCCAGGTCGAGTGCGGTCTCGGCAGACGGCTCTGCGCCGGCTATAACGATGGCAAACTCGCCCTTGCTGACGATTTCCCCGTCATCGACCAGTTGCTGCAAACGGCCGAGCGTTTCCTGAACGCACTGCTCATACATCTTGCTTAGTTCGCGGCCGATGAAAGCCTGGCGGTCTGCACCGAAGACATCGACGAGATCGGCAAGGCAGACCTTGATCCGGTGCACCGATTCATACATCACGATCGTGCGATCTTCTGCAACCAGTTCCTGCAGCCACTTGCGGCGTGCGGTGCGTTTTGCCGGGGCGAACCCCTCGAAGCAAAACCGGTCTGTTGGTAGCCCGGCCGCTGAAAGCGCTGCTGTCACAGCGCTGGGACCAGGAATCGGAACCACAACGATGCCGTGTTCGTGTGCCGCCTTTACGAGGCGATAACCCGGATCGCTGACCAGGGGCGTACCCGCATCGCTGACAAGCGCCACATCTTTGCCATCTTTCAATGATCCAATGAGCCCGTGAACCGCCTGTTCCTCGTTGTGATCGTGCAGCGCCATAAGTGCGGGTTTTGCACCGATTGTTATTAGCAATCGACTGGTGTGCCGGGTATCCTCGGCTGCGACAAGATCCACCGCGGCAAGTGTATGCTGCGCACGCGGTGCCAGGTCCTCAAGATTGCCAATCGGCGTTGCTACTACAAATAAGGTGCCGCTCATCTGGCCAGAAATCCGTAATCCGGTTTAGAAAGATAATGATCAAGAAGCTTCGACATCCTGCATCCGAACAACGCTCACAAGCAAGCGTTCTCATTCTGTTGCTTGGGCTGCTCACGCTCGCGGCATGTGAGACGACCGGTATTGGCGGAACCGGCGGATCGGGCGAAAGTCGCGCGCAACGCATGGCCGACAACGGTGACCATGAAGAGGCTGCCGGCGCTTATATGGGCCTTGCAGTCGACGCGACTGGCAGCGAGCGCGATCGCTACACGCTGCTCGCTGTGGAGCAATTCCTCGATGCAGGCGACGTGACGCGGGCACTGACCGCCTTTCGCGAAGTTGCGCGACCAATGTCCGGGCCGCTGCTACCGCTCTGGAGTACCGGGCGTGCTGCGTTGTACCTCTATTATGGCGACGCCGATGCGGCGTTAGGCCTACTCGAGCCCTTAAGCCGACAATCGCTGTCGCAGCGCGACCGCTTACGCGTCGAGGTTCTGCGCGCCGACGCCTGGATCCAGAAACAGGACCCGGAGCGCGCCGTCGAACTGATGACGCAAAGGGAGAGCTGGCTCAACAACCGTCGCGATGTCGAACGCAACCGTGAGCGCTTGTGGCAGGGCTTGCTCGTCAGCAGCCCGACTGTTCTGCGGAGTGCCGCCGAGTACAGCACTGACCCGGTCGTGCATGGCTGGCTCACAATCGGTTCCTTAGCCGCGTCGACCGGGCAACAGGGCGTCGGCTGGAGTAACGGCCTGCTGCGGTGGCGTACCGAGAATCCCAATCATCCGGCTACGACAGTGCTGGGTGACCTCGATATCCCCGAACACCTGCTCCTCGAATATCCGCGCCAGATCGCATTGCTGTTGCCGCTGTCAGGCGGTGCGGCGAGTGCCGGACAAGCCGTTCAAAACGGGTTCCTGGGAGCCTACTTCGCGACAGCATCGGGCCTGGACTCCGGCCTGGAAGACAGACAAAGCGTGCGCATTTATGACGTTAATGCCGAGGGTGGCGCCAGTGCCGCATACGCGGTAGCAGTCGCCGAGGGTGCCGAGTTCGTGGTTGGTCCCTTGCTGAGGCGCAACGTAACCGAACTCGCGAATGACATTCTCGTACCGGTCCCCGTATTGACGCTTAATTACCTGCCGGACGGTACGCTTGCCCCGCCCGGCCTGTACCAGTTTGCGCTTTCCCCCGAGGACGAGGCCGCATCGGCAGCCCGGCGCGCATTGAATGACGGACACGGACGCGCGGTCGCCCTCGTCCCCAATAACGACTGGGGCCGCCGCTTGCTGACGAGTTTCACGACTGAGTTTGAGGGGCTTGGAGGAACGTTGCTCGATTATCGCAGCTATACACCAGGCAACCAGGATTTCTCCAATGACATTGAGAATCTCATGGGCCTCGCTGGGAGTGTGCAGCGCTACACGCGTCTGCGTGCGAACATAGGCCGACCATTGCAGTTCGATCCACGCAGGCGGCAGGATGCAGAGTTTATTTTCCTCGCCACCGATGCTCCCGCCGGGCGATTGCTGAAGGCGCAATTGAAGTTCCACTATTCAGGCGATATCCCGGTCTACTCGACTTCGTCCGTCAATTCGCTGGATGGACGGTCCAACTCGGATCTCAACGGCATCATGTTCGCGGACACGCCATGGGTCGTGGATCCACAGCCCTGGATCGAGCACCTGCCGGCGCAGTTTGCGGAGTACTGGCCCGAAGAGCGGCGGCTCGCGCGCCTCCATGCCATGGGCTACGACGCTTACAACCTGATCGGTTCCTTGTTTGCGGCGCGAGGCGGTGTCATGAATGAACTGGAGGGCGCGTCGGGAACGCTGTTCCTCGATCAGAGCGGCCGCATCCACCGGCGCCTCGCGTGGGCGCAGTTCCAGGGTGGCGAAGTCGTTGCCCTTCCCGATCTGGAAGACGTCGCCGGACCTATCCAGGACATGACCGATGACGGCGAGATCATCGTGCCGGATTCAGCGGACGACTCACCATGGGACGTCGAGCAACTGGACCTGTAGGCGCCCGCGCGGAGAGCGCAGCATTCGATTACCTTATCAAGCAAGGCCTGCGCCCGGTCGCGCGCAACTTTCGTTGCCGCGGTGGTGAAATCGACCTGATCATGATCCATGACCAATGCCTGGCGTTCGTGGAGGTTCGTTTTCGAAGCTCGGCCAATTTTGCGCAGCCCAGCCACACGGTTGATCGACCAAAGCAGCGCAAGCTGATCCGCACAGCAGCGATGTTCTATGCGCGCAATCGCGCCTATGCCAGTCACGTTATGCGTTTCGACGTCGTTGCCATCGAAGGTGAAGACCCGCCTGCCATCCACTGGATTCGCGATGCGTTTCGACCCGATGACTCAACGCTCTGACCCCTGCTAGAATTCTCCGGCCTATTCCTTCCGGAGCAACCATGGACCCAGTAATCAGAGTTCGCGATCACTTCGCAGAGAGCATCGCGACCAAACAGACTGCTGCCGATGCGATCGTCGAAAGCATCGCCGCGGCGGGGCGTGTTATGAGTGACGCGTTGCTTGCCGACGGCAAGATCCTGAGTTGCGGCAACGGGGGTTCGGCCGCAGATGCCCAGCATTTTTCGTCGGAACTCTTGAATCGCTTCGAGATGGAGCGGCCGGGTCTGCCGGCCATGGCACTGACAACGGATGCCTCGACGGTAACGTCAATCAGTAACGACTATTCCTACGAGGAAATATTTTCGAAACAGGTACGGGCACTCGGGAAGCCGGGCGACGTCCTGCTCGGTATATCGACATCCGGTAATTCGGAGAATGTAATCCGCGCGATCAACGCTGCACACGAACGCGGTATGAAAGTGGTGGCGCTCTCTGGTCGAGACGGAGGTCGCATGGCGGACATCTTCGCAGAGGGAGACGTCGAGATCCGCGTTCCCGCGACACGTACTGCGAGAATCCAGGAGGTCCACCTGCTGGTCATTCACTGCCTGTGCGATCTGATCGATACGACCCTGTTAGGGTCGGAATAAGACTATTTAACGATTTTCAGGTGTGGACGCGAACGCGTCTCTTCCACTTCTTCCTGCAACTCAGGCGGCTCATTTTCGGCCTGGTCCGAGTCGTGCGAGAAGATCATGCCTTGCCCCGTTTCACGGGCATAGATTCCGAGCACCGAGCGAATCGGCGCCCAGACATCGAACGGGACACCGCCAAAGCGCGCACGAAAACTCACAGCATCGTTTGTCAGTTTGAGGTTATGCGCGGCGGAATCACTGATATTCAGGATGATCTTGCCGTCCTTGATATGCTCGGCGGGAACGCTGACACCGTCGAAAGACGCATCGACAACGAGATGCGGCGTGTGGCCGTTGTCAGCCATCCATTCATGCATCGCACGAATCAGATAGGGGCGTTTTGAGCGGCTTGCGATGTTCAACGTGTTTCCAGAGCGTTTGCCTAACCCTGCGGGTACTTTACCACCGTTTTGGCGTGCTGGGCGGGACCTAACATAAGGTCGTAGTTCGGGGTCAGTTACCTATCTCTATCGTTCGAGATAGGTAACTGACCCCGAACTACTACAGGCGCATTTCCTGTTCGAGTTCAGTCAGGCTTTCCTGGAAAGAACGGCGCGCATAGACCCGCTCCATGTAGGCTTCAATGGCTTCGGAATCCGGCCCCAGGTCGACGCCATACACGGGCAGGCGCCAGAGAAGCGGCGCAATTGTGCAATCGACCAGTGAGAATTCCTCGCTGAGGAAGTACGGCCTCGCGCCAAACAGCTCCGCGCTCTGCAGAATACTCTCGCGGAGCATCTTGCGGGACTTGGTACCAAGCTTGCCATCACTATTGTTCTCGGCTTCCTCGGCAATCGAATACCAATCGGATTCGATGCGGAACAATGCCAGCCGGAATTGCGCACGGGTGACTGGATCTACCGGCATCAACGGCGGATGCGGGAAGCGCTCGTCGAGATACTCAATAATGACCCGAGAGTCATACAACGTCAGGTCACGATCGACCAGCGTCGGTACGGTGTGGTACGGGTTGAGATCCATGAGGTCTTCGGGTAAGTCTGGCCCGGCGACATTCGATATCTCAATGTTGATGTTCTTCTCGGCCAGCACGAGCCGGGTACGATGACTGTGAATATCCGTCGGACGCGAGAACAACGTCATTACAGATCGTCTGTTAGCGATAACTGCCATTATTTGACGTCCTTCCAGATTTGTTTCTTCAACTGCGTTGCCAGGACAAAGAAGAAGAGCAGGAACATGATGACCCAAACGCCCAGCTTGCGGCGATCCTGGCGAATCGGTTCGGCAATGAATGCCAGGAAGTTCGTCGTATCACGGACGAACTCGTCGTAGTCTTCGGCGTCCATCGAACCGGGCGTCAATTGCTCGAAGCCCTTGAATGACGTAGTGACGGAGCCATCCTCATTCTCATGGTGCTCGAAATGCGCGGCCTGGTAACCCTGCAACTCCCACAGCACGTGAGGCATGCTCGTGCCCGCGAGCACGACATTGTCAACTCCGGTCGGGCTATCGGGAGACACATAGAAGCCACGTAAGAAGTTATAGACATAGTCCGTGCCCTTGGCACGCGCCATCAATGACAGGTCGGGTGGCGCGGTGCCGTACCAGCGCGCCGCCTCTTTAGCCGGCATCGAGGATCGGATCGTTTCGAATGTCTTCTCAGCATTGAACATGAGGTTATCGACCAGCTGCTCTTCAGACAGGTCGAGCTGCTTGCCGATGGTGTTGAAGCGGACGTACTGGGCTGAATGGCAGCCCGAGCAGTAATTCATGAAGTTGCGTGCGCCGCGTTGCAGCGACGACACGTTGTCCGGATCTATCTCGGCATGGTCGGTAAGTGCCGAGCCACCGCCCGCTGCCATGGCCTGCGATGCAAGCAGACACGCGCCCAGAGCCATCACACCGGCAAGATTCTTGAGCTTAATCATGGTAGACCACCCTGTCCGGCACCGGCTTTGTCTTGTCTGCGGCCGTGTAGAACGGCATGAGCAGGAAGAACGCGAAATAGAGCACCGAGAAAATACGTGCAAACATTACGTAGGTCGGGGTTGCGGCCTGCAAGCCGAGCCATCCAAGCGATATGAACGTAATGACGAAGACGGTCAATGCGGTCTTGTACATCCAGCCGCGATAGCGAATCGACCGAACCCGGCACCGATCAAGCCATGGCAGGAATACCGGCAGGACCACCGCCATTGCAAACAGGATGAAGCCCCAGAGCTTGTCCGGCACGGCGCGCAGAATCGCGTAGTACGGCGTGTAATACCAGACCGGCGCGATGTGCTCCGGCGTCGCCGTCATGTTGGCGGGCTCAAAGTTGGCGTGCTCGAGGAACATGCCTCCCATATCGGGCGCGAAGAACACCACGGCACTAAAGATCATCAGGAAGACAATGATGCCGACCAGGTCCTTCGACGTGTGATGCGGGTGGAACGGGACACCGTCGAGCGGGATACCATCCGGACCCTTGTTCTTCTTGATTTCGATGCCGTCTGGGTTGTTCGAGCCAACCTCATGCAGTGCCACGATATGGACGAAGATCAGGCCAATCAGCGCCAGCGGCAGCACGATCACGTGCAGCGCGAAGAAGCGATTGAGCGTGATATCCGAGATTGAGTAATCGCCGCGAATAAACTCGACGAGCGCGTCGCCAACCACCGGTATCGCGCCAAATAGCGAAATAATTACCTGGGCGCCCCAGTAGGACATCTGTCCCCAGGGCAGCAGGTAACCGGCGAATCCCTCTGCCATGAGCACGAAGAAGATCATCATGCCGATGAGCCAGATCAGCTCTCGCGGCTTCTTGTAGGAGCCGTAGAGCATCGCGCGGAACATGTGCAGGTAAACGACGATAAAGAAGAACGATGCGCCGGTCGAATGCATGTAGCGAATGAGCCAGCCCCATTCGACATCGCGCATGATGTACTCAACCGAGGCAAACGCTTCCGCGGCCGCCGGCTTGTAGTTCATCGTCAGGAAGATACCGGTCACGAGCTGGATAACCAGCACGACCATGGCGAGTACGCCGAACACGAACCACCAGTTGAAGTTCTTCGACGCGTAGTATTCCGTAACGTGATACTTCATCGTCTCGGTAAACGGGAAGCGATCATCGATCCACTTCATGAAGCCACCCTGTGGCTTGCCAACTTCTGCTTCGATTCTGGCCATTACGCTGCTCCTGAGTCCTGACCGATCAGAATCAGGTCGTCCCTGACAAATCGGTGCGGAGGAACCCGCAGGTTTGTCGGTGCCGGAACACCGCTGTAGACCCGTCCGGCGAGGTCAAACTTCGACCCGTGGCACGGGCAGAAGAAGCCGCCGGCCCAGCCTTCGGCCGGGCGTACCTCGAAATCCTCGAGTGGCGCACAACCCAGGTGAGTGCAGGATCCTTCGACGACGAGGTACTCCGGACGTACCGAGCGGGTCTCGTTGGCCGCGTAATCGGGCTGCTGCTCGACTTCCTCGGAGTTCGGATCTTCGAGCTCGTCGACGATGCTGGGCAGCTTAGCCAACATCTCTTCGGTACGCCGCAGGACAAACACGAGCCTGCCTCGCCAGAGCACGCGAACCATCTCGCCAGGCTGTATCGAGCCCAAGGGCACTTCAACCGGTGCGCCGAGCGCCTGCGCGCGGGCACTGGGCTTCAGTGAAGACAGGAAAGGAACTGCAACAAACCCGGCCCCAACGGCCCCGGTCACTAACGTTGCAACGGTCAGAAAATGACGCCTATTGCGATCAAGGTCGTCTTCGGTCATCAGGCACTCCCATATGCCGCTCTTTTCGGCGGCCCCTAATTCAGCGCGTTTTTGCTTTGTCTCGAAACTGGTAGATTTGCAGCAAGCCCGGTTTGCCGTCAGGATGACGGTTGCCCCGGACCTAGGTGCGGAACCACGGCGCATTATACACGTGGCCAATCGAAATTGGCTAGGTGCTTACAAGGGACATTTAAGGATAGCCAGGACGTCGGGTGGCGGATTTCAAGTCAGCGTTTGTCTTCGTTTTGCAGTCGATCGTCGTCGGACTGGCGGTCGCGTTTCTCGTTGTGCTCGTGCGTCCGGACCTGATGCCGGGGATCGCCAGGAACGATGGCAGCCCTGCGAGCTATGCGGATGCGGTCGCTGCCAGCGCCAGCTCGGTCGCCAATATCTACACCAAGCGCCTCGTTCAGGAAAGCGACGACGCCACGGAGCGCACCCGTTTTCGGGTCGACACGAGCTTCGCCTCGGCCGTGATTATTGATCCGGAAGGCTACCTTGTGACGAATTACCATGTCGTGATGGAGGCAACCGAGATCCGTGTGCGCCTCGCGGACGGCTCGTTAACCATACCCATCATCGTCGGTGTCGACGCTGAAACCGATCTGGCCCTGCTGAAGGTAGATCTCGGTGAATTGCCCGCGATCAGGCTCGCTCAGTCCGAACAGCTGCGCATCGGCGACGTCGTGCTGGCGATCGGTAATCCCTACGGCCTCACGACTTCCGTCACACAGGGCATCGTCAGCGCCACCGGCCGCAGCCTCCTTAACCTGGTTACGTTTGAGAACTTCATTCAGACCGACGCGGCGATCAATGCGGGCAATTCGGGCGGCGCACTGGTCAATAGTCGTGGCGAGCTCGTCGGCATCAACACAGCCGTTCTGGCCCAGGACTCGGGCACTGAAGGCATCGGCTTCGCCATTCCGATTGACCTGGTCCGTGGCGTCGTTGAGCAGATCAAACAACATGGCCGGGTAATTCGCGGCTATATGGGCCTGTTGCCCGATGATCTTACGGAAGCGGAAAGGTCGGCGATGGGCATCGAGACCGGTACGGGAATCCTGCTAACCGATGTCTATGAGGGCGGTCCGGCCGCCGGGGCCGGTCTCGAAATAAATGACGTGATCATCGAAATGAACGGGGAGCCGGTGTATTCCTCGCGCCAGGCATTGCTGATCTCGGCCAGCACGGTGCCGGGCGAAGAGGTCGAGGTTGTCGGCTTGCGCGACGGCCGGCGATTCAAGGCGACGGTCCAAGCGGTCGAACGGCCCGAGGAGCTTCGCTAGCCTCGGCAGGCGATAATGGCGTCAGGCTGCGCCTTGCTTCTCTCGCCATTCGTCCGGCGTCAGCGCCATGATCGATAATGCGTGGATCTCGTTTCCGACCAATGCACCCAGGCATTTGTAGACCAATTGGTGGCGTGCCAGAGAGCGCAAACCCTCGAATTCCGAAGCGACAACGAGCGCCTCGAAGTGGGTGTTGTCAGGGCTCATGACCTTGACGACGGCATTGTCAAAGCCGGCTTCAATGAGCGGTGAGATTTCCGATGGCTCCATAACTGACTATCTGCGCTTGCGACGGGGCGCGCAGTGTAACCGCATTTTGTGCTGTGTCCTATCCGCTAGCGCGGATTTGTGTATCATATTCGACCGATTCGATTACGATTCCGTATGCTTGAGAATATCCTCCTGGTGGTCGCAGGTCTCGTGCTCCTTATCTGGGGCGCGGACCGCTTCGTGCACGGTGCGGCCGCAGCGGCGCGAAACCTGGGCGTCGCGCCGCTCCTGATCGGGCTAACCGTCGTGGCATTCGCGACGTCGGCCCCGGAAATCCTGGTGTCGATAGTTGCCGCGTCCCAGGGCCAGCCGGGGCTCGCATTCGGTAATGCCATCGGTTCGAACATATTCAACATCGGGCTCGTGCTCGGCCTGACCGCGATGATACGACCCATATTGCTGGAATCGGCAACGCTGCGGCGCGAAATGCCCGCACTCCTGGCCGTAACACTGCTGACCGTGTCGCTCTTTCTGGATTCCTTCCTGAGCTTCATCGATGGCGTCGTCATGCTCACCGGCCTGGTGATCGTCATGGTCTGGCTGGCGCGACTTGGCCTGCGCTCCGCTGAAAACGACCCGATCGCGCGCGACTTTGACGCGGAGATCCCCGCAGACGTCAAAATGACGATGGCCGTAGTCTGGCTCATTGTCGGCCTCGGGACGCTCCTGATTGGCGCAGAATTGCTCGTCGACGGCGCTACCGGGATCGCGCGGATGCTGCAGATTTCGGATGTCGTCATCGGCATCATCATCGTTGCGTTCGGGACGAGCCTGCCCGAACTGGCGGTTTCGCTGGCCAGCGCTCTCAAAGGCGAATACGGCCTCGCAATCGGCAATATCGTCGGTTCCAATATATTCAATCTGCTGGCCGTAATCGGCATCGCGGCGACGATCTCGCCGGCCTCATTGCCACCATCCGTGTTGTCATTGCACATATTCGTCATGGTGGCGTTCACGCTGGTGTTGTTTGCCATGACCTACGACTACGATGGCAAGGCCCAGCTGAGTCGCCTCGAAGGACTGGCCCTGTTCCTCGCCTTTCTCGCCTACGACGGTTACGTCATTGCCCAAAATATCTAGCCAAACGGTTAGACTATGGCGATACCAAATCGGTTGAGGATTCGAGTTGCCTGATACGCTAAGCAAGGACGAGCTGCTCGCGCTCGCCGCCGACGTTCTGGATATCGAGGCGCGCGCGGTCGATGCGCTCAAATCCCGCCTGGGCGACGATTTCGCCGCCGCGTGCCAACTTTGCATGGACACGCCCGGCAGGATCGTCGTGACCGGCATGGGCAAGTCCGGGCATGTGAGCAATAAGATCGCTGCGACGCTCGCCTCAACCGGTACGCCCGCATTCTTCATGCACCCGGCCGAAGCCAGCCACGGCGATCTCGGCATGATTACCGGCCAGGACCTGCTGCTGGCGATCTCCTATTCGGGCGAAACCGCCGAAGTCATCACGATTCTCCCGGTAGTCAAACGCATGGGAGCGAAGCTGCTGTCAGTCACGGGCAATCCCTGCTCGACCATGGCCCAGGCTGCCGACGTGCACCTGGACATCAGCGTCGAGGAGGAAGCCTGCCCACTGAATCTCGCTCCGACAGCCAGTACGACAGCGACGCTCGCGATGGGCGATGCCCTGGCAGTTGCCCTGTTGAAGAAACGCGGCTTCACAGCCGAAGATTTTGCGCGCTCCCATCCGAGTGGCAGCCTCGGCAAGCGATTGCTCCTCCGGGTGTCTGACGTCATGCGTACCGGCGACCGAATCCCTATTGTGACGGCCGATGTAACCCTGCGTGACGCTTTGCTCGAAATGACGGACAAGGGCCTCGGCATGACCGCGATCGTCGATGCCGACAACAGGATTCTCGGCATCTACACGGATGGGGATCTTCGCCGCACGCTGGATACCGGGGCCGATATCAGGACGACTCTGATACGCGATGTCATGCATGAGAACTGCAAAACGACGTCGGAGGACGTGCTGGCCGCGGAGGCACTGCATCTTCTCGAAGAAAACAAAATCACCTCTCTGCTTGTGGCGAACGACGACAACACGATTGCCGGCGCCTTGAATATTCACGACCTTTTTCGTGAGGGACTGATGTGAGTTCTGGTCTCAATAAGCTTGCCGACATCCGTCTCGTTGCATTTGATGTTGATGGCGTATTTACCGATGGCCGCTTCTATCTGTCCAATGACGGCGTCGAGACCAAGGCCTTTCATACCCAGGATGGATACGGTGTGCGGCGACTGCTGACGTCCGGCGTCGAGGTTGCAGTGATCAGCGGCCGGCAATCGGGTGCGGTCAAAAAGCGCATGGCCGAGCTCCAGGTACCCCATGTGGTGCTCGGCTGCAAAGACAAGGTAGCCGCCATGGATGAGTTGGCCACAAAGCTCGGACTGGACGTAAGCGCCTGCGCCTATGTCGGTGACGACCTGCCGGACCTGCCCTTGCTCGAAAATGTCGGCTTCTCGGTTGCTGTGGCCAACGCAGTCCCCGCTTTGCAGGAACGCTGTGACTACGTCACCGTGAAGGCTGGTGGCTTCGGCGCAGTCCGCGAGGTCTGCGATCTCATCTGCAGCATGAGAAGAAGCGCCACCTGATGAGTCCGAGAAGTACCACCCTGCTCGTTGTCCTAATCGCCTTGGCGCTAGGCAGTTGGTACCTTGCGCGCAGCAATAAACCTGCGCCTGCCGACACGATGCCATTCGATCCGGGGCACAGCGGCTACTACCTGAAATCGGCACGCATACTCGGCACGGATTCGGACGGCAGCCTGTTGTACGAGATTGAGGCCGCACACGCTGAGCAACAGGCTATAGACCGGATCGAATTCACCGACGTCCGGATTCGCTACTCGCCCGATGCCGGCGTTCCGTGGATTGTCCACGCGGACGAGGCCACCTTACGCGAAGGCAGCCCAAGAATTGCGTTGCGCGGACATGTGCGTGCGGTCAGCAAGAGAGACACCGAGGACCAGGACACTGAGATCAGAACGCAGTACCTCGAACTGGATCCGGAACGCTACGTTGCAGAGACCGACGAACGCGTCCAGATTCGTATTGGTGCGCGCAGCCTGACGGCGACAGGCATGCTAGCATCACTGAATGACAATAAGGTCGAACTGAAGTCCAATGTTCGCGGAAAGATTGCCCCTTAGAAATGAGATTCGCCCGAAGTAAATCGCCGCTGTGGCTGGGTACCGTCGTCTGGCTGCTTTTGCCGCTGGCCGCAGGTGCGCAGGTCAACGATCTGGATATGCGCCTGCCGATGGATATCGATGCAGACAATACAACGATCGATGGCAAGAACTCGATGATCATCTTCAACGGGCTGCGCCTGACCCAAGGCCGTGTCAGCATCCAGGCGGATGAAGGCCGCGCAACCCGCATGGAACTCGAAGACAGTACCTGGCATTTTACCGGCAACGTCATCATAGACGTCGGTGCAGGACACATTGAATGCGACGCCGCGGAGCTTTTGTTCGATGAGTTTCGCCTGAAGAGGGCCATCGTGACAGGATCTCCAGCCGTCTATGATTTGCGCCGCCCGGGGACCGAGGAAATCACTCACGCCGAATCCGGACGACTGGACTACGACGTTGACAATGGCGTGATCGAGTTCTCCGAGCAGGCGACCATTACCGAGGGCGGCAACCAGATATCGTCGACCGTGCTTATTTACAATATCGCTGAACAACGCATCAATGCCGACTCGTCGGGTGAAGAGGACGACCGTGTCCGTATCACCTACACGCCGCCCGACGATCTGGAGTCCGCGCTGGACGAGGCCGCCAGCGAAGACCCGGACACAGCCGAGCAGCCGGAAACAGACGACGACAATCCATGAGTATTCTGAGCGTCCATGATATTTCCAAGAGCTATAAGCTCCGCCAGGTGGTCAAGGGCCTATCTATCGAGATCAAGAGCGGTGAAGTGGTCGGGCTGCTTGGACCAAATGGCGCCGGCAAAACTACCGCGTTCTATATGATCGTCGGCCTGATCGCAGCGGACAGCGGCAAGATTCTGCTGGACGGCAAGGATCTGACGTCTCAGCCGATGCACAAGCGCGCCAAGCTCGGCCTGGGCTACCTTCCCCAGGAAGCATCGATATTTCGCAAGCTCACAGTGGAACAGAACATCCTCGCTATTCTCGAGAACCGTGATGACCTTGATCGGGCAGGACGTGAAAAGGAACTGGAAAACCTGCTCGACGAACTGCATGTCGCGCATGTGCGCTCGAGCCTTGGCATCAGCCTGTCGGGCGGCGAGCGCCGGCGCGTTGAAATCGCGCGCGCCCTGGCGGCCAATCCACTGTTCGTGCTACTCGACGAGCCGTTTGCTGGTGTCGACCCCATTTCGGTACTCGATATCCAGCGGATAATTCGACACCTGTGCGAACGCGGCATCGGTGTGCTTATAACTGACCATAATGTCCGAGAGACACTCGGGATCTGCGGCCACGCTTATATCCTCAGTGATGGCAGCCTTATCGCCTCTGGGTCTCCGGAAGAAATACTCGAGAATCAGCACGTTCGAGAAGTGTATCTCGGACAGGAGTTCAAACTCTGAGGCAAACTTCGTATCACGCTACCTTGACTATGCGGAAATCGCCCAGATCTTAACAGGCAGGAATACCCTCCAAGAATGCTAAAACCTTCGCTGCAATTAAAACTCGGTCAAACGCTGACCATGACGCCGCAATTGCAGCAGGCGATTCGTTTATTGCAGCTCCCCGTACTGGACCTGAATGCACAGATTCAGGAAGCGCTGGAGGAGAACATCATGCTCGAGATGGAGGACCTGCCTGACGTCCCGAGCACAAGCGCTGATACCACGGCTGAAGTCGAGACCATCAAGGCCGACGAGCTCTGGCAGTCCCGCTCTACCGAACGAATTCAGGATGGCGGGTGGAATGGCGAAAGTCGGCCGATGTCCGAGTTCGCCGACGAGTCAGGCGAGACGTTGAAAGATCACCTGCTCTGGCAGCTCGAAATGGAACACTTCGAGCCACGCCAGGTACTGATCGGCGAGGCGATCGTCGATTCGATCAATGATGATGGTTACCTCGAAGCCGGGCTCGACGAGATTCTCGACAGCCTCGATGAGGAACCGCCCGTTACTGAGAAGGAAGTCGAGAAGACGCTGACCAAGGTTCAGCGCCTCGATCCGATTGGCGTTGGCGCACGCTCACTGTCCGAGTGCATCATCCTGCAGCTCAGTCAGCTCGACTGGGAAACTCCGGCGCTGCAGCTCGCAATCGAAATCGCGGGCGACCACCTCGACCTGGTTGCAACTCGTGACTACGGGGAATTGCGCCGCGGCCTGCGTACCAGTGAGGACGACCTGCACGATGCCCTCGCGTTGATTCGCGGCTGCAATCCAAGACCGGGGCTGGCAGTCAGCCCGGCGGCAGCCGAGTACGTCATCCCGGATGTATTTGTGCGCAAAGTCGACAACCGGTGGCAGGTCGAAATCAGCCCAACTGGCGTGCCACGGCTGTCGGTCAATCAGCAATACGCCCGGCTATTGCGCGGCAGCGGCGAGCATGCCGTGCTCAAGACGCAGCTCCAGGAAGCCCGGTGGCTCATTCGGAGCCTGGAAATTCGCAATGAAACGCTGATGAAGGTCGCGACCAGCATCGTGTCGCGACAGACGGATTTTCTCGAGCATGGCGACGAGGCGATGAAACCGATGGTGCTTCGGGACGTGGCGGAGGAGATCGGCATGCACGAATCGACGATTTCAAGAGTTACGACAAACAAGTACATGCACACGCCGCGCGGCGTGTTCGAGTTCAAGTATTTCTTCTCGTCCCACCTTTCTTCCGAGAGCGGCGAAGACCAGTCATCGACATCGGTTCGCGCGAAGATCCGCAAACTGATCGGCGGTGAGAACCCTGCCAAGCCGCTAAGTGACAGCAAGATCACGAACTTACTGAAAGAAGAAGGTATTTCGGTTGCGAGACGCACGGTCGCGAAGTACCGTGAAGCTATGAATATCCCTTCGTCGAGCGAACGCAGGGTTCGTGAGACAAGGTGACGGAAGGTAGGTAAGTAACACAACATGAAGGAGGACCCACTGGCTGTTACCCTGAACCCGCAGGCAAATCAAGAATATGGGAGACCAATATGCAGTTGAATGTTTCAGGCCATCATGTCGAGATAACTGAATCACTAAGAGACTACGTCGGCGCAAAAATCGAAAAGATAGCCCGACACTTTGACATCGTGTCTGACGTCCAATGTATCCTGACTGTCGAGAAGCTGCGGCACAAAGCCGAAGCCACTGCCAGTGTAAATGGCGGTACCATTTACTGCGATCACACAGAAGAAGATATGTATGCTGCGATCGACGGCCTCGTAGACAAACTCGAACGGCGAGTACGCAAGTACAAGGAAAAACTCGTCGATCACCACGCAAGAGATAAACAAAAGTCCCGATACGCCTGATCAGGCAAGCCCGGCGCGGTTACAATCCGCGCCGGGCATCCAACCATCCACAGAATTCATATGTCGCTTCAAGAAATCATCAAGCCGGACGGCGTGCTCTGCAACGCAACAGCGCGGAGCAAGAAACACTGTATCGAGATCCTCAGCGAACTGCTGGTCCGCAATTTTCCGGACATTGCAAGCGACGATATCTTCGAGCACCTCGTCAGCCGCGAGCGCCTGGGATGCACGGGAATGGGCAAGGGAGTCGCGTTTCCCCATTGCCGTGTTGCTGGGATAGACGCGAGCGTTGCCGTCCTGATCAAACTATCGGAGCCTGTCGATTTTGATTCGCCCGATGGTGAACCGGTCGACCTGGTACTCGGTATGATGGTGCCGGCCGAAATCGATGACAGCCATCGGGCCGATATCAAACTCATCACGGATGTCCTGGCCGATGAAGGCCTGCGCGCGCGCCTGCGAGAAATGAACAGCAGTAGCGACCTGTACGACGCGCTAATCAACGGCGCCGAATTGACATGTCAGGCGAACTGCGCCTGATAATCGTCAGCGGGCTGTCCGGTTCCGGAAAGTCCGTTGCTCTGCATGTACTGGAAGACCTTGGCTATTACTGCATCGACAACCTTCCCGCCGGCCTGCTGATTGCGGCGGTCGACGAGGTCCGGCGCAACGGCAGCGCCTCACCGCAACTCCTTGCCGTTGGTGTCGATGCCCGCAACCACACCGAGAATCTGGATTCCCTGCCCGACCTGTTACGCGAACTGCGGTCTCAGGGCGTCAGGACCGACGTTGTTTTTCTGCATGCCAGTGACGAGATTCTGCTGCAACGTTACGGCGAAACTCGGCGCCGTCATCCGCTGGCCGAACAAGGAACACAGCTTCGCGCCGCCATCGAATCAGAACGTGCCGTCCTCGCCCAGATCCAGATGTCGGCTGACCTCATTGTCGATACGTCGCAATCGAGCATCTACGAACTGGCTGACGTCATTCGCTCTCGCGTTGACAGGCGCGATACCGAGGCACTGTCCGTGCTCATCGAGTCGTTCGGATTCAAATACGGCATTCCTACTGACGCCGATTTCGTGTTCGACCTCAGGAGCCTGCCAAATCCCTACTGGACTGTTGAATTGCGCGGTCTTAACGGATTCGATGAGGAGGTCCGCGAATTTCTCGACGGGCAGCAGAAGTTCCTGGTCATGTATGACAACATTCGCGACTTTCTGGGGCGCTGGATTCCGCATTATAAGGAAGCCAATCGGGGCTACCTGACGGTCGCCATCGGCTGCACCGGCGGTCAGCACCGTTCCGTATACATGACGGAGAAGCTTGCGGCTGAGTTACGAGACCACCACGGCACGATATTAACCAGGCACAACAGCCTGCCCGAGCATCGTCTCCATCCGGACTAAGCTGCTACACTCCGCGTCCATGGAAGCGAGAGAGCACACCAAAGCCAATCTCGAACTCCTCCGGGAGAAGCTCGACAGTGGCCGTATGCGCGCTGCCAGCATCATGGCCAACAGCCTGCACCCCTCTGAGCTTGCTCGTTTGCTCGAGTCGCTGCCGCTCAAGAACCGCGCCGTACTTTGGGAGATGATCGATCAAGACCTCGAGGGCGATGTGCTCGTCGAGGTTGCCGAAGAAGTCCGTGATGGCCTGCTCGAAGGCATGGGCACGGACGAACTCATCGCCGCAACAGAAGGCATGGAGGTCGACGATCTCGCCGATCTGCTGGGCGACTTGCCGGAAACCGTCACGCAGGAGGTGCTGCAATCGCTCGACAAGCAGGACCACGAGCGCCTGCAACAGGTTCTCGCCTACGATGAGGAAAGCGCCGGCGGCATGATGAACGTCGACGTCGTGACCGTGCGTCCCGACGTGACACTCGAGGTTGTCGCGCGCTATTTGCGAGTCGGTGGCGAGATCCCCGATGGCACAGATTCGATTTTCGTGGTCAGCCGTGACAACACCTATATCGGGTCGCTGTTCCTGTCCCGGTTATTGACGCACGATCCGGACGACATGGTCGCGAATGTCATGTCGACTGACCTGATTCCGATCCCGGCGCATACGCCGTCAAACCAGGTTGTCTGGGAATTCGAGAACCGCGACCTGTTGTCTGCACCGGTTGTGGATGACGACTACCGCGTACTTGGTCGAATCACGGTCGATGACGTCGTCGATGTCATTCGTGACGAAGCCGAGCACGCACTGATGGGCGCGGTCGGCCTCGACGAAGAAGATGACATGTTCGCGCCTGTCGTAAAGAGCGCCACACGCCGCGCGCTCTGGCTGGGTGTCAACCTCTGCACTGCATTCCTGGCTGCCGCCGTCGTCGACATGTTTCAGACGACGTTGGACGCCATCGTCCTCCTCGCGGTGCTCATGCCGATTGTCCCGAGCATGGGCGGCGTCGCGGGAACCCAGTCGTTGGTCATTATTACGCGCGCGATTGCGCTCGGGCAGATCAGCCGCGCGAATGCAGCCGGCATATTGAGAAAGGAAGTGCTTGTTGGCGTGCTCAACGGATTCGGCTGGTCGATTATCGTCGCGCTGTTTGCCTATCTCTGGTTTGGCGACTGGCGCATCGGAGGCATCATCGGTGCGGCAATGATCATTAACCTCGTCGTTGCGGCCAGTGCGGGCTTTTTCATCCCGATGGCACTGAAACGAATAAATGTCGATCCGGCGCTTGCGGGTGGCGTCGTGCTGACTACTGTGACGGACGTCATCGGTTACTCCGCGTTCCTCGGACTCGGCGCGATCTTCCTGCTCTAGTTCGGGGTCAGTTACCTAACCTAATTGAAGGCGCTGAGGTCTCTTTTGATCCAGCTTGGCGCGAACAAACGCGGCACCTCGGCGCCGTTGACGAAATCGAGCAACTCTTCTTTCACGTTCATCGCGTCCCGGTAGCCGAGTTTGATGAGTTCGCGCGCATACGCCTGCTCAAAGAGCAGGAAACTGAGCAAGCGATTTTCGCTGGGATTGCTGCCGCCGACGCCGCGTAACAGTGCGCGAATCGCAAAAGGCAGCTCCGCACGATGCTTATGCGCCAGTTCGCGAAGATCCTCGCTTGGAACAATCAACATCGTATCGATCGGGCGCATCGTGGTCTCGCCAATATCGATGGTCGTATCAGGCACCGAGTCGAGTAGCTCATTGATCCGCGTGATGCGCTCCAGATCGGAATACAGGCCGTCCATGAACAACGTGTCGAGCATGTAACCGGCGATCTGGGCGAAGCTCGGCGGTTCAGCGGGAGACTCCGACTCCTTATCACCTGTCTCATCGCGAATACCAATGACAAGAATGCGATCGGCACCAAGATGCACGACGGGACTCAGCGGGGTTGCCTGGCGCATGGCGCCGTCGCCAAAGTACTCATTACCGATGCGCACGGGTGGGAACACCATGGGAACCGCAATACTCGCCATCAGGTGATCGAGATTCAATTCCACTTGCTTACCCAAGCGGCGTGTCCGCTCCCAACCTTCCTGTTCGCGCGTCGCTTCGAAGAACGTCGTGGAACGTGCCGATGCGTAACCGGCAGCCGTGACCGCGATAGCCTCGAGGTAGCCGTCATCGATCGCGTCGCGAATGCGTGGAAAATGCAGGTTGCTGCTGATCAGCTTGCGCAGCGGTGAATTATCGAGCAGCGACTTCGGTGTACCGACGAGCCAACCGCCCAGTACGAGTGACGACATCCAGTGCGCGCTGCTCTTGAGCATGGTCCAGTGGTCGGTCTTGTAGACCTGGTTGCAGTGAAAATGGCCCCAGACCCGTTCTAGCTCAGCGACCGCTGACCGGAAATGTCTTGCTCGCGAGGCCAGTACCACGGAATTGACGGCCCCGGCGGACGTGCCGCTGATGACGGGAAACGGATTGGGCCGGCCGCGCGGCAGCAACTCTGCCAGTGCTTTCAGCACGCCAACCTGGAAAGCACCACGAGCGCCGCCGCCCGGCAATACCAGCGCGGTCTTTACAGTATTCGGCGTGCTACTCATGCATGTTTACCAATAGGTACGTTCTCGCCCGCGAGTTCGTATTATAATGCGCGTCCCTTAACAGGACCGGTCCCATGAAACGCAATATTACACTCACACTCGGAACTGTCGCGGTCGCGGCTCTCATTCTCGGCTTCACCTCGATCGGCATCGCGAACGACCAACCGGCAGTTGGGTCAGTCGCCCCTGAGTTCGAGCTTTCGGACCAGAATGGTCAGCTGCACTCTCTCGAGGACTACCGCGATCAGTGGGTCGTGCTGTATTTCTACCCAAAAGACGAAACACCGGGCTGCACGACCGAGGCCTGCGAGTTCCGTGACAACATCTTTGCGTACAAGGATCTCAACGCGCAGATCCTCGGCGTCAGCCTCGACGACGTCGAATCACACAAGGCATTCGCCGAGAATCACGGATTACCGTTCCCGCTGTTGGCGGATGTCGAAGGAAACGTTGCGACAGCCTATGGCGTGAAAACCCGGATGTTCGGCATGACAGTCGCGAAGCGACAAACGTTCATTGTCGGACCCGATGGCACCGTAGCGAAGCACTACGAGAAAGTATCGCCGGCGGAGCATTCAGAGCAGGTGCTCGCCGACCTCAAGGATCTTAATGCAGCTCCTTGATTGCCTCGTCCAGACCAGCAATCGTTAGCGGATACATGCGCTCGCCCATTAGCTCGCGGATCAGCTTCGTCGAGGGCGTGTAGTCCCAGCGATCTCGAGGCTCCGGGTTGAGCCAGACGGCCTTCGGGTAAGTATTCAACAGGCGCTTGATCCAGACAGCGCCCGGTTCTTCATTCCAGTGTTCCACGCTGCCGCCCGCGTAGACGATCTCGTACGGGCTCATTGTCGCGTCACCGACAAAAATCAACTTGTAGTCAGACGCATACTTGTGGGTGATATCGAGCGTCGGCGTCTTCTCCGAATGGCGCCGGGCATTGTCTTTCCACAGATTCTCATAAATGAAATTGTGGAAATAGAAGTATTCGAGATGCTTGAACTCGCTGCGTGCCGCCGAGAACATCTCCTCGCAGATGCGAACGTGGTCATCCATTGAGCCACCGATATCCAGGCACAACAAGACTTTGATTGCGTTGTGCCGTTCTGGAACCATGCGAATATCTAACAGGCCGGCGTTGCGGGCTGTCTTGTCTATCGTGTCATCGAGGTCGAGCTGGTCGGCCGCACCTTCGCGCGCAAATTTCCGCAAACGACGCAACGCAACCTTGATGTTACGTGTGCCGAGCTCGAGTGAGTCGTCGAGGTTCCGATACTCACGCTTGTCCCAAACCTTGACCGCGCTGCGATTCCGGGAGCCCTGCTGCCCGATACGCACGCCTTCCGGGTTGTAGCCATAGGCGCCGAACGGCGATGTTCCGGCCGTACCTATCCACTTATTGCCGCCCTCATGACGATCGTCCTGCTCGTCGAGACGTTCCTGCAAGGCGCGCATCAGTTCCTCGAAGCCGCCCAGCGCTTCGATCTTCGCGCGCTCCTCCTCGGACAGCATCAGCTCGGCCTGGTGCCGCAGCCAGTCCTCCGGAATTTCCTGGAACAGGTCGCTTAGCGAATCCTCAACGCCGTTAAAGTAAGCGCCGAAGATGCGATCGAATCGATCCAGTTCGGACTCGTCCTTTACGAGGGTTGCGCGGGAGAGATAATAAAAATCATCGACGCTTTGGCCGGCCAGGCCTTTCTTCATCGCTTCGAGCAGCGTTAGCAACTCCGTGATCGACGTCTTCATACCGCCTTCGCGAAGCATGTAGAAGAAGGGGAGCAGCATGGTCCTACTGCGGGTTCGTGCGGCGGTCCAGGAACACGAGCTGCTCGAACAGGTGGACATCCTGCTCGTTCTTCAGCAGCGCGCCATAGAGCGGCGGTATCGCGCTGGACTTGCCTTCGCTGCGCAGAGCTTCGGGCGGAATGTCTTCGGCGAGTAACAACTTGATCCAGTCCAGCAACTCCGATGTTGACGGCTTCTTTTTCAGACCGCGAACATCGCGCACCTTGTAGAACGCGTTCAGCGCCTCGGCGAGCAGGTCCTTCTTCAGATTGGGGAAGTGGACGTCGACGATCTCTGCCATCGTCTCCCGGTCGGGGAACTTGATGTAGTGGAAGAAACAGCGGCGCAAGAATGCGTCCGGCAGCTCCTTCTCGTTATTGCTCGTGATGACAATAATCGGTCTATGTCGCGCCTCGACGAGCCGCTTGGTCTCGTACACGTAGAACTCCATGCGATCGAGTTCGCGTAACAGATCATTCGGAAATTCAATGTCGGCCTTATCGATCTCATCGATCAGCAGGACGGGCTGCTCGTCCGATTCGAACGCTTCCCAGATCTTGCCGCGCACAATGTAGTTCGCGATATCGTGTACGCGATCGTCGCCGAGCTGCGAATCCCTGAGGCGCGCGACGGCATCGTACTCATACAGGCCCTGCTGTGCCTTGGTTGTCGATTTGATGTGCCACTCGTGCAGCGGTTTACCCAGTGAACGGGCGACTTCGACGGCAAGCTGGGTCTTTCCGGTGCCTGGCTCGCCTTTGACCAGGATAGGCCGCTCGAGCGTGACTGCGGCGTTGACGGCCATCGTCAGATCATCCGTCGCGATGTAGGAACTTGTGCCGGTGAATCTATTGTCAGACATGCGTTTTTCCGAACTGATCCCAGCCCACTATATTACCGCTTGTTGGGGGTCAGCGTCAGTGTGTGCCGGGCCTCGCCAGGCAGAAACGGATTTGCCCGTCCGGCAACCCAATCCTCGTGACCCCGGCTATAGAAGTCCGATAGCGGATGCCCGCTTTGCCCGGTCGGCATGTGCATGATGCTGTCCGCCTCGGCCCCCGGATAGACGGCGTAGCGCTGGGATGCCCCGAAATTCGGCCCCTGTGCTTTCGGCAGGTCGTGATCGCCATTGAGTCGGTCTGCAGGCATGTCGAGGTAAGTACCGAGCAATGGAATGCTGCTGCTCAGCGGGTGTCGTATTGAAGCCGTGTTGCGCTCGCCCCACGCGCGGTCCGACAGCGGTCCGTCATAGTTCTCGGCGAACCAGGCAACATTCTCTTCGACGGCCGCGATCATGAGTTCCTGCCAGCTCTCGTAGTTCTGCGGCAAAAGGTGCAGGGGCTGCTCCGTCACCAGGGCCCATAACGGCCCTTCGAACTGGTTGCTGATACGCAGCCTGACATCGTCACCGTATGCCTGGCGCGCGGGCGTCATCAATGCATGGAAGACGCGTTGCTCCACCTCCAGGCGGAACGCCCGCACGAGACGATAGCCGACAGATTCGGGAACGGCGCGTGGTATCCAGCCTTCCGCCAGCTCGCGATACTCGGCGAGTGCCGGGTCTGCGGCAATGGCGTCTGCATCGAGCACATCGAGCAAGAGATCGCGCCAACGGGACAGGAAAAGCGCACGATCGTCGTATTGAATTGCGAGCATGTCGTCGGGTGTGAATGTCTCCTTTGCGAACAGCCCGTCTCGAATCTGCCCTGCTCGGGCGCCGAGATCGTAGCCACCATCGCCGACAATACCAAGAGTCTCGGTATCGACAACACGTGCATTGGCAGTCCAGATACGCCCGCTTTCCGGATTCACTACGCGAGGGTACTCGGACGGCGACAACCATCCCTGCCACCCGTGCACGACGCTCCAGTCGGCCGGCAACATCGGATCGAAGCCGCTCTTACGCGGTATCTGGCCCGCAATCGTCCAGCCGATATTTCCGCCCGCATCGCCGGTTACGAAATTCTGCGGTGGCATCGACATCGTGTTGGCAATATCGAGCGCCTCGGCAACGGACGCCACCGTCTCGAGCTTCAGCAGGTTCAGATTGATGCCTTCCGGCTTGTGCGCGATCCAACTAACAGCCACTTCCGCGTCCAGGTAGTCGACATCATCGACAACCGGCCCCCAGATCGTCTCCCGAATCTCGAACTCAACCGGGTCGCCGCCTTTGACATTAATCGTCTCGACATGCGTTTCGAATTCTCTGTCACCCTCCGGCGTTCGATATGTACCGTCGGTCGCACCTGGCCGCAAGATCACCGCGTCCGTCCAGTCGCCGTAGCTGTTTGTGTATCCCCAGGCGACCCGCGTATTGCTGCCGCTGATAACGAACGGCGAACCCGGCAGCGTAACGCCAGTTACATCACGCGGCTCGGGGCCAACGACACGCAGCCTGGCCTGGTACCAGATGTTCGGCACGCTGTGTCCAAGGTGCATGTCATTCGCGACAAGTGCGCGTCCATTGGCCGTAAGCGCGCCTGAAACCGCCCAGTTGTTACTGCCGAACAATGGCGCACGGCCCTGCTCCCGCGCGAGTGGAGCATTGTCGGACACGCTGCGGATCGAATACACGTCGGCGGTCGGAATCGGCGGCACGTCGAGTGACGCGCCCATAATCGGAGCGTCCCACGATGTCCCCCGAGGGTACATCCAGGCATAGACCTCCGCGGGCAGAACACTATGCGCCATTCCGCGACGAACTTCCCTGGTTGCCCGGGAATCGTTGAGATCCATGTACATGGCGTACACGGCGAGCACGGAGTCCAGCGCTTCCCATTCCCTCGGTTCGCTGCCCAGCACAAAATACTCGAACGGCTTCGCGCCGAGCGAGTTCAGGCCGGCATTGACGCCTGCCGCGTAGGATTCCATCAATGCCCGGTCCACTTCGGTAGCGGCCTCCAGCACCGCCTGGGCACGCGCGCGGAAGCGATGGAATCGAAAGCGCTTGTCAGCATTGACCGCTGCCGCGCCAATCAGCTCGGAGAGCTCACCGGACGCCTTGCGGCGAATCAGGTCCATTTGGAAGAAACGGTCCTGGCCATGTGCAAAGCCGGTCGCGTACGCGAGATCATTGCGGTTTGACGCTGAAATGATGGGAATGCCGTCAGCGTCGCGCTCTATGGTGACAGCATCATCGATGCCGGTGACCGCGAACTCGCCGTCGAGCGTGGGCAGGCTCGCTCGCAAGCCAAGCCAGGCGACAATCAGGATCAGGGCGATGAGCGCGACAGCGCCGCCCACTGTCCGCTTCCAGAACTTTCCGGTCATTAGTCCGTCACCTGGAGGATCCTCAGCGCATTGGTGCTGCCTGATACGCCATCCAGGTCGCCCTTGGTCAGGATCGCGAGATCGCCGACTCTTGCATGACCTTCAGCGATCAGCTTCTTGAAGATGTCCCTGTAAAGGTCCTTGGGCTTGTCCACGTCCATCTCGAATTCGACCGGGTAGACGCCGCGATACAACGTGACACGCCGGCTTGTCGTCTCGTGCGGCGTCAATGCGTAGATCGGGATGTCGGACCGTACGCGAGACATCCACAGGGCTGTCGATCCGGATTCAGTCAACGCGATAATTGCACTGACCCGCAGATGATTCGCGGTGTACATCGCCGCCATGGCGATCGCTTCGTCCACACGCTCGAACTGGTCCGCCGCGCGTTGCGTGGAGGCTTGAGGCACCTGGAATCGCTCGGCGCCTACGCAAACTTCCGCCATCGCCTGAATCGCCTTGTTCGGATGATTGCCTACCGCGGTTTCTCCGGAAAGCATGACCGCGTCCGTTCCATCGATGACGGCGTTCGCCACATCGGATACTTCGGCGCGCGTGGGAATCGGGTTCTCGATCATCGACTCCATCATCTGGGTAGCCGTGATAACAACCTTGTGCGCCTTGCGTGTCTTGCGAATGAGTTTCTTCTGAATACCGGTCAGGCCGGCGTAGCCCATCTCCACACCCAGATCGCCGCGCGCGACCATGATGACGTCGGCCGCTGCGATAATTGAATCAATGTCGGTAACGGCTTCGGTACGTTCGATCTTGGCGACAATTTGTCCATTGCCGCCGGCCGCCTCGAAGAGCCGTCGTGCCTCATCGATGTCGGCGCCACTGCGTACGAACGACACCGCGAGAAAATCGATCTTGAGCTCGGCCGCGAGCTTGATGTTTTCCCGATCAACGTCGGTCAGCGCGGGCGCGGACAATCCGCCGCCCTTCAGATTGATGCCTTTATGATCGGACAGAATGCCGCCGTCGATCACTGTCGTGTGGATGCGCGTGCCGTCTACCTCGTGGACCTCGAGCGAAATAAGGCCATCGTTGAGCAACAGGATGTCGTCCTTCTTGACGTCATCGTGCAGCGTATCGAGCGCAACACCGACCCCTTTCTTCGTACCGTCATTCAGACCCAGCGTGCTATCGAGGAAGAACGAGGCGCCCGTCTCGAGTTTGACACTGCCCTTCTTGAAACGCATGACCCGGATCTTCGGCCCCTGCAAATCGCCGAGCAGGCCAACATCACGACCGCAGTCGTCGGCCGCCTTGCGCAAATGGCGCGCCCGCTTGCGGTGCTCGTCCGCGCTGCCATGGGAAAAATTCAGTCGCGCAACGTCAAGTCCGGAATTGACCATCTTGCGCAATACTTTGGGTCGCTCCGACGCTGGTCCCAGCGTAGCGACAATCTTGGTTCGTCTCAGCATGCGCGCGATTATTGCACAGCGGAGTCACATCCTGTGTGACAAATCTGCGCCGATGTCTTCCCGTTGTCATCTGACGAGTCTATGCTGCGCCTGTATCCTTGTAATACCGTGAACTCAATGATTGACCGCCGCCGATTCCTGCAAGGCATTGCCGCCGCCGCAGTAACCCCGTCTATTACGAGCGCCTGCACGGAAAAGGTCGCGGGTAACCGGCTAATACCGGACGCCAATCGCATTCTCGATCTGCCGGAGGGATTCGGTTACACGATCGTCTCGCGTGCAGGAGACCCGATGAGCGACGGCCTGCTCGTGCCGACCCGCCATGATGGCATGGCAGCGTTCCCGGCCGATGACGGGACCATTCGCCTGGTCTGTAACCACGAGCTGACGCCCGACTGGCCTGAAGTTCGACCTTTTCACGAACGCTGGCCAGGCCTGCCGGAATCGATGAAAAGTCGCTTCTACGATCGCGGTGGCGACGTAACACCCGGCGCTGGCGGCACGACGACGACTGTTTACAATCCGGAGACAAGGACTACCGAGCGGCAATTCCTGAGCCTTGGCGGCACAGAATACAATTGTGCCGGCGGTGCGACCCCCTGGGGCAGCTGGTTGAGTTGCGAGGAGTGCTTCGAGTACGCAGGCAACATCCGCTATTTTGACAGGGCAGCCCGGCGCGACCGCAAACACGGCTACGTCTTCGAGGTATCCGCCTACAGCGACGAACTCGTGGAGGCAGTGCCGATCAAGGCGATGGGCCGTTTTGAACACGAGGCCTGTGCCGTCCACGAGCCGACCGGGATTATCTACATGACCGAGGACCGGCACTACGGCCTGTTCTACCGCTACATTCCCGACGTTCCTGGCAAACTTATCGAAGGCGGTCTCCTGCAGGCGCTCGTGATCAGGGATCGCCCATCGAGCCAGACCCACAACTGGTCAACGACGCCGGATATACCTCTGAACAAGTCATTCGCGACGGAGTGGGTCAATGTTGGTAACCCTGACCCGGAAGATAACAATCTGCGACTGACGGGTGCCAAGCTCGGTGCAGCGACGTTCGCCCGCGGTGAAGGGCTTTGCGAGGCGGGCGACCGGTATGCTTTCACGTGCACCAACGGTGGACGGGCACAGCTGGGCCAGGTCTTCACCTATAAACCAAGCCCGTTCGAGGGAACCGCGGCAGAGCAGAAAGAGCCGGGCGAGCTGATGCTGATCGCAGAGTCTGACCGGGACTCGCTGCTGCAAAATGCGGACAACCTGGTGATGGCGCCCTGGGGCGATCTGCTGCTCTGTGAAGATACGCCCGGGCATTGCGGCCTCGTGGGCATCCGTCCCGACGGCAGCCAATACGCCCTGGCCGACAACGTGTATTCGAATTCAGAACTTGCGGGCGCCTGTTTCTCACCCGATGGCAGCATCCTGTTCCTGAATATTCAGAATCCGGGGGTGACGCTGGCTATAACCGGACCCTGGCCTACGCCTGGCTAGCGCGTCGTTCGAGCATCTCGACCGCCGGCAAGGTCTTGCCTTCAACAAACTCCAGGAACGCGCCTCCTCCTGTCGAAATATAGGAGATGCCGTCGCGAACCGCGTACTTGTCGATGGCGGCCAGCGTATCGCCGCCGCCAGCGACGGAAAACGCGTCGCTCGCAGCAATGGCCTCAGCCAGCACCTTCGTGCCGTCGCCGAACGCATCAAATTCGAATACGCCCACCGGCCCATTCCAGATAATCGTACCGGCGCCCTTGAGGATCTCAGCAAAGCGCAAAGCCGTCTCCGGGCCGATATCAAGGATCAGCTCATCCGCCGCCACGGCCTCGACAGACCGGGTCGACGCTGTCGCGTCGGCCGAGAACTGATCCGCACAGACGACATCGGTCGGTACCGGGATTTCGGCACGATCGTCCTTATTGGCTGCGAGATCACGTGCTGTATCGAGCATATCGGCTTCGTACAGTGACTTGCCGACGCCGTGACCGCCTGCGGCAATAAACGTATTGGCAATACCGCCGCCGACAATCAACGTATCGACTTTCTCTGCCAACGCACCGAGGACGGTCAACTTGGTCGACACCTTGGAACCCCCGACGATCGCAACGAACGGTCGCGCCGGATTGTCGAGCGCCTTGGCCAGCGCGGCGAGTTCGCCAGCGAGCAATGGACCTGCGCAAGCGACCGGTGCAAACTCGCCAACGCCGTAGGTGCTGGCCTGCGCCCGGTGCGCCGTGCCGAAAGCGTCCATCACGAACACATCGCAAAGGGCTGCCATCTTCTTCGCCAGCGTCTCGTCGCACTTCTTCTCACCAGCAAGAAAACGAACATTCTCGAGCAGCACGACGTCGCCCGGTGCCACGTCGACACCATCTATCCAGTCCTTGACCAGGGGCACGTCACGTTTCAGCAGTTTGCCAAGGTGATCGGCAACCGGCTGCAGCGAGAACTTGTCCTCGGGCTGTCCCTCGGTCGGTCGACCGAGATGGGACATCAACATAACCGCGGCATTCGCGTCCAGCGCCGCCTTGATCGTAGGCAAGGCGGCCCGGATGCGGGCATCGCTGGTCACCACCCCGTCAGCGACAGGGACATTCAGGTCTTCACGAATAAGAACGCGCTTGCCCGACAAATCTATGTCGGACATCTTGATGACGGCCATGTTTCTTCCCTTGTTTAAGCGATTCGCGGCTACTTCGCGTTCATCAATGCGACTGTCGTGTCGAGCATGCGGTTTGAGAAGCCCCACTCGTTGTCGTACCACGAGATGACCTTCACGCACGTTCCGTCGATAACCTTGGTCAGCGTCGAGTCATAGGTCGATGATGCCGGATCATGGTTGAAGTCGACCGACACCAGCGGTGCCTCGTTGTACGCAAGGACGCCCTTGAGCGGACCTTCGGAGGCCGCTTTCAGGATCTGGTTTACCTCGTCGATGCTGGTCTCACGCTCAGCGACGAACGTCAGGTCGACGGCCGATACATTGATCGTCGGAACGCGCATCGAAAAGCCGTCGAGCTTGCCATTGAGTTCCGGCAATACGAGGCCAACAGCCTTGGCTGCGCCCGTGCTCGTCGGAATCTGCGACATCGTGCCTGAACGCGCGCGGCGCAGGTCCTTGTGGTACACGTCGGTCAGAACCTGGTCGTTCGTGTAGGCGTGGATTGTCGTCATGATGCCGTGCTTGAGGCCAATTGCCTCGTGCAATGGTTGGACCAGCGGTGCCAGGCAGTTCGTGGTGCAGGACGCGTTGGAAATGATGTTATGGGCGGCAGTGAGATCGCCGTCGTTCACACCATAAACAAACGTACCGTCGATATCTGCGCCACCCGGCGCCGAGATGACCACCTTCTTGGCGCCACCGGCAATGTGCTTGCCGGCGGTCTCCGCAGTACGGAACAGGCCTGTGCACTCGAAAACGACATCTACACCGAGTTCGCCCCACGGCAGTTTAGCCGGGTCGCGCTCGGCAAATACCTTGATGCGATCGCCATTGACGATAATATCGCCACCATCGACTTCGACCGTGCCCGCGAATTTGCCGTGGGCCGTGTCATAACGCGTCAGGTGGGCGTTGGTCTCAGCATCGCCGAGGTCGTTCAACGCAACTACGTCGAACTCGTCGGTGCGGCCATATTCATGAATGGCGCGAACGATGTTGCGCCCGATGCGGCCGTAGCCGTTGATTCCGATCTTGATTGTCATGTTGATTTTCTCCAGTAATTAATTCAGTACGTCCTTCGCGACAGCAACAACGTTGTCTGTCGTGAAGCCGAAGTGTTCAAACAGTTCACCCGCGGGCGCCGACTCACCAAACCGGTCGAGACCGATGACTCGTCCCTGCTGACCCACATGTCGCCACCAGCCTTCGGTGACGCCCGCCTCTATCGCGACGCGCGCTGCGACAGCTGTCGGCAATACCGACTCGCGGTAGTCCGCGTCCTGCGCATCGAACGCGTCAGTGCTCGGCATCGACACGACACGCGCCGCGACGCCCTCCGCCGCAAGTGCATCAGCGGCGGACATTGCCAGCTCAATTTCGGAGCCCGTTGCGATAAGCAGAATATCGGGTGTCCCGGCACAGTCTTTCAATACGTATCCACCACGCGCGATATTGGCGATCTGCTCGGCCGTACGCTCCTGGTGCGGGAGACCCTGGCGCGTCAGGACAAGGCTGGTTGGCCCGGTTTCGTTGTCGATCGCGTAACGCCAGGCCACTGCGGTCTCCACAGCGTCACAAGGACGCCAGACGCTCATGTTCGGCATAAGGCGCAATGAAGCCGTGTGCTCGACCGGCTGGTGTGTCGGACCGTCCTCGCCCAGGCCGATCGAATCATGGGTGTAAACGAGGATGTTCTGAATCTTCATCAACGCGGCCATACGGAGCGCGTTGCGCGAGTAGTCGGAGAATGTCAGGAACGTGCCGGAGTAAGGAATAAAGCCGCCGTGCAACCGCAGGCCGTTGCAAATCGCCGTCATACCGAACTCGCGCACGCCGAACCAGACATAGTTACCCTTGGCGTCATCACCCGAAATCGGTGTCGACGCGTCGTGCTTGGTCAGGTTCGAACCGGTCAGGTCAGCCGAGCCGCCGGCCATCTCCGGCAGGAACGGGGCGAACGCGTTGAGCGCCCTGAGCGAGGCCTTGCGCGTCGCCATGTCGGCCGCTTCAGCGTCGATCTCGGCAATCATCTTGTCGGCATGTTTGCACCAGCCATGTGGCAGCTTGCCGGCCATGCGGCGGGCATACTCGGCAGCGAGCTCCGGATGCTTGGCATTGTAGGCTGCGAACATCTCATTCCAGCTCGATTCCACTGCAGCTCCCTGGTCCCGACAATCCCAGGCGCCAGCGATAGCCGACGGGATGTCAAACGGTGCTGAGTCCCAACCGAGCTCCTTGCGCGCAGCGGCGATTTCGTCATCGCCCAGCGGTGCACCGTGCGTGGACGCCGTGCCCTGCTTGTTCGGGGCGCCGAAGCCGATAATCGTCTTGCAGCAGATCATCGTCGGGCGCTCGTCATCTGCGACCGCCTGGTCTATAGCCGCCGCGATCGCTGCAGCGTCGTGGCCGTCGACATTCGGGATGACCTGCCAGCCGTAAGACTCGAAGCGCTTGGCCGTATCATCAGTGAACCAGCCGCCAACCTCGCCATCGATCGAAATGTTGTTGTCGTCGTACAGGCAAATCAGCTTGCCGAGCTTCAGCGTGCCGGCCAGCGAGCATGCCTCATGCGAAATGCCTTCCATGAGGCAACCATCACCGAGAAACACCCAGGTCTTGTGATCCACGATGTCATGCCCGGGGCGGTTGAACTCCGCTGCGAGCATCTTCTCCGCCATGGCCATGCCCACGGCATTCGTGATGCCCTGGCCGAGCGGACCCGTGGTCGTCTCGACCGGGCCACCGGCTTCGTACTCCGGGTGACCAGCCGTCTTGTAGCCCATCTGCCGGAAGTTTCGCAGCTGCTCGATCGGAAAATCCTCGTAGCCGGTCAGGTGTAAAAGGCTGTAAAGCAACATCGAGCCATGCCCATTTGACAGAACGAAACGGTCGCGATCTGCCCACTGCGGGTTGGCTGGATTATGTTTCAGATAATCACGCCAAAGGACCTCGGCGATGTCCGCCATGCCCATCGGTGCGCCGGGGTGTCCTGAGTTCGCCGCCTGGACGGCATCCATGCTCAGGGCTCTGATCGCATTCGCGAGATCGCGCCGGGCGGGCTGGCCGGCGGTTGCAGCTTGTTGTGACATCGGACCTGTCTTTGGCCACGGGGGCCTGCTTTTGGAGAAGTGAATCGCTTGCGCGAGGCGCGCATTTTCCCTGTTATAGGGGGCGGCATCAAGGGTACAATGCGCCACCCCTTCGACTGGAACCCAATAGAATCATGACTGACGCATTTCTGTTCACCTCGGAATCCGTATCCGAGGGACACCCCGACAAGATTTCAGACCAGATCTCGGACGCTATCCTCGACGCCATCATCGCCGAGGACCCCAAAGCCCGCGTGGCCGTTGAGACCATGGTCAAGACCGGCGTCGCGATCGTTGCCGGCGAAGTCACGACTTCGGCCTGGGTAGACATTGAAGACATCGTGCGCGGCACGGTACTCGACATCGGTTACAACAGCTCGGCGATGGGCTTTGACGGCGCCTCGTGCTCCGTCCTGAATGCTATCGGCAAGCAATCGCGCGATATCGCCATGGGCGTAGACCGCGAATCGGCCGAAAAGCAGGGTGCCGGCGACCAGGGCCTGATGTTCGGTTATGCGACCAACGAAACTAACGTTCTGATGCCGGCTCCGATCACGTTCTCCCACCGGCTGGTCAAGCGTCAGGCAGAAGTTCGCAAGAATGGCACGCTGCCGTACCTGCGCCCGGACGCGAAGAGCCAGGTCACCTTTGTGTACGAAGACAATAAGCCGGTGGCCGTCGATGCGATCGTCGTTTCGTCGCAGCACGACCCCGACGTTTCGATGGAGGACCTGCGCGAAGGCGTCATGGAAGAGATCATCAAGCCGATCATCCCGGCGGAACTGATCAGCGACAAAACGAAGTACCACATCAACCCGACTGGCCGTTTCGAGATTGGCGGACCGATGGGCGACTGCGGACTGACCGGTCGCAAGATCATCGTCGACACTTACGGCGGCTCGGCTCGCCATGGTGGCGGCGCGTTCTCGGGCAAGGACCCGTCGAAAGTCGACCGCTCTGCTGCCTACGCGGCGCGCTATGTCGCCAAGAATATCGTTGCTGCCGACCTCGCCGAGCGCTGCGAAATCCAGGTTTCCTACGCCATTGGCGTCGCGGAACCCACCTCGATTTCGGTCCACACCTTTGGTACCGGGAAGCTTTCTGATACAAAGATGACGGAACTCATCCGCGAGCATTTTGATCTCACGCCCTATGGCATCCTGACCATGCTCGATCTAATCAGGCCGATCTACAAACAGACTGCCGCCTACGGGCACTTCGGCCGGGAAGATCTCGACCTGAGCTGGGAACGCACAGACAAAGCTGACGCGCTGAGAGACGCCGCAGCATAAATACGGTGCCAGTCACCCTATTTCCTGAGAAATAGGGTGACTGGCACCCCATTTAACAGGAGACAAACTATGAGCAGCGAACCTGTTGCCATTCAGCAAAACGACTACAAGGTCGCCGATATTTCCCTGGCCGACTGGGGTCGCAAGGAAATCGCCATTGCCGAGACAGAAATGCCCGGCCTCATGGCGCTACGCAAAGAATACAAGGGCAAGAAACCGCTCGATGGCGTGCGCCTGACCGGTTGCCTGCACATGACAATCCAGACGGCCGTGCTGATCGAGACCCTCAAGGATCTCGGCGCCGATATTCGCTGGTCGTCATGCAACATCTTCTCGACGCAGGACCACGCCGCGGCCGCGATTGCGGCAGCAGGCATCCCGGTATTTGCCTGGAAAGGCGAGACCGAGGACGAATACTGGTGGTGCGTCGAACAGACCATCAATGGACCCGACGGCTGGCAGCCGAACATGATTCTCGACGACGGCGGCGACCTCACACTGGTCCTGCACGACAAGTTCCCGGAGATCATGAAAGGCGTCAAGGGCCTGTCCGAGGAAACAACGACCGGCGTGAAGCGCCTCTACGACATGATGGCCGAAGAATCATTGATGTGCCCCGCGTTCAACGTCAATGACTCCGTAACCAAGTCCAAGTTCGACAATCTCTACGGTTGCCGGGAGTCGCTTGTCGATGGTATCAAGCGCGCCACTGACGTCATGATCGCGGGCAAGATCGCCATCGTTTGTGGTTTTGGCGATGTGGGCAAAGGCTGCGCGCAGTCGCTTCGCGGTCTTGGCGCTACGGTCTGGGTTACGGAAATTGATCCGATTTGCGCCCTGCAGGCGGCAATGGAAGGCTATCGCGTCGTTGAGTTTGACGAGGTTTGCGACCAGGCGGACATCGTCGTTACAGCGACGGGCAACTACCATGTCGTGTCCGGCCCGCAGATGGACCGCATGAAAGACCAGGCGATCGTCTGCAATATCGGCCACTTCGACAACGAGATCGATGTGGAATACCTGCACAAATACGAGTGGGAAAACATCAAACCGCAGGTGGATCACGTTATCCTCCCTGACGGCAAGCGCATCATCCTGCTGGCCGAAGGCCGCCTCGTAAACCTCGGTTGCGCGACGGGCCATCCGAGTTTCGTCATGTCCAACTCATTCACGAACCAGGTGCTGGCACAGATTGAGTTGTGGCAAAACGGCGAGAATTACGAGAAAAAGGTCTATGTGCTGCCGAAGCACCTCGACGAGAAGGTAGCTCGCTTGCACCTCGGTCGTATTGGTGCCAAGGTCACTGAATTGTCGGACGATCAGGCGAAGTACATAGGTGTCGACAAAGACGGTCCATACAAGCCTGACCACTATCGCTACTAAGATCTGACACAGGGAACAGCGCCTATTCAAGCGACCGCCGAAGGCAAAAACGATCAACTTCGGGTACTGCACCTGACAGACCCGCATTTGTTCGCCGACCCTGATGGCAGCCTGCGTGGTACCAACACGCGGGCTTCGCTTGAGAAGGTCCTGGCCCATTACACGGCTGGGGACTGGCGGGCCCACCGTGTAATCGTCACGGGCGACATCATCCAGGACGATTCGGCGGAGGCGTACGACACCTTTCGTGAACTGCTTCTGCCGCTCAAGCTCCGCACTCACTGCGTGCCGGGCAATCACGATATCCGCGACCTGATGCGACCTGTCTGCTGCCGGCCGCCATTTTCCTATTGTGCCTACGAGGAAATCGGGGACTGGCTGCTCGTGGGAGTCGACAGTTGCATCAAGGGAGACGCCGGGGGTGAAGTCGTCGATGAGGAACTGGATCGCCTTGCCGAGATCGTCGTTCGGAGCCCGGCCAAGCATGTCCTGATCTGCCTGCACCACCCGCCCGTACCTATGGGCAGCAAGTGGCTGGACACGGTCGGCTTGAGAAATGGCGACGAAGTCCTGGAGCGTCTGCGGATGCTCGGGCGCATTCGCGCGCTCGCATTTGGCCATGTTCACCAGGACTACGACGATGTCTACGAAGGCATTCGTATCCTGGCGACCCCATCAACCTGCGCGCAGTTCAAACCGGGCAGCGACAAGTTCGCGGTTGACGACAAGCCTCCGGCCTATCGCCGCCTGACCCTTAACAACGACGGCAGCGTCGACAGCGAGTTGCAATGGGTCGACGGCTAGTTCAATTCGTCTGCGCGGCGCTACTGGGCGCCTGCGCCGTCGCGACCTGGGCGGACGAGCCCGGTCATCCTGTCACGATGTGGCAAGTGGAAGGCAAGACCAACACTGTGTACTTGCTGGGATCCATTCACCTGCTGCGCGAACAGGACCACCCCCTGCCGAGCGTTATCGACATGGCCTATGAGGACGCGGAGGTCATCGTCATGGAACTCGACATGGACGACATGGACCCGGCCTACACCCAAATGGCATTCAATCGCGCTGGCGTCCTGACCGATGGGACGACCTTGCGCGATCTCATGGGCGATGAGGCGTACTCACGAGCCGAAGAAGCCGCCGCCGCCGTCGACATTCCGCTCGACATGCTGGCGCAGAGCGAGCCATGGCTGGCGGCCATGACCGTAGAACTCATGCTGCTGTATCGCATCGGCTTCAATCCAATGCTCGGTGTCGAGATGACCATGACCACGCGTGCAACTCGTGACGGCAAACCGATTGAAGGCCTCGAAACGGTTGATGAACAACTCGCATTCCTGGACGGTCTGCCGCTCGACGTACAAAGCGAGATGCTCATTCAGACGCTCGTCGAGGGCGCGGCACTGGGCGGCTCGATCGACCCGCTCATCGACGCCTGGCGGCACGGCGACACAGCAATCCTCGAAAGCGGCTTGCTCGCCGCGATCGAGGAACAAGCCGAACTCAACAGAGTTCTGATCAGCAATCGCAATCACCGCTGGGCCGAGGCGATCGTCGGCTGGCTTGGCGACGACCAGGATTACCTCGTTGTCGTCGGGGCACTGCACCTGGTCGGTGACGAGGGCGTTCCTGCCCTGTTGGCGAAGCGAGGTCTCGGTATTCAACAGTTGAGCGAGCCGGCTGGACTCCGGTAGCATCCGCTCCTCTCCAGGAGGAAACCCATGAGTCTTTTTACCGATGCGCAGCAGGTGATTGCCGGCGGCGTTAATTCCCCGGTCCGCGCTTTCGCCAGCGTTGGCGGCGAACCCGTCTTCTTCAAGAGCGCCAAAGGCAGCCGCTTCCAGGACGAAGCTGGCAAGGAATACATCGACTATGTCGGCTCATGGGGTCCAATGATCCTTGGCCATGCAAACCCGGACGTGATTGACGCTGTCATCAGCACGGCAAAACTGGGACTCAGCTTTGGCGCCCCCTGTACGCTCGAGACGAGAATCGCCGAAAAGATCTGCTCGATGCTGCCGTCGGTCGACAAGGTCCGGATGGTCAGTTCCGGAACCGAAGCAACGATGAGCGCCATACGGCTCGCGCGCGGCCATACGGGCCGCGACAAGATCATCAAGTTCGAAGGCTGCTACCACGGCCACTCGGACTCCCTGCTCATCAAAGCGGGCTCCGGAGCGCTGACACTCGGTGTGCCGAGTTCGCCAGGCGTTCCGGCGGGTCTCGCCGAGCACACGATCACGCTGTCTTATAACGATATCAACGGGGTGAAAGCCGCGTTCGCCGAGATGGGCAAACAGATCGCGTGCGTTATCGTCGAGCCCATTGCCGGCAACATGAACATGGTCCCGCCGGTCGCCGGCTTTCACGAGACATTACGCGAGGAATGCACCAAGGCCGGCGCCCTGCTGATCTTCGACGAAGTCATGACAGGCTTTCGCGTCGCGAGAGGCTGCGCCCAGTCGATATTCGGGATCGAGCCAGATGTCACGACCCTGGGCAAGGTTATCGGCGGTGGTATGCCGGCGGCAGCCTACTGTGGTCGCGCCGATGTCATGGCCAGCATCGCGCCCGACGGCCCGGTTTACCAGGCGGGCACCTTGTCCGGCAACCCGGTTGCGATGGCGGCGGGCCTGAAGACGCTCGAGCTGATTGATAACGACGATTTCTGGACGACGCTAACGGCCAAGACCCGCAAGCTCGTCGATGGGCTCGCCGCGAAAGCAGCCGACGCGGGTATTCCCGTATCCGTCGAGGCCGAAGGTGGCATGTTCGGCATGGTCTTTACCGATGCCGGGCCCGTGCGGTCCTTCGCGCAAGTAGCCGCTGCTGATGTCGAGCGGTTTACACAGTTCTTCCACGGCATGCTGGCGGAAGGCATCTACCTGGCGCCGTCGGCTTTTGAAGCCGGTTTCGTCTCGGCTGCTCACAGCGACGATGATCTCGACGAGACTATCGCCGCGGCGAGCAAGGTATTCAAGACTCTCTAGCGATAGAGGTCTGATTCGCCTACCGGTGCAAGACCTCCTCAATCAGCTTGAGGCAGGCCGGGATGTCGTCATTCTCCAGCATGGCCTGTTTGGTCTCGAGGTCGATCGGCAGAATTTCCACAAAGCGCCAGGCCACCCACACGCCATCATCGTAGCGGCGCTCCAGGTCTTCGTAGAGCCTGCCCAGGTCGTTTAACACGCTATCGAGGATATGCGGCAGCGCCTTGTGTTCTGCCGGCAACGCCAGGGGCCGAACAGGCGGCAACAACTCGATCTCGCCGACATTAAGGCCATCGTCCTGCCGCTCGGCCGAAAGTAGCTGAAAGCGCTCTGTGCCAATGGCCGTAATACCCAGCAACCCATCGCTGCCCTGGTACCAATCCGTTACGCGCGAGAGAGTGCCGACGTGGTGAGTTGTCGCCGGCCCGGCCTCATCGCCATCCCGGATCAGTAACACGCCGAATGGCGTGTCTTCTTTCACGCAGCGGCTGATCATACCGAGATAGCGGGGCTCGAAGATCCGCAGTGGCAGCGGACCTTCGGGGAAGAGCACGGTATTCAGCGGAAACAACGGGACCTGCATGATAGTGAAAGTATAGACCCGGGAGGCGAGCGGCACAGGGTCCGATGTCGTACCGGCAAAAAAATCCCCACACGAGGCGGGGATAATATTGGGGATGCGCATTGATGCGCTAGGGGATTTAGTTGAACAGGGCTCAGACTATTCCAGATTGCGGCCAGGAATTGCCTTCGCAGGCGTTTCAGGATGTTTCCAGATGTTTCGCTGCCGCCGCCGCACACGACTAGCCTGCGAAGTCGCGCTATCATCGCTTTATGGCCAAGGTTCTCCTCATAGACGATGACCGGAAGCACTCCGAACTGATGCGGGCGTATTTCAAGCGCTACGGCATCACGCTCGTGTGTGCGTACGATGCTGATGAAGGCTTCAAGAAGTTGAGCCGGGAGGAACCCGACCTGCTGTTACTCGACGTCATGCTGCCCGGCAAAGACGGTTTCGAGATATGCCGCGAGGTCCGGAAGAACAGCAATATTCCGATCATCATGCTCACGGCGCGTGGCGATGTATTCGACCGGGTGTCTGGTCTTGAACTTGGAGCCGACGACTACATCGGCAAGCCGTTTGAACCCCGGGAGCTCGTCGCTCGGGTGCAAGCCACGCTGCGGCGGTCGGAAATCACCGGCCCGGCAGTCGGCGAGCTCGCATTCGATGGACTGACGATCGACACGGAAACCCGGTCGGTCGAGGTTGACGGGAATTCGGTCTCGCTGACCTCGATGGAATACGAATTACTGCTCATCCTCGCGCGCCGGCACGGGCGAAAATTGTCTCGCGATGACATCCTTAGCGAATTGCGAGGAATCGACGCCGCAATCCTGACACGATCTGTCGACATCATGATAAGCCGGCTGCGCCAAAAACTCGGTGACACGGTCAAGCCAGCGCGCTTTATCCAGACAATCTGGGGGCGAGGTTATTCATTCGTAGGTATACCGCAAACGGATGATTAACCGCCTTTCGCGATCGCTTTCGTTTCGCCTCCTGGTGATCTTCGTGGTGCTGGGCGGCCTGTTCGTGCTCGGCACAATCGATGCGGTCCAGCGTTTCTACAATAGCGACCAGATTCGTGGCCTGATCAGTGGGCACCTGTCCCTGCACGTGAGTTACGTGAAAGAGGACATCGGCGTCCCACCGCGAATCGATCGCGCCATCGCCATAACGGAGAAGGTGCCGGTCGACATTCGCATCCTCGGTCCCGGCGTGGACTGGGCGTCCGATGATGCATTCCCCCGACTGGAGCAGTTGAGTTTCAAACCCAGCCCCCGCTTCGGTGATAGTCCGGACGCCTGGGCCGACGAACTCGCGGGAGTCGATTTCGCGAACCTGGATCGCCACGACTTCCTCCGTATGCGGCAAGGTGGCTACCAGATCGTCGTTTCGACGCCGAGAATATCGGACGTACCCGAAGGACCGCCGCTGATTCCGCTAATCCTCGGCCTCGGCTTGTTCTTCCTCCTGGTCGCATACGCTGCCGTCACCTGGCTGTTCCGGCCTATCCGCACTATTCGCAAGGGCGCCAGGCGCATTGGCCGCGGCAACTTCGATTTTCGCATTCCGAATATCCGCAGAGATCAGCTCGGCGATCTCGCGACGGACATCAACAAGATGGCGGAAGATGTAGAGAACATGCTCGACGCGAAGCGCGCGCTGTTGCTCGGAATCAGTCACGAGTTGCGCACTCCCTTGTCGAGAATGAGGCTCGGGATCGAGTTTCTTGACGATAATGACGGTGCTGAGGACCTGAAGGCCGAGATCATCGAAATGGAGAAGATCGTAAGTTCCTTGCTGGAGGCCGAGCGACTCAGCAGCCGACACGTACAGTTGACACGGGACACGGTGGTGATCGGCGATCTCATATCCGACATGCTGGACGATTTCTTCACGAGAGACAGAGACCGAATTACCGTGGCACTACCCGACGAGCCCATCACAGTCGCTCTCGACGAAGCCCGGATAACCTTGCTGCTGAAGAACATCATCAGCAATGCGCTGCGCTATTCGAAGGCCGAGGATGGCCCGGTCGAACTCGCCGTCACCACCGCAAACGGCGATCTTGTGATGACCGTGACCGATCATGGCCCTGGTCTGACCGCTGACCAGGCGACGCGCATCGGCGAACCCTTCTATCGCAGCGACCAGTCCCGCGCACGCGAATCTGGCGGCACCGGACTCGGGCTGTACCTCGCGAACCTCGTCGCCCGGGCCCATGACGGCTCGCTTATCTATCTCGATCTCGAGGGCCAGGGCGCGTGCTTCGAGGTCCGAATCCCCCTGATGGACAGTTGAACCCCGCGCAGTGGCGTAAAAAAACGCAACTTGACCCGGCCCTCCCGAGACCGGCTGCAAGACCCCAATTGAGCTGCAAAGCCAGTAACCACGCGGAGTTTATTATCTGAAGGAAGACAGTTTGTAAACGAATGTAACAGGGCCACAAATGCCATTGTGGCCCCCCGGAACGGCCCGTATCGTGCTCTTCAACGAATATTGGAGGCAGCTATGAGCGCCATCGCCGCAAAAGCAGTCAATTGGACCGAATCAGGGCTCGTGCCGGACACCGTCATACGGGCCGGGATCAGGAGACTCCTGGAAACGAAACGCAAAGACATCCATTCGGGTGACGTCGAGCATGCGGCGAACACGCTGAATGGTTTCGTGGGCATGATGAACCGATCGCCCATCGCCCTCGTGCCGGAGCTCGCGAACGAACAACACTACGAAGTCCCGGCTGAGTTCTTTTCCCACGTAATGGGCGACCACCTCAAATACAGCTGCTGCTACTGGCCCGCTGATGTGAGTAATCTGTCAGAGGCCGAAGCTGCAGCCCTCGAACTGACCGTGCAACGGGCCGGCATAGAGGATGGGATGCAGGTGCTCGACCTCGGCTGTGGCTGGGGATCGATCTCGCTCTGGATCGCGGAGCACTACCCGAACGCATCCGTAACCTCCGTCTCCAACTCGACATCGCAAAGGGACTTCATTCGCAAGCAGGCTGCTGAACGATCGATTGAGAACATCGACGTCATCGCCTGCGACATGAACGACTTTGCGACGGACAAACGCTTCGACCGCGTCGTCTCAATCGAAATGTTTGAACACATGCGTAACTACGGTGAGCTGTTTCGGCGCATCAACGACTGGTTGCTGCCTGACGGCCATTTTTTCATGCACATCTTCTGTCACCGCACGACGCCGTATGAATACATCGACAATGGGCCGACCGACTGGATGAGCCGAAACTTTTTCAGTGGCGGGATCATGCCGAGTGCCGATTTGCCGCTGCGTTTCGCTGACGACCTGAGCATCGTTAGCCGCTGGCACTGGAACGGGCAGCACTATGCCCGGACTTGCAATGCCTGGCTGGAAAGGATGACCGAGAACGAGGCCGCGATCCTGCCGATCTTGTCCGACTGTTACGGCGAAGCGGACGCGTCTCTCTGGTGGCAGCGCTGGCGTATCTTTTTCATGGCCTGCGCGGAGCTGTTCGACTACGACGAGGGACACGAGTGGTTCGTTGGCCATTACCTGTTCCGCAAGGCGGTGCGCTGACATGTTATTACTCGTCAACTTTGCCGTGTTCCAGATCGCCTGGTTCTCTTCGGTACTTGGTGCCGCGCAGCAGATGCCCTGGATCGGACCGGTGGCTGTACTCGTCGCCGTGGCCGTGCATCTGCGGGCCGCGCACAAACCGTTCGAGGAGATCCTCCTGGTTCTCAGCTGCGCCCTGATCGGCGCCTCATTCGACAGTATTCTCGTTGCTGCCGGCTGGGTGACTTACGAGGCTGGCCTGTTCAGTGCCCACTTCGCTCCCTACTGGATCATCACGATGTGGATGCTGTTTGCAACGACACTCAACGTTTCGATGCGCTGGTTGCGGGGCAAACCCAAGCTTGCAGCCGTATTCGGATTCTACGGCGGTCCTGCATCCTACATTGCTGGCCAGGCCCTGGGCGGCATCATTCTCAGCGAACCCGTCGCAGCGCTGTCGGCGCTCGCGATTGGCTGGGCGATCATGATGCCCCTGCTGATGCGCCTGGCAGAGAAATTCGACGGCATGCCCGGTCGACGTCGCAACTGGATAGCGGAGCACAGCCGATGATCCACAAACTTCCTCTGCTCATCGTACTCACGCTTCTCAGCGCGGCGTTCGCGTCTATTGCCCACGCCGACTCAAGGGCCGGCGAGAATGCCTCCTGGAATTTCGATGTCTACCTGAACGACAAAAAGGTTGGCAAGCACCAGTTCAAGGTGGTCGAAGCTGACGGCACGAGACACGTACGGAGTGAGGCCAACTTCACGTACAGGATCCTGCTAATACCGGCGTACCGCTACGAACACAGCGCAGCCGAACGCTGGGCCGACGATTGCCTGGTCGAGTTCGATGCGAGCACCAATGCTAACGGTGAGCGCATCAAGGTTTCCGGAGAGCGGTCGGGTGCGGGGTTTGTGGTCGAGACAGACGGCACGCCCGTCCAGTTACCCGAATGTGTCATGACGTTTGCCTACTGGAACCCCGAGTTCCTGGAGCAGTCCAGCCTGCTGAATCCGCAAACCGGAGAGTATGTTGACGTCGAGGTCGAGAGGCTCGGCGATGAAACGCTCGAGTTTCGGGGCCAGCCGGTCGAAGCGACACGCTTTACGCTCAAGGCCTACGAAGTCGACCTGACCCTCTGGTACTCGTCCGATGACGAATGGCTCGGACTCGAGTCGGTCGCCAAGGGCGGCCACATCATTCGCTACGAGCGCTCCTGATATGCGCACTAAGCTGAAGTTCACGTGCCTTGCTATTGCCGCGTTCCTCCTTGGTGGATGCGCAGCCAAAGGACCCGAAATGCAAACTGTTGACTATGTAGACCTCGATCGCTTCATGGGACCGTGGTACGTCATTGCCAATATCCCGACGTTCCTGGAGAAAGGCGCGCACAACGCCATCGAGACCTACAGCCTGAATGACGACGGAACGATCGCCACGAACTTCAAATTCAGGAAGGACGGCTTCGATGGCAAGGCCAAGGAGTACAACCCGAAGGCCTTCGTGATGAACGAAGAGACGAATGCACTTTGGGGAATGCGCTTTGTGTGGCCCATCAAAGCCGATTATCGCATTGTGCACCTCGACGAAGATTACGGCCAAACGATCATTGGCCGCCAGAATCGTGATTATGTCTGGATCATGGCGCGCACGCCGACGATCTCGGAATCCGACTACGACGAGCTCGTGGCAGTTGTGGAATCGCTGGGTTACGACACGTCGAAATTGCAGACCGTGCCACAACGCTGGTAAGCCGATGAAAGTCGCTGTTATTGGTACCGGGATCGCCGGTAATGTCGCCGCCTACAAGCTTCGGCAGGAGCACGAGATAACCGTATTCGAGTCCGGTGCTTATGTCGGTGGTCACACCAATACGATCGACGTATATGAGAACGGACGCCAGATCGCCGTAGACACCGGCTTCATCGTCTTCAACGATCGTACCTACCCGAACTTCATTCACCTGCTGGACGAGATTGACCAGGAATCGCAGCAAAGCGAGATGAGCTTTAGTGTCCAGGCGGAAGACAGCGGGATCGAGTACAGCGGCTCTTCTCTGAATGCCCTGTTCTCGCAGCGCAGGAATATTGTGCGGCCGCCGTTCTATCGCATGATTCGCGACATTCTCCGCTTCAACAAGACGGCGCTGCCCGGCGTGGACCAGCTCGACGAATCGGAAACGCTATCAAGCTACCTGCTCGCGAACGGCTACAGCCACGAGTTTGTCGATCATTATCTTGTCCCGATGGCAGCCGCTATCTGGTCGGCGGAACCGGTCTCCGTACTGGATATGCCGGTGAAGTTCCTGCTCCGATTTTTCGCCAACCATGGCCTGCTGCAGATCAGTGACCGGCCGATCTGGCGTGTCATAAAGGGCGGGTCCCGGCAGTACGTCAACAAGCTGGTTGCCGGTCACCGCGACCGGATTCGACTCAATAGCCCGGTGCAGTCAATACGCCGATCACACAATGGGGTTGAACTGGATTCCGCGACTGGCGGCACGGAGCGCTTCGATTACGTCTTTGTGGCTTGCCACAGTGATCAGGCATTGGCACTGCTGGAGGATGCGACGCCCGCAGAGCGTGAAGTGCTCGGCGCCATTCGCTACCAGGGCAACGAGGCAATCCTGCACGCCGATGTCTCGCTAATGCCGAGCCATCGACGCGCGTGGGCAGCATGGAATTACCATATCCCACGGGATTCAGGGCGCCACGTCGCTGTCACCTACAACATGAATATTCTGCAGGGACTCGATGCCGACAACCAGTACCTGGTCACGCTGAACAACGATCGGCAGATCGATCCCGGCAAGATTGTCATGAAGGTGCAGTACGAGCATCCGATCTATTCGCGCGAGTCAGTAGCGGCACAACAGCGGCAAGCCGAAATTAACTGCGGTCGGACATTCTTCTGCGGCGCTTACTGGCGCAATGGCTTTCATGAAGACGGCGTAGTCAGCGCGCTGCACGCCCTTGAGCATTTCGAGGAGAGGCTTTTCGATGGACAGCTGCATTTACGAAGGGCAAGTTAGGCATTCGCGCTCTCGACCAGCGAGACACCAGTTCAGCTACCGCCTTTTCCTGATGTACCTCGACCTGGAGGAGCTCGACGCACTTTTCAGGAAACGCTGGTTCTGGTCCTCGTCGCGCCCTGCCCTTGCACGGTTCCGGCGGAGCGATCATGTCGGGCCTGAAGACCAGCCCCTGGCGGAAACCGTTCGGGACCTGGTCGAAGAGGAAACCGGCAAACGGCCCGGCGGGGCTATCCGCCTGCTGACCAACCTGTCCTATTTTGGCTACTGCTTCAATCCGGTGAGCTTCTACTACTGCTTCTCCGCAGATGGCGCGCGTGTCGAGTACATCGTCTCCGAGGTCAACAACACACCCTGGGGAGAACGTGATACCTACGTAATGGACTGCAGCACGACATCGATGTTGGACTCGTCCTGGCGATTCCGGCCGAAGAAGAAGATGCATGTCTCTCCCTTCATGCCGATGGAGGTCGAGTACGACTGGGTTCTGTCCGAGCCGGCTGAGCAGCTATCGGTGTTCATGGCCAATTCGCAGGATCAGGTTCGTATCTTCAGCGCAGCAATGATGTTGAATCGCAAGCCGATTACGACGTGGTCGTTGTCCTCGGTGCTGCTGCGCTTCCCACTGCAGACGTTCAAGATCATTGTCGCGATCTACTGGGAGGCCCTGCGTCTCTGGATCAAACGATGCCCTTTCTACACGCATCCTGGCAAAGAAAAAGAGGTAATTGCCCGATGACTACCCGACTCGACTCAATTCAAACTACAGAGCTGAGCAATACAAACAGGAGGACCGGCTGGGTGGACCGGCTCGCGCGGCGCATCGTCCATGCGCAGCTGGAGAACCTCCGCACGGGGCAAATTGTCGTTAGCGACGGGGACTCGCAACACACCTTTGGACAATTGACAGACGAGTTTCCATTGACCGTACAGGTACGGATTTTCGACCCGAGTTTCTATCGGGACATTGCCTTCGGTGGAACGATCGGGGCGGGCGAAGCCTACATCCAGGGACACTGGGCTTGCGGCGAGCTCGGCGATCTGCTGCGCATACTGATCCGGAATCGGGACGTACTCGAGACCATGGATTCGGGTCTTGGTCGACTTGGCGCGCCGCTGCAGAAGCTGCTGCATGCGCTCAATCGAAACACGCCGGCAGGCAGTCGCAAGAATATTGCAGCGCACTACGATCTCGGCAACGACTTCTACCAGCTTTGGCTGGACCAGAGAATGATGTATTCGAGCGCGTACTTCGATTCACCTGAGACTTCACTCGAGGATGCGGCGGTAGCCAAACTCGATCGTATCTGCAGGAAACTGGATCTGGCCGAGGACGTCTCCGTTATCGAGATTGGTACCGGCTGGGGTGGCTTCGCAATACATGCCGCCAGGCACTACGGCTGCCACGTCACGACGACGACAATTTCACAACAACAGTACGACTACGCGAAACAGGCGATCTGCGCGGCCGGTCTGGAAGACCGGATTACGCTGCTGCTCAAGGACTACCGCGACCTGGAGGGAAACTTCGACAAGCTGGTCTCGATCGAGATGATCGAAGCAGTTGGACACGAGTACCACGATGCTTACTTCAGCAAATGCTGCGAACTGCTTAAAGCGGACGGCCAGATGCTGCTACAGGCGATCACCATAGCGGACCAACGTTACGACGAGTACAAAACCAGTGTCGACTTCATCAAGCGGTATATATTCCCCGGCGGCTGCCTGACCTCGGTGACCGATATGACACGCACGATGACCAGGCATACCGACATGCGCGTAATCCACCTGGAGGACATTGGTCCGCATTATGCGACCACGCTAGATCGCTGGCACCAGCGATTCCTGGCGCGCATCGACGAGGTTCGTGCGCTCGGCTACTCGGAGTCATTTATTCGTATGTGGCAGTTCTACCTGGCTTACTGCGAAAGCGCCTTCGCCGAACGGTCGATCGGCGACGTACAGATGCTCATCATGCGGCCCAGCGCACGTTGTGAGCACGTCAGGTACTAGCCGCTGCGAGTGCGCTGCAATAGCGCGGTGAGAGTCTGTCGCGCCGAACCAAAGCCGCCGTTACTCATGAAGACGACCTGGTCGCCGCCCAGCACGCGGGTCGACATGTCATTGACGAGACGATCGTAGTCGCCGAATAGACGGAGTTTCCCACCGAGGCTTTGCAGGCTGGACTCGAAGTCGTCGCTCATACCCTCCGGCCGGAACATCCATACAAGGTCGGCATCTCGCAGGGAATCGGCCAGCAATTCATTATGCACGCCAAGCTTCATCGTGTTTGAGCGCGGCTCGATTGCGACGACCACACGATGTCCCGGATAGCGTTTGCGCATCGACTCGATCGATTTGCTGATTGCCGTCGGGTGATGCGCAAAATCATCGTAGATCGCAATATCGGCCACCGTCGCCGTTCGTTCCATACGCCGCTTGACGCCCTCAAAGCGTGACATGGCATCGACCGCCTGCTCCAGCGAGACCCCGGCGGATGCCGCCGCAGCAACTGCGGCCAGTGCGTTTTCGAGATTATGCACGCCGCCGATCTTCCAGCGGGCCTCAGCCGCCTTCCCGCCTGGCCCACGCATTCCGAGGTGACGCTCAACCTTGTCGCCAAAGCGAGCAGTCCAGTCCGTGTCATCGGCCGTGCTGAAAGTCTCAATGGGCGTCCAGCACCCCTGCTCGATCAGCTGCTTCAGATTCTCGTCGGCGCCGTTCATAACGATGCGCCCGTCACCGGGTACCGTTCGCAACAATTGGTGGAATTGCCAGAGAATCGCGTCCATGTCGTTGTAGATATCGGCATGGTCGTATTCGAGATTATTCAGGACAAGCGTGCGCGGGCGATAATGAACGAACTTCGCACGCTTGTCGAAAAACGCCGTGTCGTACTCATCAGCTTCGACGATGAAATAGCGCGAATCGCCGAAACGCGCCGACTCGCCGAAATTGGCGGGAATTCCGCCAATCAGAAATCCGGGCGTATGCCCCGCATCTTCGAGGATCCAGGCAAGCATGCTGGCTGTCGTGGTTTTGCCGTGCGTGCCAGCGACCGCCATGACGTGTCGATCATTCAGCACATTCTCCGCCAGCCACTGCGGCCCCGACTTGCAGGGCATGCCTCGATTCAGCATCGCTTCGACAACCTCAACACCTCGACTCATGACGTTGCCCACAACGACGCAATCCGGATTGATGTCCAGTTGGTCTGCGTCGACGCCCTCATGAATCTCGATACCGAGTTTCCGGAGTTGCGTACTCATCGGTGGATAGACGTTACGGTCGCAACCCGTCACCTTATGGCCAGCCGCACTCGCCAGGGCGGCGACGCCGCCCATGAAGGTCCCGCAGATTCCGAGTATGTGTATGTGCATGTCGCCTCAGGTCACTCGTTCATTAGACCGCTTCAGCCGTGACCGTTTGCGGTTCCGCTGGATCTACCAGCGAGTAGAGGAGTAGCTGCAACGTAAACACAGCCATTGCAGCTACGATACCAATGTACCAATGTCGGCTGATCGCACGCGCGATGATATGTCCTTCAACAGGGATGGACCATAGCAGTATCAGAGTGGCGACCAGGCTCGTAAGGTTCTTGCTCAGGAACGGCGACAAGAACACGTTGGCGGCGACGAACAGCAGGCTCAGGACTGCTCCGCATCCGAGGACCGCGGTGACCGTCTGCAACAGTCGCGGTCGGTTGCCGGTCAGCATTACGATTCCGGCATAGCAGGCGAGTCCGCAGAGGCCCGTGAAAGTGCCTATGAAGAAATCGCGCGTGCCAAGCTCCGGGGTCATGCCAGTCATGACGAGGCCGGCGGCCAGCCACAAAGCGAGCGTGATCGCGAAAACCACCGGCGAATACGGAATCGCATCCGGCCCCTTCCTGAGGCGGATGATGTCGAACAAGGTTTCGAACAGGGCCAGCATGATGCTCGCATGTTAACCTCTGTTTCCTTTTTTCGCCCGCGCCTTTTTATGCCTCACTACGAATTGATCGAAGACCCAAACTCTATGGTCCCGGAGTTGCAGAAACTGGAACTGCTCGGTGTCGATACAGAGTTCATGCGCGAGCGAACTTATTTTGCACAGTTGTGCCTGACGCAGATCGCGGGGCCTGACGAGATCTGGTGCGTCGATCCGTTGTCGGGGTACCAGCAGGAAGAATTCTGGAAGGAGCTCCTTGCGCACGAATGGGTTGTGCATTCGGCACGCCAGGATATCGAGGTGATCTACCAGGCCGCCGGCGCGATGCCCACATCGATCTTTGACACCCAGATCGCCGCGGGTCTGCTCGGCTTTCCGGCACAGATGGGGTACGCCGGGCTCCTGAAAGAGCTCTTCGACGTTGAGATCCACAAGACGCACACGCGCGCCGACTGGAGCAAGCGTCCCTTGCGCGAGGAATACCTCCAGTACGCGGCCGAGGACGTCGAGTACCTGCTGGCTGCCTATGATGTCCTCACCGAGAAACTGGAAGAAAAGGGGCGGCTGGAGTGGGCGCAAGAGGATGCTCGGTGGTTGCTCGACCCAGCCCTGTACGAGATCAGTGCCGGCCAGGCGATCGAGCGGGTCAAGGGCGCACGCAACTTTCGCGGTCGTAAGCGTGCCGCCGCTGCGCGGCTGGCTGGCTGGCGAGAGGCGGAGGCCATCAAACGCGATCGGCCGAGACAGTGGATCATGCGAGACAACGTGCTGCTCGATATCGCGTACAACCTGCCGGGCTCGGAAAAAGAATTGGTAAACCTCCAGGGAATCCCGCCGAAGCTCGTGCAGCGCGTGGGCAAACAGCTACTCGATGCTGTGGCCGCGTCGGCCAGGGATGAGAAAGGCTACCAGCCGCCGCGGCCACCCAATGAGGGGCAGAAAGCGTTACTCAAGGAGATGCAGGCACGAGTGGTCGCTTGCGCAGAGGAACTCGATATAGCAGCCGAAACGGTGGCGTCGAAACGTGAGCTATCCGCGGTAATCGTATCGGGCCATCGAAAATCCCGCGTATTCAGTGGCTGGAGAGCCGACGTTATTGGTAACGATCTGGTGTCGCTCCTATGACAGTGCGTCGGTCAGTCTCTCGTAGACTTCATCGATCGTACCCTCGGCATCGACCGTTGTGAGCCCGTCGCGCTTACGGTAGAACTCGATCAATGGCTCGGTGTTCTCGCGATAGACCTCGAGACGATTCCCGATCGTCTCCTCGTTGTCGTCCTCGCGCTGAATCAGCTCGCCGCCGGCACTAGTGCATTCGTCGAGCTCGTCCTGCGACGAGAAGTAGATGTTCAGCAGTTTGCCGGTCAGCGAACAGGTACGGCGACCGGTCAGGCGCCTCATGAGTATCTCGAAATCGACGTCCATCAGCACAGCCGTGTCGAGGGGCGTACCCATCTGGTCGAGGAGCTCTTCGAGATCCAGGGCCTGCTGCCTGGTTCGAGGAAAACCGTCAAGTATGAAGCCGTCCTGCGCATCGGGTCGGGCCAGGCGCTCACTAATAATTCCGAGCACAACCTCATCAGGAACCAGGTTGCCCGCATCGATAACCGACTTCGCTTTGAGGCCGAATCGCGTCCCGGCAGCAACAGCCTCACGCAGCATGTCCCCGGTGGAGACTTGCGGGATGTTCTTGTTTGCCATCAACTTCTTAGCCTGGGTTCCCTTGCCGGAACCGGGGGCGCCTAATAGTACGATTCTCATGCCGTTCTTCTCGCTATTCACTTCGCTCGCCAGCACTCGCGTCGCCCGTCGGTCGGGCTCCTGCAATTCGGGCGGAGGTACGCTACTCGTAAAGGACTTTAAGGTCAATGCGGGGTATCCTTGCCGCCTTCCAATTACGCCATCAGGGAACAGAGAACATGTCCGCTATGAATGCCTTTTACGCCCAGTCGGGTGGAGTCACGGCCGTCATCAACGCTACAGCTTGCGGTGTCATCGAGACCGCACGCAAGCATCCCAACAAGATCGCCAATGTCTATGCCGGCAGTAACGGCATCATCGGCGCGCTCACCGAGAACATGATTGATACGAACAAGGAAAGCGCTGCGGCCATCGCGGCCCTGATGCACACGCCGGGTGGCGCGTTTGGCTCCGCTCGTTACAAGCTCAAGGGCATCGAAGAGAACCGCGCCGAATACGAGCGCCTGATCGAAGTGTTCAAGGCACACGATATTGGCTACTTCTTCTACAATGGCGGCAACGACTCCATGGACACAGCTCACAAGGTGTCGCAGATCTCGAAGAAGATGGGGTTTCCCGTCACTTGCCTCGGCGTACCGAAGACAGTCGACAATGACCTGCCGATTACGGACAACTGCCCGGGCTTCGGGTCTGTCGCCAAGTACGTCGCGGTATCGACCCAGGAAGCAGCCATGGATGTCGCGTCGATGGCGGAAACGTCCACGAAGGTATTTATCCTCGAAGTCATGGGCCGTCATGCGGGCTGGATCGCTGCCGCGGGCGGGTTGGCTGGCAAGGAGCCTGGCGACGCGCCACACATCATCCTGTTCCCGGAGATTCCGTTCAAAAAGCGTGAATTCCTGAAGAAGGTTCGGCAGTGCGTGAGAGAGTACGGCTACTGCGTCGTCGTCGTCAGCGAAGGTGCGGCTTACGCCAATGGCAAGTTCCTCGCAGACCAGGGTACCCGGGATGCGTTTGGCCATGCCCAGCTTGGCGGAGTGGCACCGGTCGTCGCCACGATGGTGCGTGACAATCTCGGCTACAAGTTCCACTACGCGATCGCCGACTACCTGCAGCGCTCGGCTCGGCACATTGCCTCTGACGTCGACGTCAAACAGGCTTACGCGGTCGGCAAAGCGGCCGTGCAATTCGCCCTGCAGGGCAAAACCGCCGTGATGCCGGTCATCAAGCGCGTGTCGGACGCGCCGTATCGCTGGAAGATCGAATCCGCCCCGCTCGGCCGGATCGCCAACAAGGAAAAAATGCTGCCACGACGCTACATCACCAAAGACGGCTTCGGCATCACAGCCGCAGGCCGCCGCTACCTGGAGCCGCTGATCAAGGGAGAGAATTACCCTCCATATATCAACGGCTTACCGAGAACTGCCAAGCTGAAAAAGAAGGCTGTGAAGCCCAAGACCGGCACAAAATTTGTGGTATGATGCGCGCCCGGCTCAGCCGGTAGTAACAATCCTTTTTGGGGAAATTCACAATCGAACGCTGTCATACGCCTGCCAGGGTGGCCGGCGTCTGCGGCTGCGCTCGATCTCAAAACAAAAAAGTCAGGAGATAGTCTGATGTCTAATGAGTTGGCCCTGTGGCTCTCGATCGGTGCCGGCGTACTTGCCATTCTGTTCGGGATAGTCTCTACACAGTGGGTTCTCAAGCAGCCTGCCGGCAACGCCCGCATGCAGGAAATCGGTGCAGCAATCCAGGAAGGCGCCAAGGCCTACATGGATCGCCAGTATTTGACCATTGGCATGGTCGGCATCGTGCTTGCGGTGGTTCTTGGATTCACGCTGGATTGGGCGACGGCGATCGGTTTCACGATCGGCGCAGTCTTTTCGGCCCTCGCCGGCTACATCGGCATGTTCGTGTCAGTACGCGCCAATACGCGTACGGCGGAAGCGGCGACCAAGGGTGTTAACCCGGCACTGAACGTTGCCTTTAAGGGTGGCGCCATCACGGGCATGCTCGTGGTTGGCCTTGGCCTCCTCGGTGTGGCTGGTTACTACACCATTTTGATGAAGATGGGTTCGACCGTCGATCACGCCATCCACGCGCTGGTTGGCCTCGCCTTCGGCGGCTCCCTGATCTCGATCTTCGCGCGACTCGGCGGCGGAATTTTCACCAAGGGTGCCGACGTCGGCGCTGACCTTGTCGGCAAGGTCGAAGCCGGTATTCCCGAAGACGATCCTCGCAACCCGGGCGTAATTGCCGACAACGTCGGCGACAACGTCGGCGACTGCGCCGGTATGGCTGCCGACCTCTTCGAGACTTACGCCGTAACGATCATCGCCACGATGCTGCTCGGCAGCCTCATCGTTGACACATACGGTATCCAGGCTGTTCTGTACCCGTTGGTTCTCGGTGCAGTTTCAATTGTTGCCTCGATCATCGGTACGTTCTTCGTCAAGACGTCTGATGGCGGCAAAGTCATGGGCGCCCTGTACAAGGGCATGATTGTTGCGGGCATTCTCGCGGCCGCTGCGTTCTACTTCATCACTGACATGATGATGGGCCACACGGGCGCCGCGATGAACATCTTCTACTCCTCGCTGATCGGCCTGGCGCTGACGGCGGCAATGGTTGTCATCACCGAGTACTACACGGGTACGGACTTCAAGCCCGTAAAGACGATCGCCAACGCATCGTTGACAGGTGACGCGACCAACATCATCGCCGGACTCGGCATCTCGATGAAAGCGACGGCACTTCCCGTTCTGGCTGTCTGTGCCAGCATCTGGGGCGCGTTCCAGCTCGCACCGGAAGGTGTCGCAATGGGCGGCCTGTACAATATCGCCATCGCAGCCACGACGATGCTGTCGATGACGGGTGTGGTTGTTGCTCTCGATGCATTCGGCCCGATCACGGACAACGCCGGTGGCATTGCTGAGATGGCCGAACTACCGCCGGAAGTCCGCAAGATTACCGACCAGCTGGACGCTGTTGGCAATACGACCAAGGCCGTGACCAAGGGTTACGCTATCGGCTCTGCCGGCCTCGCCGCGCTTGTTCTGTTTGCGGACTACAACAATGCACTGACGCAGGCTGGCCAGGACGTTACCTTCCTGCTCAACGATTACCGCGTCATCATTGGCCTGTTCATCGGCGGTCTCGTACCGTTCCTGTTCGGCGCCATGGCTATGGAAGCCGTTGGGCGCGCTGCCGGCTCGGTAGTTGAGGAAGTTCGTCGCCAGTTCCGCGAAATCGAAGGCATCATGGAAGGCACGGGCAAGCCCGACTACAGCCGTGCTGTTGACCTGCTGACCAAGGCAGCCATCAAGGAAATGGTCGTACCCTCGCTGCTTCCGATTGCCGTTCCCCTGATCGTTGGCTTCACCCTGGGCGTTGAGGCTCTGGGTGGCCTGCTCCTCGGTACAATCGTGACCGGTCTCTTCGTGGCTATCTCAATGACCGCCGGTGGTGGTGCCTGGGATAACGCCAAGAAGTACATCGAAGACGGCAACTGCGGTGGCAAGGGCTCCGATGCCCACAAAGCCGCGGTCACGGGCGACACTGTAGGCGATCCGTACAAAGATACGGCTGGTCCTGCGATCAACCCGCTGATCAAGATCATCAACATCGTTGCACTGCTGATCGTTCCGCTTCTGGTCGGCTAACGCCAGCAAGCATGAAGAAAAAGGGGCCGCTGGATTCGTCCAGCGGCTTTTCTTTTGCCTGTAGACTATGCGCATCGACCAGTTTCTCACCACCTACACGCCGCGCCGCGAGCTGTCCGGGTTTCGCCGCTTCGCCGCGGAGTTCATCTTTTTTGGCCTGAAGGAGGCGCGCGCCTGCCTGTTCGCCGGACTGTTCTTCCTTGCTGTGTTCACGGTGCCGCGAGCGGGCTGGTGGGGCATTCCGCGGTATGACCTGCTACTGATCATCGCTGTCGGCATTCAGTGTGTGATGCTCTGGACGAAACTCGAGACCTGGGATGAGGTCAAGGCAATTACGCTGTTTCATCTCTTGGGATTTGCACTCGAGGTGTTCAAAACCTCGAGTGCCATCCAGTCCTGGTCATACCCTGACTTTGCCTACACGAAACTGTTCGGCGTACCGCTGTTCTCAGGATTCATGTACGCGGCCGTTGGCAGCTACATGATCCAGGCATGGCGCCTGTTGGACCTTCGGATCGATCATCCCCCGCCGTACTGGATGGCGTGGGTCGTCGCGATCCTCATCTACGCAAACTTCTTCACCCACCACTTCATCGGTGACTATCGCTGGTATATCGCGGCGGTGGCGTTGGGACTCTACGCTCGATCCGTCGTCATCTTCAGGCCCCTGGACCGGGATCGACGCATTCCATTGCTGCTGGCATTCGTCCTGATCGGTTTCTTTATCTGGCTGGCTGAGAACGTCAGCACTTTCTTTTCGATCTGGAGCTATCCCGACCAGCTCGGCGCCTGGTCGATCGTACACGTCGCGAAATGGAGCTCCTGGTCATTGCTCGTGATCATGACATTCACGATCGTCGCCAACTTGAAGCACGTCAAGGAAACGGTTCGCGTGCCGCAGTAGCTGCCAAGCAGCCCCAGGCCGCGTCAATGGCGACCGCAAGGAGTATACTGACGAGGCGCAGTAGGGAGACACAGATGACTGAACACCATGACAGCTCGCATAACCTGTTGTTTTTCATCGGCGTTGGTATTGCACTGGGTGCCGGGGTCGGCGCTGCTTTCGGCACCGCGCTGGGCAACGTCCCCGTTGGCGTAGCGTTGGGTCCCGCCTTAGGTATCGTCGTTGCGATAGCTATCTGGGGTGCGCGTCAGTCTGACGAGTGAGCACGTTGCCGGATGCCGAGAAGTCCAAAATGTGAGCTGGGCGGGGGTCTGATACGCCCCTGGCAGGCACACTGTCAACATGAGCAAACCACTCTTCTTCTTGCTGGTCATTGCCGGTGCCTGGTACGGCTGGAATCACTTCGGCCAGGTCGACGGTGCCTATGGTGACAACGGGGAACCACTCGCGCTGCTGTTCACGACGGGACAGTGTGGGCGGGCCTGCGACTCCATGCGCAGCTACCTGAAGAAGCGCGTCGAATTTGTCGAATACGATGCTTTCGAAGATGAGGAAGGACGGGCGCTCTACAAGCAGTATGGCGGCGACGGCTACCTCCCCTACGTCGTCTTTGGCAGTCAACGCGTTGTGGGTCCCGACCCCGGGGCGATCGTCTCTGCTCTTGCCGCCGAACTCGGTCCGGGAGGCGTCAAGAAGCGCGAAGCGCAGGCGCTCGCACGGCATTTCGATGCAGAGGGCGAGCCGCTCGTCGTCATGTATATGACCGACTGGTGCGGCTACTGCCGCAAGGCGCGGGAGTATTTCGTGGCCAATAACATCGCGTTTACCGAGTACGACATCGAGAAGGACCGCAAGGCGAAGCGCGATTACGATGTCCTGAAGGGAAGCGGTACACCGCTTGTTTACCAGGGCTACACGCGCGTCGCCGGCTTCAACCAACGGCTGATCGAGGAAACCTTCGACCTCTAGCTCAGCTGCCGAGGATGCGGTAGGTTCCCGTCGTCGAGCCGGTACCAAGCAGTGACGGCGCCTCGATGAAGTGCCCCTGCACAAAGTCCACACCGACGTCCCGCAGCCAGTCGAAGTCTTCCTGGTACTCAACTTCCTCAGCCACCACCTGGAACTGCATCGTACGGGCAAGCTTGATCATCGCCGCGACCATTTCCTGGTTGACCAGATCAGTCTGCAAGTTGCGCGTGTAGGTCCCGTCAATCTTCAGGTAGTCGATCGGCAAATGCTTGAGACTCGAGAACGAGCCAAGGCCGCTGCCGAAATCATCAAGCGAGAACTCGCAACCAATGCCGTGCAGCACTTCGATGAAGCGCTGGGCCTGCTGGACGTTCGAGAGAATTGCTGACTCGGTGACCTCGAAACAGATCGCCGAAGGGGCCACGCCGGAGCGATCGAGCGTATCCACAACGAATCCGAGAAATGCTTCGTCGCCGAGCGTTTGTCCCGACAGGTTAATCGCACAACTGCGATGCGCCGGTAACTTGATCTCGCCGCTTGAGATCGCTGTTAGCGTCGTATTTATGACCCAACGATCGATCTGCGGCATCATCTGGTAGCGCTCCGCAGGGCGCAGGAATTCAGCCGATGCGGTAGGTCGGCCGTGGCCATCGTTCAGGCGGATCAGGACTTCGACCGCGGGACCCGATTCGCCGCGTCCGCGCATGGCAATAATGGGTTGCACCGCGAGGACGAACCCGTCTTCGTGCAGTGCTGTCTGGAGCTGGCGCAGCCACTGGATATCGCCACGCTCCCGGGCAACCGCTTCGTCGCGCGCCGAGTAAATGTGCACCTGGCCCCTGCCCTGCTGCTTGGCCATGTAGCAGGCTGAATCGGCAGCACTCATCACATCCTGCAGCGTTCCACTGGCGTGCGAAATCTCGACGAGGCCGATCGAGATACCGATATTGAAAATCTTGTCTTTCCAGACAAACCGGTAGTCTGCGATTGCGTTGCAGATGTCCGTCGCGATCTGCCGCGCCTTCTCGATCGGGCAACCAATAAGCAGTGCGCCGAACTCGTCTCCCCCGAGGCGTCCCACGAAGTCGGAGTCACGGACTTCGTCCTTGATCAGCGCCGCGACTTCTCGAAGCATGTTGTCACCGGCCATATGGCCACAGCTGTCGTTCACAGCCTTGAAACGGTCGAGGTCCATGTAGAACAACATATGAACGGCTTCTTCCGCGTGTGCCGAATCCATAGCTTCGTCGAGGCGGCGTTCGAACTCGCGGCGGTTGATGAGGCCCGTCAGCGGGTCATGGGTTGCCTGGTAGGACATCTTGCGCGTTAAGCCGCGTAACTCGCTGACGTCATGGAATACGACGACGGTCCCCGAAATACTGTTGCTCGGCCCGCGAACCGGCGACGCAGTGATTTCGACCGAATGTTCGTGCTCGCCATCAACGCTGACCATGACGGCACGGCGTCCCATGTTCACCCGTCTGCGCATCGCCAGGCAGCGCTCGACCGGGTCGCCCAGGGGGCGCCTGTCCGCGTCATCGACGAGCGTAAACATTTCCCCGATACGGTGACCGGATGCATCATCCCGATTGGTTCCGATCAGGGTTTCGGCCGCGAGATTCATGTAATCGATCCGGCCATCGTTGTCGGTGGTGATTACACCCTCGGAAATGGACTCGAGCGTGTATTGCGCCTGCCGCTTGCTCCGCGACAAGGAGACCTCGAGGCTCTTCCGATGGCTGATGTCGCGTGCGACAGTCAAAATCGCCCGGTGGCCCCGAAATTCGATAGTCGAGCTCTGCGCTTCTACCCAGAGGCCAGCCTGGTTGCCATTGATGACTTGCATCTCGATGCGCCGTGGCGCATTTTCCCCGCTGAGACGCTTGGTGACCGTCTTGCGAAACAGGGCGCGATAGGCAGGCTTGACGAGGTCAGCGATCTCGCGGCCGACCAGTTGCGCCGGCTCAAGGCCAACCAGGCCCGCCGCAGACTCGTTCGCCAGGAGGATTTTCTCATCGTGAATAAGCACGATCTCCGGCAGCGTTCGCGCAAAGTCCTGGAACAGACGGTCGCGCCCCTGGAGTTTCTCGTCGCGTTCCCCAAGCGCGTCGAAGAGGCGATTGACCGTGTGTGCGAGTTGCGCGGTTTCGGGGTCGTTCGGGATCGTCAGACGGTGGCCGACGGACGCGTCACGCGACGCCTCGAGTGTTTCCGCGTTGAGGCGCGAGACTCGCGTCCGAACCTTCCTGCGTGACGCCCACAGATACACGCCCGCGACGGTGGTCACCAGGACCAGCGTTGCCAAGGCGATTATGATGATTGTGGTTGTCATTCAGAGCCCGGTTATCACTTAGTCAGTTTGGGTCGGATCATTTGCTATGATTACTTTTTTTTAGGCTCAAGACGCATCTTCTCGTAAGCATATCCCAGCGAACATAGCCCGCCGAGGCTATTCACCATAATTCCGAACTGGCTGTCATAAGTCGCCCCATCACGCTCACGACGGAATTCGGTATCGAGGCACTTATTCATTTAATTTCATAATGTTACAGGTAAGACAAGCATGAACACCGACTACGCGCGCCTGCAAATGGTCAATCAGCAGGTTCGAGGCTGGAATGTCTACGACGAAGACGTTCTCGCTATGCTCAGACAACTGCCCCGAGAAGACTACGTTCCCGCGGGCTTCGCATCCCTGGCTTTTGCGGACACGGCAATCCCGCTCGAGCACGGTGAGCATATGATGACGCCCACGCAGGAAGGGCGGCTTCTGCAGGCGTTGGGGCTCAAAGGCGACGAGAATGTTCTCGAGATAGGAACGGGCAGCGGCTTCATGACAGCCTGTCTCGCGACGCTCGCAAGACAAGTAACGAGTGTCGATATTCATGCGGACTTTGTCGATACCGCGAGGCACAAACTCGCAGACGCGCGCATCGACAATGTCGAATTGCTGCATATGGATGCGACCCGGGAACTACCCGACGGCACGTTCGATGCTATTGCCGTCACCGGGTCGCTGCAGACCTTCGACCCACGATTCGTCGAGGTTCTGAATCCGCACGGCCGACTGTTCGTGATCGTTGGCGACAGCCCGGCGATGGAGGCGAAACTCATCGAGCGGACCGACGAGCACGACTGGCAGTCGCTCTCGTTGTTCGAGACGGATATCGCACCGCTGGTTCACGGCGCGCTGCCCAGACAATTTTCTTTTTGACGAAACCACTTTGGAGGCTCCTGCATCTAAGACTAGAAGCCGTATTTCCAACTGGTTTGGTGATGTAGTAGACTATAACACCTCGCGCCCAAGGGCGGCCCCACTCTGGAACATGTAGAAATGAAAAATTTGAAATATATCAATATCTTATTGTTGCTAGCCGGCGTTTTCGCCGTGCCTTCGGCGGCCAGCGCCGCTACGCTGCTGGAAATCTACCAGCAGGCGCTGCAGAGCGATCCGCAGATTCATGAGGCCGAAGCACGTCGCCTCGCGGCCCTGGAAGCCAAGCCACAGGCGCGCGGCGTGTTGTATCCACAGATTACAGCCGGCGGTGGCTGGGACAAGCTCGACTCGAGCGGATCGAGCTTCTCGCTGGGCCTCAACCAGACCGTTGATGTCACCCAGGATACCGACCGAACAGGGTTTAATGCCCTGCTGACACAGACGCTGTTTCGCTGGGACCAGGTCGTCAACCTGAGGCGGGCGGACAAGGTCGTCGCCAGAGCCGAAGCCGAGCGCGAGGCCGCGCAACAGGACCTGATCATTCGCGTCGCACAACGCTACTTCAATGTACTCGCGGCCGAAGATCAGCTAACGTCAATTCACGCAGACCGAACGGCAATTGCCCGTCAGCTTGAGCAAGCAAAGCAACGCTTCGAGGTTGGCCTCATCGCGATTACGGATGTGCAGGAGTCGCAGGCGAGCTATGACCGCTCCGTGGCCGCCGAAATTGCTGCGAAACGCGAACTGGCGACCTCACGCAACCTGCTTCGCGAAATCACGGGAGAGTATGTCAGCAGCCTGTCGGCGCCGAAGGAAGACTTTCCGTTGATCTTGCCCGAAAAATCGGAGCGTGAATGGGTCGACATGTCACTGAACCAGAACCTCAATCTCGTGGCCAGCCGCCTCGATGAGAAACTGGCGCGCGACGAGATTTCATTCCGCAAGACGGGACACTACCCGACCGTGGACCTGTATTACCGGATCGACAAGCAGATTAATGACGGTACCGGAACCAACGACGGAGCGCCGTCCATCATTGACTCGGATTTCGACACCGACACGGTTGGCATTCAGTTTTCGATACCCATCTTCTCCGGCGGCACCACGTCATCACAAGTCCGCGAAGCGGTCTACCTGCATCGCGCGAGCCGTGAGCAGCTGCAGCGCGTGACCCGCGAAACCGAACGCCAGTCACGGGATGCCTACCTCGGCGTACTTGCCGAGCAAAGTCGTGTACAGGCTCTCGAGCAAGCCGTTGCTTCGAGCCGTACGGCACTCGAAGCCACCCAAGCCGGATTCGATGTGGGGACGCGTACAATTGTCGACGTTCTGAACTCGCAATTCACGCTGTATCTTGCGATCACGAACTACTACCAGAGCCGCTACGAATACATCCTCAATGTGCTGCGTCTCAAGCAGGCTGCAGGTACATTGCAGGTGCAGGACCTGGAGCAGATCGACCAGTGGCTGACGGAGCGCCAGCCGCCTGAGGAAGCTATTGCCGAGGAAGAAGCGGCGGCCGCGTCAGGAAGCTAGTCCGACGAATTGCTGCCAAGCAAAGGCTCCAGCAATACGAGGAGCCGCTCGAGCGCACCCCGATTTTCTTCCAGTAAGACCTGGCCCGCGCTCCCCAGGCGCGCGGCCTCGTCCGGGTTGGTCAAGAGCTCACTGACCACCTCAACCAACTCATCGGTGTCGGCCACCTGGCGGCAAGCACCAAGTTCCATAAACAGGTCAGCGATGTCCTGCGCATTGAAGTTGTGCGGCCCCGTTACAACGGGTACGCCCAGCGCCGCCGGCTCGAGCAAATTGTGCCCGCCGATCGGCACCAGGCTTCCGGCGACGAATGCAACATCGCTCGCGACATAGAACATCGGCAATTCGCCCATCGTGTCACCGAGGAAGACAGCAGCGTCACCAGCCGGCCGGCCCTCGGTCCTCGATACCACACTGAATTCGCGATTCTCAACAAGCTCGCGTACCGAGGCAAAGCGCTCCGGATGACGGGGCACTAACACAAGCAGCAGGTCCGGATGGCGGCTCCTTAAGGCTCGATGGACTTCCAGTACGAGTTCTTCTTCACTCTCGTGAGTACTTGCAGCTATCCAGACGGGGCGTTCACCAAATAGTTCAGCGCGAGCTGCGATGCCTTTGGCGGGCACATCGGGATCCGGCTCGACATCGAACTTGATGTTGCCCATGACGCACGTTCGCTCGGGACTCGCACCCAGTGAGAGAAACCGTTCTGCATCAGGCTCGCTCTGTGCAGCGATTATGATTCCGTGCGACAAGGTCTCGCGAATCAGCGGCAGCAATTTTCGATAGCCCGGAACCGACTTTGGTGAGATACGCGCGCTGACGAGGATTAGCGGCACGTTGCGAACACCGCAGGCACGATACAGATTGGGCCAGATTTCCGTCTCCATGATCAGGGCGGCTTCCGGATTGACTCGTCGGAAGAAAGCATTGACCGCGTGGGGGAACTCGAACGGAATAAAACAGTGATAGACCGAATCGCCGAACAGCGACTCTACACGCGCTGCACCAGTCGGTGTAACCGTCGTTATCAGCAATGCGCGGTCCGGAAAGCGCTTCGCCAGCACGCGAATCAACGGTACCGCGGCCTGCACCTCACCGACCGAGACAGCATGCACCCAGATACAGCGTTCGATCGACGGGAATCCAAAGCCAAAGCGCTGGCCCAGCCGGTCAATGTAAGTGCGATTTCCGAGCCCGCGGACGATCCAGTAGCACGCAAATGGAATCAGCAGCAGGTAGGTCAGCAGGTTATAGAGATAGCGCACCGCGGGCTCTCAGGAAGCCTATTCGCTGTCGAGCCTGTCGATGATGCGGCTCGAGGAATGGCCATCTCGGAATGCCAGGACGCGAACTTCACCGCCGTTCTGCAGGACCTCCGTGGCGCCCGCGATTTCCTCGGGCTTGTAGTCGCCACCTTTGACGAGCACGTCCGGTAACAGGACACTGATCAAATTGGCTGGTGTGTCCTCGGAAAACGGCACTACCCAATCAACGGCCGCCAGTCCCGCGAGCACGAGCAAGCGATCCTCAAGCGCATTGACCGGTCGTGACTCTCCTTTGAGCCGGCGTACCGAATCGTCGTCATTAACCGCCACGATCAGCCGATCGCCAAGGCTCTTGGCCTCTTCGAGGTAAGCTACGTGGCCGGCATGCAGCACGTCAAAACACCCGTTGGTCATGACGACGCGTTCGTTGCGTCCCCGGGACTCGGCGACCAGCGCGAGTAGCGCATCCAGCCCCACGAGACCACGCCCGCCCTGCCCACGTTGATGCAGTGCCGCCGAGATCTCTCCGGGTGTCACTGCTGCAACACCGATCTTGCGAACGACCAGGCCGGCCGCAATATTGGCCAGGGCGGCGGCTGAAGAGAGGTTCTGCCCGCTGGCCAGCGCTCCGGCCAGTGTCGCTATGACGGTGTCGCCTGCGCCTGTGACGTCGTAGACCTCGCGGGCTTGCGTAGACAGGAACAGTGGCTCTGCACCAGCTTCTACAAGCAGCATCCCTTTCTCACTACGCGTGATCAGGAGTGCATCAAGCTCGAGCTCGTCCATCATCGCACGCGCTCGTGCCACGAGGTCCTCATCCGAATCGCACTTGCCGGCGACAGCCTCGAACTCCGACTGGTTGGGTGTTATCAGCGACGCACCGCGGTACTTGCTGAAATCGGCGCCTTTGGGATCAACCAGTACGGGCACGCCTGCACCCCGACACACGGCGATCATACCGGCGACGTCCGCTAACGCACCTTTGCCGTAGTCAGACAACACAACCGCTCCGGCGCCATCCAGCGCTCCCTGTAACGTCGAGGTCATCGCATCGCCCGGCATCGCGGCCGCGTTTTCTTCGTCCAGCCGAATCAGTTGCTGGCCGCGACTCTGCACGCGTGTCTTCGTAATGGTGGGACGATCGTCTGCGACCGCAAAAGCGCATTCGATCTGTTGCTCACCGAGAATAGCGGCCAGCGATTCGGCAGCAGAGTCCTTGCCGACAACGCCGACGAGACTGGTTGCCGCGCCAAGGGCGGCGACGTTAACGGCGACGTTCGCGGCGCCCCCTGGGCGGTCATCGGTTTCCTGGACGTGCACGACGGGCACAGGTGCCTCTGGCGAGATTCGTCCGGTCGACCCGAACAGGTAGCGATCAAGCATCACGTCGCCGGCTACGACGACGCGAGTCTCGGAGAAATCTGGGATGCTGATAGTCACGGATCAAGATGTTACATGACTATCGGATGATAGTCCTGATCGTTGCCAGCCGCTCAGGCCAGGTTTCCGCTGATCCCGAAACAGGCCATCCGAACGCGTCTTTCAGTCCATACCGATGGAATGTATGAAGACCGAAATCTCTTCGAGCGCGTCTCTTCGAATAATGCTGTCGCCCTGTCCGCTGGGGCTCTGCAGCGCATGTCCGGAACCCTCGTAGACCTCCACGCGAATGCGAGGATTGTCGAGAGCCATGAGACGCTTCGCGCTTTCGGCAGACGGAACGTTCGTATCATCTGCGCCGAACAAGGCCAGGGAGTCGACCGAAATATCGCGCCAGTATGGCAGTGGATCATAGTCGGTGATCAGCTCGTACAGCTCCGGTTGGGCGAGATAGCGGACATTCGCGGAACCCACATAAGCGAGAACATTGGAAATTCCCGGCAGAAACCCTATTTGGCGAAGATTGTAGTTCTCCTCGTAGAGCAACTGCTCTCGCGGCGTAACCACCGCTCCGACCATCGATACGAGGAACGCCAGATCCTCTTCTTGTGAGGCAACGAGCGGTGCGATCCAACCGCCCTGGCTCATACCGACGACGCCAATTCTCGATATCGGGACTGACTGCTGCTCACGCAAATGCTCGATCGCGGCTCGCGTATCGGTAGCGAGATCCTCGAAGCTCGAAGTTCGCCAGTTTCCCTCCGACTCTTCCGACCCTCGCTTGTCCGGCAGGAGTACGACGATTCCGCTGTCCTGTAGGTGCTTCGTCAGCGTCAGGTACCAGCCGTTGGCTCGGCGGCTTGTACCTGAGCCGTGTATAAGCACGGCGGCCGGAAACGGCCCATCCCCTTCAGGTACGAACAACAGCCCACCCAGTGCGAGATCCTGCGCGCGATTCGGAAACGAGATTTCGAAATGCCGGGTATCCGCGAGCTCAACCCGCTCGAGCTGTCGGGACTCGACCGGCATAAGCTGCCTGACGAGTACGGGCACGAACAGTACCGCCAAGGCCAGGACTGCAATGTGCCAGCGCTTCACGGCTTTGTCTCCAATAATGGGTTGGCTGTTGGATACAGCAGCCCCGTGACGAAGACGACTGTGGATACTACGTACTCGCCTCTCAAACGTGACCGAGTCCACGCTTCCGCGATAGTGAAAGCCCTACGATTGCCCTATCGAAATATTCCCTGAGGAAGATGACATGATGCTCAAGGTGGCTAGAATCTCACTGTCCACGACTGCGGTTGCGCTGAGTTTATTCGTACTCGGTGCCGTCGTTTTCGGGTAATTTCTCACTGACGCCGCAAGGCGTTTTAACGGCAAGAAAAAAGCCACCGACTCTCCCGAGTCGGTGGCTTTTCTGTTTCGAAGCTAATCAGTTTGGCGGTAACCAGCCTTAGCCGCATTTGCTATCGCCGCAAGACAGGCACGTCATACAGCCATCCATCATGATGACTGCCGTCGTATTGCACTTGGTGCACAACTGGGCACCCTCGGGGTACTCACTCTCCGAAAATGCATCCGTCTGCTTCTGCGACTCTTCGAACTGCGCGCGCTTCTCGGCGATCAGTTGCTTTTGGCCGTCGTCGAGTTCTGGTGCGGACATCATGCCGATCATGACCAGGTGCCGTTCCACGATATAGCCAAGTTCGGCAATGATCGACGGCATGAACTTGCCGCCTGTCTGCCAGTAGCCACCGCGTGGGTCGAAGACCGCTTTGAGTTCTTCGACGAGGAAGGTCACATCACCGCCCTTACGGAATACGGCAGAAATAATGCGGGTCAGTGCCACAATCCACTGGTAGTGATCGAGGTTCTTCGAATTAATGAAGATCTCGAACGGGCGACGTTTCTCGTGTTCCGTGCCCTCATTGAGAATGATGTCGTTGATCGTGACGTACATCGCGTGGTCCGAAACCGGCGTCTTCACCTTGTACGTGGAGCCGACGAGCATCTCCGGACGCTCGAGCTTCTCGTGCATGCGAATGACTTCGGCACGATCACCACCGCCCTCGCGCTTGAAATCACGCTTGGTTTCTTTCTCTTCAGCCGGCTGATTAACAGCGTAGCCGACAATCTGTTTATCTATTTTGATCATTAAAACTTTCCGTAATAGCCTTCTTTCAGCGCGTCGAACAGATTGGCCGCGGTATGTACTTCACCGTCGTACTCGATCTCTTCGTCACCCTTCAACTCGACGGTCGAGCCGTCTTCCAGCGTGAAGGTATAGTTCGTGTTCTTCAGGTCCTTCTCTTTCACCAGTACGCCCTGGAACGCCTCCGGGTTGAAGCGGAATGTCGTGCAACCCTTGAGGCCCTGTTCGTAGGCATACAGGTAAATATCCTTGAATTCGCCGTACGGATAATCCGTCGGTACGTTCGCTGTCTTCGAGATTGAAGAGTCAATCCACTTTTGTGCCGCCGCCTGTATATCAACGTGCTGCTTCGGTGACACTTCGTCGGCCGTGATGAAGTATTCCGGCAGGCTGCTCGCCGCGTCGCCGGTTGCCGGCAAGGCTTCGGGATTAACCATATCGCGGTACGCCAGCATCTCGAACGAAAAGACGTCGACTTTCTCTTTCGTCTTCTTGCCCTGGCGAATCACATTGCGGAAGTAGTGATGCGCGAAGCTCGGCTCGATGCCATTCGACGAATTGTTGGCCAGCGACAGCGAAATCGTACCGGTCGGCGCGATCGAGCTGTGATGCGTGAAGCGTGCGCCCTTCTCCGCCAACTGTTCGACCAATTCGGGATTTTCCGCTGCCACACGCTGCATATAACGACTGTATTTCGCATGCAGGATACGGCCGGGCACCTTGTCGCCCGCCTGGTAGCCATCGGCGCGCATTTCGGGGCGCTTCCTGAGCATCTCCTCAGTCACCTCGAAGTTCTCGCTCATGATCGGGGCCGGGCCCTTCTCTTCTGCAAGCTTGAGACCCTCTTCCCAGCCTGCGAGGGCCAGTTGTTTGGCGACTTCCTCCGTGAACTCAACCGCCGCCGGCTCACCGTACTTCATGCGCAGCATCGTGATCGTGGAACCAAGCCCCAGGAAGCCCATGCCGTGGCGTCGTTTGCGCTGAATCTCGTTACGCTGTTGCGGCAACGGTAAACCATTGATTTCAACAACATTATCGAGCATGCGCGTAAAGACCTTGACGACCTTGCGGAACGTGTCCCAATCAAACTTCGCGTCGTCCGTGAACGGCTTCTCAACGAACTTTGTCAGGTTGACGGAACCGAGGAGGCAAGAACCGTACGGCGGCAACGGTTGCTCGCCGCAAGGATTGGTCGCGCGAACGTTCTCGCAGAACCAGTTGTTGTTCATCTCGTTGACCTTGTCGATCAACACGAAGCCGGGCTCCGCGAAATCGTAGGTCGACGCCATGATGATGTCCCAGACCCGGCGTGCCGGCAGCGTCTTGTATATCTTGCAGGCGGCGAGTCCTTCCGGATTCGTCACATAGTTGCCGGCTTCGGGCCAGTCGCGCCAGACGAACTGGCTCTTGTCCGTTACGTCAAGACCGTCGTCTTCGACTTCCTTCGGCGTAACCGGGAACGCGAGATGCCAGTCATCCTCGCTAATGACCGATTGCATGAACTCGTCGGTCACAAGCAGTGACAGGTTGAACTGCCGCAGGCGCCCGTCTTCACGCTTGGCCCGGATAAATTCCATAACATCCGGATGACCAACATCGAACGTGCCCATCTGCGCGCCGCGACGACCACCAGCCGACGACACCGTGAAACACATCTTGTCGTAGATATCCATGAAGGACAGAGGACCGGACGTGTACGCGCCGGCACCGGTGACGTAGGCACCCTTCGGGCGCAGCGTCGAGAACTCGTAGCCGATACCGCAACCGGCTTTGAGCGTCAGGCCAGCCTCGTGCACCTTGTTGAGAATGTTGTCCATCGAGTCGCCGACCGTACCCGACACGGTACAGTTGATCGTCGACGTCGCCGGCTTGTGCTCCCGGGCGCCTGCATTTGACATGATGCGGCCGGCCGGTATCGCACCGGAGCGCAAGGCCCAGACAAATTCCTCGAAGTAGTGCTCGCGTTTCGACTCGACCTCTACGTTGGCCAGTGCCCGCGCAACGCGCTTGTAGGTGTCATCTATAGAGTTATCAATTTTCTCGCCATCTTTGGCTGAAAGTCGATATTTCGCATCCCAGATATCCAGCGATGCAGGTTGAAATTCGATGTCGGTAACCGTGTGTGAATCCAGATTGACGGCAGACTTCATTGGTCCTGTTACTCCCCTGTACTCCCTTAGGAGACCCCAAAAATATTGTTATTACCCACTCTTTCCCGAGAGAAAAGCGCCCCGCTCGCCTGCGGCCAGAGAGCGCGCGACGAGTGCCTGTTTCGGCCTCTTTTCTCACTTTGATCAGACACAAGATGTTGTGTCCAAGTGGGAACAAGATTATGCCCGAACCGGGTCCCTGTCAAGCATTTCTCTGTTTTTTTTCCCAGGCCCTTTCAAATTCAAAAACAAGGACTTACAAGACCTTTGCGAGTAAGTCCTTTAAAAATAGGCGAAAAAAAATGGCACTTTTGTGAAATTTAATAACTACTAGATATAGTGGCCCAAAATCGATCCATGGCGGGCCGGAAACAAACCCCGATTTACCGTAATTCACCGCAAATCAAGGGCCTTGAAATGCCTGTTCGAGCCCTTACTTAAGGCTGCAGCAACGCATTTGAAAGTGGAGAAAACCATGAATATAGCCCGATTTGAACCGTGGTCGTTCGTCGACCTCCTGCATCGCGATCTCGATCGCCTGGCGCAGAACCGCGGTGTCGCCAGCGACGACCATAGCCCGGTGGCCGACTGGGTCCCCGCTGTTGATATCGTCGAGGAAAAAGACCGTTTTGTCATGCGCGCCGACGTCCCGGGCGTCAAACCCGAAGACATCGACGTGTCGATGGATGCCGGTGTTCTGAGCGTATCCGGCGAACGTCACGCCATTGCCCCGGCCGAGGACGCCGGCGTACAGCGCATCGAACGCGCGACCGGTCGCTTCCTGCGCCGTTTCACGCTACCGGAGACGGCCAATGCCGACGGCGTAGCCGCGAAATGCGCCGATGGAATCCTGGAAGTCAGCATTCCGAAAGCACCGGAAGTTCAAGCTCGTCGTATTACGGTCGAAGCCGCCTAGCTGCGGCTTTTCCCGTAAAGACGGTGTGCCTGGGCGCGACCAAGAGTTGCGCTCAGGCATCTTTCGTCTAAGGGCCTATAATTCACGAACGATTCAGCTTCGTGAACCTAATCTCATTCACTGCATCTGAATAAAGAACCAGCATCATTGAGGCACTCTATGATTACGAAAACACGACTCCCTTGGACCAGCTTGCTACTCGCCCTGCTCTCGCTGAGCGCTGCACAAGCAGCATTACCGACGAGCGTCGGCGGACAGGCTGTGACGAGCCTCGCGCCGCTGGTCGAGTCCGCGTCGCCGGCTGTCGTCAATATTCGGATTACCCAAACGCGTCGCGACCGCTTCGGCCGCACCGGCGAGGTTGGTGGCGCCGGTTCCGGGGTCATTGTTGACTCCGAGAACGGCTATATCCTGACGAATCATCATGTTGTCGACGGCGCCGACGAAATCCTCGTTTCCCTCGACGACGGGCGCGAGCTCGACGCCGAACTGGTCGGCTCTGACGCAGCCACGGATATTGCGGTCATCAAAGTCGAAAGTGAGGACCTCACGGAAATGCCCATCGGCGATTCAGAGGACGTCAAGGTCGGCGACTTCGTCATTGCGATCGGTAGCCCCTACGGACTTAGCCACACAGTCACGTCGGGCATCATCAGTGCCCTGGGCCGCACGGGCATCAGCCGTGACGGCTATGAAGACTTTATCCAGACCGACGCGTCGATTAATCCGGGCAACTCGGGCGGTGCACTCGTCAACATGGACGGCGAACTGATCGGTATCAACTCCGTCATCATCAGCCGTTCGGGCGGCAACGTCGGTATCGGCTTCGCCGTGCCGACCGCGATCGCGAGCTCGATCATGGGCCAGATCCTCGACTTCGGCGAGATTCGCCGTGGGCTGCTCGGCGTCAATATTCAGACCATTGACGTCGAGGCCGCGGAGACGCTCGATATCGATGTCGATGGTGGTGCGCTCGTGACCCGCGTATTCCCCGACTCGGCCGCGGAAAAAGCGGGCCTGCAGGTCGGAGACATCATCGTCGGCGTTAATGACAAGGAAGTCACCAGTGCCGCGGAGCTGCGCAACACAATCGGCCTGCTCCGCTCTGGCGACAACGTCGGTATTCGCTACCTGCGAGACAACAAGTCGCGTTCGACTTCGGCGGAACTCGGCCGGGCCGAAGATCAACTGCTGTCAGGCGCGGACATTCATCCGGGACTCGCGGGCGCCAGCTTTGCTCCCGCAAGTACCGCGAGCGATAGTGGCGTCGAGGTAACCGATGTCGAGGAAGGCAGTCCGGCGGCCCAGCGCGGACTGCGCTCTGGCGACGTCATCACCGCCGTCAATCGACTGTTGGTTCGCAACCTCCGGGACCTCACCGCGATCGCGGAGAACAACCGCATACTCTTCCTGCTGGTGCAACGCGGCGATCGTTCCCTAATGCTGCAGATAAGGTAGTCTATGTAAATGCACTCGAAGGACAGCAACCGACCCGCGATCCAGCCTTTTGCGATCAGGAACTTCATCGGTGCTGTCCTCGCGGCAGCCCTGTTCATCACGTCGGCCGCCTGCGCGGCCGACATAGACAGGCAACGCGAACTCTTCAAGAGTGTTTATGAGACCGTCGAGCGCGGCAACTGGAGCCGGGTCGACGGTCTTTCCACATCTGATCGCGAGCTCCTGGAACAGTACGTACTGTGGCCGGACCTGCGTGCGACGTGGTTGCGCGCCAATCTCGGGAAAGTCCCGGCCGCAGAGATCGATGCGTTCCTGAGGCAGTACGGCACGTTGCGGCCCGTCCGTGACCTGCGCTACCAGCAGGCCATGTATTTCGCGCAGCAGGGCGATCTCACGCGTTACCAGGCGATCTACGAGCAGTTTTACCAGGGCAAGGGTATTGCGCGCCTCGACTGTTTGTCGCTTCAGGCAGAAATCGGCGCTGGTCGATTCAATCGCGTCAACCAGCGCGCGATCGACCTGTGGCTCGTCGGTACCAGCCAGGTTGAAGAATGCGACCCGGTATTCAAATACCTGGGCGAGAACAAGCTTCTCGGCCCTGCCGAGTATCGCCAGCGATTCGGACTCGCTATTACCGCGCGCGAATTTCAGCTTGCGAGCTGGCTGGCGAAAAGCATCGATCAGCAACACGTTGATGAAGCGGCGCTCTGGACCAGGGCGCAGTCAAATCCGGAGAGGTTTCTAAAACAGCACAAACCGAGCCTCGACAACGAGACCTATCGCCAGCAAATGGCCTACGCGACCGAACGCCTGACATACAGTGATCCGGAGACCGCGTTGCGTCTCTGGACCGGGTTATCGAAGCAATATGCCTTCTCGGCTGAGCTACAGCACGATACGGGGCGGCATATTGCGCTGTGGACGGCACGCGATGGCCTGCCGGGCGGCTATCGCCTCCTCGCCGATCTGCCGCAAGCTGCGCAGGACGAAGAGGTCGTGCGGTGGCGAGCAAGAACGAGTTTGCGCGACAACGAGTGGCAGCGATTGCAGGCCGACATTGCTGCGATGACCGAGGAAGAACGCGCCTCGGAAGAATGGCGCTACTGGCACGCGGTAGCGCTGAACCGGTCGGGCCGGGCGCTGGAGGCGCACGAGGGCTTCGAGTCGCTCAGTCAGGGACGCAGCTACTATGGGTTCCTGGCCGCCGACGAGCTCGGTCGAGACTACGCGCTGGAGCCTGACAAGCTGTCCGTGATCGAGCCCGCGTTGCAGCAGGTTGCTGGCACGCCGGGCATCATTCGGGCCCGCGAGCTTTTTCTCGTCGGGCTCGACGGGCGCGGCCGGTCCGAATGGGACGCCGCGGTCCGAAGTCTCAGTCCCGACGAAAGGATTCAGGCGGCCGTACTCGCTGATCGATGGGGCTGGCATTCTCGCGCGATCGCCACCGCGGCAAGCCTTGGCGAATATGACGATCTCGAGATTCGATACCCGCTGCCGTGGCAGCAAGAGTTCGAGTCTTTCTCGTCGGCAGCAAGTATCTCTCCGACGTGGGCGTATGGCGTCGCGCGAAGCGAAAGTTTGTTTATGCGCGACGTTCGCTCGAGCGCCGGCGCTATCGGTCTCATGCAGCTAATGCCGGCGACGGGCCGCAAAGTCGCCAAGAACATCAGCCTGCCCTATTCGGGCATTGCCACGCTGACCAACCCGGAGGCCAATATCCGATTGGGCACGACTTACCTTGGCCAGATGGCAGAACGCTTCGATGGCAATGCGGTGCTGGCCACCGCTGCCTATAACGCTGGCCCACACCGCGTTGACCGCTGGCTTCCCGAATCCGGCAGCGAGGACGCGCGCATCTGGATCGAGAATATTCCCTTCAACGAAACCCGCAAGTACGTTAAGCGGGTGCTGTCGGCGCAGGCCATTTTCCACTGGCGCATGACCGGACAGCTGCGACGGGTTTCCGACGAGCTGCCGCGCGTTCGCGCATCCGATCCGAAGTTAGCGTCCCGCTAGCGCCCGCGACTTGTCGTAGAAACACTCGATGTCCTGTTCGCACTGTTCGAGCAGGGCACGAAACTCGGGCAGCTGCCCTTCGTACAAGGTCAATGAAACCAGCCGGGCGTTGTTTAACTCACCACTAAGCCAGTTCACCCCATTCCGGCCATTGCGCTCGAGCAGCTCCGCTGCATCCTTTGCCAGCGCGTCCAGCCGGATTCTCTTCTGACGGCGTTTCTCACCGTCGCTGAAATCGCTGGAGTACAGGTCCGTAAGCTCGACCCGCGCAACGGCGACCAGCGACATCAGATCTTGCCGCAATTGCCGTGCTTCGAGGTAAGCCGCGATCTCGTCCTCCTGACCGCGCGACTCGAGCCACCGCTGCACACCAAGCTCCTCGACGGCCGTCGCGAACGACTCGTTGAATCCCGAATCGCCCTTCACGTAGAGAACCTGGTGTGCGAGCTCGTGGAACAGGACGCCGACCAGGCGGACGTCGTCCCAGTTCATCATGGAACTGAGGACCGGGTCATTGAACTTCCCGAGCGTCGAATAAGCTGCAACCCCTCCGACTGCAACGTCGAAGCCCTTGGCCGCCAGGCGCTCGGACTCGCGGATGGCGCCGTCTTTCGAAAAGTAGCCGCGGTAGGCGACACAGCCGGCGACCGGAAAGCACGAAGTCTTCGGTTGCATCGAAAACTCGGGCGCTGCGAAGACGTTCCAGACAACAAAGTCGCGTTGGATATCTGCGTAAGTGTGGTAGCTCTTGTTATCCGGCAGGCCGAGTTCATCGACCGAATACTTACGAGCTTCCTGCACCAGCCGGAGCCTGGCCGCGAGTTCTGGTGACGTGTCTTCGTCCTGCAGGACATCCTCGATCGGCTCGCGCTTACTGTTCAGTTCGAGCTGACCCTTCGCTGCCTGCATGACGTAGCACCCGCCCAGGGGCAGCAGCAAGACAACTATCAGGATGAGTCGCACCATTCGGGTACTATGACACGATGCAGATCTATCTCGTAGGTGGCGCAGTTCGCGACGAATTCCTCGGCATTCCGCATCGGGAACGGGACTGGTGTGTCGTGGGCGCACAACCGGCGGAACTCGAAGCACAGGGCTATCAGCGCGTCGGCAAGGACTTCCCCGTTTTCCTGCACCCGGAAACAAAAGAGGAATATGCACTGGCCCGGACCGAGCGCAAAACGGGCCCGGGTTATCACGGTTTCGATTTCGACTGCTCGACTGACGTGACGATCGAAGAGGATCTTGAGCGCCGCGACCTGACAATCAATGCTATCGCCAGGGACAGCGACGGGAACATCGTGGACCCGTACGGTGGCCGCACAGATATCGACAACCGGATCCTGCGACATGTATCCCGCGCCTTTGTCGAAGATCCCGTTCGGGTACTGCGTGTCGCGCGCTTTGCGGCGCGCTTCCATGATCTCGGCTTCTTGGTCGCCGACGAAACGTTGGATCTCATGCGCAGCATGGTCGCGGCTGGCGAGATTGACGCGCTCGTCGCGGACCGCGCCTGGAAGGAGACCGAACTCGCGCTGGCCGGCAGCAACGCGCGCGTTTACTTCGAAGTCCTGCGTGAGTGTGGTGCCCTGGAGGTCCTGTTCCCCGAAGTCGATGCATTGTTCGGGGTGCCACAACCGGAACGTTGGCACCCTGAGATCGATACCGGCCTGCACGTCATGATGGTGATCGAACAGGCCGAGATTCTGAGCGACGACCTCGAGGTTCGCTTCGCCGCGTTGACGCACGACCTCGGCAAAGGCAATACGGCGCGACGCGATCTCCCCAGTCACCCGGGCCACGAGATTCGCGGCTGCAAGCTGATTCGCGGAATGGCCGAACGGCTTCCGGTACCAAATGCGTGTCGCGACCTGGCGCTGATCGTGGCCGAGTTTCATACGCACTGTCACCGGGCATTGGAGCTGCGGCCCAAGACGATCCTCAAGGTGCTCGAGAAGACGGATGCGTTTCGCAGGCCGGGCCGCTTTGAGCAGTTCCTGATCGCTTGCGAGGCGGATGCGCGTGGCCGCGCGGGGCTGGAAAACCGACGCTACGAGCAGGCGGGATATTTTCGCGGCGCTTTCGCAGCGGCCTCAATGATCGATGCGGCGGCGATTGCCGGGGAAACGGAAGATCGGAAAATTCCGGCAGCGATCAGGAACGCCCGTAAGCGCGCAATCTCGGAGTTTGTGCGCCGCTACGAGTCTTCGGCGCAAACGCCTGCATAGCTAGGCACCGCCGTAGAAATACAGGTAGACCGACAGGAATGTCACCGAGCCATACAGTTCAGAGTTGTCTACGCCCAGTCCGAATTCAATGTCGCTCTTATCGCCCATGGGCGTCATGAGTCGAATCGTCGCTGAGTTTGTCACCGAGCCGTCGACCTCGCCTTTCCACGTAGAAAAATCGAAGATCCAGCGCTGCAGCCCCGCATCCAGACCCAGTGCGACGCCGACGTCGTAATCAACCAGGCTGTTGATCAGACTGAATCTTGAGAAGGACAACAAGTCGAGAATGGGCCGGTTGGTGTCCTCGATCCGGAGGTCGATGCTGTAGTTGTAGTCCATACCGTAGAGACTGAGGCTCGTGTTTTCCGACAGGTCGAACCCGGCAGACAGCCCAATGCCGTGGGCATCGAACCTGATAGTGCGTCCGGGGAACATGTTGAACGGCGGAATTTCGAAATCGAAGTCACGAAATTCGTAGTCAGCGCCGATCATGACGCCGTCACCGCGCCAGTAGATCGAGCCCCTCAGGTCGTTTGAATCCAGGATGTCGCTGTCACCCCAGTACGAGACACCGAGCCGAACGCCAACTGGATCGAACCAGTGATCCAGACCAAGATCCGCATACCAGGTATCCACGGATTGCCTGCGCGGAAGGTCGACGGTGCTTGCCGCGACGGCCGCCGTCAACCAGGTGTTGCTGGTCAGGGCCAGATCGCCGATCACCGAAGCAGCGAGGCCTTCGGCTGTATCACCCTCGATACCGAAACCGAGAATGTAACCCTCAGCTGCAGGAGCAGTATCCGCGAACAGCATCACGGACAGCAGCAGCGGACATGATCTACGCCATGACATATACGATTGAACCCGCGAGCAACAAGCGATAGATAGCGAACGGCGCAAGCCCGATGCGGGTAACGAACCGCATGAAGAAATCGATACTGGCGTAGGCTACGACGGCTGACACGGCAACGCCGAGCGCCAGCTCGGCCCATGCGACTGGTGCATCACCGAACACGAGGCCCGCGCCCTTGTAAATAGTCGCGAGCAGAATAACCGGGGCGGACAACAGGAAGGAGAAACGCGCTGCGTCCTGGCGTTCAAAACCAAGCAGGCGTCCGGCCGTGATCGTCACGCCGGAGCGCGACGTTCCCGGCACCAGCGACAGCGCCTGCGCCGTCCCGATAATAAGAGCATCGCTAATGCGTATGTCGTTTATGCTTCTGTCTCGCCTGGAGAAACGGTCAGCGAGCGCCATGAGTATGCCGTAACCCGACAGCGTGTAGACGATCACTGCAGGGTCGCGGAGGTTTGTTTCAATCCAGCCGGCGAACAGCAATCCAGTCGCCGCAGCCGGAATCGTGCCTAGCCCGATACCCAGTGCCATGTATGCCTGCGGTGACTTGATGTCGCCACCAAGAATTTGGACGCCACCTCGCAAGAGGCCCGTGATGTCCTCGCGAAAGAAAGCGCAAACTGCCAGCAACGATCCGAAATGCACGGCGACGTCGAATGCGAGTCCCTGGTCGGTCCAGTCGACCAGATATGGCACGAGGACGAGATGTCCGGAACTTGATATCGGCAGGAATTCCGTCAGGCCCTGGACGATAGCGAGTATCACGATCTGCAATGTTGTCACTGCTGTCCTCGTTCGACGTACCTGTCGATCATAGCGTGTGAGTCCTGTCAGCGAGGGTGAATGCGCCTGGCGTTCTGTTTATTCCCTTGCGCAACGCCATGCACTTGAAGTGCTCGCCCATTTCTCCGGGCAGGGTAAGCGTTTTGATCTGCTGCGACAATTGGAGCTGCTCTTCGAGCGAAAGTTCTGCGAAATCACACATCTCGGCTTCCAGACCGCCCGCCATCAGGAACTGTGCCTGGGTTGCGTAGCCGGCAACCTCGAGACCTGCGCCAACGGCTGCCGCGGCCACAGCAGTGAAGTCGACCCAGGCTGTCAGGTCCTGGATACCAGGCAGGATCAGCGGATTGTTGTGAGCGTGATGGCGAAAATGGCAGCGCAACCAGCCGTCCGACCTTGCGGCCGCGTAATACTCGCGTCGCGACACCCCGTAGTCGAACAGAAACGCCATGCCTTCAATGAGCCCACCTCCGAGCCGGGCTATCCAGTTGGGCGCAGCAACACATATTTCCGATGTGTAACCGCCTGGAAGGGCTGCCCCCAGGTCCGTCTCGAGGTCGAGGACTGCGCGCTCGAGAAGACGTGGCGCAGGCGCTTCTTCGAATGCAAATCCGTCGGCGGCAACGCAAACTCGTTGTTGCATGATGCCGGACTCACGGCGCACAAAACGTTCGACCGGTAAGGCATCGAGAACCTCGTTGGCGAGGACAACGCCGCGATGCTCGCTCGGCGGCGTTTCGATCCAGGACACGAGGTGAACCAGGTCGGGGATAGCCCTCGTAAGGAACGACTCCTGTCGCTCGCGCAGATCGGCGGATACCTCGAGAATCCTGTACGCCACCGGCAGCATATCGAGTGTGTCGAGCCTGGAAAGCACATCGGCGGCAAGCTTGCCGCTGCCGGCGCCGAACTCGAGGATAGCGCCCTGGTCAATCTGGTCCAGCACCTCGGCGCACTGACGTGCGACGACGTGTCCGAAGACACTCGACACCTCCGGCGCAGTGATGAAATCACCCGCTTCGCCAAACTTGGTGGAGCCGGCCGTGTAGTAACCCAGTCCGGGTGAGTACAGCGCATGCTGCATGAATTCGGCAAAGCTGACGCTGCCGCCACTGGCTTCGATCTGCTGCCGAATAGACTCCCTTACCTGCTCGCAGTGCGCGGCGCTCAGTGCGTCCGGGAATGGCAGTGTTGGCGGCTGATCGGTTGGCATGTCAATATCGTTTGATGAAGGAGAATAGCCTGACAGACAAAGTCGTCCTCGTGACGGGTGCTGCCCGCCGCATCGGCGCCGCTATTGTGACACGCCTGCAGCAAAACGGTGCGCGTGTCGCGATTCATTATCGCGGCTCGGCGGCGGCAGCCGATGAACTCGCGGCCTTGCTGAACGAACAACGGGAAGACTCTGCGGCGGCGTTCCAGGCGGACCTGCTTAACACTGATGACATCTCGGCGCTCGTGGAAGCCGTCGTCGCATGGGGTGGCCAACTCGACGGGCTCGTCAATAATGCATCGACCTTCTATCCGACGCCGATTGGAACGATTACCGAAGAGCACTGGAGCGATCTTGTTGGCAGCAACTTCAAAGCCCCGCTGTTTCTGTCACAGGAAGCCTCGCCGCACCTCCGGAAAACCGGCGGCTCGATAGTGAATATCGTCGACATTCACGCACAGCGCCCACTGCGGGATCACCCGGTGTACGGGCCGGCCAAGGCGGCGCTCGGAATGCTGACGCGATCGCTGGCCAAGGACCTGGCACCGGATATCCGCGTGAATGGTGTTTCACCGGGCGCCATCCTGTGGCCCGAGGACGGTATGACCGAAACCATGCAGCAGACTATTCTGCAACAGGTCCCGATGGGGCGCGCGGGCTTACCCGATGATATCGCGGGCTGCGTGCTCTACCTGATGCGCGATGCAAGCTATGTCACCGGACAGATCATCGCCGTCGACGGCGGCCGCTCGATCGGCTGGTAATTCGGGGTCAGTTACCTAATTCGGAATTAGGTAACTGACCCCGAATTCAGAATGCACCCGCAAACTCGCGCTCCGGCGGTCCCCACAAATCCGAACTTTGCGAATCAAGCAGGAAGTCAGGCTGCTGCACCCCGTTCTGGGGCGCTGCAGCGGGAGCGGGACAACCGGCACCCTGAATGTATGACAGTGCCGCGATGACATTGGGATCGCTGGCGTCACCGACAGGAATGCTGTAGTCATCGGCGACGGCGCAGTCGACCGGCAGGCCGTCGAAGTAGTCACCGAAACCGGCAGCATTACTCTTCTTGAACGTCGTCGGCCGCAGGATCTTCCCGCAGAATTCCAGGCCGATCTGACCCACCGGTTTGCCGAACGTATTCTCCCCGACGATATAGACGCCACCCGTAACAAACGGATCCAGCCCATTGGTAACGAGTTCGCTGGCAGACGCCGTATCATCGCTGGAAGCGATAATAATCAGACGATTGAGGTCGATCGTATTGGCACGATTCGCGAAGTATTGGATATCGTTATTTGACGACCGGTCGGCATTGAATTCCGTGTTCGAGAAGATCTGCCCGTCGTTATTGAATCCACCAAGGTGATCGGCCAACAGGTTGGCCGTGTCGACAAGCCCTCCGCGGTTGTAACGCAGATCGATAATAACGTCCTCGACGCCTGCCGCAATGAATGTCGAGAATACGTCGTTAAAGTCATTGCCGCCCTGATTATCATGCGCCGTGCTGATAAACGTGGCGAACTCCATGTAGCCGACCGGCGGCTCGCCGTCACCCATGGCGATAGTGCGATACTGGGGAATTGGATTAATCGTCACGATGTCCTCGGTGACCATCGCCGTAAATGTCGTCAAATCAAGATTTTCAATCTCGAACTCTACGGTCCCCGGACCAAGCGCCGCGCTGACATCGGCTCTCGTGGTTCCGGCCGTAATCGTCAGCCCATCGATCCGCAGCACAGTTTGTCCTCGACTGAAATTCGCCAGGTCCACCGGACTGTCAGCGTAGATCTGGGTGAAGTGCATCTGGCCGGCCTCCAGGCGGTAGGTAAAGCCGAAGCCTTCGTATTTTCCTTCACCAAAGAACTGCTGGTCCGCCTGCGCTGAGCCGACAAAGCTAAAACGATCCAGGGCCCCGCCCTCGGGCTTCTGCGGGCCGTAGGTCTGGGTGACTTCCCTGACCAGGACCTCCGGAGACGGGTAATCGGCGATATCGATACCGGGCGGCAACAGGTCGTTCCACAGGTACCAGTAGTAGAGAGCGTCGAGGACGTACTGTTTCTCGTTGTCGTTAGTGCATTGCGCCGGGCCTTCCAGTCCCGACTCATTGCCGCATCCGGCAAGTGACGCTGCAATCAACAGTGTCAAAAATCTACGCATCAAACATACCTCTAGAGATTCAGGTCGACGACTTCCAATGGATGACTCGCCGCATCAAAACTTTGCCAGTGCTCCAGCATCGTGCGGCCCGTCACAGGATGCACCAAACCGGGCGCCAGTTCGGCCATCGGCCGCAGCACGAAACTGTATTCGAGCAGGTCCTTGCGCGGTACCCGCACTGGCCGCTTATCAATAACAAGATCATTGTAGAGCAACAGGTCGATATCGAGAGGACGTGACTCCCATTTCCCACCATTGCGATCGCGACCGGAGAGATTATGTATAAGCTCGATGCTCTCGCAGATCTCTAACGGCGATGATTCGGACTCGAAGCTTGCGACGAGGTTCAGAAAATCGTCACCGTCGAAGCCGACGGCTTTGCTGCGATAGACAGCGGAGGCTTGCACGTCGCCATAGCGATCGCGCAGCTCGCTGAGCCCCAGGCGCAGGTTTTGCTCGGCGTCGATATTGCTTCCCAGCCCCACATAGACGATGGCCACTGAAGGACTACTCCGGCCGCTCGCCACGCTCGATATCAATGCCGACATCACGCGAACCGCGAATGGCGCCCGGCTTGTGGACCTTGACCCTTACCCAGGCAACATCGAACTCATCGCGGATGATCTCTGCGATCTTCTCGGCCAGTGTCTCGACCAGCTGGAAGCTGGAATCGGCAACGAAACTCTGGATGCGCTTCGCGACGGACTTGTAGTTCAACGTATCCGCAACATCGTCCGTGGCAGCAGCCTTGGCGATATCGGCACTCATTTCGAGATCGATAATCACGGTCTGGCGAATCTTCCGTTCCCATTCCCAGATGCCGATAATCGTCTCGACCTTGAGTTCGTGCAGAAAAATCTTGTCCATTGTTGTCGTCAGTCCTTTCTATGTCCGAGCCGGAATGCCCAGCGTGTCCAATGCCCAGCGCGGTTGAGCCCTGATTTCCCCCGCCTCGCCTGCTTCAGCCAGGCGCAATGCGCCGGCAACCGCAATCATCGCACCGTTGTCGGTGCAGAACGCGAGCCGCGGATAATAGACCTCCCCCTCGAAGCGCTCGGCAATTTCCTTGCGCAGCAGCTTGTTTGCGCCAACGCCGCCGGCCACGACGATGCGCTCAAGCCCTTCGGATCGCGCCGCTTTGATCGATTTCGTGATGAGAGTATCGACCGCGGCCCGCTGAAACGAAGCCGCCAGGTCTGCGCGGCGTTCCTCGAGGCAGCCCTCGGCTTCCGCCTTGCGCACCTCGAGCATAACCGCGGTCTTCAAGCCACTGAAGCTGAAATCGCTCGTGGGCTTGTGGATCATCGGTCGCGGGAAATCGAAGGCCTCGTCGTCGCCGCCTTCGGCCAGCGCTGCCAAAGCCGGGCCGCCTGGATACCCAAGCCCGAGCAGTTTCGCCGTCTTGTCGAAGGCTTCGCCCACAGCATCGTCGAGCGTCGTTCCGAGAACGCGATAGTCGCCAAGCTCTCGAACCGTGATTAGCATCGAGTGCCCGCCCGACACGAGTAGCGCAAGAAACGGGAATTTCGGCGGCTCGTCCTCGAGCATTGGGGCTAGCAAATGCCCCTCCATGTGGTGGACCGGGATCACCGGGCAACCCCAGGCCAGCCCCAGGCCGTTGGCCATACCGCCACCAACCATCAGCGCGCCGACCAGCCCCGGACCGGCAGTGTAGGCAATCGCGTCGGGCTTCTCGATACCGGCCTGCTCCATAACCTGTTGAATTAATGGCAAAAGCATGCGGATATGGTCGCGAGACGCGATCTCCGGGACCACGCCGCCATACACCGCATGCAGGTCCACCTGGCTGTGCAGGGCGTCCGCCAACAGGCCTTTTTCGGTATCGTAGAGTGCGACGCCGGTTTCGTCGCAGCTGGTTTCTATGCCGAGGACTTTCATGGAGCGAGAATAGGGTGTCAGTCACCCTATTTCCAGCCAGGCATCAAATCTCGATTCGACCGGCCCGCGCCGCGGGAAATAGGGTGACTGACACCCTATTTTTCTTTGCAAAGCACCAAAACCGGCGCTATTATACGCGGCTCAGTCCCGGCCCTGTGCCGGGTTTATTTATGTCTGGACGGAATACCTGAACAATGCCAAGTGTTCGCGTAAAAGAGAACGAGTATTTTGACGCCGCCCTGCGGCGCTTCAAGCGTGCCTGTGAAAAGGCCGGAATCCTGACCGAGCTTCGTCGTCGTGAGTACTACGAGAAGCCAACGCAGGAACGCAAGCGCAAGAAGGCGGCGGCAGTAAAGCGCCACATGAAGCGCCTGTCTCGCGAAGAAGCAAAGCGCAAGCGTCTCTACTAATACTCCTCCGCTCCGCGCCCGCGGAGCGGCAATCTCGAACAACAATCGATTTTTCTTAGCCATGCCGCTAAAGAACCAAGTCACTGAGGACATGAAGTCCGCCATGAAAGCCGGCGAAAAAGACCGGCTCAAAGTGGTGCGCCTCATTCTCGCAGCAATCAAGCAGGTCGAAGTCGACAAGCGCATCGAACTTGACGATGCCGCTGTGCTCGCGGTCCTCGACAAGATGGTCAAACAGCGTCGCGATTCGGTTGAGCAATTCGAGAAAGGAAATCGCGAGGACCTCGCCGCCATCGAACGTGCGGAGATCGAGGTACTTGAGCAATACCTGCCTGAGCAATTGTCGGCCGACGAACTCGCCACCCTCGTTGATGAGGCGATTGCAGCGAGCGGTGCCGAGAGCATGCGCGACATGGGCAAGGTCATGGGCCAGATCAAGGCCAAGGCGGCAGGCCGCGCCGATATGGGCGCCGTAAGCGCCACCGTTAAAGAGCGACTCGCCTCTCTGTAGATTGGCACCATTTTTGCGCTCTGGCATCGCCGAGATATTCGGCTATGCTGCTAAAAAATAACAATAATCCATCAAGACCCGACCGACGTCGGGCGACGTTTGTATCACTATGGCCGGATTAATCCCTCAGGACTTCATCGACGATCTGATCGCACGAGCAGATATCGTCGAGGTGGTCGGCCGCCGTGTGCAACTCAAGAAGGCCGGGCGCGAATTCAAAGCCTGCTGCCCGTTTCATGACGAGAAGACACCGTCCTTCACTGTCAGCCCTGGCAAGGGCTTCTACCACTGCTTCGGTTGCGGTGCTCACGGCACGGCCATTGGCTTCCTGATGGAGTTCGATCACATGAGTTTCGTCGAGGCGATCGAGAGTCTCGCCGGCGCCATGGGCGTCGACGTACCGCGGAGCGAAAGTGACAAGCCTGCGCGACGCTACGATGAATTGTTTTCATTGCTCGATACGGTTGCTCGCCACTGGCAGGACCGCCTCAAGGACTCGCCGGCCGCGGTTGAGTACGTCAAGAAGCGCGGGATCGATGGCTCGACCGCGAAGCGTTTTGGCATCGGCTACGCGCCGGATGGATGGAGCAATGTGCTGGACAAGTTCGGCAAATCGCCCGAGGCCATCGAGCGCCTGCTGGCGACCGGCCTGATTATTCGCAAGGACAACGGCCAGCATTACGACCGCTTCCGTGACCGGATTATCTTCCCTATTCGGGATGCGCGAGGCCGCACGATCGGATTCGGCGGCCGCACCATGGGGGATGGTGAACCGAAGTACCTGAACTCACCCGAGACAGTCCTGTTCCACAAGGGTCGCGAGCTCTACGGTTTGTACGAGGCACGCCAGGCTCTGCGCCATATCGATCAGCTCGTGGTTGTCGAAGGCTACATGGACACCGTGGCCTTGGCGCGCCACGGCATCGATTTCGCTGTCGCGACGCTCGGCACGGCGACGACGAGTGATCATCTCAATCGACTGTTTCGACTCACCGAGAACGTGTGTTTCGCATTTGACGGGGACCGCGCGGGCAAGAAGGCCGCGTGGCGCGCCCTCGAAAATGCGCTGCCCCAGATTCGTGAGGGGCGGCAGATACGCTTCATGTTCCTGCCGGATGGGCACGACCCCGACTCCTACGTGAACGAATTCGGGACCGATGCGTTCCTCAAGGCACTGGACGACGGTGTCGCGCTGTCGGAATTCCTGATCCAGGAACTGGCGAGCCAGGTCGACATGACAACCGTCGATGGCCGGGCAAGACTCGCAGAACTCGCGAGGCCCCTGGTGCACAAGATTCCGATGGGTGTTTACCGCGAGCTGCTCATCGAAAGCCTCGCGGAGGCGGTCGGGATGACTGCGGCGAAACTGGAGAAGATGCTCGGCAGCAGCGGGTCCGGCGCTAAACACGGCCGGGCGCCCACCAGCAGCCTTCGTCCCAGGAGTTCAAAGCCCGCATCGGGCCAGCCGTCGGTCGTCCGGCATGCGATCACGATTTTGCTCAATCACCCGCAGGCGGGCCTGAAGGCCGATGTCGAGAGGCTGGCGAGCGTCAGCCGCAAAGGCACCGATTTGTTGCATTCCCTGATTGAAACCGTGCAATCCGAGCCCAATATAACGACAGCTGGTCTGCTGGAGCGTTTTCGGCACGATGAGCAGGGGCGTCACCTCGGCAAATTGGCGGCGAATGAAATGCCGCTGGAGGATGACTTCGACGCTGCGGCCGAACTGGCCGACTGCCTCGATCAGCTGGCGCTGGCCGGACGCAAGGAACGTATAGATTTTCTTATTGAAAAACAGAGAGTTAGTGGATTATCGGACGACGAAAAGACGGAACTCAGACAGTTACACTAGGTCTGGATCAGGTCGGCTCGTTTTCGTATAATTAATCGTTTGCATCTTCTACCCGCAGGGGTTTACATCTTGACTGAAAAACCAGCACCCGTTGCACCCGTCATTGCCGTGAGCAAGCAGGCTCAGCAACTCAAGGACCTGATTGCCCGTGGCAAGGAACAGGGTTATCTGACCTATGTAGAGGTCAACGATCACCTGCCGAACGACATCGTCGACCCGGAGCAGATCGAAGATATCGTCAACATGATTAACGACATGGGCATCACGGTGTATGAAGAAGCACCGGAGACCGAGTCGAAGACGCTTACCGACACGCCGGCAACCGATGAGGACGCAGTCGAGGAAGCAGAGGCCGCATTGGCCAGTGTCGACGCCGAGTTTGGGCGAACGACTGACCCGGTTCGCATGTACATGCGCGAGATGGGTACGGTCGAGCTGCTGACCCGCCAGGGCGAAATCGAAATCGCGAAGCGTATCGAGGACGGACTGAACCAGGTCAAGTACCACATGGTTCATTTCCCGCCGACGGTCGAGGCACTGCTCGAAGTCGCAGATCGAGTCATCGGCGGCGAGACCCGCATGCAGGACTTTGTTGTCGGCTTCATCGATCCCAACGCGCCTGACGAGATCAAGCCGCCAGCACCCAAGACTGACGACGATGACGACGACGAAGTCGTCGACACGGGACCTGATCCGGATGAGGTGAAGGCACGAGTCAGGGTTATCCGCCGGCACTTCAATCGCTCGATGAAATACCTCGAGAAGTACGGCCTGAAGGACAAGCGTACGGTCAAGGCCCAGGACGACTGCGCCTTGCAGATCATGGAGCTCAAGCTTGCGCCGAAGCTGTTTGATGCGCTCGTGCGGAACCTGCGTGACGTGGTCTCGATCATTCGCAGCCAGGAACGCCTGGTCATGCAGATCTGTGTCCGTGATGCGAGAATGCCGCGCAAGGATTTCCTGTCGAGCTTCCCGAAGAGCGAGACCGATCTCAACTGGATCGACAAGCACATTCGCGCCAAGCGCAAGCACTCCTCGGTCCTCGGCAAGCTCAAAGACGACATCCTGCGCGCGCAACGGAAGCTGATTGCTGTCGAAATCGCCACGCGTCTCTCAATCAGCGAGATCAAGGAGATCAACCGCCAGATGTCGATCGGCGAAGCCAAGGCTCGTCGCGCCAAGAAGGAAATGGTTGAAGCAAACCTGCGTCTCGTCATCTCGATTGCGAAGAAGTACACGAACCGCGGACTGCAGTTCCTCGACCTTATCCAGGAAGGCAACATTGGCCTGATGAAGGCCGTCGACAAGTTCGAATATCGCCGCGGCTACAAGTTCTCGACCTACGCGACCTGGTGGATTCGCCAGGCGATTACGCGTTCGATTGCTGACCAGGCACGGACTATCCGTATCCCGGTACACATGATCGAAACGATCAACAAGCTGAACCGCATTTCACGCCAGATGCTCCAGGAGATGGGGCGCGAGCCGCTGCCCGATGAATTGGCGGAGCGCATGGAAATGCCAGAAGACAAGGTTCGCAAGGTACTCAAGATCGCGAAAGAGCCGATCTCGATGGAAACGCCGATCGGCGACGACGAGGATTCGCACCTCGGCGACTTCATCGAGGACCAGACCGTGCATTCGCCCGTCGACTCGGCAACGACCTCGGGTCTCAAGGAAACGACGCACTCGGTACTTGCTGGCCTTACACCTCGCGAAGCCAAGGTTCTGCGGATGCGCTTCGGTATCGACATGAATACCGACCACACGCTGGAAGAAGTCGGCAAGCAGTTTGACGTCACGCGCGAACGTATTCGCCAGATCGAGGCGAAAGCGCTCAGGAAACTGCGCCACCCGACGCGTTCGGACCAGCTCAGGAGCTTCCTCCTCGAAGACTAGAGAATCTCGAGCGCCCTTCTTCGCTGGGTATGGAAATCCTGTTTCTCGACAAACCCGAGGAAGCGCGCCTTCGGTAACGCTTCGCTATAGAGGAACCCTTGTACACAGTCGCAGCCGTTTCGGCGCAGGAAATCGAGTTGCTCTTGCGTTTCAACGCCTTCTGCTATGGACTTCTTGCCGAGTTCCTCGGCCATGCGGATGATCGTCCTGCAGATGTTGTTGGAGGTAACTCCAGCACCGATCCTGTCGATGAACGACTTGTCGATCTTGATTACATCGAAAGGCATCTGCTGCAGGTAGCTCAGCGACGAGTAACCGGTTCCAAAATCATCGATCGCGACACGAACACCTTTGCTGCGCAACGACTCAAGCACGGCGATTGCCGAATCGCGATTCTGCGCAACGGCCGTCTCGGTGACCTCTAGCTGAATGTACCCCGGGTGTATGCCGAAGCGGCGAATCGGTTCCATGACAGTCTCGCAGAAATTCTGCTCGCGCAGCTGCCGCGGCGAAACGTTGATGGAAACCGGACCCGGATGTAATCCGTTATCCAGGATTTCGCAAAGATCTTCACAGGCCCTCTCGACGACCCAACCACCGAGATCGACGATCAGGCCGGAGTCCTCCGCCAGCGGAATGAACTCGTCCGGAGTTATTGCCCCGAACTCCGGGTGAGTCCAGCGCAGTAGCGCTTCGGCGCCGCTGATATCGCCCGTCGAAATATCGAACTGCGGCTGGTAGAAGACCTCGAGCTTCTTCTCGCGGTAGGCCTGCCGGAGGTCTCTCTCAAGACTTATCTTGCGACGACTCTCAGCATTCAGTCGCTTGCTGAAGAACTCGAAACGGTTGCGGCCGGCATCCTTGGCTCGATACATGGCCGCGTCAGCATTCTTGAGCAGCGTTTCCACGCTGTCGCCGTCTTCCGGGAACAGCACGATACCGATACTGGCACTAACGTAGTGATCCATCTCCTGAACCGTAAACGGATCGGCAAGCTTCTGCAGAAGACGCTCGGCAGTCGTACGCACGATGGACTCGTTGCGAATATTCGGGAGTACAACAACGAACTCATCACCGCCGAGGCGCGCCACTGTATCGCGATCGCGCACTTCCGCAGTAATGCGACGAGCAGCCTGAATCAGTACAACATCACCTACCGAGTGTCCGAAAACGTCGTTAATCTCCTTGAAGCGATCAAGGTCGAGAAACAGCAGCGCCCCGCTGTGTTCGTCGACTCTCGCGTTGGCGATATGCTGCTCGAGTCGGTCCTTGAGCAACTGCCGGTTGGGCAGGCCGGTGAGGTCATCAAAATGTGCTTGTCGGTAGAGTGTTTCCTCTCGTTCGACACTGGACAAGGCCACAGCGAAGCGGCCCGCCAGGTCCACACAACGCTGCAGGCTGTTATGCGACATGTCGAACTGGGACCTGAAGCCAAGCAGCAGAACGCCCTTGAGGTTTTCGTTAAGGATGACGGGAATGAGAACGACATAGTTCAGATCGAACGACTCGAAGCGCGACTTGTAGGGAGCGTCGGCATCGGCGACCTCTGCGATGGAAACCTGGCGCGGCTGGCACCAGCTATGACCGACGTCCACCGGCAAGTCGATGCGCTCGTGGAACATCTGGCTCTCGTGCAGCGAGATCATCTTGCCTTTGGTCGAGGAGTCCGTGTCGCATGCAATCACTGCTGCGCCCTCGCACCTGGTCAGGCCAACAAGATGCCCGACCACGTCCTCCGACACTTCTTCAAACTTCGTTCCGGAGAGGATCATGCGATCGATTCCGGACATGGCTTCAAGGGCGGAGATCTGGCGCGCGAGGCGAGAAGCCATGTTATTGAATGCTTCCGCCAGCCATTCGAATTCATCGCCCGTCCGCACACGGACCCTCGATGTCAGATTGCCACCGGCAATCTGTCGCGCCGCGAGCGTCAGGTGCTGGAGCGGAACGAGGCTGCGCGCGACCAGCTTCAGGCTCAGGATGGTCACGAGAATCAGGACAAGCACAATGGCTGGAATGAACACCCGCCGAAAATCAGCGACCGACTGCAGGGCAAACGATTGTGACTGCATTGCGACAATATCGATCGCTGGCGCTGCAAACGAACTATCGAGGAATAACTGCCAGAGCACCGAGATGTGAGTTTCGCCATCGTGCTCCCATTCGCCAAAGACACTGCTGCGCATTTCCGAGCTCGACACCAGCGACGAGTGAATGCCAGAGCCTATCTCGGTGGTGCAATACAGCTTCTCACCGCTTTCACTGAAGACACAGAACTCGGTGCTGTATGGCAGGTTCTCCCTGGCGCCCCAGATCTTGCCGGCGTTGAGCTGAAAGGCGACGAGGCAACCGGGGGCCCAGTCTCCAACTGCCTGCAGCATGATCAGGTTTCGCCTGGGCGTGACAAGAAGCCTCGTACCACCCGCGGTCAGGTGTTGTTCGTCGGCGGGAGATAGTTCAATCGCCTCACCGTCAGCTTCGACGGGTATATCGGGCTCCTCATTTTCCCGTATTACCCAGACTGCTTCGAAGTCTTCCACCAGGTATTCGTGGTCGTAGATCTGCGCGAGGCCATCTCTTCTTGCTATTCGAATGATCTCTCGCCCTTTGACGGACGCGTCCTGCAAGCGAGTCAGAATTTCGACACCATACTCTTTGGCGCCGTCCTTCAAACCCCGCGCTGTGTCGAGTTCCAGCCCTCGTTTGAATTCATACGACGCGAGCCATGCTGTGAAAAGCATGGGCACAATTGCCGCGATCAGGAAATAGATAAGAACCCGCTTGCCAACGCCGCGATTCAGGGTTCGCCGAATGAGTCCCTCGCTCATCAGTAGTCCTCCCCAAGCCCGATGTACGCGCCGTTATTCGCTCGCACAATGTCATCGCGACTGGCTTTCGCATTCAGCGGCCCTTTTGAATCTCCATCCTTGCCGCGGCTGTACAGGTCAAAATCCGTATTCAACGGGTTGAGCTGTCCGTCTTTGCGAAAGTTGCCATTACCGGGACCGGCGGCACCGATGTTCAGGAATTCATACGGGCGATCCCAAGGGTCCAGCGGGATGTCGAGACCGAGTTCGGCAAGTGACAACGGGATTCGATCGTCGTTCCTGAGCCGGAACTGTTCGATCGCGAGGCCAAGGGAGCCGATGTCTCCGATAGCACGGGACACCTTGGCCCTTTCGGTGAATGCGGAGTAGCCGGGAACGGCAAGCGACACGAGCAGTGATGCGACGACGAGCACCACCATCAACTCGAGCAATCCGAATCCTTTCGATTTGCCTTTCGACATGAATGTCACATGTGTGCTGCACCGCCCAAATTCGGTGGTTACAACACTTTCCCAAGTCCCATGGGCCATCATAAGTTATTGTTTTTGAAAGGTCCCGGACCTGGGTCACGGCCGGAAACGAGGACTTCGTCGGTGATTATGACCGGCTGGAGACAGGGAATTTTCGGCTATTTTGCGAGGCTGAAAAGATGGTCCGGACGTCCCCGGATTGTGCAACTCTCTGTGGCAGTTTGAGCACACAAGAATGCACTTGCGAGCCTCATCCAGGATTCGCGACCAACTGCGATTCGACAAAGACCGGAGATCGAGCTGAAAGTCCTTCTTGGAAGAGCGAATATGATGAAACTCCAGAGCTGCGAGGTTCCTTCGGTAGCCGCAAAGAATACACTCGCCGCCATTGATGTTTACCAAGCGCTCCTTCCTTTCGCGACCTCGACTTTGTTGCGCCAAATACGATTGATGACGGCAGTTGGTGTCCGCATTCTTGCATTGCCTGGAGCAGTACTTCGATTGTCTACCGCTTAGTCGATTCTCGCAGATAGTACACGTCGCCATGGATCCATCGTACTTACCGCAATCGCCAGATGACACCAGTGAAACCGGGCGATCTCCGCAATTTTTAGCATCGCCCCGGACCTCTCATATCTGCTAGAATCCCCGCCCTTAAGTGGGCCTGTAGCTCAGTTGGTTAGAGCAGGGGACTCATCAAAATGGTGCGTTCGCGTCGAAAGATGCGAAATGAACGGGATGAATTCAGGGAAACCGCAGCAGCCCGGCTGGCGGCAATCCTGAGCCAAGCCGCGAGTACACTCGCGGAAGGTGCAGAGACTACCTGGGGACTACAGTGTCCTTAATAACAGGCAGGAGCGTCCCGCCCCTAACGATTCGGTCGAGGGTGATGAGATAGTCCGCTCCATTCGGAAACGAGTGGGTACAGTGAATCCCTTGGTCCCAGGTTCGAGTCCTGGCGGGCCCACCACTTTTTTTGAAATCCAGACAGGCGCGGGCCTAATTCAACTTCTGGCCCATGCTGCCGATATGGTCGGTCCTGCCCTGGAAACCGAAGGTTAACCTGAACGCGAGGTCAGGTTCCTCCAGCGGGATACGCACCGCCAGACTGAGTTCGTTATCTTCCCGGTCGAACTTGATCTTCTTGAATCGATAGCGGAGCTTTACCGACGAGTCGAGCTCGTCGAGGTCTGCCGGCCAATGGCCATGCTCTGTTTTGTATTCGTTCATCGCCTCGGCGGCCTCGGCCAAAACCTTGCGAGCCTCCTCCTCATCGGGCGGAAAAACCGTCGTAACCATCAGGCTGCTGCCAGTGTAGGCAACGACCAGGAAGGCGGCGGTAAGCCCGGTCCATCGCACCACAAGAGCGGCAACTCGGAACGGCTTGCCCGGTTCACCGACGCCGAAATACGAGCGGTACTTCCCATGCAGCGCGATGAGCAGCAGGATTCCGTAACCCAGCGTGCCCCACATATACCCCGGACCCCAACCTTCCCGGTACAGGTATACGCACGCGCCCAAAACGCAATACCAGCCAAGTATGAGGCCAAGTCTGAAACCCAGATTGACGGACCTCTTTAGATAGCCGTTCGCGCTGACAACCGCGAGAAGCGCAAAAACCAGGCAAAAGACGATGTCGAAGGTTTCGATCCTGTAGGGAAACAGAAAGTCCAGGACAAACGCCTGCGCATAGATAAATGCCAATACATACTGCAATAGCACCAGCCCGCGCAGACCGGCTGGAATACTCTTGTCATTCAGAAAAATGGGGCGACCAGACACGCGACGGCGACGCCTGGTCACGAAGTGCAAGACGACGGCGCCGATGCACAATGCGATTGCATAAGCACAGATGACCATAAAGAACAGCGCTCGCAGTCCGCCGAGCGACGACAGCCCGCCGTGTGCCGATGCGGCGACAGGAAACAGCGAGAACAGGCCCGGTAGAGCAAGTCGCCATCGAACCAGCTGTTTGCCTGGAGGATTCATACCCTGAGTATAAGGGGCAAAGCACAGGCTCTACTCCGGCACAGCCCCCACTTTCTAGAGAAAAATCTTCTCAATATCCGGCAGCCAGTCCCGCCAGTAATCGAGCTTGGCATGCAACGCCTCGATCGCGTCGTCCGGATCTCGCAGCAGCAGGCGCAGATGATCGCCGGGCCGCAACTGGCCGAGTAAATGCCGATCCACGCGCGCGACCTGTGCGATACGCGGGTAGCCGCCGACGGTACCGGCGTCCACTGAGAGCAGGTATGGCGCCCCGTCTTCGGGACATTGCACCGTGCCGGGAAATACGCCGGCACTCGGCATACGTCCGTCTGAAGATACCCCGAGTTTGGGCCCTTCGAGCTGCAGTCCCATGCGATCGGCGCGGCGGCTGATCGTCCAGTTCGTGCCGAATAACTGCTCCTGTCCGGTCGCATCAAGCTGCCCGGTTTCCGCCGACGCACAAACTCGAACGGCCCAGCTCGATGACATGGGCGGTCTGAATTCCTCTGGTGCCTCACAGGATTCTCCGGCGTCTGACGAGAGTTGAAGTTCGTCTCCTGCGGCAAGTGCCCTGCCCTGCAGCCCGCCGAAACCCGCTTGCAGGTTCGTCGATGTCGACCCGAGTACCTCGTCGGACTCGATACCACCGGCGATCGCCACGTAGATTCGAGCGCCGACAATCGCGGACCCGACCGTAAGCTCATCGCCTGCTGCAGCATGCACCGCCCTGTGCATCTCGATCTCCTTGCCATTCAGCGTCGCCGCAGCCTGCGCGCCGGTCAATGCGAAGGTACACGGCGAATCGAACCTCAACGTCGGTCCAAGCAGTGTCGCTTCAAGCGCAGGCGCATGCCAAGCATTGCCGACCAGCTTGTTGGCCAGCGCCAGTGAAAGCGTATCCGCCGCCCCGCCTGCCGGGACGCCCAGGTGGCGCATCCCAACGCGTGGTCGCGACTGGATCGTCGTCTGCAGGCCGGGTTTAAGGACCGTAATACTCATTCGTCCCATTCGCCCGCATCGATCGGCTTGAAGCGGACACGCATCCCCGCGCGCAGAGCAAACGGTTTCTCGGCCTGCGCATCGAACAACTTGCGCGGGGTGCGGCCGACGAGTGTCCAACCTCCAGGACTGGCCATGGCGTACAGGCCGGTTCGGCCATCGGCGATGCCGACGGAACCGGCCTCGACTCGCTGTCGCGGCTCTTTGCGCCTGGGAATTCGTAGTCGCTCGTCGAGCCCCCCAATGAATGCGAATCCCGGAGTGAATCCGACCATGTCGACGGTGTACTCGCTACCTGTGTGCAGGGCGATGAACTCGTCAGGCGTCATCCCGATTTCGCGACACAGCTCCTCGAGATCCGGGCCGTACTCGCCGCCGTAAAAAACCGGAATCTCTACCAGTTCTTCTGATGCCTGTAGCTGCTCGATACCAGCTGAAAGGGTTGCCTCAAGTGCTCGCCTGGCGGCTGCAGCATCCATTCGCACAGTGTCGAAACGAACAACGACTGAATCGATACCCGGAACGACATCCAGCCAGTTTCCGCTGGCACCCAATCGCTCCGCCAGCCCCTGCGCTTCCGGCGGGCCCGCAACAGGAATCGAAAACAGATCGTCACCGCAGCGTCTGAGCACGAATCTCCACCCCATGGGATTCCAGCACGTCGCGCACGGCCTTGGCCTTTTCGGCGGCGCCCGGCGTGTCGCCGTGAATACACAAGGTATCGGCGCGCACGCTAACCTCGTCTCCGTTGCGGGCCGTCACCTGCCCATCCTCGGCCAGGCGCACGGCTTGGGTCGTTGCGACCGCCAGGTCCTCGTGTACGGCCCCGGGCTCCTTGCGCGACACCAGCGTTCCATCGGGTTCATAGGCGCGATCCACGAAGGCTTCGGCGACAAACTTCAGGCCGTGGCGCTTCGCGGCAGACTCGAGTTCGGTGTTGGCCATGCCGACGAACGCCGGCTCACCCGGTGTTTCCGCGGTGACGCGCGCGATGATGTCGGCAAGGCCCCGGTCGCGAACCGCGTCGTTATAGAGCGCTCCATGAGGCTTTATGTGAGCAATCCTCGCACCCATCTGCGCCGCCGTGTCTGCCAATGCCGTGACCTGCTCAGTCAATGATTCGTACAACTCGTCGCCTTGCATGTAAGCACTTTGGCGACCAAATCCGTCGCGATCCGGGTATCCCGGGTGAGCACCGACAGCCACACCGTTCGCGATCGCCGACCGTATCGTTTGCGCTATCGACTCGGCATCACCGGCATGACCGCCGCACGCGATATTGGCGCTCGAAACGATCTGCAGGAGCTCCTCGTCGTAAGGATCGCCCTCGCCCAGGTCTGCATTGAGATCAATGGATGTCATCTAGTGTTTACCGCCCTTGCCTTTGCGCTTCTCCGCCATGACCGACTTGATCATCTTGCCAAAATTCTTGTCGCGTGACCGCCGCTCGGCAACCGTCTCCGTGTTGCGCCTGTCCTCCGACAGCAGCTTCCGGTAGCGCCGCAGGCGGTCCACATCAAGCGTGCCGGCTTCAACTGCGGCCTGCACCGCGCACCCGGGCTCCGCCTCGTGCGAACAGTCCGAGAACCGGCATTCGCCAGCCAAAGCCGCCACTTCCGCGAATACATCGTCAAGCGCATCACCGATGTCGACTAACTGCAGCTCACGCATCCCCGGGGTATCGACGAGCCAACCGCCGTGAGGCAAGCGATGCATCGACCGCGACGTGGTCGTGTGGCGGCCGCGCTGGTCGTCCTCACGCACTTCCTTCGTGAGCTGGTGGTCGCCGGTCAGCGTATTGACCAGCGTAGACTTGCCGACGCCCGAAGACCCGAGCAGCGCGACCGTTTGTCCCGATTCGCACCAGGGAAGTAGAACTTCAACGTCGCCCGCGCTCCGCGCATCGAGTGCTTCGACCAGGACGCCCGGTGACAGCGCGCTCGCCTGGAGGACGAAATCGCTGACCGAATCCACGGTATCCGCCTTGGTGATCACGATAACTGGAAATGCGCCTGCATCGTGCGCAATCGCGAGATAGCGCTCGAGGCGAGCAACATTGAAGTCCCGATTGGCCGACGTGACAATGAACAAGGTATCGACGTTGGCCGCAATTAGCTGAATGTCGCTGGCGGTACCGGCAGCACGCCGCTGGAATGAGCCGAAACGATCCAGGAGCCGATCGACCTGCGGTCCGTCGGAGCTAAGTAACAGCCAGTCCCCGACGGCGATCGCCATACTCGCCGACTTGCCCGTGAGCTCGACGACCTCGTGACCACTATCGTGAGCGACCTCAATACGCCCACGATGCACATTCAGCACACGCGCAGGTAGCAGGTCGCTGCCAGGCTCAACCTGCGACTGAAAAAATGGCCGCCAACCGAGGCTTTGTAACGAATCCTCTGATTCCATGGGATACACTGGATAGCATGTATTCGTACGTGGGGAAAACATCATGAGCGTAGCACTGGTCACGGGTGCAAGTTCAGGAATCGGCGCAGCAATCGCCATTGCTTTCGCGGAAGCCGGCTGGGACGTCATGGCGGCCGGCCGCAATGAAGGTCGGCTCGAAGAAGTTGCCGACGTGTCCGAGCGCATCGTCACGTGGGCCGGTAATCTCACCGATTCCGACGACTGCGATGAATTGCTCGCCGACACGATTGACGAATTCGGGCAACTGGACTGCCTCGTCAACAACGCGGGTATCTACATACGTGGCAGCGTGACGGAGACCAGCGATGATGACTGGCGTGAGACCCTGACCACGAATCTCGACGTTCCCTTCTTCCTGAGCCGCGGTGCCCTGCCCCATTTGCTCAAGACTGAGGGGAGCATCGTCAACATCGCCTCCGACTGGGGTCTCGGCGGTGGGGAGCGCGCGGCATCCTATTGTGCGAGCAAGGGCGGACTCGTGTTGCTAACCAAGGCGATGGCCAAGGACCACGCGCGCGACGGCCTGCGCGTCAACGCCGTCTGCCCTGGCGATGTCGACACGCCGATGCTCACGGCCGATGCCAAAGCAGAGGGCATCGATGTTGACGAATACCTCGAGGAGGCCAGCGAAGCTGTGCCAAGCGGCCGCATCGCCGAGCCCGAGGAAGTGGCGGCGCTCACGTTGTTCCTGGCGAGCGAGGCTGCGACGCATATCAATGGTGCCGCCATACCGATCGACGGCGGCGGCAGCGCGTAGCGTCAGGAGACGGCCAACTCCGAAACCAGGACCGTCGGCATGCCTTGTGATACCGGCACCACCTGGCCCTTCTTGCCGCAGGACCAGCCGCCCGCATCGAGTCGCGAGTCGTTCCCGACCATCGTGATCCTGGAAAGCAGCTCGGGGCCATTGCCGCTGATGGTTACGTCCTTGATCGGCGCCGTCAGCTTGCCCTTCTCGACCAGCCACCCGTTCTTAACCTGAAACGTGAAATCTCCGCCGCCCAGATCCACCTGGCCATCCGAATAGGTTTCACAGACGATTCCGGACTCGACTGCTGCGATGATCTCATCTCGCGAATGCGGCCCGTTATTCATCGTCGTGCTGCTCATGCGCGGCATCGGCATATGCCGATATGACTGGCGCCGGCCGGAGCCCGTCGGATCGACACCGAAATGTCGCGCGCTGGCCCGATCGTGCAGGAAGGAATTGAGCACGCCGTTTTCGACCAGCGTCGTACTACCGGTTCGGATTCCCTCGTCGTCAAAGTTCAGCGCGCCGCGCTCACCGGGAAGCCTTGCATCATCGACGAGCGTGACCTGCGCATCAGCGATGCTGGTGTCGACCTTGTCTCCGTATGGGCTGGATCCGTCCATGACGAGATCGGCCTCAAACGCATGACCTACAGCCTCGTGCAACACGACACCGCTCGTAGCAGCGGCCAGAATCACGGGTATCTCTCCGTTTGGCGCCCTGCGCGCATCGAACTGCACGAGTGTTCGCGAGACTGCTTCGTCAACCAGCGCCGTGATGCGTTCTTCGGTGTACCAGTCGATGCCAGCGCGAGCCGCTATGCTCGAGAATCCGGTTTGTGTTTCTCCGCCCCTGGTTGCGGTCACGACCAGCGTCAGGCGTGTCATCGGCCGGTTGTCCGTGGCGACGCTGCCGTCGAGTGCCGCAATCATCACGCGCTCGTCGACATCGTCCCAGCTGATCGTCACCTTCTCGATCGCCGGGTCAGCCGCCCTGGCTTTCTCATCGATCGATTGGAGAATCGCCGTCTTTCGCTCGACGCTAACTTCAGCCCACGGCACGGTCACTTCGTAAAGGTCGCCCGGGGGCAGGAACTGCAGTGGCGGTACGGCGCCAGCCGCCGTGCCGCTTGCGCCAAGCGCAGCGGATTGTGCCGTCGCGATCAAAGCCGGAAGCGAGAGATCCTCGGTAAACGCAAATCCCGTGTGATCCCCCTGCAAGACTCTGAGCCCGACGCCCTGCTGGATTTCCGAACCCACGTTGCCGATCGTGCCATCTGCAAACGAGAGCTTGCTCGACCTCGCGTGCTGAAAATAGGCATCGGCAATATCGGCGCCATTCGCCGTCAACGCCGACATGACCTGCGTCACGCTCGCTTCATCGACGGCGAAATACGTCAGGAACGGGTTCTCCGGCGGTGGCTCCGAAATTATCGACGCCAGTTGCGTGCCGCAGCCCTGCAAGAAAGCCGGCATCGTTAGAATCGCACCACCCGCGGCAGCACGGCTCAGAAATTCTCTGCGCTTCATCGTCATCCTGTTTGAAATATTACCGGTTGGACAGGGCCAGTCCGATCCCTGCTGCTGTTAGAAAACCGCCTGTCAGGCGATTCCGCATTTTCGCATAGCGGGCGAGATAACGCCCCGTAGAACTCGCGAATGCGGCCCACAGCACATCGCCGACGAACAACACAGCGAGAAATACGGCGGCAACGAGGCCCAGCCCCGCTGCAGTTGCGTCGGCCGCGCCAACGAACTGTGGAATGAATGCCGCGTTGAACAGCAGTGTCTTCGGGTTCAGGACGGCGATCACACAACCACGTCCGAACACCGCCGGGGCAGCCTCGATCCCGCCGAGATCGTCGGCAGGTTGGCGCCAGGTGCGAATACCGAGGTACACGAGGTAAGCGACGCCGGCCCACTTGATCCACACCAGCGCCTCCGCCGCGACTTCAATAATGGCAGCAAGGCCGAGCACGACGAGTGCGAGTTGCAGACCAACGCCAACCGTCGTACCGAGCACGGTATGGACACCCATACGGAAGCCGTACTTGAGACTGTTCGCGACGATCAGCGCGACGTTCGGCCCCGGGATCAATACCAGGATCGCGGTCGCAACGATGAGCGGGAGCAGGCTGATCACTAGGTGACCAGGCCAATGTAGAAATCGAAAACGGCAGTGAAGATCGGGCCAATAATGTCCCAGAGCACGCCGGAAAAAATCAGGGCCAGAACGATCATGAAGCCAAACGGCTCAATGCGATCAAAACCGATCGACATACGTGGTGGCAAAAGACCACTTATCACTCGCCCACCGTCGAGGGGTGGAATCGGCAACATGTTGAACACCGCGAGCAGCACGTTGAACAGGATGCCGAAGTAAGCCATCGCTGCGAGGAACTCGAGCAGCTGAAGGTTTCCACCGAAGCCCATAGCGGCGCCAAAAACTGCGGTCCAACCGGCGGCCATCGCGAGGTTCGATGCGGGGCCCGCCGCCGCAACGATCGTCATATCGCGTTTTGGGTTACGCAGGTTACGCACGCCGACAGGGACCGGCTTGGCCCAGCCAAAGACGATTGGCGGCGTCCCCGCGACTTTCGACATGACGAGCATACCGAGCGGGACGAGCACGGTGCCGATCGGGTCAATATGCTTGATCGGATTGAGAGTCAACCTACCCAGCACTTCTGCAGTGCGATCGCCAAAATAGCGGGCCGTGTAACCGTGCGCCGCTTCGTGCACGGTGATTGCCAACACGGCCGGAACCGCGAACAGCAGGATGGTTTGCAGGAGGCTCAGGTTTTGCATTAGTGAACGGTCGTTCCGTCAAGAAGCATCATATCGATCCTTGTACATCATCCAGCTTCATTTGGTAAGCACCATTTAGCATTTGGTTTCCGGGTGGCATTACCATCCTCCGCCGCCACCGCCACCGCCGCCACCGCCAGACGAACCGCCACCACCGCCACCGGATGAAGATCCGGGCGGCGAGACAGACGATGCAACCGCGGAGCTCAGGCCCCTGGTCAATCCTCTTGTGGTCTTCGAGAGGCTTGAGCTGTTCCATTTGCCGTTGTACCACGAGGGACTGTATTCGCTCCCGTCCGGGTTGCGAATCGAAGCCAGGACCGTCGCGAATTTTTCGGACCATTGCTGATCGACGCCCAGCGCCAATGCGTAAGGCAACAGCGCCTCGAACAACTCGGGAGTCTTTGCCGGCGGATTACGCAGATTGAGCTCGTCCTTTTCGGCGATCTCGAGAAAGTCCTTGAAGCCGAGCATCTCATCCAGGACCTTGCGACCTCGAATTGTGGGGCGCTTCAAGATAAGCGCGAAGAAGGCCATCGTCAGGAAGGACAAGATGATCGTCGCGATTACCAACGGTGTCGGGCCGTTGCCAATGTTCAGGGCGATCAACATGGTTCCGATGACAATGACGCCCGCCGGTACGATCAGCAGGCTATTCGTCTTGAAGTAGTGATTCTTGTAGTCCGCCCGTAATGAATCGCTGTGAGCGCTGCGTGCTTTACCCAGAAGCTGGTGATTGAAGTCCTTGAGCGTCACAACATCGTCTTTCTTGAAGATGGCCGCGTACAACTCCTCCTCGCCAGGCGCCAACGCCGGCCTCAAGGTTCCGGTGCCGCGCTTGTGCAGTGAGTGAGTCTTGCCGCGCTTCTTGATATCCAGGTAGCCCTTCACCGCGAGATTCACGATGGCGGCGGTCGTCACCTTGTCATCGTAGTACATCTGGCGAATGTAGCGCAGTGAGGCGGGCGAGAAGCCTGAGGGCGGCTCATATCGCGTGACAATGACGCCTTCCTCGGGGTCCTCGCCGTACTTCTTCCAGACCGGAAACAGGTAGGACAGCAGCAGCAGGTAGCCAAGCAACGCCACGAGCAGGTTGCGATTGTCACTGAGCAACCATCCGACCTGAGTCAGCGTGGTCGGCTCGTCGACAAATCCCTTGGGCCAGCCGACGACGATCGTGAGTCCCTGCGCCGGACCAAGGGGGTTATTCGCCTGGAAATGCACATCGCCGGCATCATCCATGAAGCGACCGTAGTTCTGGGCCGTCGAGCCGCGCCGGCCCGTGTAACCTTCGACGAGTATTGCGTCGCGCGGCGCATCGAATTCCAGGCGCACCGTGGCGGTGGCCCTGTCGATCGGGAATACCCATTCATTGCCCGTGACATTCCAGTACAGCTCGTCGTGCTGGTCGAAGAAACCAAGCATCCGGTTGGCCCGATAGCGGAAGACGTAGGTGTGTTCGCCGTGCTCGATAAAACGGTCGGAACGACCAAAGTAGGTCCGCACGTGGCGGCCGCTCCTCACTGTATGAAACGCCTCACGACTACCGTTTCGCTGGACAGCCAGCGGCTCGAGCGTGATGTTGTAGTTGTTGCCGAGCTGGTCTTCGTACTCGACCGGGAAATCGCGATAGATACCGCGACGAATCTGCTTGCCTTCCGCCCGGACTTTGATCGTCTCGGTCACCTCGATCATGCCGTCCGGAAACACGCGAACGTCGCTATGAAAACTCAGGATGCGCTCGTCCGCCTGGCTTGCCACAGACAGAAAGAGGGCAAGCAGTGCGACCAGGCGCCTCATTCGACCGTACCGAATTTCGCGATGGGCACATTGGCCACATCATCCGAAGACTTCTGAAAGAACTCACGCTGCGCGAAACTAAACAGGCTGGCGACGATATTACTCGGCACACTCTCGGTCATTGTGTTGTAGTCACGCACGGAACCATTGTAGTAACGGCGTGCGAACTGCAGGTAGTTCTCAGTCTCGACAAGTTCGTTCTGCAGACTAAGGAAGTTTTCGTTGGCCTTGAGGTCGGGGTAGTTTTCGGCAAGCGCAATGATGCGCTCGATGCCGGCACTGAGTTCTTGCTCGACCCTGCCCCGCGCGCGCACATCCACCTGTCGCATGGCTTCGGCCCGCAGCTCGGTCACTGCCTCCAGTGTCGCGCGTTCATACTTCCCGTACTGGTCGACGGCCGTTACCAACCTCGGAACCAGGTCGTGGCGCCGTTGCAACTGGACGTCAATATCGCTCCACGCAGTATCGACGCGATTGCGGCTGCGAATAAGCTTGTTGTAAATAACGACGCCGGCAATGGCGATGAAGACGAGTACAGCAACGATCGTTGTTGTCATGCGCGAAACCCGTTATCAGGATGTCGCAAATCGTACCATCTAATAGAAGAACGAGAAGTAGATCTGGATAATATCAGCGTCAAGTTGATACAGCGGTTCGCTGCCGATTGGCTGCTGCGCAGTCAGGTCCGTGAACTCGTCGTAGTCCACGTGCAGCATATTTAGAGAGGCTGTAACCTTGGCGCGCTTGATGAAGAAGAAGTCGTCGCCGTCGTCCCGAATGAACTCATAGGCGGCCTGAAGTCCGATGGTGTAGCTCGTCAGAGGACTGAGTTCCTTATCGCGACCCCGAAAGTTGGTCGCCATGGAGCGCGGAAACAGATCACTGAAGAAATGTGCGCCGGTCTGGGTGTGATAGCGGAACTTGCCCGAAAACGTGAAGTTCTTCCATGGGTGAATGTAACGAATAGTCCCGGTGTGGCCTTCGATGTCCCACGTATCGGTGAAGAAACGATACTCGCCCTCGATGGCAGCACGGTACGGCAGGAAATAGCGCATGCGCAGACCGGCCGCATTACTCGTTCGCGTGTTCGGATATAACTCAGGTTCCCAGCTGTAGCCTATGGCACTGTTGGGATCGAAGTAGCGCACCGAACGATACGGGTTGTTCAGGAACCCTTCTTCGGTGATCGTCTCGATGTTCAGCGCAGAAATCAGGTTCTTGGTCAGGATCTGCGTTATGCCGACACCATAGATCTGGCGATCAAGCGGTTGTTCGAATGTGACATCGTCCGAACGACGCACGAGGTCGTCGCCGAGTGCGTAGGTGAGTGTCAGCGTCGTCAGGTCGCCGAACATGTCCTGGCTGACCGAGAAACTGAAAGTCTCGGCATCGAAATCGGATTCTGTACTGGTCGTGTAGCCAGCACGCATCGTCGTGTTGCCGCGCAGATAGTCAACACCCAGTGACCACTGGGTGCGCTCTTCTTCGTAGGGACTTGCCTGCGTAATGACGTCGATCGAGGCCGAGCTGATCATGTCGACGTAGTAGTTGCCGACAATAGAGAAACTCTTGCCAACCTTTTTGCGAACAAGCACCGACGGCCCGTCAATCGTCACTCCACCGCCGTCATAGAAGTGGTAAAGCGCATCGGCCCGATCGTCGGGCAGCACGCCAGCGTGCGCCACGCCGACGGCGAGGAGCGATGCTGCTATAACGAGGATGCGACGAATCATGAATGAAGTCCGTTAGTTACAGCCGCAGCCGCCGCCAGCAGCGCCCTCGCCACCCTTCGAACCCTCGCGTGCCTCGTAGACATGCTGGATATACGAAGTCGATACAGGATCGCCGTCCAGAGCCATGATTGGGTCGGCCAGCTTGTCGCGCTCGTAGGGCTTCACCCACGGCTCAATGGTCTTGATACTGCTGCAGCCGGACAGCCCTGCGACTGCCAACAAGGGCAGCAGGATTCGGCCAATCGTGAAAAGTCTCTTTTCCATAATGCTTACTCTATCCCGTGATCAGGGCTCGAAATGTGATCCCTGCCTCAGAAGAACACCGTGACGCCCAATGTGGCCTCGAGATTGTGAGCTGTCTTCTCTTCGCCAATGATATCGATATCAAACAAGTGATCGCGGAAGTCCAGGTGCAAGGCGACCGCGTCTGTGAGCAGGAATCGATAACCCGCCCCGAAATTGACCGTGAAGCGATCGTCACCTGCAAACGTCGTCGAGCCCAGTCCGGCGATCACGTAGAAGCTCGAGTTATAGGCACGGCCTTCGCCAATGAAGACTTCGCCCGGCATGATGTTGTAGCCGAGGCTCAGGTTGTAATAGTAGAGATCACGTTCATCATCGGAGATAAGCTCCGCACCGCCTGACAGGACTTCGAAACTCGTGTACCCGGCCCGCGAATAGCCTCCAGCTGCTTCGACGAAGAAACCTTCCGTGACGTGGTACGCGAGACGCACGCCGTAGGACAGGTCTGTGCCGAAATCCTCGATACTCATGATCCCGGCAAAGGCACCAATCTCCCAGTCTTCACGATCGATCGCGGGTTCCTTGATCTCCCGGCGATCGACCGCTGGGTCGATGACCTGCCCAGGCGCTTCAGCCGAAGGAGGAGGTGCTTCCTCGTCGCCGAAGCCGAACAGGTTCTTCGTAGCGGCACAGCCCGACAGGCTGATCATCGCAACGATCAGAAAAAGAACGCGAAACCGACTTTCCATTCTTCTACTTCCTCATTTTCATCACGGCTAGTGAAGACCACATAGCTCTTGTATTCGGCGCGCAACAGGAAACGTCGCGTCGCATAAATCCGGAATCCGGCACCCACGTGACCGATTTGGTCCGTGCGATCCTCTCCCTGGACAATTGTTGATTTGGGCATGGTGTGAATAGCGCCTGCGCCCAAGGTAAAGAACGGCGAAACGCGCCATTCGGGAAAGGTCTCGTGTACAACATTCACACTTGCCATCCAGGCGTTCGAAAAATTACCGAGAATCTGCGACGCCCAGAGTTCGACCGAGACGTTCGGGTTCAGCGAGTAGCCGCCGTAGAGTGAAATAATATTTGCGCCACCGAAGTCGCCGGCGAGTATGCCTGTCTCCCACTTGGCGTTGGTGAAGTCCTCGATGCCAGGTTCCTGGATGCTGAACTCTTGTCCATCCGCCTGCAGCGTCAGTTGCATCTGCGACAGATCGACCCAGCCTTCCGTGCCCCTGTCCGAGCGCACGAGAAACCAGTCTGTGCGGCGTTTGACAATGTCTACGGATTCACCGCGATCCAGAACGTGGAATACCGGGTAGCCCTTGCCGGGCCCGGTATGCATTTCTATGTACGGTTCGGCAACGGTAACAGAACGAAATTCATCGGCAGCCTGTAGCGGTGCTGTCAGAAAAATCTGCAGTACGACGGCACACAGGCAAGCGGCAATAGTTGCCTTAGTTTGCTGGAGCGTCGAAGGGATTGTTGTAGTACTGGGCTCCGACATCCAACCATTCCGCAATAAGGCGGCGTTCCGCCTGCGATAAAATATTGAAGTGAAGATCGTTAAGATCGTTAAATCGGTCAAAGAAATCGCTCGAAGCCCTTGCGCCTGCTGGTGATGCTGGTGGAGGCGTCGGGATTGGCTCGAGGATGTCGTTTCCGTCCGCATCCTGGCCAACCACTTGTACCGCGTCCACCAACGCACCGTTAGCATCCAATTCCTGAAGGTTATCAGTAACTAACAGCTCGCGATAGGCGTGCATGTGATCGGGCTCATCGAGCGAGATGCCGTCCTGCAGCTCCAATTGGCCGGCAGGAACACGCGGCGCGTTGGCATTGAGAACGTCAACGGGCGTGTGGCAATTCAAACAGTTATCGTTAACCGGATTGCCATTGGCATCCAGCAACGGTACATCGGGCGTATCCGGATCGTTGTCGTCATCAATCATAACGATGCGCGGCTCGTTCCACAGCTGGTGGATAACCGACTCATAGTGGATAACGCTGCGGCAGTTCCACTGCCAATCGGTCTGGCACTGAACCGTTGTCGGCGACGCGGTCGTCAGGTCCGTATAGCGATAGTCAATGTCCGGGTTAATCGGGTCGCCGTTCACATCCAACGGATTGGCGCTCCACACGTCGCGATAGATCAAGTTCATCGACGGCTCAAGAGACGCACAAGTACCTTCAGCGCAGGTCACGCGCGCGCGAATCTCGGCCATCGTCTCGCCTGGCTCGCCAATGAACCATCGCGGATCCGTGTTCGGGAATTCATTCATACCACCTGGAGCGCCGGCATAGGCGCTGTCGAATGCATCGTAACGACCGTGTGACTGGCCGAGATTGGCATCGTGACAGCCGTTGCACTTCAGCTCCTGGCCTTCGCTGAGGCCGATCCAGTTCTGGTGGCGCTGCGTGATACGCATGCCGTTCTCGTCGAGGATGCTGATCATGAGCGCCGCGTTGGCGGGAACCTTGACCATAACCGAGCCGTCCGGCTCGACCATTGCATAGCCCACGATCTCCTTCATTCCGAATTGCGTCGTGACGCCAAACGCCGTGTCGTCGATATCCCGCAGGTCTTCTTCCGGTTGAGAAACTGCTTTCATAATCCGGATAAAGCGTGCGGGCCGGTCCGCTGCAAGCGTCTGGGCCGGGTCTGCAAGCACGTACGGATCGATACCCGGAAGAATTGCTCCGTCAAAGTCATAGACATTACGGATATTCAGGATCGCTTCACCGGAGTCCGGCAACGAAGGATCGAGCGTGTAGTAGCTGCTACCGTCAGGAATCACGGCCGGGGGTACGCGAGGATCGCCTGTGACGACCTCGGTGTACATGTAGCCTTCTTCGCCCGGGACGATCGGAAGTTGCGTCCGGTCGCGCGGGTCGTAGATCCAGATCCCGTATAGCGGCGGCGCGACTATGAAGTCACCCGGCACCAGCGTGGGCGGATCATCCGCATCCGGGTCAATGACAACGACGTTCGCGAGATTCTCTTGCGTACAGGCGACAATCCGCTCGTCCACCGTATTTGGGTCCCCGTCGTCCGGCAGGATCTCGGTGAGCCGGCACTGGGACCAGCTGACCATCATGCGGTCCGTCCCATCCTGAATCGGGTAGGAGGAGTAGTAACGACCGCCCGGGGACGGCTGACCAGGCTCAGTCAACACGACATTCACCGTTGCGTCCCGCTGCGCAGGCCCGCTCAGCACGCCGATGTTGTCTTTCGTCGGCTGCGTGTTCTCTACGTACTGCGGCGTATTGATGACAATGAGCTCACCACCGCCTTCCGTGTTGGTAAAGGGTCGTGCGAGCACCATAATCTCGCCAGTCTCTGTGTCACGCGGTTGCATGAACTGAATCGTCGAGCCATTGGTACCCGTATCGTGGCTCCACTGGCCATAGAACATCTCCAGCTGTGAGCCGTCCGGGTTCATGCGATACAGGTTTACCGCATCGTTACTCTGATTGTGGTCCCAGCGGCTGAATACGATCTTGCCGTCTGCCATAACCGATGGATCCAGGTCATGACTCTGATTGAAGGTAACCTGTTTGAGCTGAGAGCCATCGTCATTCATGACATGCAGGTTGAACGCAAATTCGTTCTCGTCTTCGTCCATCCCCGAGAATGCGCCACCGCCGCTGTTCTCGTCGAGCAACAGGGCCTGTGACTGTGTCTGGCGTGTCGACGAGAAGATGATACGGCCGTCAGGCAGGTACTTGGGCATGATGTCATGCCCGGTTTCGGCCGTCAGGTTGTCCGGAATCACGCGAATCAACTCACCTGTCTCAAACGTGTACTGCCAGATATTCCAGGTTGCGACCTGGTCTTCTTCGTCAACGCCCATCTCGAACGGCGTTCGCATGGAAAACAACAGGCGGCTACCGTCGTAGTCGATTTCAACATCACGAATCGCGCCAAGGCCCTGCGTGATGTCTCCGGTAATATTGACGGCCTCTGCACCGACGGCCGCACGATCGCGGAAATAAAGATCAGCGCCGAAATCGAACGTGATCTGCTCGCGCAGGTCATCCTGCTCGAAGACGCCGTTGTCATCCGTAGGCAACGGGGCTTTGATGTACGCAATCGGAAAATCGACCACGACCGGATCAGCATCCTGGCCGGTGCCGAGCTGGACACCGTCGCTGCATGCGGCAATAAATAATGCCGCCATCGACAACGCGACCATCCTGGTCGCGGTTCCGGCGATTCCTTTAGCAAATTGTCGAGATAGCCCGTTCATAGCTCTCACCTCAGTTCTTCTGGCAGGGTACGACGCGATGTGCCTGACATACCGTTAACACAGTCACAGTCCGCGACTAACATTTTGGGGACAGGCAACTAAAGGTCACTGTCCGCTGTGTGGACACAAATTATAAAAGAGCACCAGACACCGATGTAATGTCTCAAAAGTCCGACATGCGAGTGTTTCCGCGAAAATACCAGCGCTGGCCTGCCGCCTGGGATTTCGTGTTACGCACATAATCTGGAATTTCGCAGTCCACCGGTGACAGGTGACCCACATACTGTCTGCCTTCGACGACAGAGGCGCTGCCCTGCATAATCAGTGGCTTAGGTGAACCCACCATAATTCCTGTACCAAACCGCCGACACTCACTTGACATATCCCCATGTCGGAAAGTGCCTATGAGGCGATTATAACTCTTTGTTTTTTATCCGTTTTTTAAGAAATCGGGACGAGGAAGCCCGGACTGGCACAGCACTTGCTTTATAGATTGCAGATCGACTGGAAACGCGTCTCGTTTACTGAGATCCGATGTTCAGGACTGTGAATGTATTCACGGCAATGAGCGACAGGCGATGGCAATGTTTTACGGCCACGCTGTGCGTTATTAACGATAAACGGACAAAACGATATGGATAATTGGATGTGGACAGGCAACAAGGATGGCCTACTCGGCGGGTTCCTGCGTGTCGTGCTTGCAGCAGTCTTAATGATTATGCTGGCGGCACCGGCGGATGCGGGCTCAAGGGAACAGGCAAAACGCATCCACGAGCGTATTGCTGGCGTTCCTCCCAGCGATACTGTCTTGGGGCAAATGCAGGGGGCGATCGATGGCACCGAGCCGTCCTGTTCGCAGTACGGACCAGTGACCGGTCCGCAGTGCGCAGCCTATATCGCGATGGAAGATCACAGCTTCTATAACGTGACGCTGAAGAACTTCGCCGCGCCCTGGACGAATCGCGACCGCTCGGTCTTCGTGCCGCTTAATGACTACATTGCGACGGTCATTGGCATTATTCGAGACGACCGTGCATTCAACACGCTGCTGTCCGACGACATTACTTACGTAGGAAGCCCCGGCACCGTGAGTGCACCGCCGTCCGCCAGCAACAACGACCACTACGAGCAGCTCGAGGCCGGCAATCACAACCTCAAGGATGTGCTTGAGTGGGATATGCAATCCAATGTTCCGGGCAGCGTGCCTGGACAAGCAACGGCCGGCGTCTTGACGTCGCGTGCCGCGGCGCAAGCGTTTTTCATTGCCGGTACCAACCGCGCGATGTTCCGCTTCACGATGGTCAATCATTTTTGTAATGACATGGAACAGCTGCATGATCCGAACTTGTCGCCGGATCGTATTCGCCAGGACGTCAGCCGCAGCCCGGGTGGCGACAGCCGCCTGTTCCTGAATAACTGTGTCGGCTGCCACACGGGTATGGACCCGATGGCACAGGCATTTGCCTACTACAACTATGACGATGCCAGCGGCAGCATCCAGTACACCAACGGCGCAATACAGCCCAAGTATTTCAATAATGACCTGAACTTCCCCCCGGGTTACCGGACGCCGGATGACCATTGGACGAACTACTGGCGTAACGGCCAGAACCGTTACCTGGGCTTCTATGGGCCGGGTAATGGTGAAGGCGACGGCGCCAAGTCACTCGGCATTGAACTCGGCAACAGCGACGCGTTTGCGTCCTGCCAGGTCAAGAAAGTGTTCCAGACGATTTGCCTGCGTGAGCCGGAGACGGCTACGGACCACACCCGCGTCGACCAGATCGTCGCAACTTTCCAGGGCACCGGCTACAGGATGAAGCAGGTGTTCGCCGAAACCGCAGAATACTGCATGGGCCAGTAGGGAGACATGATAATGACTAAAGCAATCGGAATTGCTACCTGGCCTGTGAGCGCGCGTGCTGTACGCACGGGCGTAGTCGCAATGCTCACGAGTTTCGTGCTGGCTGCCTGTGGCGGCGGTGCGGGAACAGAAGAACTCGCGACGGCGCCGGGAGGCGGCACAAACAACCCCGGCAGCACGCCTTATAACGGCCCTGTCGCTGAGAACGCGGACGTCCTGAGTTTCCAGCAGGAATTCTGGTCGAAAGCGCGCACCCAGGACCGTTGTGGCGCCTGCCATAGCGAGGCGGGTCCGCAGACGCCATTTGTACGCTCGGACGACGTGAACCTTGCTTACGAGCTGGCTGTTAATCATGTTGACCGCACCCTGCCGGCGTCATCTGAGTTCGTCACGAAGGTGAGCCAGATGCCCCTGGGCCACAACTGCTGGGAAGATAATCCTGGTGTCTGTGGCGCGATCATGACGAACTGGATTGAAAACTGGGTCGGCGGCGGCGGCGGTGATGGCGGCCGCAGCATCGTACTGATGCCTCCGCCCGATCGCGCTCCTGGCGGCGACACCGGCACCTTCAAGAACTTCCCGGAAGATCCGGCGTTGTTTGACCAGCACATTTACACGCCGATCCTGTCGCAGTACTGCAGTGGCTGCCACAGCTCTGAATCAGCGACCCCGCAGCAGCCCTACTTCGCGCAGACAGACGCTGCGAACCGGGCCGAGGCCGTGGCCAGTGCTTATGAGGCCGCCAAATCGAAGATCAATCTGATCTCGCCGGTCGACTCGCGCTTCGTCATCAAGGTGTCTCCGGGCGCCCTGGGCGGTGAAGCTCACAACTGCTGGAATAACGACTGTGGAACTTCGCGGACTCAGATGCTGAGCGCGATCAACGCATTCGTGGGCCAGATTCCTGAGACAATTCTCGACCAGACGCTTCTGTACAGCCAGGCCGTACGCCTGGTTGACGGCACGGTAGCTTCTGGCGGCAACCGCTATGAGAACGACCAGATCGCACTCTGGGAATTCAAGAGTGGCAGCGGTTCAACCGCCTACGACACAAGCGGTGTCGACCCGGCTATTAACCTGAATTTCTCGGGTGACGTCACCTGGTACGGCGGCTGGGGCATCACGATTGGTGCCGGCGCTGCGGGTCCGGGTAAGGCACAGGGTTCGACGGGTACGAGCAGGAAACTGCACGACGTCCTCGTGGACGCGGGTGAGTTCTCGATCGAGGCCTGGGTTGTTCCGGCAAATGTAACGCAGGAGGAGGCGCGTATCGTCACCTACTCGGCCGGACAAAACGCCCGTAACGTGACGCTGCAACAGACGCTCTACAACTATGACTTCCAGTTGCGCACCAACGCTACAGACCAGAACGGCGATCCGCTGACGACGCTTAACGGCCAGCCGCAGTTATCCACGCCGGCTGACGACGAAGTTCTGCAGGCAACGCTGCAACACGTTGTCGCAACCTACAACCCGATCGAAGGTCGCAAGATCTATGTGAACGGCGTACTCGTCTCGCAGGTTGATCCGGTTGCGGGTGGCACACTGGTGCCCTGGCAGAACAACTTTGCACTGGTCCTCGGCAACGAAGCATCGAGTGACGGCGTATTTGAAGGCACATTCCGCCTCGCCGCTGTCCATCGCCGCGCGTTGTCGGAAGAGCAGATCAATCAGAACTTCGACGCAGGTGTCGGTGAGCGCTTCTACCTCTTGTTTGATATATCAGCGCGCATCGGTGCGGCGGCTCAGTCGTCTTACGTGTTGTTTGAGGCTCAGCAGTACGACTCGTATTCGTACCTGTTCGACAAGCCGCACTTCACGACGCTGGACGGTTCACAGCCGCAGGGCATTGACATGGAAGGACTGCGCGTTGCACTGAACGGCCAGGAAGCGCCGGTTGGCCAGAGCTATGCCAACCTCGATGAGACCCTGGACCTCGTCAACGGGCCGCAGGATGAGCTCGGTCAGCCGCTGTCCGTGCTCGGTGCGGTACTGCCGCTCGAGCTGGGACCTGAGGACGATGAGTTCTTCCTGACGTTCGACAACATCAACGGCTCGCTTTACGACCGCGATGAGGCCCCAATGCTCAGCGTGAGCGATTACATCGCGACACCGGACGTGCTCAACCCGGACATTGGTGTAAAGACCTTTGACGAAATCAATGCGACCTACGCCGCAATCACGGGCGTCGATCGTACGACGTACCAGGTCAACGTCAACAACCAGGTAACGTTCCCGGTCGAAGAGACCTACCAGGAGCTGCGCCAGTCATTGCCGGCGGTCGAAGGCCCTGAAGCGTTCCTGTCGTCGCACCAGGTCGCTATCGCACAGCTCGCGATTCAGTATTGCGACGCGGCGGTTGAGGACGCGACGCTTTGGACAGGCCCGGACTTCTTCGACTTCGATGCGGCGCCGACCACGGCATTCAGCAATGCGAATCGCGGCAGCTTCATCCGGCCGCTGGTCTTGCGGGCGGTAGGTCACTCGGACCTCACGGTCCAGATCGCATCGCAGCCTAGCTACGCAACGGTCTATGAAGAGCTGGGCTCGTACTTGTCGGGTGGCGGTAATCGCCCGGACAACTTGATCGACCGGTTGCTTCCGCCGCAGGGCACAAGTAATACGCGCGCAATCGCGAAAGGTGTTTGCGCAGCGGTACTCGGCAGCGCAACCACGCTGGTTCAGTAGAGACAGGATTAAAAGGAATTAACTGAGATGACTATGAAACGAAATGCCAGCAACTGGGACATGCCGCTGCTGCACCCGGATCATCCGCGTCCTGTCACGCGCCGCCAATTCTTGTCGCAAGGCTTCCTGACAGGATCGGCCTACACGGTGGGCGGTCTCGCGCCGCTGCTCGGCTCGGGCTTTGCGCACGCAGACCTCGCGCCGGACCTGGACGCGCTCCGCGACCCGACGCAATGCAATATCACGGACGGTGCGGGCAAGATTCCGTTCATGTGCTTTGACCTTGCAGGTGGCGTAAACATCGCGAACTCGAATGTCCTCGTGGGTCAGCAAGGCGGCCAGACCGACTTCCTGAGCACGCAGGGCTACGAGAAGATGGGGCTGCCGGGCGACATGGTCCCAGGCCTGAATGACGTCGACGGCAACCCGTTTGCCAACTTCGACCTCGGACTCGGCTTTCACTTCGACAGCGCATTCCGTCGCGGCATCATGTCGATGATCAGCCCGACGACGGCACAAAATATTAACGGTGCTGTCATTCCTGCGCGCTCGGACAACGACACGGGCAATAACCCCCACAACCCGATGTACGGTATCGCTCTCGCTGGCGCGAAGGGCAACATCCTTACGCTCGCCGGTTCCGAGAACACGGACTCAGGCGGCAACTCGATGTTACCAGCAGCGCTATTTAACGCTGAATTGCGCCCGACCAAGGTCGATCGCCCAAGCGACGTGGTGAACCTCGTCGATACCGGCGACCTCGTCGGCATCCTGACGAAGGATGACGCGACCAAGGTGATGGAGTCCATCTACCGACTGTCTGACGAAAAGATGTTCAACGTGGAAACACTGGTCAATCGCGACGCGGATATCGACAAGGCCGTACGTTGCGGTTACCTGAAAGCAGCACACATTGCCGATCGCTTCGGTGGAACGCCGATCGACCCTGGCCTCGATCCTGTGATCGTTGACGACGTCGACGGCATCTTCACTGACGCCGAATGGACGGCAGGCAATCGTGATTCGCGCGAGTTCCAGAAGACAGCCTCTGTCATGAAGCTCGTGATGAACGGTTTCGCTGGCGCCGGCTGTGTCGAGATGGGTGGCTACGACTACCACGGTGGAGCCCGTGCTGAAGGCGAGGTCAAGGACTTCCGCGCCGGACGCTGCATGGGCGCTGCCCTGGAATACGCGGCACGCCTCGACAAGCCGCTGATGCTGTACGTATTCAGTGACGGTTCGCTGTCATCGAACGGTGCTATCGACAATTCAACCGAAGGTCGCGGCAAAGGCGAGTGGTCGAGTGACAACTCGTCAACCGCCGGTAGCTTCTTCCTGGTTTACAACCCGCCGAGACTCGGTGGGCGACCCGTCCTGAGAGGCGTATCTCCCGACGATCAATTGATGCACCAGCAGATCGGCTACATGACCGCTGACGGTTCGGTGCAGCGTTCCGCGACGCCGATGGCGAACAACGTCAACCTGCTGGTGAACTCGGTCGTGCTCAATTACATGGCCCTGCACGGCGAGGTCGGCCTCTTCGACGGCCTGTACCAGTCGCTCGGCATCAGCCATGGTCTCGGCAGTGACCTGAACGCGTACATCGCCTTCGAGAATATTGTTAACGGGACCGTCCCGGCATAGGGACACCCACTGATTGCCAACCCCGTATAGCTACGGCTATATGCAACGGCCAACCGCTTCCCTTACGGTTGGCCGTTTTTTGTGCATAATCCTCCCATGACCGAGCTGTCCACCCTCCTCGCCTGTCCCCGTTGCGACAAGACTCCGCTGGAAAAGAGCGATGATGTCTTCCACTGCAAGGCGTGCGACGTCGATTTCCCGCTCGTAGGAGAGATCCCCTGGATGTTCTCGGAGCCGCAAGCGGCGCTTGGAGAGTGGCGTGGACGCCTGCAATTCGCGCTGCAGACACTCAGCCAGGAAGCCGCAGGGCTCGAGCAGGAGCTCAGGAACAAGGAACTGTCCCAGCTCGCGCGGCGACGTGTAGAACGCTACATGAAGTGTGTCGAGTCGCACCGCCGCAAGCTGCTGAAGCTGTGCCGTCCTGTCGACGTGCAGTCCCTGCAGGGCAACCACGAAACCTACCTGGCAATGCGCACCCGCCTGCCGACAGATCATGGACTGAATACGTATTACGCCAACATCCACCGGGACTGGGCCTGGGGCGACGAGGAGAACAAGGCTTCCCTGAAGCAGATCCAGTCGGTGCTGCACGATCACGCGGAACTCGGCAATGTGCTCGTGCTGGGGGCCGGTGCCGGGCGACTGGCTTACGACATTCATACGCACCTGCAGTGCGCCAGCACGATCGCCATGGACTTCAATCCGTTGCTCATGCTCGTGGCACGTGCCGTGACACAGGGAGAGAAACTGAATTTCTACGAGTTCCCTATTGCGCCGCTCGCCCTCGAAGACGATGCTGTGCTGCGCAAGCTCGCGGCACCGGAAGCCGTCGATGATAATTTCCACCTCGTGCTGGGAGATGCGCTGCGGCCGCCCTTCCCGGAGAAGACGTTCGACACCGTGGTAACCCCGTGGCTAATCGACGTCATTACCGAAGACCTGCCCATACTGGCAGCCCGCATCAATCGACTGCTCAGGAAAGAAGGGCGCTGGGTGAATTTTGGCTCACTGGCATTTTCATCGCCGAAGAAGTCACGTTGCTACAGCCCTGAAGAGGTGAAAGCGATTGTCGGCGAGAACGGATTCTCCGACCCGTATGTATCGCAGGCGACGATCCCGTATATGTGCTCGCCGGCAAGTCGTCATGGGCGCCAGGAACGCGTGTTTACGTTCTCGGCGTACAAGGAACGCAATGCGAGCAAGCCGGAGCGGCATAAAGCCCTGCCCGACTGGATTGTCACGGGCAACGACCCGGTGCCACAGACGCCGTCATTCAAACAACAGGCCATGACCACGCAAGTCTACTCATTCATTATGTCGCTGATCGACGGGAAACGCTCGATCAAGGACATGGCTGTTGTGCTCGAGAGTCAGCGACTCATGACCAGGGAAGAAGCCGAGCCGGCAATTCGGTCATTCCTGACGAAGATGTACGACGACTCGCAGAAACAGTCGGGGTTCTAGTCGGCTTGGCAGACTCTCTGCGCATCGATCGGTGGCTATTCTATTGCCGCTTCTTCAAGACCCGCAGTCGTGCGACAGCGGCCGTTACAGGCGGTCATGTGAAGGTAAATGGAGAACGCACCACGCCGGGCAATAAGGTCAAGCGCGGCGATCGCATCGACCTGGTCCGCGAACGATTAGTGTACTCGCTCGAAGTGACCGATATTCCCTCGAGGCGAGGGCCTGCTGTAGAGGCACAGGCCTGCTACCTCGAGGATGAAAGGACCGCACAAGAACGGGCCGAGCAGCTGGCGCTACTCCGGCAGGATCGCATGCTCATGCCAAAAACCGACGGGCGGCCAGATAAGCACACGCGCCGTCGTCTGAGAGAACGTAACCGGCATTAGCGGTCGTTTTGTCCTGAATGGAACCTACTCGGGCGATGGCGGGCTCAGGCCGATCGCCTCTGCCCAGATCCGATTTCGCTGTTTCAGGGCATGGGGTGTTGGCGACAACAGCCTGATTCGACCATCATCCGGGTGGACTTTTTCCGTGATCATCCCTGAGGCCCTGAGGCTGGTCACTGCGTTCGAAACTGTCTGCTGGGGAATGTCTTCGTTCTCGACCAAACGGCGCACCGTGCACTCCCTGCCATGCAAGTGATCGCTGAAGATCGCGTGCATGATTATGCACTGATTGAGCGTCCAGTTTTCACCGGTGTACTTGCGGACGCGCCGCAGCACATCGCCCCACGACTCTGCAATCAACCCGAAACCATGTCTTTGATTGTCTTCCACGATTTAGAGCATAGCATGTGCGGCAAACCCGGAATGAAGTCGCCCACCGACAACGAAGATGCACGAAAAACTGGAAAAGATTCGCAGCCTTAGACGGTCGCTGGAGCCCCTCGCAGTGCTGTTCGAGAAGGCGGTCCTCGAAGCTAACAAGGAGCCCTTCGAGGTCAGCATGAAGGCTCACCAGAGCGCGGACCCACTGAACCCGAGTCACAACGGCGAGGACACGGTTCATATCATCGATGGTGAGTCGCTGCAGGCCGTGCACGAGATCTGGCGAGAGCATCTCCGTATCGAAAGACAGCTCCAGGACCAGCTGGATCATGTAGTGAGATCAGCAAATGGTGAGGAGCCTTTACCCGACGAGTTGACCTACTTGGGTGAATCGGAACGAGCGTGGCTCGAGTGGTTCTACCACTTGTCCGATGACGACAAGAAGCTCGTCGAAGACTGCGGGGAGAAGGACGTTTCGGTCACGCCGACCAACTTCGACCAGGTTAGGGACATGCTGGAAGAACAGGACGCAGCAACCTGGGGATCTGTCGTGAAGCTCTTTAAGCCCTGAACGTCTGCTCTTTCCAAAAGCAGTCGCTCGTTGATCTTCGTCACGACAGGCTGCTACCGGCCAGAAGCGGACGGTCGCGGCGTGAATCATTCTTCGTTCGGTTTCGATTTGCCGTTCGGGGAACGATAGATATCTACGCTAACTTCTATCTCTTGCTCTAGAAGCTGGTCAACGTAATCAGCAAACCCCGAATGTAGGTAGCTCTTCCTCTGCCGCCAGTAGCGTCTCATGCCGGGCAATTGCTTAATTCCGACTATGGCTGCAGTAATGGCCTCGCGAAGTTCGTTGTCAATGGTGCCCTCCTCAGCTTGTAGATAACTATTTTGAAAAGCAAGGAATGCTCCGTGCAACATCATCAAGAACTGGAACTCCTCTTTATTCGAGAGAGCTTCTTCGCTCGTTAGTGCCTCATAAAAGAGTTCGCTAGTCTGCTGATCTGTACCAATCTCCAGATACCAGCTTTGTAACGCCACGTTCACATCATTGGCTGACGCTGACCGGACCGCACTAGCGCTATCATTGACCTGAGCGCCAACATAAATCAATGAAATCACAATCGCGACAGCGCCGATTATCTCGGCAACGTGGGCGTATTCGGCTAGTTTCAATTTCATTCGCGACTCTCTCGGCGATTTAGTCAACGACCGCTTTGGGTCAGAAGCAGAAATTATAGTGCGAACCAGGTGAACTTCTGCTTACGGCCAGTAGCAGCCACCCGACTCAGCAAAATTGCCACCCGAATTTGAGTATATCTGCGCCAATCTCTTGGGTAGCCTGGCGCTTCTCAGGCTAAGGCGTTTGTTACTGCGCTGGTCTATAATTCTACGGCACATGAGCAGCGACAGAGTCATTATTGATTATTTCACGGATATCCTTTGCGTCTGGGCATGGATATCGCAGCGACGCATCGACGAACTGAAAGCGCAGTTCGGCGACCGGGTCGAAATTCGTAGCCAGTTTATTGACGTCTTCGGTGATACGGCAACGAAAATCGAGACGCAATGGGGCGAGCGGGGCGGTTACGAGGGCTTCGCCGTACACGTGGCATCCGTGGCGGAACCGTACGACCTCGCACCTGTGAGCCCGCGTATCTGGACGGAAACTCGGCCGACGTCATCCGGCATCGCCCATCTGTTCGTCAAGGCGGCAGAACTTGCCTACGATGCAGATACCGCTAAAGGGCTTGCTTTGCGACTGCGGCACGCGTTCTTCGTCGACGCGGTAGATATCAGCGACGTTGACGTGCTTGAAGGTCTTGCAGGTGACCTTGATCTCGAGGTGGATGTTATTCGCAGGGGCGTTCGGGACGGAAACGCGATGGCGGCACTACTCGGTGACTACCGTCGTGCCACCTCCCTAGGCGTAAAGGGCAGCCCCGTTTTCCTGATGAATGAAAATCGGCAGATGTTGTACGGTAACGTCGGCTACCGTGTACTTCAGGCCAACGTCGAGGAGCTGCTGCGGCGGCCGGCGACGGAGGCGAGTTGGTGCTGATCGCAGAGTCCCCCAAGAAGCGGGGACTGTGTTTTTCGGCGGTGAAAAGTCTGCGGATTTTGTTATTTAGGTGACTGTCTGCTTTGGGTCAGAAGCAGTCATCGAGTATGTCCCTAAAGCGGCCGTTTGAGCGGCTGGTATTGGGCGCTTAGCAGACGTTCAACTTACCGCTGAAACATCAACGACACAGCGTGTTCCCAGTCCATCTCTTCACCGGCATACCACTTCGCCGTGGGCGTTACCGCGGTAACGTCTTTGTCATCGAATTCGCGATACATCCACGCGAGGGATTCTTCGAGTGTCGTTTCCACTGGTGTCGGGAACGGCTCCAGGCAGCGTTTCTTCTGATCCAGAAAATAGAT
>Ga0209456_10000002_pt1 | contig 136167 bp, 123 predicted proteins | sample COG_11_FD_184755 | JGI IMG/M metagenome (GOLD analysis project Ga0209456, IMG submission 184755) | Pelagic marine sediment microbial communities from the LTER site Helgoland, North Sea, for post-phytoplankton bloom and carbon turnover... | ecosystem: Environmental > Aquatic > Marine > Neritic...
ACTTTCCGTCGTTGCTCACTCTCTGCTCCTGCTGCAAGCGCCACATTTCGGCATAGTGAGCGTTGGCCTCGAGCAGTTCACGGTGGCTACCGCTCTCGGTTACGCGGCCTTTTTCAAGCACTAGAATACGATCCGCATCGATGATGGTCGACAGCCGGTGTGCAATCACGAGTGATGTCCTGTTTTCCGCGATCTCGTTCAATGCCTTCTGTATGGCTTTCTCGGATTTCGAATCGAGCTGAGAGGTGGCTTCGTCAAGGATGAGGATGGGAGGATTTTTGAGCACCGTCCTTGCGATTGCCATCCGCTGCTTCTCGCCACCGGACAGTTTTAGGCCGCGCTCCCCGACCAGGGTATCGTACCCGTCGGGTAAAGTTTCTATGAAATGATCCAGATGAGCGAGCTTAGCTGCATGCCGGATCTCCTCGAAGGTGGCGTCCGGACGTCCATATCGTATGTTGTATTCGATGGAATCGTTGAAAAGCACCGTATCCTGCGGTACTACGCCGATTGCCGACCTGAGTGATTGTTGGGTCAGGTCCCGAATATCGATTCCATCCACGCTGATACTGCCGGAGGTGACATCGAAGAACCGATAGAAGAGTCGTGCAAGCGTCGATTTACCCGACCCGCTCGATCCCACCACGGCAATTTTATTTCCCGGCGGGATGACGATATCCACGTCGTGCAGGATCTGCCGATCCGGATTGTAGGCAAAACACACCTTGTCGAACCGGATCTCGGGATTGATCGTGTGCAGTTCGGAAGCTTCTGGCCTGTCCCTGATTTCCGTTTCTTCGTCCAGCAGCGCGAACATCCTGTCCATGTCCGTCAGGCTGTGCTTGACCTCTCTAAAGATGGTCCCGAGAAAATTGAGGGGGATGTAAAGCTGAATCAGAAACGCGTTGATCATTACGAAGTCGCCCACGGTCATATCCCCGGAAACGACCCCGCCGGCGGCCATTACCATAAGAATGGTAACACCGGCACCGATGATCACGCCCTGGCCGCAGTTGAGAAAAGATAGCGAGACCTGATTTTTGATCGACGCATTTTCCCATGCTTGCATGTTGTCGTCATATCGCCGCGACTCGAAATCTTCGTTTCCAAAGTACTTCACGGTTTCATAGTTGATCAGGGAGTCCACGGCGGCGCTGTTGGCTTGGGAATCCGCATTATTCATATCGACGCGGAACTTTATACGCCACTCCGTAACCTTGTAGGTATAGATGAAATAGACGGTAACGGTGGCGAGCGTAACCAGTGCGAACCAGATACCGAAGCTATAAAATAGAATTGCGCAAACCACGAGAATTTCGAACACCGTCGGAGCGATGCTGAATACCAGGAAATTGAGCAGCTGAGCGACGCTCCGGCTGCCGCGTTCGATATCTCTGGAAATACCGCCGGTCTGCCGGTCCAGGTGGAAGCGAAGAGACAACCGATGCAGATGCTCAAATACCTTGAGAGCGATCTGACGGGTGGTCTGCTGGGATGCCTTTGCAAAAACCGCATTACGGAGTTCCTGGAACAGGATCGTGCAGAACCTGAGCAGACCATATCCCACCAACAAAGCGATGGGTATGGTTAGTGTGACGGCGGCTCCGCTCACGTTGAGACCGTCGACCACGGCCTTGAGCGCGATCGGCACACCCACGCTGGCAAGTTTGGCAAGCATGAGGAGAACCAGCGCGAGCGCGATCCTGACCGGAAACTGCTTCATATATGGCAGCAACGCTGTGAGCGTCTTCCAGTCGTTTCGATTACCGGAGGGGAGTTCCGTTCTTTTGATTAGCAAGGCGGCCGATTTTTTTATTGGTCCATGGGGTTATGGGGCCAATGAACCCAAATCCAATCCCGCTTGTCCGGGCGTGGACTATTACGTAAAAACAGAAAGCAACTCCTTTATACTAACCATCCAGGGTAAATGCGAATCGACGGGTTGGCAATATTTAGCCGCCCGAACGCGTCGCCGTCATCGGCGACCCTGTCCAGCTATGGTGATTTGAGTTATATGGATTTGCACTACGAAGAATTTGGCAGCGGGGCCCCGCTTGTACTGGTGCACGGGCTGTTCGGTTCGAGCACGAACTGGCGGGGTGTTGCAAAGCTGCTTTCCGATCGTTTTCACGTCATCACCGTCGATCTTCCCAACCATGGACGATCCCCTCATGGCGGCACCATGACTTACGCGGATATGAGCACGTCGCTCCGGGAGACCCTTGGCAATATCGAAGATCCCCCGGTGGGTTGGGTAGGGCACAGTATGGGAGGCAAGGCGGTGATGGATCTGGCGTTGACCTACCCCGAGCTGGTCGATCGACTCGTCATCGTCGATGTCGCACCGGTGCGGTACTCGCACAGCCACACGCATTTTATCGATGTCATGATCGATCTGGATATTGGATCACTGAGAAGCCGGGCCGACGCCGATCGCATATGGTCGACCAGGATCGTGGACGCCCCGACCAGGCTTTTCCTGCTGCAGAACATTGTGCGTGCAAACGGCGGATTTCGCTGGCGACTCAATCTTCCGGTGCTGGCTGAATATCATGACGATCTAATGGGTTTTCCCGATCATTCCGGCAGGAGATTCGATGGTCCGGTTCTGTTTGTGACCGGCGGCCAGTCCGACTACGTTACGGCGGCGCATCGCGAGGCCATTCTGCAGAAGTTTCCGGGCGCCGGCTTTGAATCGATCCATGGGGCGGGCCACTGGGTGCACGCTGACAAACCCGTGGACACCTGTGAAGCCATTGCCCGTTTTTTGAATGGAAACTCATAAACTGCATTCAGAACAGAAGGTTATAGTAACGGAACCTGCCCCGGGACTATTTTGTCTTTGTATCTTAGAGAGGAACGTGACCACGCATTGCGATGACTTCGAGAAAGAATAACCCGTCCGAACCGGTCTCAGTTGACATGCGAAAACCGCGTCAGGAGAAATTCGAGATCCTTGTCGAAGGTCTTTCCGGAGATCTGTACCGTTATGCGTACTGGATGTGCCGAAACCGTGTACAAGCGGAGGAATTGGTGCAGGAAACGTTTTTGCGCGCTTGGAGGGGCATCGACTCCCTGCGCGAGGCGGATTCCGCGAAAGCCTGGCTGTTTACGATCTTCAGGCGTGAATATGCGCGGCAATTCGAACGCAAGCGACTGGAGATTCGGGATATCGATGATATGGCTGAATTACCATCGGCTAGCGCCGGCTTCGACACGTCAACGGAGGCGTTCGTGCTTCGCCAGGCGCTGGCAAGGCTTCCCGAGGACTATCGTGAACCATTGATAATGCAGGTGCTTGGTGGATTCAGCTGTGAAGAAATTGCCGAAGCGCTGGGGATTAGCAGCAGTGCGGTAATGACCAGGTTGTTTCGTTCCAGAAAACAGATGAGAGAAATTTTAACTGGAGACGCCGAGAGGCGAACCGAGGTGGGCGCGTGAATTGTCTTGAATTTAGAAGAATCTGCCTGTCTGAGCCGGGTAATCGCGAAGAAGGCTTCCTTCAACACCGCGATGAATGTGAGGATTGCGCCAAATACGCGGACGGCGTGGGTGCTATGGACAGTAAACTCGAGGACGCAATGCGCATACCTGTTCCGGACGATCTGGTCACGAGGATCAAGCTGCGCCAGTTGATTCAGGACGAGCAGGTAACAAAGCGCATCCGTCCCATGCAGCTGGCGTTGGCGGCGAGCGTACTGCTGACCGTGACCCTGGGCGCTCTGTTCGGATACCAGATTCATACCACCAATCAATACGTCTCGCAATTGACCGTTTCCGCGGTGGATCACACCCGTATGGAGCGGCAGGGCAATCACTTCGTGGCGGAGCACGACGACTCGTTTCGACAGACGCAACGTTTCACGCAGGTTCTCGCGTCATTTGGCGGCAAGGTCATGGGCGACGAACTCGAAGCCTTGGGGGAGATCCTCCACGTGCAGGTGTGCGCGCTGGAATCCATTCATGGGCCCGTCGCGCATGCGGTCATACAAGGGGAACGGGGCCAGGTCAGCATCTATTACGTGACTGGCCGTAAACTCAAAGACCGCGAGGGCTTCGAGCAGGGCCAATTCGAAGGCATGCTGATACCGGTAGGGCAGGGCAATATGGCTATTATCGGAGAGCCCGGCGAGCGTCTCGTAACCATCGCAGACAAACTGGAGCAGGCCATAGCCTGGCATATCTGAGGCCGGGGAAATCTGTACGCTGCTTGATAGCCCGCGCCGCATCGGTGCTTAACCACAATTTGATGGCCGCACTGGAAACGGCTGCGCGCCGTGACCCCGGCAGGGTCGCCCTCGTCGATCACGAGCAGTATATGACCTTCGAGCGATTGCTCGACGCGATCGACCGTCGTACGCAGTTGCTCGCGCAGAGGTGCAAGACAAGTGCACGCATCGGCGTGCGGCTGGACTGCAGCGTCGAAACCGTCGTCACCTACTTTGCCTGTTTGCGCGCCGGTATGCTGTACGCACCGCTGGCCTCGCTACCGCCGCTCGTGATGGCCAACGTGCTGCGCGTTTTGTCGCTCGACGCGGTATTGACCGACATGGAGTCGGTTGACACGGTTCAGGCGATTCGCCTCAGCGATCGACCCGTTGACCGCGAAGTCGTGTTACCCGATGTGTCCCCTTCTCAGCCGTCGCACATCCTGCTCACATCAGGCAGCACGACCGGCACGCCGAAGGCGGTGATCACCGATCAGCTCGGATCGATGTACTCTAACGCCTGGCGTTCGACGACGTTCGCGTATCGTGACGACGACGTGGTGGGCTGCAACATCTTTGGCATCTGGGACGCGGTACCGGCGCTGCATCATGGTATTCCGGTGCTGATGATTTCGGACGCCGTGATGCGGGATCCCCGGGCGCTCGCCGTCGCGATGGTTCGTCATGATGTCAGCCGTACGATGATGACCCCCACATTGTTCGCCGCTTGCCTGGCTGTGCCGGATGCGGTGCGCGCGCTCAGACGATTGCGTTTGATCGTGTTGTGCGGTGAGATCGTGCACCCACAGCTGGTAGAGCGGGCATGGGCTGTGTTGCCGGACACTGCGATCGGTAACCTTTATTCCATCGCCGAGTGCCATGATGTGGCGGCCGCGGTAGTTGACCCTGACGGCGGGGCTCTGCGACTTCGGCCTGCGGACTTCGCGGACATCTATGTGACCGAAGTCGACCGACGTGACCGTCTGGTTTCGAACGGGCTTCCCGGCCGTATTCTAGTCGGGGGCGCCGGATTGGGCCTCGGTTATCTCTGTGAGGGCGTCACGGAAAACCGTTTTTTTGATCTGGCGCTGGATGGCCAGGTGCCGGTGCGCGTTTACGATACGGGCGATCTCGGTATCATGCACGCCTGCGGCGACCTGCAGGTGCTTGGCCGGTGTGAACCCGGCGTGAAGATTCGAGGTCAATGGGTGGATCCCCAGGAAGTCTCCGCGGCACTCGTCAGCCATCCGGATGTGATCGACGCCGCGGTGGAGGAAAGGCACGGGAAGCTCACCGCGCGTGTCGTGCGGCAGGCGAATTCAACCGCCGCATCGTCCGCCAGCGAAGTGCGCGCGTTCTTGAAGGCGCGACTGCCGGCACACTGTGTGCCCAACCTCATCGAGTTCGTCACGGCGTTGGGGCTGGGCGCTTCCGGTAAGGCAGGCAGCAGTTCGATCAACCGTGCGGGCGTCGAAAGCACGGACATCGAACGGCGGGTACTGACTGTGTTTCGTGAAGTACTCGGCGACAGCACGATCGGTCCCGATGACGACTTCGTCGAGCGTGGAGGTGACTCGCTTGCCGCGATCACCCTGGTGGGCGCGCTGCAACGTCAAACCGGGCGCTGCATTTCGATGGCAGATTTCTACACCTACAGTCGCCCCGCACATCTTGCGCGCTTCTTGAGGGGGCATTCGCAGCCAGAGCCAACATGGCGATTGCCGACTCTCGAGCCAGACGCGATTACACGCAGATCGGCACGACCGGTGCACACCATCCTGCTCACCGGCGCCAACGGTCATCTCGGCAACGCCGTGCGGCGGCAGTTCGACGTGCTTGGCAAGGTGAAAATCATTGCGCTGACGCGTCGGGTCGAAGTGGACGGTGTAACAAACGTTATCGGCGATCTGGCGCTGCCCCGGTTGGGACTCAGAGAAGCGGAGTTCGACCAGCTCGGCGAGCAAATCGACGCGATAGTGCATCTCGCCGCCGTAGTGGATCCATATGCCCCCTATGCCGCGCTGGAGCCGGTCAACGTGAAAGGTACGCGGGAGTTGATCCGGCTCGCAGGCAAGCGCTGTCTCCCTCTGCACTACGTGTCGTCGAGCTCGGTGTTCCCGCTGGGCGGCGGTCAAACCTGGTCGGAGGAGCTCTCGGGCACCGAGCACATCGAACGACTGGCCGGCCCCCTGGCGGCATCAGGCGCGGACGCCTATTCACGCTCGAAGCTTGCCGCCGAATCGCTGCTGTGGCAAGCCGGCGACCAGGGGCTGCCGGTTCGTGTAATTCGCATCCCCCATGTGCTGGGACATCCCAAACGCGACCGCTTGCAGAGTACGGTCGATGCGCTGATTGCCGCCGGGGTGTTCCCGGAGGGTGATTGGTGTTGGCAGTTCGTCTCTGCCGAAGCCGTCGGACGAGCTGTCGCCGCAGGCATTCGAAGCTTCGAGCCGGTGCGTCACCTCGCACCGGCTCCCCTTGCAGCGGCATGCATTCTGGACAGCTTGCAGGATACGGGGGTCGACCTGCAGCCCGTATCACCGGCCGCCATGGCCACCGCGTTGAGGCGCGTAGCCGACTCCCACGCCGCTTACCGGAATGCGTCTGCGCTGATCCGGCTCATCGCTGACCACGGGCCGCGGGCCGCGCTCAACCTCGACGACGCTATGCTTGTCAGCGCATCCTCCATCGAAGAGTCCACGCTCGCACTTTTTCGACAGGCGTTGACGCGCCGTTCGCTGAAAGCCTGATCTTCCGCCGTCTGAACCAGCAGCCCGTTAACCCTAGCCCGCAATGTACAACTTACCTGCTGATTGCGCGTAGCCATTCGGTCGTCCACTGCTTGTGGTTTCGCTCGACTTCGGCGCTGTCAATCAGCAGGGATTTTTTCGGATAGCGAAGAGTGGAGAAACCCGCCGGCAGGGGCGTTGCGGTTTTTACGGCCGGAAACATCCAGTTCGTGGTTGGAATAATGCTTTGGAATGCATCGGTCGAGGTGAACGCCAGGAACTCTCTGGCGAGTTCCTGCTTTCTGGATGATTTCAATACCGCCGCCACCTCGATTTGGAGGTAGTGACCTTCTTCGAACGCGGCAGAGTCAAAACTATCGTCCCCTTCCGCTATCAGATGATAGGCGGGTGAGGTCGTGTAGGATAAAACCATCTCGGCCTCACCTTTCAGAAACAGGCCATAAGCCTCCGACCAGCCTTTGGTGATGGTGAGTATCTTTGGCGCCAGCCGCTGCCAAATCTTGACGGCTTTGTCGCCGTAGGCTGCTTGCACCCACAATAGCAACCCAAGACCAGGTGTGCTGGCCCGGGGATCCTGAATGATAATCTTGAAATCGTCGGGCATAGCCGCCAGCGCTTCGAACGAAGTCGGTGGATTTTTAACGATGTCCCGATTGAAAACGAATGCAAAATATCCGAAATCGAATGGCACGAATATCGGGTCGTTCCATTCAATCGGCAAACTGAAGTTGCCCACCCTGTTGTCGACTGGAGCGAACAATCCCGTCCTGGCGGCGATAGCGGTCAGATTGGTATCTAGTCCGAGTACCACATCGGCATCGGTCGTTTCACCTTCGAGTTGAATTTTTCTGAGTATGCCGATTGAGGAATCCATCGACACAAATTCCACTACGCAGTCGCACCCGGACTCGAACGCCTGCTTGATTTTCGGTCCAGGGCCCCAATCCGCGGCAAAAGCATCATAGGTATAAACCACTAACTCTGTCTTCTCCGCGGCATGGGTCGCGACGGATACCGAGCAAAACAGGGCCAGGATGAGCGCAGGCAAGAAACGGGTCATTATGAGTCCTCGTCAACTACACCGCTGCGGAGGATGCAAGATGCGAGCGATCTGGTTCAGGTTCTATGGGTTTTTCTCCACCGGTGTGTCCGGATCGTTTCCCCATTCGGACCAACTGCCGTCATAGCCCTTGACCTTCAGGTAACCAAGATGCCTGAGCATGAGATAGCTGTGAGATGATCGATGATGGGTATGGCAGTAGACCACGACCTGATGTTCCGGTCGAATGTTTCGATCCAACAACATCTTGCGTAATACACTGTCCGGAAGGAGGCGAAGCTGCCTTTCCTTGTCCATGGTGTCCTTCCAGTCGAGATTGACCGCGCCGGGGATATGTCCTCCCTTCGTCGCGCGGACCCTGGTGCCGTCGTATTCTTCGGGGGTCCTCGCATCCAGTAGGGCCAGCGACGGGTCGCCGAGGTGTGACAGGATTTCATCCCGTGAAGCCATCGCCGTGGAAAGATAGTCGACTTCATACCAGGTTTCGTCGATCCCCGGCACATTTTGAGAAAGCGCCAGGTCCGCTTCCTTCCACGCCTGGATGCCGCCGTTCAGCACACTGGCGCGGGGGTGTCCAACGACGTCAAGCGTCCATAGCAGACGACCCGCCCAACCGCCGCCTTCATCGTCATATGCTACGACATGATGATCTTTGCGAAGGCCGATTGCGGACAACGATGCGGCGAGTTGTGCCGTGCCGGGCAATTTGCCCGGCGCCGGCTGGACGCCGCACACCAGGGATTTGGTGTCGACATGTACCGCGCCAGGAATATGCTCCTGAACATAATGATCCCGCTTGCGCAGGTCGACGATTATGACGTCGGGATCGCTTCCGATTCGCGCCAGCTCATCCGGTTCGATGAGTACCTCTGGGGTCGTTTTCGGCTCATCCATGGTCTGATAGCTGCACGATTTTCAGGAAGCTGTCGGCTAGATCAGCGGCATCGTGGGGAACCCCGGAAAACAGTGCGCGGAGATCGCCGTCGGGATTGAAGAGGAGGATCGACGAGGAATGGTTTACCAGGTAATCGTCATCGCCTTCTTCTCCGGCACGTACGTGAAGGATGCCGAGCCCACGTGTAAAGCGGTTGATATCGGCGCGGTTTCCGGTGACGCCGATGTATGACGGATCGAAGTAGGGCACGTATCGAGAGAGTTTTTCCACCGTATCCCGTTCAGGGTCCACCGACACGAACACGACCTGACTGTCCGCTTCAGGATCCAGTTCGACGATAATCTTGTCCATCTTGGAAAGGGTGCTGAGCGTGGTCGGGCAGATATCCGGACAGTTGGTGTAGCCAAAAAACATGAAAGTCCATTTGCCCTTCAACGACTCTAGCGTGAAGGGCGACCCTGTGTGCGCCGTGAGTTGGAATTCCTCCAGGCTGGCGGGAGGCTCGAGGACCGTTGCATTGATGTCGTCCAGGGTTATCGTGTTTGCCTTGATCCAGACACCGATGGCCAGCCCCGCACCGAGCGCCGTCACCAGGACGGCAGCGATCAGCAAGCGACGCGATCTTTGCGGGTGCTTCGGGGTATCGTTCATGGCAAATCATTATGGCATGAATTGCCGGCCAGAGTTCACGGAGGCCGCATGAAACACCTCTTTAAAGTAGTCCCGATATAGAATACTGTTCGGTCATGAGGGGACACTAATCTATGAAAGATCTGGATCTGGAAGAAAGCGCGCTCAGGTATCACAGCGATCAGCGCCCCGGCAAACTTACTGTATCACCCACCAAGCCCATGTCGAATCAGCGGGACCTGTCGCTGGCGTACTCGCCGGGGGTAGCGTTCCCGTGCATTCGCATCAGAGACAACCCGGCAGACGCGTCGATATACACAACACGTGGAAATCTTGTGGGAGTGGTTACGAACGGGTCCGCGGTGCTCGGTCTCGGCACGATAGGCCCTCTGGCGTCGAAACCTGTGATGGAAGGGAAAGCGGCCTTGTTCAAGAAATTCGCCGGTATCGATGTATTCGACATCGAATTGGACGAGAACGACCCGGACAGGCTGGTAGATATCATCGCGGCCATGGAGCCCACATTCGGCGCCATAAATCTGGAAGATATCAAGGCACCGGAGTGCTTCATCGTGGAGTCCAGGCTTCAGCAGCGGATTAATATTCCGGTGTTCCACGACGATCAGCACGGCACTGCGATAGTCGTGAGTGCCGCGATCCGCAACGGACTGCGAATCGTCGGGAAGGACATAGACCAGGTGAAACTGGTGTCGACCGGAGGCGGTGCGGCGGGGCTGGCGTGTCTCGATCAGCTGGTGAGCCTGGGGTTACGCCGGGATAACATCATTTTGGTCGATCTGCACGGCGTCGTTTATGAAGGGCGCGAGACGGACATGAATCCCTACAAATCGCGCTTCGCTGTGAACACGGCTATACGCACGCTCGAGGAGGCGATCGAGGGTGCGGACATATTTCTGGGCCTGTCGGGTCCGGGTGTGCTCAAGCAGGAAATGGTGGCCGGGATGGCGGATAAACCCCTGATTCTGGCGCTGGCAAACCCGGAGCCCGAGATTTGGCCTGAGCAGGTCTATGAGGTCCGGTCCGACGCGATCGTCGCCACCGGCCGCTCGGACTATCCTAATCAGCTCAACAACGTGCTCTGCTTTCCATTCATATTCAGGGGTGCCCTCGATGTGGGTGCGACCACCCTGAATGAAGAGATGAAAATCGCCTGCGTCGATGCAATTGCCGATCTTGCAATGCGCGAGTCGACGGATGACGTGGCCAGCGCCTACCATGGACAGACGCTGCGGTTTGGCTCCGAGTTCATTCTCCCCAAACCGTTCGATCCCAGATTGATGGTGGAGGTGCCATACGCTGTTGCCAAGGCCGCGATAGAAACCGGGGTTGCCACCAGGCCGATCAAGGATCTGAGGGCGTACCGGGAGGATCTGCGCAGCTTCAGCTACCGCTCGTGGCTGTTCATGCAACCGATCATCGACATCGCCAAGAGAGACAGGGAACGGCTGGTCTACGCCGATGGGGAAAATCAGACCGTGTTGCTGGCACTGCAGGCGGTGGTCGATGAAAACATCGCGAATCCTATCCTGATCGGGCGGCGTGACGTCGTCGATACGCGAATTGACAGGCTGGGATTGCGCTTGAAGGTGGATCGGGATTTCGAACTGGTCGATCCGCAGAGCGATCCGCGCTACGACGAGTACTGGCAGTTCTATCATTCGCGGGTGTGCAGGAAGGGCGTATCGGTATCCGCCGCGAGAATTGCGATCCGGACCAACACCACCGCGATTGCCGCATGCATGGTGGCCAAGGGAGAGGCCGAGGCGATGATCTGCGGCACCGTCGGGCGCTTCGACATGCACCTGCGACAGATTCTGGAGATTATCGGTCCCGCCGAACCGGGCCAGAAAATATCCGCACTGAGCATTCTGCTCACGCCCGAAGGTCCCCTGTTCATATCCGATACGCATATTGGCGTGGATCCAACCGCTGAAGAAATCGTCGAGAAAACCCTGGCTTCCGCCGCGCGGGTGTCCAGTTTCGGCATCAAACCCAAAATTGCGCTCCTCTCCCACTCGAACTTCGGCACCTCCAAGGCCGGCGTCGCCCGAAAGATGCGCCGCGCGGTGGATATGATCAAGAACGTGGCCCCGGAACTCGAGGTGGACGGGGAAATGCATGTCCTGCATGCCTTGGACGAAGCCGTAAGGCAGGAGGCCAACCCGTACAGTTCGCTGAAAGGTGCGGCCAACCTTCTGATCATGCCATCACTGGACACCGCCTACATTGCCATGGAACTCATCCGGTCGATTACCGATGCAACGCTCATCGGACCCATACTGTCAGGTGTAGCAAAACCCGCGCACATCGTTACCTCCGCCGCCAGCACCAAGAGCATTTTCAATACCAGCGCAATCGCGGTGTCGGACGCCTGGCGTCTGAAATCCGGTTGATCCCCCGTGACGCTGGGGGCGGGCCCAACGCGCAGCGGAGAGTTTTTCTCTGACGGATACGGGTTTCCGGTTTCGTCCTTCTGAACGATCTGCCGGCCGGCCAGCATGTCCTGGGTGCCCCGTTCGTGGTGCCGTGCCCGCATTGCCGTGAACTCTCGGTATGCGGCTTGCAACTGCTAGCCAAAGCTCCCATCATTGATCGATGAACACCGATCTGGTTACCGCTTCGAACCAGGGACCACTCCCTGCGTCCCTCAGGGACATCCCGGACGGGGATGAAATCGCCTTGGATTGGGCGGCGCGCCTCGACCAGGCCCATTCCCCGGAGCAGATCGAAGTCATACGCGATGCGGCCAGGCTGGCCATTTCGGCCCACACCGGGCAGGCCCGGGCGTCAGGTGAACCCTACTATGAGCACTCGCTGGCCGTCGCCGGCATCGTGAACGACCTCCATCTCGACCACGAGGCCGTCTCCGCCGCGCTGCTGCACGACGTTGTCGAGGACACGACGGTAACGCTTGGGGAAATCGAGGAACGGTTCGGAAAAGTCATCGCCCACCTGGTCGACGGAGTGACCAAAATGGACGTCATCGGTGAGTACGATGGCGGGGACAAGAAAGCCAAGGATTCCGTCCGGGTGGAAAACCTGCGCAAAATGCTCCTGGCCATGGTCGAGGACGTGCGCGTCGTCCTGGTGAAGCTTGCTGATCGCCTGCACAACATGCGAACGCTGAAGGCGCTGCCCCGCGACAAGCAGATCAGGATCGCCCGGGAAACCCTCGACATATTTGCTCCTCTGGCCAACCGGCTCGGCATGTGGCAGCTCAAGTGGGAACTGGAAGACCTGTCCCTGCGCTACCTCGAGCCGGAAGTGTACAGGGATATTGCGGGCATGCTCGCGGAGCGGCGCGTCGACCGCGAACGTTACATTGAATACTTCACCGCCGAGTTGAGCCGTGAACTCAACAAGGCTGGCATCGATGCCGAAGTTTTCGGCAGGCCAAAACACATCTATAGCATACGCAACAAGATGCGCCGCAAGGATATCGACTTCGAGCATATATTCGACGTCCGCGCGGTCCGCATCCTGACCGACTCCATACAGGACTGCTACGGGGCGCTGGGCGTAGTGCATACCCAGTGGCCCCATATCGCCGGAGAATTCGATGACTACATAGCCACCCCGAAAGAGAACAACTACCAGTCGATACACACCGCAGTCATCGGTCCCGAAGGAAAAATCGTCGAGGTGCAGATCCGCACCCACGCTATGCACGAACACAATGAGCTCGGCATCGCCTCGCACTGGCGCTACAAGGAAGGCGGCAAACAGGATGCCAGCCTGGACCAGAAAATCGCCTGGCTGCGGCAGCTGCTCGAGTGGAAAGACGAGGTGTCGAACGCCAGTGAATTCGTCGACAGGGTAAAGGCCGAAGTGTTCGAGGAGCGGGTCTATGTTTTTACACCGGGGGGACAGGTTATCGACCTTCCGCAGGACGCGACCCCGATCGATTTCGCCTATGGCATACACACCGAAGTGGGGCACCGCTGCCGCGGTGCCAAGGTCAATGGGCGCATCGTGCCGCTGACCTATAAACTGAAAAATGGCGAGCAGGTGGAAGTGCTGACGGTGAAGAAGGGTGGGCCGAGTAGAGACTGGCTCAGCCCGCACCTGGGATACATCAAGACGCCGCGGGCCCGATCTCGCATCCAGCACTGGTTCAGGCAGGAAAACTATGAACAGAACGTCGCCCAAGGCCGGCAGGTTCTGGAAAAAGAACTGCATCGCATGGCACTCGACGAAGTCAACTATGAAAAGCTTGCGCGCAAGCTTGGTTACAACAAGGCGGACGACATGTTCAGGATGCTGGCGGAGGGTGAACTCAAGCCGGTTCGAGTGGTGAATACCGCGCAGGAAATGGTCGCGCCCCGGAACGTACAGGAAGCCCCGGTCGTGCCGGTACGGGCGCAGCGCACCGATACACCGCGCAAGGAGTTCAAGGTGCACGGTGTCGGTAATCTGCTGACCAGTCTCGGCAGCTGCTGCAACCCCGTGCCGGGTGACCCAATCGTCGGATTCATTACCCGCGGCCGCGGTGTCACGATACACAGGCAGGACTGCGGCAACGTTCTGAGACATCGTACCGTGTCGCCGGAGCGGCTCGTCGAAGTGGAGTGGGGCGCCGATGGAGAGGAGAGCTATCCTGTCGACATACTCGTAACCGCCTACGATCGACATGGTTTGTTGAGGGACATTACGTCCGTTCTTGCGGATGCTAAAATCAACGTAATCTCGGTGAACCTCGCCACCGACAAAAAAGAGCACCTTTCCCATATGACCCTTACGGTAGAGGTGACCAACATACAGAAAATAAGCCAGGCCCTCTCCCGTATCGGCCAGTTGCCTAACGTCATCGAAGCCCGGCGGCGCATGCAGTAGCACCCCTCTGATGGAACCCGATATATGGACGACCAGATGAATTTGCCCGCCGCGGCCACCGTCAATATGCTGAAGGCGCTGGTGTCATTCGACACCACCAGCTATCGCTCCAATCTCGACCTGATCGACTACGTCAACGGGTATCTGAAGGGTCACGGTGTCGATACCAGGCTGGACTTCAACACGGACAAGACCAAAGCGAATCTCTATGCCGTCATAGGCCCCGCCGACCGCGGCGGCGTAGCGCTGTCCGGCCATACCGACGTGGTGCCGGTCGAGGGGCAGGCGTGGACGCTCGATCCGTGGCGGATGTGCGAGAAAGAAGGCCGCTATTACGGCCGTGGCACGACGGATATGAAGGGATTCATCGCGGTAGTGCTTGCAGCGGTACCGCGACTGCTGAACGCACCGCTGTCCGAATCGGTGCATATTTGTTTGTCTTATGACGAGGAGGTCGGCTGCGTCGGCGTGCGAAGCCTGCTGCAATACCTTTCCCGCCAGGATAACCGGCCCCGCATCTGTTTCGTCGGCGAACCCACCGGCATGGATGTTGTTATCGGGCACAAGGGCAAGTTGACCACCCGCTGCAGGGTGAAGGGCCACGCCTGTCATTCGTCGCTGGCACCGCAGGGGGTCAATGCCGTTGAATACGCCGCAAAAGCGATCACCTACCTGAGCGATATGGCAAGAAGAAAAGAGCAGGAGGGCCCGTTCGACGAGGTTTACGATGTGCCGCACACGACTATCCATACCGGCGTTATTCAGGGAGGCACTATGGTCAACGTCGTGCCCGAGGAATGCCGGTTTTTGTTCGAATTTCGCAATCTGCCGGCGGACTCGCCGCAGCATCTGTTGCAGGAAGTGCAGCTTTTCGCGCGAGAAAAGCTCGAGCCCGGCATGAAGGCGATCAATTCCGAAACGGGTTTTTCGTGGGAAGAAGATTCCAGCTTTCCGGGCCTGGATACCGATCCGGGCGCCGCTGTTGTCGATCTGGCCCGGCGATTCAGCGGTTCCACCGAATGCAGAAAAGTGGCGTTCGGCACCGAGGCCGGCGGTTTCGACCGCATCGGTATACCGGCGATCGTGTGTGGTCCCGGCTCGATACAACAGGCCCACAAACCCGATGAGTTCATCGAGGCCAGCCAGCTGGCGGCTTGTGAACGCTTCGTCGACAAACTGATCGAACATCTTGCGGCGAGGTAGCCAACATCGGTGAGGCGGCGCCGGGTATCCACGGCCACTTTTTCTTACTCTTTTTCTCGTTTAAACTGCCGGGCTTTTCACGGGCACTGAAACGGTGTTGGCACTTCCGCTCAGAGCTTACAGTTTTTTAACGAAGAGGATCAAATTATGAAACAAACAGTGCGAGTCGCGGTGACTGGAGCGGCAGGCCAGATAAGCTACGGTACATTGTTCCGGATCGCGGCCGGGGAGATGCTGGGCTCAGACCAGCCCGTGATCCTTCAGCTTCTGGAAATCACGCCGGCGCTGGATGCGCTCAAGGGCGTCGTCATGGAGCTGGATGATTGCGCGTTTCCGCTGCTGCAAGATGTGGTGTATACGGACGATGCCGAGACCGCATTTGGCGATGCCGACTTCGCATTGCTGATCGGAGCCAAACCGCGCGGACCGGGAATGGAACGAAAAGACCTGCTGATGGACAACGGAAATATCTTTACCGCACAGGGGAAGGCGCTGAATGCTGCCGCCAGCCGGAAAATCAAGGTGCTGGTGGTGGGCAACCCGGCCAACACAAATGCACTGATCGCTCTCAATAACGCGCCGGATCTGGACCCCAAGCAGTTCACGGCAATGACCCGTCTCGATCACAACAGAGCCGTAAGTCAGCTTGCGGACAAGACCGGGACGCACTCAACCGATATCAGCAGGATGATCATCTGGGGAAATCATTCGGCCACCCAGTACCCTGACATCCATCACTGTCTCGTCGACCGCGAGGCAGCGATAGATAAAGTGGATCACGCCTGGATGACTGACGATTTCATCCCAACCGTGCAGCAGCGCGGCGCGGCGATCATCAAGGCGCGCGGTGCATCCAGTGCGGCCAGTGCCGGATCGGCGGCGATGGATCACATGCGATCCTGGGCATTGGGTACGAAATCCGGCGACTGGGTAAGCATGGCTGTGCCCAGCGACGGAAGCTACGACATCTCCGAGGGCGTCATCTATTCGTATCCGTGTACCTGTAGCGACGGCCGCTACGAGATCGTGCAGGGTCTGGAGGTCAACGATTTCAGTCGTGAAAAGATGCGGTCGACGGATAAGGAACTGCGTGAAGAGCGCGCCGCGGTCGAGGAGTTGTTTGGCTGAAGGGGACCGTATGCAAACTCAGCGATTGAAATTTCCCGGGACCGAGGGTGACCTGGATGCACGATTGGATCTTCCACTGGGTAAACCCGCGGCCTGGGCGCTGTTCGCGCACTGTTTCACCTGTTCAAAGGACACGGTTGCGGCATCCAGGATCAGCCGGGCCCTGGCGGATCAGGGGATTGCTGTTCTTCGGTTCGATTTCACGGGTCTGGGTGGCAGCGATGGGGACTTCGCCAACACCAATTTCAGCTCCAACATCGATGATCTGCTCAAAGCGGTGGAGTTTTTGAGGCAGCGGAACAACGCACCGGAGATCCTGTTGGGTCACAGCCTTGGCGGTGCAGCGGTGCTCTCTGCGGCTAATCGCATCGATGAGTGCAGGGCGGTGATCACTATCGGCGCGCCCAGCGATCCCGATCACGTGCGGCACCTTTTCGGTGACAGCGTCGATGAAATCGAGGCACGAGGCGAGAAGGAGGTGCTCCTGGCAGGACGCAAGTTCCTGATCCGAAAGCAATTTCTGGAAGATATCGGCAAGCAGGCGTTGTCAGAACAAATTCATCGATTGAACCGGGCGCTGCTGGTGATGCACAGCCCGCAGGACGACACCGTTGATATCGACAACGCCAGGGAAATTTACCAGGCCGCCCTGCATCCGAAGAGTTTTGTATCGTTGGACGGCGCCGACCACCTTTTGACGGATAAAGCGGACGCGGAATACGTTGCCCGGGTGGTAAGCGTCTGGGTGAGCCGCTACCTGCCAGCTGCGGACGCGGGCGGCATCGCCGATAACGAACCCAGGACGGTAGTCGTCAGCGAAGAGGGTAGTAGTAAATTTTCACAGAACGTTCGTATTGGCCCCCATCGCCTGCGCGCCGATGAGCCCGCGGCGTATGGCGGAGATGACTCGGGTCCGTCTCCATACGATTTACTGTTGACCGCGTTGGGGGCCTGCACATCGATGACCTTGCGTATGTATGCTGACAGAAAAGGTTTGCAATTGCGGCGCGTCGAGGTCGAGCTCGCACACGACAAGATCCATGCCGTTGATTGTGAGGATTGTGAAACGCAAAGCGGAAAAGTCGATCGCATTCGCCGGTCGATCCGGCTCGAAGGAGATCTGGCAAAGGAACAACGCAAGAAGCTGCTGGAGATCGCCGACAAATGCCCGGTTCATCGGACACTGCACTCGGAAGTCAAGATTCAGACCATGGAAAAGCCCTGAGCCGGAACCGCGTTCGACATATCGGTGGGCACGGGAAAACTCGGCCAAACATTTATAAGTAATTCTGATAGATAGTAGTATTATAATACGAATTCATTATTTTAGAACATTCTAATATTCTATTGTCAATCCAAACCGCGTTGTTTTAGATGGCTTTTTTCCTGCCGGATTGCAGGGTGTACTCAGAGAGTACCGGCACGACCACAAAATATTACATTTTCGTCACGGGCTTGTTCCTCGATGACGACCCCGCTAAGCTATCGTGAAAACGAAACAGAGCAAGGTTGTTTCGATAAAGGCATTCGTAACTGGTTGATTGGAAAGCAATTAGTCGTTGCTCTCACAGCCCGGGTCAACTGCCAGCCGCCAATGGCGGTACGCCACGGGAGTGAATCCGGACTCAGAGGTTATCGCCAAAAACGCTGACGCGTCTCCTTGCCTCCACGCCGTGTTACGCGGCGTGGAGGACGGGAGTTTTTCATGAACCAACCCAATCCGGTCGCCCTGGTGCAATATGCAGGTTGAAGATCACTTCTCTGGACACGCGGTTCAATACGGCCGCTCCCGACCGGATTATCCCGACGCGTTGTTCCAACGGCTGGCGGCAATGTCCCCCGACACGAGTCGTGCATGGGACTGTGCGACGGGAAACGGCCAGGCCGCCCATTCCCTGGCAAAGTATTTCGATGCCGTATTCGCTACCGATGTCAGCTTCGAGCAGATACGGCAGGCAGAGCGGGTCGGGCGCGTGCACCGCCATGTGGCGGCAGCGGAAGCGTCAGCGATCGCGGACCGCGTCATCGATCTGGTTGTAGTGGCGCAGGCCCTGCACTGGTTCGACATCCATGGATTTGTCGAAGAGGTGCGGCGGGTACTCAAAAATGAAGGGGTGTTTGCTGCCTGGTGTTATCCGGGAATGCACATATGCCCCGACGTAGATGAACGCATTGCTTCATTCTACAGGTACACGGTGGGTCCTTATTGGCCCGCCGAGCGCCGCCACATTGAAAGCGGCTATCGAACGCTGGATCTGCCGCTGGTCGAGGAAGCGCTGCCTTCGTATTACATCGATAAACAATGGGATCTTAAGCAGGTTGCAGATTACGTCAGGAGCTGGTCCGCGACTCGGCGATACATGCGTGAACAAGGCAATGATCCAGTTGATGTTCTGACCGAGCGCCTGCGTGAAGTCTGGGGGCACGAGACAGACAAACGCCGGGTAAGCTGGCCTCTGGTCGTCCGGGCGGGCAGGCTGGCCTGATACAACCCGCGTTTTAGGGTGTGAATGTTTCGGTAGTCATCCCCACCTGCAACCGCGCCGGACCGCTGCGCCGCGCGCTGGACTCCGTGCTTTTGCAGAGCCGGCGGCCCTATGAAATCATTGTCGTCGACGATGGGTCCACCGATACGACCCGGGACATGATCAGTCGTGAGTATCCAGGGGTCAATTACTCCTATCAGGACAACAGCGGCGTGAGCAGTGCCCGTAACGCCGGGATCGAGCGTGCAAAGGGGGAATGGATTGCGTTCCTGGATTCGGATGATGAATGGCTGCCGGGCAAGCTTGCCGCCCAGTGTCAGGCATTATTCCGGCACCCAGGGTACCGGATATGCCACACCGATGAAATCTGGATTAGGCAAAACAGGAGGGTCAACCCGATGCGCAAGCACGAGAAGTTTGGCGGTTGGATCTACGAAAAATGCCTGCCGAGGTGCGTCATTTCTCCCTCGTCCGTATTGATCCACGAATCGGTCTTCGAACAGGTGGGGAAATTCGACGAGAACCTTCCCGCTTGCGAAGACTACGACCTTTGGCTGAGAATCTGCGCTATCCATCAGGTGCTATTCGTGCGCGAACTCCTGTTGAAAAAATACGGCGGACACGGGGACCAGTTATCCAGGAAATACTGGGGCATGGATCGATTCAGGATAGGCGCAATGGAAAAAATGTTGAATACCGACGCACTAAATGGACAGGACAGAGCCGCGACGCTCGAAACGCTGCTCCACAAGCTCCGTATCCTGCATGCCGGGGCAGGCAAAAGAAATAACACGATGCTCGTACAGGAGTGCTGCGAAAAGATAACCGCTTATGAGAAGCTGGCGCTCGATCGGGGGGGTGACGGCGAGTGATCAATCTGGTAGTCGCCCTGGCCAGCGAGGCCAGACCGCTGGTGCGCCATTTCCGCATGTCGCAGGACCGCAGTTCGACGAGCTTCCGTGTCTATACCGCTGATCACATAAGGCTCGTTGTAACCGGCGTCGGAAAGGTCAATTCGGCTGCAGGCGTTGCCTATCTGGGCGGGCTGGACAACCGTCCGGATCAGGTCTGGTTGAACGTCGGCCTGGCCGGACATCACAGCCTGGCCGTTGGTACGGGCATCATCGCCCTGAAAATCACGGATCAGGGTGATTCTCGGAGCCGCTACCCGCCCCGGATCGCGGATCTTCCCGGTATTGGTTCGCACGTGATGACCTTCGACAAACCGGTCGAGGACTATCCGGCGTCGACGGTGTGCGATATGGAAGCCTCGGCTTTTTACGGCATAGCGATCCGATTCGGCACACGTGAACTGGTGCAGTGCTACAAGGTGATTTCGGATAACAAATCCACCGGCGTGTCCACGGTCGAGTCTTCCATGGCGGAAGGTTTGATCTCAGCGAAACTTCGGGAGATCGATGAATTGAGCAGCATTCTCGATGGCCTCGCGTGCGCGGTATCGGTACACAGCCCCGCCGAGAAGCCGTATGGCCAATTCGTTGAACAATGGCACTTCAGCGCCACGCAGCGGGGTCAGCTTCGCGAAGCATTGCGCCGGCTTGCCGTGCGGGGTCCGGGGGATATCCTCAGGGTAGCTAACTGGCGTCATTGCAAGACCGCAAAAAGTCTCCTCCAGGAAATGAGCGATTATCTCGATTCTCTTCCGGTCAGGCTTTGACGATCAGTGGCTACCGTCGTTTACATAGAGAACGCCGTCAGGGGCCATCCGCGCGTGCAGCGCGTGTGCGCACGTCTCGTTAAACCCGAAATCGTCTGGTGCGAGCGATACACCGAGGTATTCAATCCTCGGGCACAGAACTTCAGGATACAGAAAAGAAATCCGGCGCTGATACTGGCTCGCAAACACGACGGCTTCGTCATGGACGCCCCAGCCGCCTATGCCGTGGGGGGGGATGAGAATTTTTACTTTTCGCACATGCTGAATTGTATCTACGATTGCAGGTACTGCTTTCTTCAGGGCATGTTTCGCTCCGCACACTACGTATTGTTCGTCAACTACGAAGAGTTCACGGCGGCAATGGCTGCCGCTCTGTCAGAAACCGGTAAGAACAGAGATGTCTGGTTTTTCTCGGGTCATGATTGCGACAGCCTCGCCTATGAACCGGTCACTCGCTTCGCGGCCCACTTCGTTCCATTTTTCGAATCTCACCCAAATGCCTTTCTCGAACTCCGCACCAAGAGCAACCAGATTCGTTCACTGCTGGGACGCGAGCCACTGTCGAACGTCATCGTCGCCTTCAGTTTTACACCACAGCCGGTCTCCGATGCGCTTGAGCACAAGGTGCCGGGTGTTGATGCACGGCTGCGCGCCATGGTGCGATTGCAGGAAGCGGGTTGGCAAGTTGGCCTTCGATTCGACCCGTTGATCTACTACGAAGGATACAAGGGCGACTACGCAGAAATGTTCAACAGCATATTCACGAAACTCGACCCGGACCGGATTCATTCCGTGAGCCTCGGTTCGTTTCGGTTGCCCTGGGACTACCACCGTAACATCACACGACTCTACCCCGAGGAGCCGTTGTTCACTTCGCCGATGGAAGTTGGCGACGGCGGCCTGGCCGCGTATCCCCCGGCGATCAAGGATCAGATGTTGGATTACGCATCGGGATTGCTACTACAATGGGTTTCCCCGCAAAGGCTATTCAATCACGAAAGAGACCTATCGGAGCGCTTTGTATCATGATCGGTACTAAAGATAGAGAATACATCGACCTGCGCAGCGACACCGTAACCCGACCGACACCCGCCATGCGCCGTGCGATGAGCGAAGCGGACGTGGGTGACGATGTGTTTGGCGACGATCCCACGGTCATACGGCTTCAGCAGATGACGGCGGATATGCTGCAGACCGAGGCGGCGCTGTTCCTGCCCAGCGGGACGCAATCCAACCTTTGCGCGCTGCTCAGCCACTGTCAGCGCGGCGATGAGTATATCGTCGGGCAGACGGCGCACACCTACCGGATGGAAGCGGGCGGGGCGGCGGTGATGGGAAGCATTCAGCCGCAGCCGCTGAACTTCGAGCCGGACGGTACGCTGGATCTCGATCTAGTCGCCGCAAATATCAAACCGGATGATCCCCACTTCGCGATTTCCCGGTTGCTGTGCCTCGAAAACACCCAGAACGGTAAGGTCCTGCCGATGGATTACCTGGCCAATGCAAGACGTCTCGCAGACGGGCACGGATTAAAGCTGCATCTCGACGGCGCTCGGGTATTCAATGCTGCCGTCAAGCTTGATGTGCCCGTTTCGGAGATCAGCCGGCACTTCGATTCGGTCTCAGTTTGCCTCTCCAAAGGATTGTGCGCGCCGGTCGGTTCGGTATTGTGCGGGTCCAGGGAGTTCATAAGGACGGCGCACAGATGGCGCAAAATGCTGGGCGGGGGAATGCGGCAGGCCGGAGTGCTGGCCTCAGCGGGCATCCTGGCGCTGATGGAACAGGGGGATCATCTGAAACGGGACCACATGAATGCCGCCGTGCTGGCAGAGCATCTCGGCAGCATCGATGAGCTCGAAATCCGATATGACGGCAACCAGACCAACATGATTTTTGCCGCAGTCAAAACCGGCTTGCTTCCGACATTGATGAAAGAAATGAAAACCCGGGGCGTTCTCATCCATGGGTTCGGTGATACCATGCGGCTGGTGACCCACCATGATTTCAAGGCGGATCAAATAGACCTTGTCGTGGATGCCTTTAAAAATTTTTTCCAAGCCCCGCAGCAATCAGCCGCAGGATGATCCAGAGACGCTAATCCTCCGACGAGGCGTCGCCCCGCGCCGGTTACCATCGATATAGATCAGCTATAGCCATCAACCGCTGGCCAGTTTGTGCGCGGCGCGGGTAGTTTCCGGCAGGCGATATCGCGGGCAGCACGCCAGGGTGTAGCGCATCGCCGTCCTCAAGGTGATTTTATGGCCAACCGAGACGTAAACGGGATTTGTATTGCGTCGCGTCCGCAGGACCGCGCCGATTTTTTCGCCGTCGTGAACCAGATAAGCCCAGCTGCCTTTTTCGATGCCCACGTCCCGGTGTGACCCGATCAATCTGGATTTTGCAACGCCAATGGTCGCTATGTCGGTAATCACGCCGAGGTGGCAGGCGAGGCCGAATCTGCGAGGATGTGCATACCCCTGGCCATCGCAAAGTATGATGTCCGGCATCGTCCGCACCTTTGCCAATGCGGAAAGGATCGAGGGTAATTCCCTGAACGAGAGATAACCGGGGATGTATGGAAACAAGACCCTGCGCCTTGCCACGGCGCTCTCAACCACGGTCAGGTCCGGATATGATAATACCACTACGGCGGCACGGGCGGTGGCGCCGTCGTTTTCGAATCCAACGTCGACGCCCGCGACCTGCTCGACGCGACCGATTTCATCCTCCAGGACTAGGCGCTGTCTCAGTTCGTCCTGAATACACCTGGCACGCCGACTGCTGATACGCCAGGGATGCAAATTGGGGAAGGGATGTCTCTGCCTTGGGTTCACTTAAGCTGCACACCCCAGGTTGACGTAGTCGAGTCAAGACTGTTTATGGTGGCTACCGGTTCCGTCTGCCCGCGATATGCGCAATGGTACAATATTAATAATCAAGGGATCAGAGTCAATTTTCCAGACCAGATTTGAGGTGGATTCACACCTGCGGAAATTGACTCTGATTCCTTTCCCAGTCCAACACTGGAGCACGAAAAGAAGATGATCAAGCTGGCGGTGACGGGTGCTGCGGGACGCATGGGCCGTTGCGTAGTGCAGGCCGTGCATGCCAACCCGGATGTTGAATTGAGTTGCGCGGTAGAACACGAGGATTCGGATTCTTTGGGCCTGGATGCGGGCGTTGTGGCCGGCGTCGGAGGCCTCGGCGTTGCCATCGACTCTGAACTGGCGGATCAATTTTTCGACGTTCTGATCGAGTTCACCACGTCGGGAGCAACTTTGAATCACGCGGAACACTGCCGTGCCAGGGGCCGGCGCATGGTAATCGGCACCACCGGCCTCGATGACCCGGATAAGGAACGGATTGGCGAACTATCCGGAGAGATTGCAATTGTCATGGCACCGAACATGAGCGTCGGGGTAAACCTGTGCTTTCACCTTGCCGGGGTCGCGGCGCGCACGCTGGGTGATGATTTCGATATCGAGATCGTCGAAGCACACCATCGCCATAAGGTGGATTCCCCTTCCGGCACGGCGTTGAAGTTCGGCGAGATCGTCGCATCGGAGCTCGCCCGGAATCTGGATGATCACGCGGTTTACGGACGTCGGGGTCGGGCCGGGCCAAGGCACCGGTCTGAGATCGGTTTTTCCAGCGTCCGCGGAGGAGATATCGTCGGGGAACACTGTGTGCTGTTCGCCGGTGACGGCGAGCGCATAGAGATAACCCATCGGTCTTCCAGTCGGATGACATTTGCCAGCGGTGCGGTGCGCGCGGCAATATGGTGCATGCAGCATGAACGCGGTCTGTTCGATATGCAGGACGTGCTCGGTCTCAATTGCTCCGGCAGCGCTTCTGATTTAAAATCATCACTTTAATGACACCGGCAGACACGATACCAACGGGAGAAACTCGAACGGGTTTCTCCCTTTTTTTGGGTGGACGCCAGTTACCCAGCAACGGTTGAACGGTACACAGGCACATCTTGATAGCTAAGGCTCTACTGGCTCTGGAAGACGGGACCTTGTTTAACGGGGTGTCCATCGGCGTAGAGGGAAGCACGGTCGGAGAAGTAGTGTTCAACACCGCCATGACCGGATACCAGGAGATCCTCACCGACCCTTCATATGCCCGCCAGATCGTCACATTGACTTGCCCGCACATCGGCAACACCGGGACCAACACGGAGGACTACGAATCGGATCGCGTACACGCTTCGGGACTGGTCGTGCGGAATGTTCCCAGCCGGGTAAGCAGCTGGCGCGCCGAAGGCACGCTATCGGATTTTCTGGTCCAACACGAACTGGTCGCGATCGCGGACATCGATACGCGCAGGCTGACCCGGCTGATACGCGAACACGGGGCGCAGCGCGGTTGCATCGTGGCGGGTGAACACATCGATCCGGCAGCCGCCGTTGCGCAAGCGCGCTCGTTTCCCGGACTGAAAGGCATGGATCTCGCCCAGGAAGTGACTACCGACCAGATCTATAACTGGTCCGAGGGCGGCTGGGATCTGGACGGCGGCTATCGCGATTCACCGCCCTCGCAATACAAGGTCGTGGCGTACGACTTCGGCATCAAGCGCAATATACTCCGCCTGCTGGTCGATCGAGGCTGCGAGGTTACCGTGGTGCCTGCGACCACGCCGTCGGCACTGGTGCTTGCGCGGCGCCCGGACGGTGTATTCCTGTCAAATGGTCCCGGCGATCCGGAACCTTGTCACTACGCAATCCAGTCTATCGGGGAGATCGTGGATAAGGCAGTGCCGGTCTTCGGGATCTGCCTCGGCCACCAGCTGCTGGCACTGGCGTCCTCCGCGACGACGGTCAAGATGAAATTTGGACACCACGGCGCGAACCATCCCGTGCAGGACTTAGCCAGTGGCCAGGTCCTGATAACCAGCCAGAATCATGGATTTATGGTCGATGAACTGCCTTCCAATCTGGAATTGACGCACAGGTCTCTGTTCGATGGTTCCGTTCAGGGCATCCGGCGTACCGATCGTCCCGCCTTCTCTTTTCAGGGGCACCCGGAGGCCAGCCCGGGTCCTCACGATGTCGTTTATCTTTTCGACACATTTATCGACCGCATGCGTGAATACCGGCGCACGGAATCAGCGGCAAGGCAGGTGAGCGGCAATGCCTAGGCGCACCGACATCGAGAGCATCCTTCTGATCGGCGCCGGCCCAATCGTGATCGGCCAGGCCTGCGAATTCGACTATTCCGGGGTGCAGGCGTGCAAGGCGCTGAAGGAAGAGGGTTACCGCATCGTCCTGGTCAACTCGAATCCCGCAACTATCATGACCGACCCGGGATTCGCCGATGCAACCTATATCGAACCCATCTCATGGCAGGTAGTGGAACAGATCATCAACATCGAGCGCCCCGACGCGATCCTGCCGACCATGGGGGGGCAGACCGCATTGAACTGTGCGCTCGACCTGTGCCGAGAGGGAATTCTGCAACGATACGGGATCGAGATGATAGGCGCTACCCGCGACGCCATCGACAAGGCAGAGGACCGCGAACGGTTCAAGTTGGCGATGGACAATCGGAACCTGCAGACCCCAAGGGGCGCCATTGCGCACAGTATGGAAGAAGCCTTTCAGGTACAGGCCATGGTCAGCTACCCGGCGATCATCAGACCTTCGTTCACGCTGGGCGGTAGCGGTGGCGGCGTTGCCTACAACCGGGACGAGTTCGTCGACATATGTGAGCGGGGGCTCGACGCGTCACCCACCAGTGAGTTGCTGATCGAGGAATCGATCCTGGGCTGGAAGGAATTCGAAATGGAAGTGGTGCGAGATCGCAAAGACAACTGCATTATCGTCTGCTCCATAGAAAATTTCGATCCCATGGGTATGCACACAGGGGACTCCGTTACGGTTGCTCCGGCCCAGACACTCACTGACAAGGAGTACCAGTTGATGCGCGACGCCAGCATCGAGGTGTTGCGCGAGATCGGCGTCGATACCGGAGGTTCTAATGTCCAGTTCGCGATCAATCCCGACGACGGGCGCATGGTAGTCATCGAGATGAACCCCAGGGTGTCGAGATCGTCTGCACTGGCGTCCAAGGCCACGGGTTTTCCCATTGCCAAGGTCGCTGCAAAGCTGGCCGTTGGTTTCACTCTTGACGAGTTGCGCAACGAAATCACGGCAGGAGTCACACCGGCGTCGTTCGAGCCTTCCATCGACTACGTTGTTACCAAGATACCGCGTTTCGATTTCGAGAAGTTTCCGCAGGCGGACAGCGTTCTGACGACGCAAATGAAATCCGTCGGCGAGGTGATGGCAATCGGGCGCACTTTTCAGGAGTCGCTGCAGAAAGCGACGCGGAGCCTCGAGATCGGGACTCACGGACTGGACCCGCAGCTCGAACCCGGCCGGGAGATAGATGACGAACTGGTAGGTATGCTCCAGGTGCCGGGCGCTAAACGCTTGTGGTACCTGGCCGATGCCATGCGGGCCGGTATGTCTGTCGAGGATATTTTCGCCCACACGCGGATCGATCCGTGGTTCCTGGCGGAGATCGAGGAACTCGTCGAGACCGAAAACACGATACGGCGGGAAGGGACCAATGCCGTCCACCGGGATGCGCTGTATCTGTGGAAGCGCAAGGGATTTTCGGATCACCGGCTGGCACAGCTTCTGGGCGTCAGTGAAGACGCGTTTCGGGCGCAGCGCCACGCGCAGGAGGTGCGGCCGGTCTACAAACGGGTCGATTCCTGTGCCGCCGAATTCGCTGCAGCGACCGCGTATATGTACTCTAGCTACGAGGAGGAGTGCGAGGCGGAGCCCGACAAGACGAGAAAGATCATCGTACTGGGCGGCGGCCCGAACCGCATCGGGCAGGGCATCGAGTTCGACTACTGCTGTGTGCATGCGTCTATGGCGCTGCAGGAGGACGGTTATCAAATTATTATGGTCAACTGCAATCCGGAGACGGTGTCGACCGATTATGATACGTCGGACCGCTTGTATTTCGAACCGCTGACCCTCGAGGATGTCATCGAGATCGTCCATGTCGAAAATCCTGACGGGGTCATAGTGCATTATGGCGGCCAGACTCCCTTGAAACTGGCACGCGAACTCGAAGCCGCGGGCGCGCGGATCATCGGTACGTCTCCGCAGGCGATCCATCGTGCGGAGGACCGCGAACGCTTCCAGCGGCTTCTTCAAGATCTCGATCTGCTGCAGCCGCCCAACCGAATTGCCGCCAGCGCACAGGAAGCGCTGCAACTGGCGGCGGAGATTGGCTATCCACTGGTCGTAAGGCCGTCGTACGTACTCGGGGGGCGCGCCATGGAAGTGGTGCACAACGAAGCTGACCTGGAAAACTACATGAAGGCGGCCATCCAGGTTTCCAATGAATCGCCGGTGCTGCTCGACCGCTTTTTGAACGACGCCATTGAGGTCGACGTGGACGCCATCTGTGACGGCAAGGACGTGCTGATCGGCGGCATCATGGAACACATCGAGGAAGCGGGCGTGCATTCCGGGGATTCCGCCTGTTCGCTGCCGCCGTACAGCCTTCCGCACGAAATTCAGGACCAACTGCGTGAGCAGACCGGGGCGATGGCCAGGGCACTCGAAGTTGTTGGCTTGATGAACGTGCAGTTCGCCGTGAAGGACGGTCAAATTTACGTGCTCGAGGTCAATCCGCGCGCCTCGAGGACGGTGCCGTTCGTGTCCAAGGCGACGTCCAGGCCGCTGGCCATGATCGCTGCACGCTGCATGACGGGACGCAGCCTGGCCGAACAGAACGTAATGGACGAGATCGTTCCCCGGTATTACTCGGTGAAGGAGGCGGTGTTTCCATTCATCAAATTCCCCGGAGTCGATACCGTGCTCGGGCCGGAAATGAAAAGCACGGGCGAGGTCATGGGAATCGGGTGGAGCTTCGGTGAAGCCTATGGCAAGTCGCAGGTTGCATCGGGTACCAGAATACCTGCCAGCGGGCGGGTGTTGATCAGCGTCAAGACAACGGATCAGAAGCCCTGCGTGGCGGTCGCCCGTTATTTGGCCGACAAAGGATTCTCCCTCGTTGCCACTCACGGCACAGCGGCGGTATTGAAAGAGGCCGGAATAGAGGTAAAGCCGATAAACAAGGTACTCGAAGGACGGCCCCATGTCGTCGATATGATAAAGAACAAGGAGATCGACCTCATTATTAACACGACGGCAGGCAAACAGAGCCTTAAAGACTCCTACACCATCCGGCGGGCGGCTCTGCAAAACAAAATCACCTATTTCACTACCCTTGCCGCCGCACGCGCCGCCTGCGAGGCGCACGGCGTAGGTACGCATACGAGCGTGAATCGTTTGCAGGCACTACATGAGGATGTCCGCCTATGACACGAGTACTACTGACCGTTGACGGTGCCGGCAATTTGCGAGAGGAACTGGCCAGGCTTATAAAAATGGAGCGTCCGAGGATCATCAAGGCCATCGCAGAGGCGCGCTCGCACGGCGACCTGTCGGAAAACGCGGAGTACGACGCGGCCCGCGACGAACAGGGCTTCATCGAGGGTCGCATCGCCGAGCTGGAGGATCAGCTGGCGCGGGCGGAGATCGTGGATCCCAAGAAACTCAATATCGCAGGCAAGGTCGTATTCGGTGCTTTAGTCGACCTGTATGATGTCGAGTCGGACACCGAAGTGACCTACCAGATCGTGGGCGAACTCGAAACCGATCTCGAACGCGGACGCATATCCCTTAGCTCACCCATCGGACGCGCCCTGATCGGTAAGGAGGAAGGCGAAGAACTTGAGGTGATTACACCCGGGGGCACCCGGGGATACGAGATCGTCAAAGTCCGCTACGAGTAGGGAATTAAGTATTGTGTCCCCTAAATTCAGTACAGTACTGCGATTTCTATGATTTCCGAGTATTCAAGTTCGAAGGTTGCGCTACCGCCGACCAGGTGCTGGGTCAGTATCAGCATCTCGGGTCCGGCGTTTTCTATGTAGGCATAGTGAGTTTTGCCATCGTTGGTTTTCACGCGCGCAAGCCGGCTCAGATGAGTGCCGAGTTCCGTAATGGGCGTCGGGTTGAAGGTTTCTTCCCTGGGTTTCTCGCTCTCTTCCTCTTTCTCTTCCTCGGTTGCCACCTCGCGTTCCACAAACAGTTCGCTCAGCACATTGTCAGCAACCAACACGTTCACACCGAGCCAGTCGACGAAATTAGCCGCTTCGAGTTGAGCTAATTCCGGCGTACCGGCCGGCTCCAATGGATCAAGGTTGACGGTAATTCTCGTCGCATTGATCAGGTGGTTGCGATACGAATTCGAGAGTTCGTCACTGGGGTACAGGTTGGATCGTTCGAGATCAGTGGCTATCCTCCGGATCTGGCTGTTGACGAATTCGCTCGGGGACTCGCCGCTCTTTTGCGAGCAGTACGAAATCTTCTTCTTGATAAATGACTCGTCGTCCACGCTGTAAGACAGGCTGGACAGTTTGAGTTCGGGCGAGAGGATTTGCTGCAGGGACGGAATGGCATTCTGTTTCGCAGGGATCGATCCCTCAAGGGATACGGTCATCATGTCCGGATTTCTGACGCGCAAGAAAAAATTCAGGGTGCCGGTGGAGGCTGATATTGAATGCTCGAGACGGGCATTCAGCTCTAGGCGCTGGTATCCCATCGCGTTGTAATCCGCGGACTGGAAAGCACCGTTACCGCACCCCCAGATCGATGTCGGCAGGCTGATCGGCGGCTGCCAATCCCATTTAGCAGGCTGGGTGATCATATCGCCGAGATCGCTGTCCAGGGAAAGCACGATCTGGTTGGCCGATAAATTGAGTTCTTTCGGAAGCGATTTTTTATAAAAAGCTTCGAGTATGGGGACGATGCCCTTTGGTTCGTTCCAGGTGGCCAGGAGCGAGCCAACCTTGATCACGTCATCAGACCCTTTTGGTCTGATGGTAATGCCGGTCAATCCAATGGGTCCCATCACCGAAGTCCGAACATCTCGGTAGGAAATATCCGCCTGATTCGAAAGCCGGGCCTGTGCCTGTTTGAATGTAGCATCGATGGAATACCACAGGAAAGCCTTCACCCCGCCCCACACAAGCAAGGGCAGTATCAGGAACAATATGATTACGTTTCGCAGTCTCATGATTGTCAGTAACTAGTTCGCAAACTGGTGTAACATCCTGTCGGCTTGATCAGACAGGTTGATCTTCGAGATCGAATTCATAGGCGACACTTGAATAATTATCCGTATTTCGTGGCGCTGCTGGAGCATAGGTTCTTTCCTCTAATATTAGTCGATTATCCCGGGATACGAGAAGTATAGTAGAACTACGCGTACCGTATGTGTCTCCGCTAATAAATGCTGACGATAGCAGCTTCTCCCACTCTGCGTTCACACCCGATTCCGGCAGGTCCTCGTTGCTGGCGCGCGTCTGATCGCAGAGTATGGAAAACAACGAATCAGCGTCCAGGTGATCGCGTTCCAGCAGATTCTCGAGGTTCTGTTTGCCGGTTCGCACCTTCGGCCATGGTGTATCCAGTAGGTGATTGCTCAAACCGTAGATTCCCTTTTGCAGCGGCTTCACGCCGTGCTCCCGGTTCGAAAAATACACGGCATGCGAAAGCGAACCGGCTACCAGGTTGAATCCGTTATAATGATCAGCGCTTGCAGCCAGGCTTGCTATATAGTCGTCCGGAGTGGAATAGGTAGTGAGGTATTCGCTGACCAGCGCGCCCCTTGATGTTTCGAATTTGGCGTCGTTTGATTCCCTGTAGTTGGTGACGGCCGCCCAATGTCCGTATCTCGTCACGCCGAACCAGGTGCCGCCCTTTTCGAGGTCCTTTCCGGCTATGACATCTTCATGTTCGGCCCACCTATGAGCCGCCGCTGTCGGGCGATCATAGAATTCGTCGCGATTGGCGGCGGCTACGAGCCGGTAATCCGGATGGGTATCGATGGCCAGGAACAACAGGCACATTGCAACGATCAACCGGGCAATTGGATAGCCGGTGGTTCCGCCTCGCGGAAGATGACGCCCACCCGCCCGAGGGTCTGTACCAGATCGGCACCGGTGGCGGCGCATACCGAGGCCAGCAGCCTATCGCGTTCTTGCCTTGCCAGGGCCGGCAATTTTATCTTCAGCAACTCGTGGTGGCTAAGCGCCCCCTCGATCTCGGCCACGACGCTGTCATTGAGGCCCTTGTTGCCGATGGTTACGACAGGCCTGCGGCCATGGCACAGCCCGCGCAGATAGCGCTTCTGTTTTCCGGTAAGTGTCAAAATGTTCGAGTATCGTTTACAACCCAGGGATTCCCAGTGTGACATAGATCATGAGTCGGAGAAAACCAAAGACCAGGCAATGGCTGCAGGAGCGGCGCAATGACGGCTACGCTCGCCAGGCCCGCCGGCATGGATATCGCAGCCGCGCCGTCTACAAACTGGCGGAGATTGATCACAGGGACAGGCTCATCAGGCGTGGGATGCGCATACTGGAACTGGGCGCCGCTCCCGGCGGTTGGTCACAATACCTGGCGGAAAAGGTAGGTCCAGAGGGGCAGGTCGTTGCGGTGGACGTCATCGAAATGGCAACCGTGCAGAACGTTCGATTCATTCACGGCGACTTTACCGACCCCGCTGTGCGGAAGCTCCTGATTGAGGCGCTGGGCTCAGCCGACCTTGTAATCTCGGACATGGCGCCCAATATTACTGGTGTCAGGGATGCAGATCGGGCCCGTTTTCTGGAATTGCTAGAATCGGCTCTGGACGTGGCGCGCATGACGCTGCGAAATGGCGGCAACATGCTGCTCAAGGTATTCGAAGGCCCCGAAATAAAAGGCTTCAGGAAAGATTGTGACCAATATTTCAAAGGCGTTTCCGTGCGGAAACCCTCCGCCTCCAGGCCCAGAAGCCGCGAATACTACCTATTGGCAAAGCAGTTTGTGCGGGACAAGGATTAGAATTGCCTGTAGCATTCGGACGATGCAGAATTGAACCAAGCAGGGACGCAGAGGTCCAGACTACTATGAATAAAGTACATTCGAACTGATGTATCGGTGTACGCCACACTGCAGGAGCTGGTTTGAATAACTTGACCAAAAATCTCATTCTCTGGTTGGTCATCGCCATGGTGTTGATGGCGGTGTTCAACAATTTCGCACCTGACGGATCGTCGCCGAATCAGCGTGTGGACTACTCTACCTTTCTGAACGAAGTTAGAGAGGGCCGGGTTGAGCGGGTAACCATCCAGGGAACCACTATCTACGCAACGACGACTTCGGGCCAGGCTTTCATGACTATTGCGCCTGACGACCGCGGCCTCGTCGGTGACCTGATCGAAAACGGCGTTGAAATCGAGGCCAAGGAGGAAGAACAGCCGTCCTTCCTGGCGCAGATCATCATCCATTGGTTCCCGCTGCTGCTGATCGTCGGTGTCTGGATCTACCTGATGCGGCAGATGCAGGGTGGTGGTGGACGCGGAGCGCTGAGCTTCGGCAAGAGCCGCGCCAGGATGCTGACAGAAGAAAGCAACAAGGTAACCTTCGAGGATGTTGCCGGCATAGAGGAGGCCAAGGAAGAGGTGCAGGAACTTGTGGAGTTCCTGCGGGACCCGTCCAAATTCCAGAAGCTGGGCGGACGGATCCCCCGCGGCGTGCTGATGACCGGCAGTCCGGGAACGGGTAAAACGCTGCTGGCCAGGGCGATAGCGGGTGAGGCAAAGGTGCCGTTCTTTTCGATTTCCGGATCGGATTTCGTGGAGATGTTCGTCGGTGTCGGCGCGTCGCGCGTCAGGGACATGTTCGAACAGGCAAAAAAACACGCGCCATGCATCATATTTATCGACGAAATCGACGCCGTGGGTCGCCAACGTGGCGCCGGCTTGGGCGGCGGCCACGACGAGCGCGAACAGACGCTGAACCAGCTGCTGGTCGAGATGGACGGTTTCGAAGGCAGCGAGGGCGTGATAGTCATTGCCGCGACCAACCGCCCCGACGTGCTCGATCCGGCATTGCTCCGGCCCGGCCGCTTCGACAGACAGGTACATGTACCTCTGCCGGATATACGTGGGCGTGAGCAGATCCTTAAGGTGCATATGCGTAAAGTCCCGCTCGCGGACGATGTGGACGCGAGCATACTAGCGCGTGGGTCCCCGGGATTCTCCGGCGCAGACTTGGCTAACCTGGTAAACGAGGCAGCGCTGTTTGCGGCACGGGGCGGGAAGAAGCTGGTGGACATGGAGGATTTCGAAATGGCCAAGGACAAGGTCCTGATGGGTGTGGAAAGGCGCTCGATTGTGATGCCTGAACACGAAAGGTGGAACACCGCCTACCATGAGTCTGGCCACACCGTTGTGGCGAAGTCGTTGAAGAACACGGACCCGGTGCACAAGGTTACGATCATTCCTCGCGGCCGGGCGCTCGGGGTGACCATGCAGTTGCCGGAGGAAGACCGCTACAGCCATGACCGTGAATACCTGCTGTCGAGGATCGCCGTGCTGATGGGCGGCCGGATTGCGGAGGAGGTTTTCATGAAGCAAATGACCACCGGGGCATCGAATGATTTCGAACAGGCCACCGAACTGGCGCAGAACATGGTGTCGAGGTGGGGTATGAGCGATGCACTGGGGCCGCGCGTATACGGAGAAAATAATTCCGAGGTCTTCCTGGGCCGGGACGTCACGACACACCGTAACCTGAGTGATGAAACCGCGCGGAAGGTCGATGGCGAAATTACCCGAATCGTCGAAGATCAATACCGTCGGGCCCGCACCATCGTTGAAGAAAATAGTGATAAAGTCGAAATGATGGCCAAGGCGCTGATGGAGTGGGAGACGCTGGATTCGGATCAGATCGAGGACATCATGTCTGGCAGTGAACCGCGTCCGCCCGCCGACGAGTCTGGGGGCAAACCAGAGGGGCCGTCGGGCGAGCAGAAGGAAGAAGGTTCACGCCCGCAGGTCAAACCGAATCTGGATAATCCCGCCGGCGATCAGCCCTAGCCTGCGTTGAATTGGCGCGAGCAACGCTTCCCGTTCTTAGGAGCGGCGCCTCGCCGCGATAAAATGTCGGTCTGGGCAGAGCCGGCTCAGTTTATGCCCTTGCCGGAACCATGCGCTGCAATTCCCCGGAAACAGAATCTTTGCGTCGAGATTGCCCAGCCCTGATATGCGGCAATCGCCGAATCAGCCTGACCCGCACTGTGGTTATGGGCATCCTGAACATCACCCCGGATTCGTTTTCCGATGGTGGAAGATTCAATGAACCGGATACCGCTTTGCGTCGCGCGGAATCAATGCAGATGGAGGGGGCGGAGATCATCGACGTAGGGGGCGAGTCGACGAGGCCGGGCTCCGAGAGCGTTAGCGTGGAGCGCGAGCTGGATCGCGTCATTCCGATTATCGAATCACTGAACCGAAATATCGACGTCGTGGTGTCGATTGATACGTCGAAACCGGCCGTAATGAAGGAAGCACTATCCGCCGGGGCCGGCATGATCAACGACGTCAACGCCCTCCGGGCCGAGGGGGCCATCGTGGTCGCCGCCGACAACGATGTGCCGGTTTGCCTGATGCACATGCTGGGCAAGCCCCGCACCATGCAGGATGCCCCGGCGTATGACGACGTTGTGGCACAGGTGCGTACCTACCTCGAGAATCGAGCGGCGGCCTGTATCGCGGGCGGCATCGACAAGACAAAAATAATCGTCGATCCGGGCTTCGGATTCGGCAAAAGAGCTCGACACAACCTCGACCTCCTGCGCAATCTGGAGCAGCTCGGAGGCAAATACCCCGTGATGGCCGGGCTGTCCCGAAAATCCATGATTGGCAAGCTGCTGGGGCTGCCGATGAATCGGCGGGTACATGCCAGTGTGGCGCTTGCGATGATCGCCGTGAAAAACGGTGCGAGCCTGCTTCGGGTGCACGACGTCGGGCCGACGGTCGATGCCGTCCGTACGTACGAGGCGGTGTATTGGGATTAAATCGCCGTTGTAATTGGCGCCCGTGATGGGTAACATCGCGCCCTCTTTTTGACCGGTCCTGTTATTTAGAGCACCCAATGCGTCGTCCTTTGGTAGTCGGAAACTGGAAAATGAATGGCACCCGGGCCATGGCCTCTGCGCTGGTCGGCGGGCTGCTGGCCGGATTGAACAGGGATTCAGCCACGGAAGTCGCTGTTTGTCCGCCGTTCGTATACCTATCCCAGATGATGGATCAATTGCGTGACAGCGCGATAACGTTGGGAGCCCAGGACCTGGACGTCAATGAACCGGGTGCATATACCGGTGCGGTGGCCGGTGAGATGCTGAAGGATCTGGAATGCCGATATTGTATCGTCGGGCACTCCGAGAGGCGAACGCTGTATGGCGAGAACGATGACCTCGTTGCCAGAAAATTCGCACGGGCTCAGCAATGCGGATTGACACCCATCCTGTGCATCGGTGAAACGCTAGACGAGAGGGAAAACGATAAGACCGAAGCCGTTCTGAATGACCAGCTGGAAGCGGTAATCGATCGCTGCGGTATCGGAAGCCTGTCCGATGCGGTGATCGCGTACGAACCGATGTGGGCAATAGGAACCGGTAAAACCGCTTCTCCGGATCAGGCGCAGCAGGTGCATGCGTTCATTCGCGGCAAGCTGTCGCGGCTGAATGCGAAAGTTGCGGAGAACCTGCGTATCCAATACGGTGGCAGCGTAAAAGCGGACAACGCAAGAGAATTGTTCAACCAGCCGGATATCGACGGTGGTTTGATCGGCGGCGCATCCTTGAAGGTCGATGATTTCCTGGCCATATGCCATGCCGCGGATGTATAGACGAAGAGTATTCGATAAATGATTAGCATATTGTTGGTGGTACACGTACTGACTGCCGTTTCGATTGTCGTGTTGGTATTGCTGCAGCAAGGCCGGGGTGCGGACATGGGCGCCGCGTTCGGCGGCGGCTCACAGACGTTGTTCGGCGCACGCGGGTCTGCGAATTTTCTCAGCCGGATCACCGGTTTGCTGGCGGCGGTGTTTTTCGTTACCAGCCTCACCCTGGCCTATATGTATGGTCAAATTACCGCGCCGCAGAGCGTGACTGATCAGGTCGTTTCGCAACCCGTACAGAGCAGGAGTGAAACCGATATTCCCCGAGTTCCCGATGCCGGGGAGGAGCAGACCCCCGACCGTGACGTACCTGCCGCACCGGAGCCTGCTGCCGGCTCGGAGCCCGCGAAAGAATAGATTGATTCCCTGCGGGGAGATGTAGCCGAAGTGGTGGAATTGGTAGACACGCCGTCTTGAGGGGGCGGTGGCGCGAGCCGTGCCGGTTCGAGTCCGGCCTTCGGCACCAGCTGTCTTGACTTGCCCAGGTGTGCAGCCTAGACTGCGCGGGCGCATTCTAGAAGAACAATGCGAACCTGTTTCAACATAGATTTGCGGTATGTTTCGCTATTTCGATGGACTAATTTTTCTCTGGGCCAATTTTTCTCTGGACTAATTTCTGGATCGAATAAGAGAATGTTATCCAACTATGTTCCCATCCTGATTTTTCTCGTTGTTGCCTCTCTGTTGGGCTGCCTGTTGCTGTTTCTCGGCCGCGTGCTGGCACCCAATCGTCCCGACAAGGCAAAACTTTCGCCGTACGAATGTGGTTTCGAGGCGTTCGAGGACAGCAGGATGAAGTTCGACGTCCGCTATTATCTCGTCGCCATCCTTTTCATCATATTCGACCTGGAAATTGCGTTTCTTTTTCCTTGGGCAATCGTGTTGGAGGACATCGGAGTGTTCGGGTTCTGGGCGATGATGTTGTTTCTAGCGATCCTTGTGGTCGGGTTCGTCTACGAATGGATGAAAGGAGCGCTCGAGTGGGAGTAATGCGTATCAGCGATCCGACTGGCGGTTCAACCGGAGTGCGGCGATAAGTGGCAATTGAAGGGCTTCTCGAAAAGGGTTGGGTCACCACCAACCTGGATTCGCTGATCAACTGGACCCGAACGGGTTCGATGTGGCCAATGACGTTCGGGCTCGCCTGCTGTGCAGTCGAGATGATGCAGGCCGGGGCCGCGCGGTACGACCTGGACCGTTTCGGTGTGATTTTCAGGCCCAGCCCTCGGCAGTCCGATGTCATGATCGTGGCCGGGACGCTGACCAATAAGATGGCGCCCGCGCTGAGAAAGGTCTACGACCAGATGGCGGAACCGAGGTGGGTGATCTCCATGGGGTCCTGTGCCAACGGCGGCGGCTACTATCACTATTCTTACGCAGTGGTTCGAGGTTGTGACCGGATCGTACCGGTCGACGTCTATGTCCCGGGATGCCCTCCAACCGCTGAAGCGCTACTTTACGGCATTCTTCAATTGCAAAAGAAGATTCGTCGGACCAACACCATCGCCCGTTAGGAGCCGTAGATGGCAGATTTCGAAGCTATCCTGGCGGAGGCCCAACAGCGTTTCGGGGACCATCTCCTCGATGCAACCGTGTCGAACGGTGAACTCACGCTGACGATCGAGCGCAATGCCGTGATAGAGGTCTGCCGCGAACTGCGGGACAATCCGGTTTTTGCGTTCGAACAGCTGATCGATCTTTGCGGTGTGGACTTCGCGGATTTCGGCAAGGGTGGCCCCGCCCCGGTCGAACCAAAGCCACGCTTTGCGGTGGTTTACCACCTGCTTTCGATCGCCAATAACCGGCGCATTCGTGTCCGTACCCATTTGGACGAGGAGCAGCCGGCAATTGAGTCGGTAGTCCCGATCTGGCGCGTGGCCGACTGGTTCGAACGCGAGGCTTTCGATCTATTCGGCATCATATTCGAAGGCCATTCAGACCTTCGGCGGATCCTAACGGATTATGGATTCATTGGTCATCCTTTCCGCAAGGATTTTCCCCTCACCGGACGCGTGGAGATGCGCTACGATGCCGATAGGGGCAGGGTTGTCTATCAACCCGTAACGATAGAGCCGAGAACACTGGTGCCGCGGGTCATACGAGAGGAGCACCGGTGAACGAAATCCGCAACTACACGATGAATTTCGGGCCCCAGCATCCGGCGGCGCACGGCGTCCTGCGGCTGGTTCTGGAGATGGACGGCGAGGTGATTCAGCGCGTGGACCCCCATATCGGGCTGCTGCACCGGGGAACCGAAAAACTCGCCGAAAGCAAACCTTACAACCAGAGCATCGGCTATATGGACCGGCTCGACTACGTGTCGATGATGTGCAACGAACACGCCTATGTTCGTGCCATTGAGGAACTCCTCGGCGTCGCAGTCCCGGTCCGGGCGCAGTACATAAGGACCATGTTTGACGAGATCACACGGATCCTGAACCATCTGTTGTGGCTCGGTGCGCATGCCCTGGACGTGGGTGCGATGACCGTGTTTCTGTATGCGTTTCGGGAGAGGGAAGACCTGATGGATTGCTACGAGGCGGCTTCCGGCGCAAGGCTGCATGCCACCTATTACCGGCCCGGCGGCGTTTACCGCGACCTGCCGGACAGCATGCCGAAATACCAACCCTCGAAGTGGCATGACCAGGGCGACGTGGATGCTATGAACGAGGCCCGCCGGGGCTCGCTGCTCGATTTCATCTGGGATTTCACCGAACGCTTTCCGCAGAAGGTCGACGACTACGAAACGCTGCTGACCGACAACCGGATCTGGAAGCAGCGCACAGTCGGTATCGGCGTCGTGTCGCCGGAGCGGGCATTGCAGCTAGGATTTACCGGACCCATGCTGCGGGGATCGGGCGTGGAATGGGATCTGCGAAAGAAGCAGCCCTACGCCATGTACGACCAGATGGATTTCGATATACCGGTGGGTACCGACGGCGACTGCTACGACCGTTACCTCGTGCGCATGGAGGAGTTTCGCCAATCCAACAGGATTATCCGCCAGTGCGTGGAGTGGCTGAGGAGCAATCCGGGGCCGGTGATCAGCGACAACCACAAAATTACTCCGCCGTCGCGTGAGGATATGAAGGGCGGTATGGAGTCGCTGATCCATCACTTCAAACTTTTCACCGAGGGCTACTGCATCAACGCGGGCGAAGTCTACGCGGCCGTGGAAGCGCCCAAGGGCGAGTTCGGGATCTACATGATCTCGGACGGCGCAAATAAACCATACCGGGTGAAGATCCGCGCTCCAGGATTCGCCCATCTCTCGGCGTTGGACGAAATGTGCAGGGGGCACATGCTCGCTGATCTGGTTGCCGTCATTGGCACCCAGGATATCGTTTTTGGTGAGATCGACAGGTAGCCACGGAGCAGCAGCGCAAATCAAGATGTTGTCACAGCAGTCTGAAAACGAGATCGATCTCGAGATCGCCAAGTACCCGGCTGAACAGAAACAGGCCGCGGTGATGGCCGCGCTCGCCATCGCCCAGCGCGAGAAAGGGTGGCTCGACGAGGAGACGCTCGACTATGTCGCACGCCGGCTTGAGATCCCCGCCATCCGTGTTGCCGAGGTGGCCACCTTTTATTCCATGTATGATCTTGAACCGGTGGGCCGCCACAAGATTTCCCTGTGCACGAATATTTCATGCATGTTGCGAGGCTCCGAAGATATAAAAAAGTACCTGGAGGACAAGCTGAGCATCAAGCCGGGCCAGACAACCAGCGACGGTAAATTCACGCTGAAGGAAGTTGAATGCCTCGCCGCCTGCTGCGGTGCACCCATGATGCAGGTGGATGACGACTACCATGAAAACCTGACGCCACAACGCGTCGATGAAATCCTGGATGCAATGGAGTAGACCATGCCTGAAGTGAGAGTCTGTTTACCCGACCCGGATTTGGAACAGCCCTGGACATTGGAGAGCTATCGCAAGTCCGGGGGCTACGGTGAGTGGGAGCGGATCCTCCGGGACAATGTCCCGCAGGACAGCATCATCGATGAAGTCAAGGCGTCCTCCCTGCGCGGCAGAGGCGGTGCCGGGTTTCCGGCCGGGCTCAAGATGAGCTTCATGCCCAACAAAGTCCCTGGTGAAAAATACCTGGTGTGCAATTCCGACGAGGGGGAACCCGGGACATGCAAGGACCGCGATATCCTGCGTTACAATCCCCACGCTCTGGTCGAGGGAATGGCCATCGCAGGCTACGCCATCGGGGCAACCAAGGGCTACAACTACATTCGGGGCGAATTTACCGAGCCCATCGCGAGATTCCAGGCCGCAATCGAGGAAGCACGGGAAGCGGGATTGCTTGGGGACAACATACTGGGCTCCGGCTTCAGTTACGACATCGATCTACACCGCGGTGCCGGCGCCTACATCTGCGGCGAAGAGACCGCCCTGCTGGAGTCTTTAGAGGGCAAGAAGGGCCAGCCCCGATTCAAACCGCCTTTCCCGGCGCAGTTCGGTCTGTTCGGTAAACCCACGACCATCAACAATACCGAGACGCTGGCTTCCATCCCGACGATTATGAAAAGGGGCGGGGAATGGTTTCTCGACCTGGGCCTGCCCAACAATGGCGGCACCAAGATATTTTCGGTGACCGGGCACGTCAAAAATCCGGGTAATTTCGAAGTCCCGCTGGGAACACCTTTCGCCGAACTCCTGGAAATGGCCGGCGGCGTGTGGAAGAACAAGAAACTGAAAGCCGTCATTCCCGGAGGCTCTTCCGTACCGGTCATGCCGGCAGAGAACATCATGGTCTGCAACATGGATTACGATTCCCTGGCCAAGGCGGGTTCCGCCCTGGGCGCGGGCTCGGTGATCGTCATGGACGAGGATACCTGCATGGTCCGGACGTTGGAACGGCTGGCTTATTTTTACTACGAAGAATCCTGCGGCCAGTGCACGCCCTGCCGTGAGGGCACCGGCTGGTTGTACCGGATGATTCACCGCATCCGCACCGGCAGGGGCCGGTCGCAGGATTTGGATCTGCTGCTGGATACGGCCAACCGGATCGAGGGCCGCACGATTTGTGCCCTGGGCGACGCTGCGGCGTGGCCCGTGCAAAGCTTCCTCAAACACTTCGGTCATGAGTTCGAGGCGATGATCAAGAGCGCTAAACAAGACAGGGCGGCAGCATAGAGAACACCATGCCGACGATCGAAATAGACGGTAAAACTCTGGATGTCGAAAAGGGCAAGATGATAATCGAAGCCGCCGATGCGGCCGGCATTTATATCCCCCGCTTTTGTTACCACGAGAAGCTGTCCATCGCGGCCAACTGCCGCATGTGCCTGGTCGAGGTGGAAAAAGCGCCGAAGCCATTGCCGGCCTGTGCTACCCCCGTTGTGGACGGGATGAAGGTGTTCACCTCTTCCCCGCTGGCGGTGGAGGCGCAAAAGGGCACGATGGAATTCCTGTTGATCAACCACCCACTGGACTGCCCCGTGTGCGACCAGGGCGGCGAGTGCCCGTTGCAGGATCAGGCCCTGGGATACGGCAAGGACATCTCCCGCTTCACGGAAAAGAAGCGCGCGGTGGATGACAAGGACATTGGCCCCCTGATCGAAACCGAGATGACGCGCTGCATACACTGCACCCGCTGCGTCCGTTTCGGGCAGGAGGTGGCCGGAATCATGGAGCTGGGTATGACCGGCCGGGGCGAACACTCCGAGATCGGCACTTTCCTGGGGCATTCCGTGGATTCTGAACTGTCCGGAAACATGGTGGATCTGTGTCCTGTGGGGGCATTGACCAACAAGCCATACCGGTTCAGCGCGAGGGTCTGGGAACTCGCCGATCACGCAGGCATCAGCCCGCACGACTGCGTGGGCGCCAATACCAACATTCAGTCGGTGCGTGGGCGGGTGAAGAGAGTACTCCCGAGAGACAATGAGGCCGTCAACCAGTGCTGGCTCTCAGACCGTGATCGTTACAGCTTCGAGGCGCTGAACAGTGCCGAACGCCTGAGTCGTCCCATGGTTAGGCGTGATGGTCAGTGGCGGGAAGCGGATTGGGAAACAGCGCTCCATCAGGTGGTGTCGGGAATAACGGAAGTGATCGAAAATCACGGGGCGGATCGGATCGGTGCCCTGGCTGCGCCGACATCTACATTGGAAGAATTCTACCTGCTGCAGAAACTCATGCGCTCCATGGGCTGCCACAACGTGGATCATCGCCTGCGCCAGCAGGACTTCAGGGACGACGATGAATCGATAATGCGGCCCTGGCTCGGCTGCCACATCGAGGACCTGGGCAAAGCCCGGGCGATACTGCTGGTGGGTTCCAATATCCGCAAGGATCAACCGCTGCTTGGTTTGCGCGTGCGCGACGCCGCCCGGGGTGGCGCTACGATCATGGCCATAAACGCGATGGACTACGATTTCCATTTCGATGTGGCTCATCGGATAATAGGTGCGGCATCAGACCTGCCCGGCAGGCTGGCCGCCGTGGTGCATGCGGCGCATGAGGGATCGGAGGTACCGTCGGATGTGGCGGCGTGGGCCGAAGAAGCGGAGTTCGAGGATGCCGCCGCGATCGCCAGCGCGCTGAAGGACGCCGGTGAAGACGCCGTCATCGTTCTGGGCAATGCCGCGGCGTCACATGCCGATGCGTCGGTATTGAAGTCTATGGCCCAGGCGCTGGCGCAGCAAACCGGCGCCAGCTGGGGATACCTGAGCGAGGGCAACGGTGCCGCCGCCTGGGTGGCCGGATGCGTGCCACACCGAGCCGTCCATGGCCGGCCAGCGACCGGCGCGGAAAAGCCCGTCAGTAATGCAAAAGAGATGATCGATCGTCCGCTCAAAAGCTATATCCTGCTCAATGTCGAACCCCCCCTGGATTGCGCCGATGGGCAGGCGGCGAAACAAGCCATGGAGGGCGCCGATTGCGTCGTGGCGCTGACGGTTTTCGATATCCGCGACAACGTCGATGCCGACGTTATGTTACCCGTTACACCCTACAGCGAAACCTCGGGCAGCTACGTCAACTGCGAGGGCCGTCTGCAAAGCGTTACCGGCGCCGTGGCGCCCCTTGGGGAGGCGAGGCCGGCGTGGAAGGTGTTGAGGGTTCTCGGCAACCTCCTGGATGCGGAAGGCTTCGACTACGTCACGTCCGAGGATGTCAAAAACGAAGTCGCGTGGTCGGAGATGCGGATATTGGACGAGCCGCCCCGGTCCGGTGTGCCCGCCCCAAACGCACGTCACCGTCCCGCAGGCGCGCTGGATCGTATCGCTGATGTGCCCCTGTACCGGGTGGACGCGCTGGTCCGGCGCGCCGTTTCGCTGCAACTGACTGCGGACAATCCACCGGCTATGGCGCAACTCTGTGCCGAGGAAGCGCAGCGCGTCGGTGTTGAAGAAGGTGACCGGGTCGGCGTCGCCGGCGCCGCGGCGGAAGTATCGCTGCCGGTGCGCATCAACGACTCCGTGCCGACGGGTTCGGTATACATTCCCTCGGCATGGCAGGCGACGGTACCGCTTGGCAATTCGTCATTCGTCAAGGTCAGCAAGGCATAACGCGAATGGAGTGGCTAACAGAAGTCTGGTTCAGCACGCCGCAATGGTTTCAGGTAACTGCCTACAGCCTGATCAAAATCGTTGCCATCATGCTCCCGCTGATCCTGGCCGTGGCCTACTACACTTTCGCGGAGCGAAAGATCATCGGCTACATGCAGATCAGGATCGGGCCCAACCGGGTGGGGCCGCGGGGCTGGCTGCAGCCCATCGCCGACGTCGTGAAGCTGATGTTCAAGGAAGCGCTCATACCGGCCAAGGCCAATCGCTTTCTGTTCCTGTTGGCGCCGGTGCTGACGCTCACGCCGGCGCTGGCGGCCTGGGCGGTGATCCCGTTCTCGGACCACCTGGTGCTGGCGGATATCGACGCCAGCCTGCTCTATGTACTGGCGTTGACCTCGATGGGCGTGTACGGCGTAATCATTGCGGGGTGGGCGTCGAACTCAAAGTATGCTTTCCTGGGAGCGATGCGTTCGGCCGCGCAGATCGTCGCCTACGAGATTGCCATGGGCTTTGCCCTGGTCGGTGTGCTGATGGCGGCGGGCAGCCTGAACTTCGGAGATATCATCAACGGGCAGCAGGGCGGCATCCACCAATGGTACGTGTGGCCGTTGTTCCCACTGTTTCTCGTATATTTCATTTCCGGCGTTGCCGAGACCAACCGTGCCCCGTTCGACGTCGCGGAAGGCGAATCGGAAATCGTGGCGGGGTTCCATGTCGAATATTCCGGGATGAATTTTGCCGTGTTCTTCCTGGCGGAATATGCCAACATGATCCTGATTTCCACCCTGACCGCGGTGATGTTCCTCGGCGGATGGCACCCGGTTTTCGACTTCGCGCCGTTTACCTGGATACCGCCATTGGCCTGGCTGCTCGGAAAGATCGTCTTCGTGGCGTTCTTCTTCCTGTGGTTCCGCGCGACGTTCCCGCGATATCGCTATGACCAAATCATGCGGCTGGGCTGGAAGGTTTTCATTCCCGTTACGCTGGTGTGGATCGCGGTCATTGGGATCTGCACTTTCCATACACCAATCGGACACTGGTTTCACTGACTATGGGCGCTTCTATTCAGCACTACATCAAGAGCTTCTTCCTGTGGGAACTGGTCAAGGGCATGCAAGTGACCGGCAGGCACCTGTTTGCGCGGAAGATCACCGTCCAGTATCCGGAAGAGAAGACACCAAAGTCACCGCGGTTCCGGGGCCTGCACGCCCTCAGGCGCTACCCCAACGGGGAGGAAAGGTGTATCGCCTGCAAGTTGTGCGAGGCCGTCTGCCCCGCTTTGGCTATCACCATCGAATCCGAGGAAAGGGACGACGGCACGCGAAGGACGACCCGGTACGAGATCGATCTGTTCAAATGCATCTACTGCGGATTCTGCGAGGAGGCCTGTCCGGTCGATTCCATCGTGGAGACCGATATCCATGAATTCCACTTCGAGAACCGCGGCGAAAATATCATCACCAAGGAACAGCTGCTCGCCATAGGGGATAAATACGAAAACCAGATCGCTGCCGCCCGTGAGCAGGATGCGCGGTATCGATGACCTTTACGCAACTTGCATTTTATTTTTTTGCGACCGTGCTGATATTTGCGGCGGCGATGGTAGTGTCCATCCGAAATCCGGTCAAGGCGGCTCTGTTTCTGGTGCTCGCGTTCTTCAGTGCGGCGTGCGTGTGGATCACGCTGGAGGCCGAGTTCCTGGCTATCGTGCTGGTGCTGGTCTACGTCGGAGCGGTGATGGTGCTGTTCCTGTTCGTGGTCATGATGCTCGACATCAATCTGGCGCGGATGCGTGAAGGATTTGGCGAATATCTGCCGATCGGCGGACTCATTGCGGTGCTGATGGTGCTCGAAATCGCCATCGTGCTCACTTCCGGCGGCTTCGGCGAGGAGCAGTTCCCCCGTCCCGAAGGACACCCTGCCGGATTCAGCGATACCAAGGAGCTGGGGCGCCTGATCTATACCGTCTATGTCTACCCATTCGAACTTGCCGCCGTGATCCTGCTCGTGGCGATTGTCGCCGCCATCGCGCTGACCCTGCGCAAGCGGCCGGATACGAAGTACCTCAATCCCGCCAGGCAGGTCACCGTTAAAAAAGCCGACCGGCTGCGTGTGGTGAAAATGCCCGCCGAAAAGAGAGCAGACCGGACGACGGAGGGCGAGGCATGATACCGCTCACTCACTATCTGGTTCTGGGCGCCATCCTGTTCGCCATCAGCATGGTGGGCATCTTCCTCAACCGTAAGAACGTTGTCATCCTGCTGATGGCGATCGAGCTGCTGCTGTTGGCGGTGAACATCAACTTCGTGGCATTTTCTCACTATTTGCAGGATCCGGCGGGCGAGGTATTCGTGTTTTTCATACTGACGGTGGCCGCCGCGGAATCGGCCATCGGTTTGGCCATTCTGATCGTGCTGTTCCGCAATCGACGTTCCGTCAACGTCGAAGATCTGGACTTGCTCAAAGGGTAGGCCGGGAATGGAAACCGTATACCTGCTCACGCCCCTTGCCTGCCTTGTTGGCGCCATCGTAGCCGGCCTTTTCGGCAAGCGCATCGGACGCACGGGTGCTCACCGGGTGACCATCGGCGGCGTGGCTATTGCATTCGTGCTGTCCGTCATCGTGTTCGTGGATGTCATGAACGGCAACCTGTTCAACGGCCCCGTCTATACCTGGGCGGTGAGCGAGGGAACCGTGTACCAGATCGGGTTCCTCATCGACGAACTCACGGCGGTTATGATGGTTGTAGTGACCTTCGTGTCCTTCATGGTGCATATCTACACCATCGGCTACATGGAAGAAGATCCGGGCTACCAGCGCTTTTTCAGCTATATCGCCCTGTTCACCTTTTCCATGCTGATGCTGGTGATGTCCAACAACTTTCTGCAGTTGTTTTTTGGCTGGGAAGCCGTGGGCCTGGTGTCCTATCTGCTGATTGGTTTCTGGTTCAAGAAGGATACGGCGATCGCCGCCAACCTGAAGGCATTCCTGGTCAACCGGGTTGGCGACCTGGGCTTCCTGCTCGGCATCGGCGGCGTCCTGTACCTGTTTGGCACCCTGGATTACGCCGATGTCTTCGCCGCCGCGCCTGATTTTGCCGGCGAGACGATGCCGGGCACCGAAACGCTGTGGATGACGCTGATCTGTCTGCTGCTGTTCGTCGGCGCCATGGGCAAATCGGCGCAGGTGCCTCTGCACGTGTGGCTGCCGGACTCGATGGAGGGCCCGACACCGATCTCCGCCTTGATCCATGCCGCCACCATGGTAACCGCCGGCATCTTCATGGTGGCCAGGATGTCGCCGCTGTTCGAGCTGTCGGATACCGCGCTGAATTTCGTCCTGGTGATCGGTGCCATCACGGCGTTCTTCATGGCCCTGGTCGGGCTCGTGCAGAACGACATCAAGCGCGTGATTGCCTACTCGACCCTGTCCCAGCTCGGTTACATGACCGTTGCACTTGGAGCATCGGCCTATGCCGCAGGCATTTTTCATCTTGGCACCCATGCGTTTTTCAAGGCCCTTTTGTTCCTGGCGGCGGGTTCCGTCATCATTGCTCTGCATCATGAGCAGGACATGCGTCACATGGGGGGACTGCGCCGCGTCATGCCTATAACCTGGATCACGATGATCATCGGCACGCTGGCTCTAATCGGCACGCCGGGCTTCTCCGGATTTTTCTCCAAGGACGCTATTATCGAAGCCGTTCACTATTCGCAGCAGCCGGCGGCGAAATTCGCCCACATTGCGCTCACCGCGGGAACTTTCGTCACCGCCTTTTACAGCTGGCGGCTGATATTCCTGACTTTTCACGGCGAGCCAAGGGACAGGGAAAAGTTCGATCATGCCAAGGAGTCGCCCTGGGTAGTCACCTTGCCGCTGATCCTGCTGGCGATCCCTTCGGTAATCGTTGGCTGGATCTTCGTCGAACCCATGCTGTTTGGTGATTTCTTCGGCAGCAGTATCGTGGTGCGGCCGGAGCACGACACCCTGGCCAGGCTGGCTGAACACAATGACCCCGGGCACAGCGCGGCCTGGCAGATGGTAGCCCACGGCATACTGGCGCTGCCGGTGCTCCTGACGGCGCTGGGAACCGTGCTCGCCTGGATCATGTACATCGTCAGGCCGGACCTGCCTGGCAAGCTGGCCGGCAGGTTCAGCGCCATCTACAAGATGCTGTTGAACAAGTACGGCATCGATGAATTCAACGAATTCTTCTTTGCCAGGGGGGCCCGAAACATCGGCAATTTCTTCTGGCGTATTGGCGACGTGAAGTTGATTGACGGGATTATGGTCAACGGCACGGCGAGGGTCGTCGGCTGGGTCTCGAGCGTCGTCCGCCACATCCAGACAGGGTACGTCTACCACTATGCGTTTGCCATGATAATCGGCCTGTTTGTGCTCATGACCTGGTTCCTGAGTTCCTGAACGTGTTTGGCGGTCTTCTAAGCTGGGTCATCTGGCTCCCCATCCTGGGGGGCATTATCGTCCTTGCCACCGGGTCGGACGAACGCGCTCCGCTGGCGCGTAAGCTCAGCCTGGCGTTTTCCATTCTGACGTTCTTGATCAGCATCCCGCTGTACACCGGCTTCGACGCCTCTACCGCGGCAATGCAGTTCGGGGAGAAGTCGATCTGGGTAAGCACGTTCAGCATCTATTACCATATCGGAATCGACGGCATATCGATGCCGTTAATCCTTCTCACCACGTTTCTGACCGTCGTCGTGGTCATCGCCGGCTGGGAGGTCATCAAGGAAAAGACGGCGCAGTACATGGCGGCATTCCTCATCATGGAAGGCCTGATGGTGGGCGTCTTTTCCGCAATAGACGCGGTGCTGTTCTATGTGTTCTGGGAAGGCATGCTGATCCCCATGTTTCTCATCATCGGCATCTGGGGCGGAGCCAACCGTATCTACGCCACAATCAAATTCTTTCTGTATACGCTGCTCGGTTCACTGCTGATGCTGGTGGCGTTTTTGTACCTGTACCACCAATCCGGCAGCTTCAACATCCTCGATTTTCACGCGCTGCCGCTGGACATGACCGCGCAGACGCTGCTCTTCATCGCGTTTTTTACCGCCTTTGCCGTCAAGGTGCCTATGTTCCCGGTACACACCTGGCTGCCCGACGCCCATGTCGAGGCGCCGACCGGAGGCTCGGTCATCCTCGCAGCGATCATGTTGAAGATGGGTGGGTACGGATTTCTCAGGTTCAGCCTTCCGATCCTGCCCGACGCCAGCCACGAACTGGCAACCATCGTCATTGCGCTGTCCCTGATCGCGATCGTATACATTGCGCTCGTGGCCCTGGTGCAACAGGATATGAAGAAGCTGATTGCGTATTCGTCCATCTCACACATGGGCTTCGTTACCCTGGGTTTTTTCATATTCTCCGGCCAGGGCATCGAGGGCGGCATGGTGCAGATGATCTCCCATGGATTCATCTCGGGGGCGCTTTTCCTGTGCGTGGGTGTGCTGTATGACCGCGTGCATTCCCGCGAGATCGCCAGCTACGGCGGCGTCGCCAACACCATGCCTGTATTCGCCGCGTTCATGATGCTGTTCGCTATGGCCAATGCGGGGCTGCCGGGCACCTCCGGATTCGTCGGTGAGTTCCTCGTCATACTCGCATCATTCAAGGTCAATATCTGGTACGCGGTGCTGGCGGGCACCACTCTGGTTTTTGGTGCGGCCTACACGTTGTGGATGTACAAGCGGGTAATATTCGGGGAGGTCGCCAACGACGACGTCGCCGCACTCGAGGATGTGTCTCCTCGCGAGATACTTTTTCTGTCGCTTCTGGCCGCGATGGTGCTGATCATGGGGCTGTGGCCTTATCCGTTTCTGGACGTCATGCACGCGACGGTTGATCAACTTGTCACTCAGGTCAACACCAGCAAGCTGTAAGAATCATGGAACTCAACATACAACCCATACTGCCCGAGATATTCATTTGCGCCATGGCCTGCGTCATCCTGGTGCTGGATCTGTACCTGAAGCCGGAGCGCCGCACGATCGCCTACGTATTGACCGTAATGACATTGCTTGTTGCGGCCGCCTTGTACTGGCAGGATTTCGCGACCGGGTCTGCGGTGTATCTCAACGGCATGTTCATCAAGGACCGGTTTTCGGACGTGGTCAAGATCGCGATCTGTCTGCTGTCGCTGCTCGTTTTCGTTTATTCACGGGAGTACATCAAGGCCAGGGATTTATTTCTCAGCGAGTATTTCGTGCTGGGTCTGTTTGCCGTGCTCGGCATGATGGTGATGGTGTCTGCCGGTCATTTCCTCGCCCTGTATCTCGGCCTGGAACTGCTGTCCCTCAGTTTGTACGCCATGGTTGCCTTTCAACGTGATTCCAGTGTGGCCACGGAAGCTGCGATGAAGTATTTCGTGCTCGGCGCCCTCGGCTCGGCCATGCTCCTATACGGCATGTCGATCATCTATGGCTTAACCGGAAGTCTCGATATTAGCGTGGTGCGAGGTATCGTGGCGGAACAAGCGGCGCCGGACAACGTGATACTGGTCTTGGGACTGGTATTCATTCTGGTGAGTCTTGCCTTCAAGATCGGAGCAGTCCCCTTTCACATGTGGGTTCCCGATGTCTACCACGGTGCACCCACGTCGTCGACCTTGTTCGTCAGCACGGCACCCAAGCTTGCGGGATTCGCCATCATCATCCGGCTGCTGGTGGGCGGCCTGGAAGATTTACACTTCATGTGGCGCGACATGCTCATCGTCCTGGCGGTGCTGTCGATGCTGCTGGGAAACCTCATCGCCATCGCCCAGACAAATTTCAAGCGAATGCTGGCCTATTCGGCGATATCACATATGGGTTTCATGCTGCTTGGCATACTGGCCGGCACCCCAAACGGTTACAGCGCGGGTCTTTTCTATGGGTTGGTCTACACTTTCATGGGCCTGGGCGGATTCGGTATCGTCGTGCTCCTGTCACGTGCCGGTTATGAGGCGGATGAGCTCGATGACCTGAGAGGTCTCAACCAGAGCCATCCCTGGTATGCGTTCCTGATCCTCATCTTCATGTTCTCGATGGCCGGAGTGCCGCCGACAATAGGATTTTTCGCCAAGTTGTCGGTGATCCAGGCCGTCATCGATGTCGAACTGACCTGGCTGGCGGTTATTGCCGTCCTGTTCGCGGTCATCGGGGCGTTCTACTACCTGCGCGTAATCAAGCTGGTTTATTTCGATCCGCCCGCAGTTGCGGCCCGGGAGATCTCCGCAGCGGCCGATTTGCGCGTGCTTCTGAGCGCCAACGCGGTTGCCCTGGTCCTGTTGCTGCCCATGGTAGGGCCCATACAGGAGATGTGTACGCAGGCAATCGCCAGCGTCGTCGGGGCGTTCTAACCCTCCGTCAGGGTGGGGTGCAGCTTCAAATCCCTTGTCACCCAAGCCGTATTTACGTTAGAATTCGGCGCCCTTATTGCGGGGTGGAGCAGTCTGGCAGCTCGTCGGGCTCATAACCCGAAGGTCGTAGGTTCAAATCCTACCCCCGCTACCAAACTTCTGGTGTAACCTGCGACCCCGCCTTATGCGGGGTTTGTTGTTTTTATACGCTGAATTGATCGATAAAGAACTATATGAGCTGCTCGAACCCGGGGTTCGTGCATTGGGTTTCGAGATGGTGACCGTCGAGATGACCGGGCGGGGTAGTTCGTCACTATTGCGGGTCTATATTGATAGCCCCCACGGCATCACGGTAGATGATTGCGTCCGGGTCAGCGATCAGGTCAGTGCGATCCTTGACGTCGAAAACCCGATAGCGGATCGCTATACGCTCGAGGTGTCGTCACCAGGCTTCGACAGGCCGCTGTGCAAGCTGAGCCACTTCGAAGCGGTAGTAGGACAGAGGGTCCGGATTCGGACAAAGGTTGCCTTTTCCGGCCGCAGGCGGTTTAGCGGAATATTGACCGGTGTAACGCAGGAATCCTTAACACTGGAAGTAGATGGCGAGATGTATGACGTCCCGCTGGATGATATTTTTAAAGCGAGGCTGGTGCCGGATTTCGGAAGCGAAACGGGCCAGTTGAAGAATTGAGGCGAGGTATTTGGCTTAAAGACTATGGCAAATGAAATATTATTGATGGCGGACGTACTTTCCCGTGAAAAGAGCGTGGACAAGGACGTCATTTTCGAAGCAATTGAGGCCGCTTTGGCGACCGCGACGCGAAAGCGGCATCGCGAGGATATCGAAGCCCGGGTGAGTATTCATCGCGACACTGGAGACTATGATGCGTTCAGGCGATGGGAGGTCATCGACGACGAAGAGGAGCTGGAATTCCCAAGTCGGCAGATCAGGCTTACCCAGGCCAGGCTGGATCACCCGGACCTGGAAATTGGCGATTTCGTCGAATCCCCCCTCGAGCCCGTCGAATTCGGACGCATCGCGGCCCAGGCCGCCAAGCAGGTCATCATGCAGAAGGTCCGCGAGGCGGAGCGGGAGCGCATAGTTGCGGAGTACTCGCCGCGCCAGGGTGAGATGATTTCAGGCGTCGTCAAGAGGGTTGAACGGGGAGATGCCGTGGTCGATCTCGGCGGCGCGGAGGCCACGCTGCCCAAATCCGCAATGATACCGCGCGAGGGACTGCGTCCCGGTGACCGGATCCGTGCCATCCTGAGGGACGTGCGACCGGCAATCAGGGGGCCGCAGCTTTTCCTTGACCGGGTGACCCCCGAACTCCTGCTGCAGCTGTTCAGACTGGAAGTACCCGAGGCCGGTGAAGGAATCATCGAGATACTGAGCGCCGCCCGGGACCCGGGCCTTCGCGCCAAAATCGCGGTCAAGTCCAACGATACCAAGGTCGATCCCGTGGGCGCCTGTGTCGGCATCAGGGGGTCCCGGGTGCAGAGTGTGTCTAACGAGATTGCCGGTGAGCGTGTGGACATCATCAAGTGGTCTGACGACGCCGCCCAGTTCGTCATCAATGCTTTGGCGCCGGCGGAGGTGGAATCGATCGTCGTCGAAGAGGAAACCAACTCCATGGACGTCGTGGTCGACGAGCGCCAGTTGTCCCAGGCCATCGGCCGCGGCGGTCAGAACGTCCGGCTGGCATCTGAGCTGACCGGTTGGGAGATCAACATCCTGACCGATCAGGAGGCCGCGGAAAAAGCGGAAAAAGAATCGGTTGAAGTCCGCAACATGCTGATGGAGCAATTAGACGTCGACGAAGACGTAGGAGCGATCCTGGCTCAGGAGGGGTTCACCTCGCTCGAAGAGGTCGCATACGTGCCCAGGCAGGAAATGCTGGACATCGAGGAATTCGACGAGGGACTCGTCGACGAACTGCGGCGTCGCGCGGAAGACGCGTTGGTTACCCGCGCAATCGTCCAGGAGGAAGCGCTAAAAATGGCGGAGCCCGCAGCCGACCTGCTGGAAATGGAGGGCATGGATGAGCACACGGCCAGATTGTTGGCCAGCCAGGAAGTTCGCACCATGGAAGAACTTGCGGAGTGCGCGGTGGACGAAGTGCTGGATATCATCCCCAGCATGGAGAAGACCCGTGCGGAAGAGTTGATAATGACCGCCCGGGCGCCGTGGTTCGCTGAAGAGGAAGAGGCGCAAGCATAAGGGGATAACATGTCGCAGATTACCATCAAAAACTTTGCCGAACAGATCGATGTAGGCGTTGACAAGCTGATTCAACAGCTTGCGGACGCGGGGATAGACGGCAAGCAGTCCGAAGATCAGTTGTCCGATGCTGAGAAGCTCGCCCTTCTGACTCATCTGCGCGGCGGCAACAGCGATGATCTGGCCAAACCCAAGCGCAACAAGATTACTCTGAAACGCAAGACCGCGAGTGAATTGAAACAGACCTCCCGTACGGGCGCGGCACGCACCATACATGTTGAGGTGCGAAAGAAACGCACTTTCGTAAAGCGTGAGGTGCTGGAGGAAAAAGAACGGCAGAAGCGCGAGGAACTCGAACAGGAAGAGGCCCGGATAAAGGCGGAGGCCGAATCGCAGGAAGCTGCCCGCCAGAAGGCCGAGGAGGAAAAGAACATACTCGAAGAGGAAGCCAGGCGGGCCGAAGCTGCCGAAGTGGAGATGCCTGAAGCGGAACCGGCTGTAACCGGAGAGCCTGTCGGTGGCGGGGTCGAGGCAGAGCAGCCGGAGCCGACACCGGCGGCGGAATCCGCAGTGCCGGAAGCACCGCTTGCCGAGGCAGCGCCGAAAGACGCACAGGCGGAAGCGCCGCCGGCGACCGAGGAAAAACCGAAGGCACCGGACAAGAAGGGGCGCAAAGCAGCGGCTACCGAGCGGAAATCCAAACGCAAGCGCGATGAACTCCACGTGTCGGGAGACCACAAGGGCCGGCGCAAAAAGCGCGACATCCGGCCCAAGAAAGTCCGCTCCAGCACCGCCGGACAGCACGGCTTCGAGAAACCGACGGCACCGGTTACCCGGGCGGTTACGATTCCCGAAACCATTACGGTGGGTGAGCTGGCGCAGGCGATGACGGTGAAAGCCGCGGATCTGATCAAAGCCATGATGAAGCTCGGAATGATGGCGACGATCAACCAGGTCATCGATCAGGAGACCGCGATCCTGCTGGTCGAGGAAATGGGTCACACAGCATCCGCCGCGGCTTCCGACGATCCGGAGGCGCGCTTACGCGGCGAACAGCAGGCGGTATCCGATGAACAACGGCCGCGACCGCCCGTGGTCACGGTAATGGGCCATGTCGATCACGGTAAAACGTCGCTGCTGGATCACATAAGGAAAACCAAAGTGGCCTCCGGGGAGGCCGGGGGCATCACCCAGCATATCGGTGCCTACCAGGTGGAGACTTCCAGGGGAACCATCACCTTTCTCGACACACCGGGCCACGAGGCATTCACGGCCATGCGCGCCCGCGGTGCGCAGGCAACGGACCTGGTGATTCTCGTGGTCGCGGCGGATGATGGCGTCAAGCCCCAGACGGTAGAGGCGATCAATCATGCCAGGAGCGCGGAGGTGCCGATCGTTGTTGCAATCAACAAGATAGACAAGGAGTCCGCCAACGTGGATCGTGTCAAACAGGATCTGGCAAGCCACGACGTCATTCCCGAGGACTGGGGCGGCGACATACTTATGGTGCCCGTGTCCGCGCATACGGGAGAGGGCGTGGACACGCTGCTCGACAGCGCCCTGTTGCAGTCGGAACTGCTCGAACTCCAGGCCACCGTGGACAGCGCCGCGGCCGGTCTCGTTGTCGAGGCCCGGCTGGATAAGGGCCGGGGACCGGTAGCCACGGTGCTGGTTCAGAAAGGCACGCTGCGAACCGGTGACGTTATCCTGGCCGGTCGGGAAACCGGGCGGGTCAGGACGATGTCGGACGATGCCGGCCGGCGCATAAAGGAAGCGGGACCGTCCACCCCCGTCGAGATACAGGGCTTGTCGGGAGTTCCCGGAGCAGGTGAGGAAATGCTGGTGGTTGCCGACGAAAGAAAGGCGCGTGAGATCGCGCTGTTCAGGCAGGGCAAGCACAAGGAGGTGGCGCAGGCACGCCAGCAGGCCGCCAAGCTCGAAAACATGTTCCAGAAGATGGACGAAAACGAGGTCAAGACGCTCAACCTGCTGGTCAAGGCGGATGTGCAGGGTTCGGTCGAAGCCATCACCGAATCTCTCGAGAAGCTGTCCACCGGCGAAATCAAGGTTAAGGTGGTGCACGGCATGGTCGGCGGGATCAACGAATCGGATGTAAACCTGGCGCTCGCCTCGAACGCCATCATCATGGGTTTCAACGTCCGTGCCGACGCTTCGGCCCGCAAGCTCATCGAGAATGAGGGCGTGGACATACACTACTACAACGTGATCTACGACGTGGTGGACGAGGTCAAGGCCGCGATGTCCGGAATGCTCGCGCCCGAGATCAAGGAAGAGGTCATTGGCCATGTTGAGGTTCGCGACGTGTTCCGGGCACCGAGGATCGGGACGATCGCCGGATCTTACGTTACCGAGGGTATGGTCAAACGTAATGAAAACGTGCGCGTCCTGCGCGACAGCGTAGTCATATTCGAGGGAGTCATCGATTCATTGCGAAGATTCAAGGACGACGTGGGTGAAGTCAAGGCGGGCTTCGAATGTGGCATAGGCGTGAAGAACTACAACGACGTCAAGGTGGGTGATCAACTCGAGATCTATCGTAAGGTCGAAGTCAGGGCCACCCTGTGAACCGGACCCCGGCGTTTAACCGACTGAGAATCAATCCAAACAATGCCCAGGGAATTCAGTCGAACGCTGCGGGTCTCGGAACTCATACGCCGTGAACTCTCCGATATCATTTCCACGCGCCTCAACGATCCGCGCGTGAGCCTGGTATCAATTACGGCGGTGGAGGTCAGCAAGGACATGAAACACGCGAAGGTATTCATAACCCAGCTTGGCGACGATTGCCGGGCGCTGGAGGCCCTGTCCCACGCCTCCCGATATCTTCGGAGGGAGCTGAGTTCGAGGCTCACGATGAAAGTCAGCCCGAGCCTGAGTTTTGCTTACGATCACAGCGTGGAACGAGGAATGGCGCTGTCGAAACTGATCGAGGAGGCCAACAAGAGGTGAAATATGAGAGGTAGCCGAAGTCGTTCTCGCTGGGGCCGCGATATCAACGGAATACTGTTGCTCGACAAGCCCAAGGGCTTGACCTCTAATGCGGCGCTACAGGGAGCCAAGCGTGCTTTCAAGGCCCAAAAAGCGGGCCATACCGGAAGCTTGGATCCGATTGCGACGGGATTGCTGCCGTTGTGCTTCGGGGAGGCGACGAAGGTCTCGAGCTTCTTCCTGAGTGCGGATAAACGCTACAGATCCGTCTTTACGCTGGGGGTGGCGACCGATACCGGAGATGCGGAAGGAAAAGAGATCTCCAGAAGTGACGGCGTGGAAGTTTCGAACGATACCATTGCCGATGTGCTGAACGAATTTAAGGGTGACCTGCAGCAGGTGCCGCCCATGTACAGTGCCGTCAAGTTTCAGGGCCAGCCCTTGTACAAGCTGGCGAGAAAGGGCATAGAAGTCGAGCGCAAGCCCCGGCAGGTGACGATCATGGAGGTGTCTTTCAAACGTATTGACGAGCGCAGCCTGGAGATCGATCTACACTGCTCCAGCGGGTTCTATGTACGCACACTCGCCCACGAGTTGGGTGAACGGCTGGGTTGCGGCGCCCATGTATCGTCCCTGACGCGAACCGGCGTTGGTGAATTTTCCCTGGACGATGCAGTACCGCTCGAGCGCCTGCAGCGGGAAGAGAACGCCGAGGAACTGGATAAATTGCTGATCGCAATGGATATCGGCCTCAAACATCTGCCGGGCGTCAATCTCTCGGATGACGCGGCTTACTACCTCTGCCGAGGGCAGCCGGTCAAGGCGGCGGATGTTCCCAACGAGGGGTGGGTGCGTCTGTATGGGAACGGGGTTGGCTTTCTGGGCCTTGGCGAAGTCCTGGATGATGGCAGAGTGGCTCCCAAAAGACTGTTCAATTCAAAATGAGCAAATCTCAGCTTCCCCGCAACGACATGAAATTTTGAGCTTCGCTAACTAATTGAAAAATATAGGATAAATTTAGGCGGCCGGAGCGTTGGCGATGCTTGTTAGCGTGCCGGCCTGCGGTTAGAATACGCCGTCTTTTTTGGCGGCACTTAAGTCAGTTGATTTACGGATTAAATGGTTTACCAGAGAGTTTAAAGAGGAAAGACAATGGCGTTATCAGCCGAACAGAAATCGAAAGTCGTGGGCGACTTTCAAAGAGCGAGTGGTGATACGGGGTCAGCAGAAGTGCAGGTCGCGTTGATGACTGCCCGAATTGAAGACTTGTCTGCTCACTTCAAAACCCATACACACGATCACCACTCCCGCCAGGGATTGTTGCGGTTGGTCAATAGAAGACGAAAGCTGCTGGACTATCTCAAGAACACGGATATTGAGCGCTATCGGAGCCTCATAAGCCGTCTAGGCTTACGCAAATAAGGAGAAAAAATGAACAAGATAGTCAAGTCGTTCCAATATGGACCACATGAATTCACGCTCGAAACCGGCGAAATTGCACGTCAGGCCTCTGGTGCTGTGCTGGCGAGCTATGGTGATACCTGCCTGCTGGTAACGGTGGTTCACCGTCAATCGGATCAGCCCCGGGATTTCCTGCCGCTGACCGTGGATTTCGAGGAGCGAACCTACGCCGCGGGGCGTATCCCCGGCGGTTTCTTCAAGAGGGAAGGGCGCCCTTCCGAGCAGGCGATCCTGACCTGCAGGTTGATCGACCGGCCCATCAGGCCGCTTTTTCCGAAGGGATTTACGGATGAGGTCCAGATCATAGTCACCGTCCTGTCGATGGACCCGGAAATAAATCCGGACGTCGTAGCCATGATTGGCGCTTCGGCCGCGCTGAAGATTTCGGGTATCCCTTTCCAGGGCCCCATCGCTGCCGCCAGAGTTGGATTTATCGACGGCGAGTACGTTCTGAATCCGAGCAAAACCACACTAACGGAGCAGTCTAGACTTGATCTGGTGGTGGCGGGTACCGACAAAGCCGTCCTGATGGTGGAATCCGAAGCCGCGGTCCTGACCGAAGAACAAATGCTGGGCGCGGTCATGTACGGCCACGAGCAGCAGCAGGCCGCGATAAATGCCATCGAGGAACTGGCCTCTGAAGTGGGCAATGCACCTCTGGCTTGGGAAACGCCGGCGGAAAATACCGCACTGCGGGAAAGCGTGGAACGGCTTTGTGGTTCCGCTATCGCCGACGCTTACAGCATCCAGGAAAAACAGCAGCGGCAGGAGACTCTGGCTGAAATCCGGCAACGTGTCATAAACGAGCTGTCCACCGAGGACACCCCCCAGCAGGAGCTGGATGAAATCAAGTCGAGCCTCAAAAATATCGAAAAGTCCACGGTACGGGGTCGAGTAATCTCCGGACAGCCGCGTATTGATGGACGGGATACCGAAACGGTTCGACCCATCAATATACGGCTCGGCGTGCTCCCCCGGACCCATGGCTCAGCGCTGTTTACCCGCGGAGAGACCCAGGCAATTGTCACAGCAACGCTGGGCACGGACAGGGACGCGCAGATTATCGATGCCCTGGCGGGAGAATTCCGCGACCGCTTCATGCTGCACTACAATTTTCCACCATTTTGTGTTGGTGAAACAGGCCGGGTCGGCTCGCCTAAAAGGCGCGAAATCGGACATGGCAAACTGGCCAAGCGTGGCCTGGCCGCGGTCATGCCCGACATGGAAGAGTTTCCCTACGTCATAAGGGTGGTATCGGAAATTACGGAATCGAACGGCTCGAGTTCAATGGCCACTGTTTGTGGTTCGAGTCTGGCCCTGATGGATGCCGGTGTGTCTACGTCCGCACCGGTGGCAGGTGTCGCAATGGGTTTGATCATGGAAGGCGATGAATATGCCGTGTTGACCGACATCCTCGGAGACGAGGATCACCTGGGCGATATGGACTTCAAGGTTGCCGGTACGCCGGATGGTGTTACGGCGCTTCAGATGGATATCAAGATAGATGGGATAACGCGCGAGATCATGGAGGCCGCGCTCAATCAGGCGCAGCGGGGCAGAATGCATATCCTGGAAGAAATGGCAAAAGTCATTACCAGTCCACGTGAGCAAATGTCCGAACATGCCCCGCGCATTCTTACTATCAAGATTCCTACGGACAAGATTCGCGATGTTATCGGAAAGGGCGGTGCAACCATCCGGTCTATTTGTGAGGAAACAGGCGCCCAGATCGACATCGATGACGACGGTACCGTAAAGATCGCTTCAGTGGACAATGCGATGGGTCAGGAGGCCAAGCGGCGCGTCGAGGAGATCACTGCCGACGTCGAGGTTGGCAAGATCTACGAGGGAAAAGTCGTCAAGCTGATGGATTTCGGTGCGTTCGTCAACATCCTGCCCGGGCGCGACGGCCTGGTTCATATCTCCCAGATCTCGAAAGAGCGCGTCGAGAATGTCAGCGACGTCCTGAAGGAGGGGGATGTTGTCAGGGTTAAGGTCCTTGAAGTGGACAAGCAGGGCCGCATACGCCTCAGCATCAAGGCGCTGGACGAGGCGGCGTAGCGACGTATTTTTAATTTGACCCCATTTTTTCGAGCCGTTCAATCACCGCGTCGGTGTATTCCTGGGTGGACGCCGAGCCGCCCAGGTCCGCCGTCAGCCGATCGCCGTCGGCAATGGTCTGGCGAATAGATTGGCGCAGCCTGCGGGCCTTATCGCGTTGATCGAGATGATCGAGCATAAGAGCCGACGCAAGCATGAGTGCGGAGGGATTGGCGATTTTTTTACCTGCGATGTCCGGGGCAGATCCGTGGACGGCTTCGAACAACGCCGCATCGTCTCCGATGTTGGCTCCCGGCGCCATACCCAGACCGCCGATAAGTCCGGCGCACAGGTCCGAGATGATGTCGCCGAATAGATTGGTCGTCACGATCACGTCAAACTGGTGCGGGTTCATCACCAGCTGCATGCAGGTATTGTCGACGATCATTTCTACGGTTTCGATATCCGGGTATTGCTTCGATATTTCCCGGGCCACGTCCAGGAACAGGCCGGAGGTCGCCTTGAGAATGTTGGCTTTGTGTACGACCGTCATCTTCTCCCTTCCCCTTCGCGCTGCCAGCTCATAGGCAAAGCGAAGTATTCGCTGCGCGCCTTCACGGGTTATAACGCTAACGGATTCGGCCCGCGATCCGTCGGGGGACAAGGTCTGCCGTTCACCGTGGTACATTCCCTCGGTATTTTCCCGTATGGTGATGATGTCGATGTTCTTGTACCTCGATTTCACGCCGGGACGGGTAATCGCCGGCCGCACGTTGGCGTAAAGATCGAACTCCTTGCGCAGCTGCACATTGATCGAAGTAAACCCCTTGCCAACCGGGGTCGTCAATGGTCCTTTCAGTACGATCCTGTTGCGCCGGATGCTTTCAAGGGTTTCCGTGGGCACCAGGTCCTTGCCAATGTCGAGGGCGCTCACGCCCGCGAGCTGTTCGTCATAGTCGATGTCGCAATCGAGCGCCTCCAATACCCGAAGTGTTGCCGATGTGATCTCGGGGCCGATGCCGTCCCCCGGTATAACGGTGATGATCTTATTGGTCATTGTAATTATTGTGTTTGCGCACACCGCATTAGAAATAATGTTGCCCGGGAGGTCAAGTTCGTCCTAGCCCCCCATTTCTCACCAGGCGGCTAGGCATGAGGTGAAAAAATCGGTGATCCTTCTATCCGTCCAGTAGCTTGGCCGGTTTGGCCAGATCCCGGCAACGAATCCACAGTGGCCGCCGCGTTCAGAAAGTTCGAAAACCACGTTTTCATTCTCCGCCAGTTCGCGCGGTTCGGGGATGGCGCCAATCGTCGTCAACGGATCGTCCGCCGCATGGATGATCAGTGTGCGCGTCTTTATGTACCGCAGAAGCCGCCGCGCGCTGCACGAGGTGTAATATTCTTCAGCATCTTTGAAGCCGTGCAGCGGAGCCGTTACCAGATCGTCGAATTGCCGAAAAGTGCGCACCGCCGGAAGATTCGAGACGTCGATCGGCAGTGTTACCCTTTTCGATTTATGCCGCAGCCGATGTTTCATTTCGGAAACTAGGGTGTTCTGGTAGATGCGGGACAGGCCTTTTTCCATTCGAAATGCGGCCGCAGCCAGATCCAGCGGCGTCGACACGGTGCAGGCCGCGCTCACCAGACCGTGGTTCCGACTCAGCCAGTTGAGCAGCATGCTGCCGCCGATCGAGAAACCCGCAGCGAACAGGGGTGTCGATGGTTCCCGCTCCCTCAACGCACGCAGAACGATATCGATATCCTTGCTGTCACCACCGTGATAACCGCGCGGCAGCCGGTTGGGCTCACCGCTGCAGCCGCGGTGGTGGAGTACCACGGTGCGCAGCCCGGCGGCATATAGCTTTGAGGCAAGACCACGGACATAGTGTGATTGCGAATTTCCACAGAGCCCGTGAACTATGAGTGCGACCGGTAAAGCGCCGTCAGGCTCCAGCCAGTCGATGTCGAGAAAATCGCCGTCATCGAGCTCGAGGCGCTCGCGTCTGTATTCGAGTACCGGCCCGTGCCTGAACAGGTACGGCCAAAGGGTCTGAAGGTGGGGGTTCAGGCACCACCACGGTGGTCTGAAACTCGAGTTGAAAGGCAGCATTGGCCGGGTCGGAAGCGGGTCCTGTCCCAACGTCGCCAGGAGGGCTACACCATCTGCTTCTCGCGGATCTCATCCAGCGTCTTGCAATCCACGCACAGGGACGCCGTAGGCCGGGCCTCGAGCCTCGCGATGCCGATTTCAACTCCGCATTTTTCACAGTAGCCGTAGTCTCCGGATTCCAGCAGAGCGATGGTCCCGTCGATCTTGCGGATCAGTTTGCGTTCGCGATCACGGCTCCTAAGTTCCAGTGACATGTCGGATTCCTGGGTAGCGCGATCGTTCGGGTCGGGGTGGTTCACCGTTTCATCCTGCATCGTGTGCAGGGTGCGGTTCACCTCGTCGACCAGTTCCATGCGCCAGGCCGCCAGGATATTGTTGAAATGATAGAGTTGCTTCCGATTCATGTATGCTTCCCGCTTGCCGGCGCGGTAGGGTGTTATGCCGTGGATCAGGTCGTCACTGCCGCTGCCCTTGTTTGCCTGGATTTCGGATGCACGGCGCGCGGCGGTCTTCTTTCTTGCGATGGTTTTTTTGACCGTAGTTTTAGCCGGTGGCTTTGTCGCCGTTTTTTTTGCGACAGCCTTTCTTGCTACGGCCTTCTTCGGTGCGGTTTTCTTAGCGGTCGTCTTTTTCGCCGTTTTCTTGGCGGCTACCGTTCTTGCAGACTTTTTGGCGGCGGCTTTTTTTAGTGTTTTTTTCGCAACGACTTTCTTCGCCGTTTTTCTGGATGCGACCGTCTTCTTTGCCGCCTTTTTGGTGGCAGACGTCTTTTTCACCGCCTTTCGGGGAGCAGCGGCCTTCTTTACCGCTTTTTTCCTTGCGGGGGCCTTTGCGGCGGCTTTTTTCGTGACCCGTTTTTTGGCCTTCTTCCTCGATGTCGCGGCCATATCAGAATTCCTCAATTGGTAACAAAAAAATAAGCGCGAATTTGTACTACAAAGGCTCCGTCAACGCAATAATCATTTCTAGCCTATTTATTGATCCAGGGCGGTCGGGCGGGTTTTGCACGGCCTCGAGATCTCTGCGGCAAATGCGTCTGTGTAGTCTCGGATTGCCTTTCCGGACGCCGGTGTAATATACCAGCTTGCGGCCGGCGGGGTTCTTGTGTCTGGAGAAATAATCTAGAATACGGCAGCGCCACGACTCACCTATCATGACAGGAGAAAACCATGACTATTGCGGTCGGTGACAGGATTCCAACCGTTACTCTGAAACACATGACAGACGACGGCCCCAAGGGCATCGGTACGGATGAACTGTTTTCCGGCAAAAAAGTTGTGTTGTTCGCGCTGCCCGGGGCATTTACGCCTACATGTTCGAAATCCCATCTTCCCGGTTACGTCGTGAAATCCGATGACCTGTTCGCCAAAGGCGTCGACAGAATTATATGTCTGTCGGTCAACGATGCGTTCGTCATGGGCGCCTGGGGCAAGGATCAAAATGTCGAAGATCGGATTATGATGATTGCGGACGGCAACGCTGACTTTTCTCGCGCAATCGGTCTCGAGGTGGATTTGAGCGCCGGCGGCATGGGTGTCAGGTCGCAGCGGTACGCCATGGTCGTAGAAGACGGCTTGGTCACTCTGCTCAATGTCGAAGCGCCGCGCAAGTTCGAAGTCAGCGACGCTGAAACGATACTCAACAGTTTGTAGAAACAAGGCGGTCTGCGATGCGTATTTGGTTGGCAAGCGTGGTTTTGGTTGGCATGTGCTTGACGGTGCTCGATGAAGGTGTCGCACAGGAATCGGGTGCGGCGGTGACCGAGGATTCGAGTGTGGTGAAGGAGGCCATGGAGGTAGCAGGGGAAGCGATAAAGAAGGCGGCGGACGGTACCGAGAAAGCCTGGGAGTCTACCAAGGAGGGTTCCAAGAAAGCTGCCGAGTATAGCAAGGAGAAAGCGGGTCAGGCCTGGGAAGCGACCAAGGAGGGTACCTCCGAAGCCGTAGACTGGACCCAGGAGAAAGCGGAACAGGGCTGGGAAAAAACCAAGGATGTCTCGGCAAAAACTTGGGACGCAACCCGGGAGGCTGCGAAGGATACTAATGAGGCCGTCAAGGAGGGCTATGGAGTGGTCAAGGACAAGGCGAAAGACGCAGTCGAATGAAGCGGAATCTTGCTACGTGACATACTGCTGAATTTGCGCAGGGCATGGGAGGCGGAGCTGATGCGCGGATTCAGTTCATTGCCCCCGCTCGATTTGAGCATGCACATCTCGGGTTGAAGCACGGGTGGACTGAGAATCAGGTCCGTGTTCGCTCCTGCCGAACTACACCGTCGACGAATCGCGGTATCGATCCATTGGTCGATGATATCGTCGACATGACGCGGCGCCTCCAGGTGTTATTCCGCGCAGGCGCGTGCTCTCTTTTCACGCCTTGCGAAGATGGCCGATGTGCGGCTCGACGGCTACGAAATCCCGGAAAAGGGGCCTGATGAAGAAACCCTGACCACGGATATTGCCTGGGTCGCGCCTTTGGCAACGCATGACCTCCGTAAACAGGATTCCGTTTCCTCGGAATCTGTGCCGTGACGCTATAATAATCATGCCAATCACTCAGGAGACCGGAATGTCCGAACCCAGCTTCAGCATCAATACCGTCATCGAAGACGCCCTCCAGATAATCAAGAAGCCGGTGGGTTTCTACCAGCGCATGCCGCATTCCGGCGGGTACGTGGAACCGATGATTTTTCTGCTGGTCATGGCGGCCATCGCTGGACTTATCGTCACGATATACTCGTTGTTCGGGGGCGGCCTGGCCGGGATCATGGTTTTCGGTATGGCCGCAATCATTGCCCTTCCGATCGCCGCGTTGATCAGCAGCTTCATAGGCGCCGCAGTCATGTTCATCATATGGAAGCTCATGGGTTCCGACAAGAATTTCGAAACCGCATATCGGAGCGTTGCCTACGCCTCTGCAATTTATCCGATCTCCGCGGCGCTCGGCCTGATCCCCTATGTGGGTTCGGTGATCGGCATCGCCTGGGGCATGTACCTCATGGTGGTTGCCAGTGTGGAAGTACACGGCATTCACATCAACAAGGCATACATCGTGTTTGGCATTCTCGGCGCGTTGATGATCATTGGCAACGTGAGCAGCGAGATGGCGGCCCGTGAGCTTCAGGCGAGAATCGAGCAGATGGGTGTGAACATGGAGGAGATGGAAGGCAAGAGCCCGGAAGAGATAGGTAAAATGGTCGGAGAGTTCATGAAGGGCCTGGAAGAGTCGCAGAAGCAGTCTGATCAGTCGCAATGAACTGGAGTCGATCCGTGGTTCACCATGCGGGTCAAGCTCATCAATTCACCATTTTCCGGTTTGTGCCAGTCATTTGACAAAGATAATCGAAATAAAGGATGCGACGGTCTTTCGCGGCGATACCCGCGTATTCCGAAACTTTAACCTGGAGATCGAGAGCGGTCAGAGCACCGCCATTCTGGGGCCCAACGGCGCCGGCAAGACCACGTTGCTCAAGCTATTGTCGTGCGAACTGTACCCCGTCGTGCAGGAAGGTTCCTGTGTCCGTGTCCTGGGCCGCGAGCGCTGGAATGTGTGGGATCTGCGCAATCATCTGGGTATCATTTCAAACGATCTTCAGAACGAGTACCTTGGTTATGTGGCGGGCAAGGATGTCATCCTGTCCGGTTTCTATTCCTCCATCGGGACCTACAGGCACCAGTCGTTCAGCGGCGAACAACGGGCACGTGTCACTAAAACGTTGCGCGACCTGGGAATTCATGACCTCAGGGACAAACCCTATGCCGCCATGTCCACCGGGCAGCAGCGCCGTTTTCTGCTGGGCCGCGCCCTGGTAAACGAGCCCGAGAACCTCATCCTCGACGAACCGACGAGCGGTTTGGACCTGAAAGCAACGTTTCAATATCTTGAAACCGTGCGCAAGCTCCTGCGTGGCGGTCATACCGTCATCCTGGTGACGCACCACGTACACGAGATTCCGCCGGAGATCGAGCGCGTCGTGTTGATGGATCGAGGCATGGTCGTCTCACAGGGCGCGAAATCCGAAATCCTGAATGACGAGTCGTTGAGCGACCTTTTCGACACCCCTATTCGACTGGTCGATGCAAACGGGTACTATCAGGTTCTCCCCGGTTGACGGGGTGGCATTCTTTTTTTGAGTATGTGATACTGCGACCGGCACTACACCCTGAATTGCGTAAGATCAAATAATATCCCCAATTCTTGACTCCCTCGTAATCCGACGTGTCGTGTATTTTCAACTAATAATTAGTACAGGTAAGATTAATGGCAACAGGCAAAGTTAAGTGGTTTAATGAATCCAAGGGTTTCGGATTCATAACTCCTGATGACAACAGTAAAGATGTGTTCGTTCATTTCTCCGCGATTCAGGCCGAAGGGTTCCGTACGCTGGCCGAAGGGCAAGCAGTAAGTTATGAGGTGGAGCAGGGTCCCAAGGGGCCACAAGCGACTCAGGTCACGCTCGACAGCTGATTCGTCATCGGCTCGGGCGTCATCGGGTTAGACGTAATCGGGTCAGATGTAATCGGGTCAGATGTAATCGGGTCAGGGAAGACCAGCAGGTGACACTCGCACTTTCATTGCGGGTGATTTTGGAGCCACTATAACCGGGCGAGGCCCCGTATTGGTCCGCTACCGGCGTGGCGCGTGCTATTTCAAGTGTAAGTTCAAAGCAAGTGTAGGTTCGAATGAAAGTCCGGGGACGGTCTTAATGATCGTCCCCGGTTCCTTCCCTGGTTGGCGACATCATGTCACCTCTCCTTTACGACATCCATGTCGTGCACCATGTCCTTTGGTGCAGCTTCAATGTATGATTATTCCCACACGATATCTTCACCCAAATGGGTGAAATTTGTCCGGCGTCTCATCACGTCACCAGTCTGATGGACTGAATCAATGACATGAATATCGAACCGGTATCTTTCGCTCTTCACTTCGATGAGGGTCCGAGAAAGCATCGCATAGGGCTGATATTGCTCTCCAATCACTACGCCACGGAGAGAGATTTCGTCAACATGCGTTGGTCGGATGAGATCGCATATTTCTGTGCGCGGATCCCCATGCCGGATGAAATCACACCGGAACCCTGGCGAATACGGAGAGCGAACTGGGGCGGGCAGCGGAACTGCGCGAGATCGTGAGATTCGCGGCGGTATTGATAATCGGAATATGCCTCGCTGCCTGCTCCCACCAGCCGTCCGCGGTGTCGACGGACGCCGGGGCGTTGCCCGCGCCCGAAGCTCAGATCGACCCGGGTAATAACTACTGGTGGTACGCTCGATTCGAGATGGATTGGGGGAGGGAGAGGCGTGCCGATTTTTCACAGAACCTGATTATTGCTCGGGAGATCGTCGCGCCGCTGCTCGCTCGCCATGTCGAAGAGATCGTATTGTGGCGTTTTCACCGGCGCGCCGCCCACGATGAGGCGGGGCACCAGTTTTCGTTTATCTTTTATTCTACGCCCAGGGCTGCTCGGGCGATTTACGACGACATAAGTGCCCATCGGGTCGTCGAAGATTTGCTGAACAGCGGCAACCTGCTGGAGCTCAAACTCGACGATCCGGCCCGGCCTCACCGGGCCGGGATCGCCGGCACCAGTGATCCCGATTGGCCCGAACCCATACAGAACAGCTGGCCCTATTTCATTATGGGGGTCAGCCTGATGTGGCTGGACCTGCTCGAGCAGACGGTGGACCTTGATGAACTCGGATCCCGGCATGGTATTGACCAGCGACTGGAATACTATCGGGAGGTGCACGAACAGATAACCGCCTTGTGGAAGCAGATAGGCCGCCACGCCCTTTTCCACCACATCAACGCGATTTACGGTTACGAGCCGCTGGAACTCGTGTTCTGATAGAAGTCACAATCCACTGACATCGGGGAGGGGCGCAGGGCGTACCGATTCGAAGGCAAAGCCGGCCTGCAGCACCAGCGCCTCGGCGTATTTGTCAGCAACGATCTGCAGACCCGCGGGCAGGCCTTCGGGTGTCAATCCGCAGGGTATGGAAGCGGCTGGTTGTCCGGTCAGATTGAACGGAAACGTAAACGGCGTCCAGCTCGACCAGCGCCCGTCCGCCATCTGATCCGGCACCTCTTTTCCCGCGGGAAACGCGGAGATGGGTAGACAGGGCGTCAACAACAGATCAAAGTCCTGGTGGAAATTTTTCATGTGTAGGCCGAGAGCGCCGCGTTCGTTCTGTGACTGCATGTACTCATCCAAAGAGAAGGATTCGCCTTGCTGAATAATCTCTTTGAGTCCGGGGTCGAGCCGGTCACGCTGTTCACCGGTGAGCGTCCTGGCCAGATTCGCGGCACCGGCATACCAGGTTTTTATGAAACAATCACAGGGATCGGGAAACCCCGGGTCGACCTCTTCAACTTGCGCCCCCAGATCCTCGAATACCTTCACCCCCTGATCGACCAGGGTCGAGATGCCGCCATCAACGGACACGTAGCCCAGATTCCGGCTATAGGCGATTCGAAGGCCGCCGACACCTGTTTCGAGTCCGATACGATAGTCCCGATGCTCTCCCGGCAGCGCATGCCAGTCCCTGAAGTCGGACCCGCTGATTACGCTGAGCATGAGCGCCGAGTCGGTCACGCTCCGCGTTATCGGCCCAACGTGTGAGACGGTGCCGAACGGGCTCGAGGGCCAGGCGGGAACGCGGCCGAAAGTGGGTTTGATCCCGAACAGTCCGGTGAACCCGCACGGTATGCGGATGGATCCACCGCCATCGGTGCCAATCGCCAGGGCAGCCATGCCGGTTGCCACCGCGGATGCCGAGCCACCGCTACTGCCGCCGGGGGTCATGTTGGGATTCCAGGGATTGCGGGTGATCCCGGTAAGCGGACTGTCGGTGACGCCTTTCCACCCGAATTCCGGTGTTGTGGTCTTGCCGATCAGCACGGCGCCGTGCTCACGCAGCCGCGCCACACAGGGTGCATCGTCATTCCATGCCTGATCCCGGTCTACGGTTTTAGAGCCGCGAAGGGTGGGCCAGCCTTTGGTCAGGATGAGGTCCTTGATTGCCGTGGGAACCCCGTCGACCAGTCCCGCCGGCTGCCCCTTTTGCCAGCGATTTTCCGATTTCCGGGCCGAGGCAAGCGCGCTCTCTTCATCGACCAGGCAAAACGCATTCAGTTTGCCGTCGACGGCCAGTATTCGATCCAGGCATGCCCGGGTGACTTCAACCGGTGACAACGCCTTGCCGCGATACAGTTCCAGTAGTTCGCTCGCAGACTTCAGGCAGACATCGTGGTTCATTATTGAAACAGTTCCATTTTCATCAGACGGTCTATAACATCCCGGCATTGATTGAACGGTGTTGGTTAGATGCCGCGATCAAATTGCAGCCCATTTCTCCGCAACTATCTCAAAATAGTGGCTCCGTTGCCAAGGCCAAACGCGGGCCGTTGGACAGGCCCGGTTTACATGGAGGAAATGGGCACCGAATATTGGTCCGCGGCGCAGCATTGGCAAGTTCGACGTATTTGAGAAAGATTCCAACGTTAGCAAGAATTGTTCTGTTACCCGGATTTCGACCATAATGACCGATTCGACAGCAAAGAGATCCACAATGACCGAGAACGTGTTTACCACCGGCCGGTGTCTGTGCGGCGCCGTTGGCTATGAAATTACCGGCGAGCCCGCCAGAATGGCGGCCTGCCACTGCAAGGACTGCCAGCGATCGTCCGGCACCGGACACATGCCGCTCGCCTTTTTCAAGGAATCGGATGTGGCCATTACCGGAGAGACCGCGAGCTACGATGCTACTGCCGACAGCGGCAATGTGAACACCCGCCACTTTTGCCCGCGCTGTGGCAGTCGTTTATTTTCGCGAAATTCCGCTCGCCCGGGTGTGATCGGGATTGCGGTGGGCTGCGCCGACGACAACGCGTGGTTTTCACCCCAGGCCGCCGTCTACAACAAACGGTGCGAGGCGTGGGACGGTATACCGCTAGATATCCCGAAATTCGACGAGATGCCGCCGCCTCCGAAATAGCAAAATAGCCGCCATGACGATGGGCCCCCTGCAGGGTCCCGCATACGGCGCGGTTGACAGCTTCATCGACGACCCGGCATCCGTTTCTTTCATGTGTTGTGGGGATATTATGGTTTTAGTTGAAACAACAGATCAGGTCGTTCTCTATGAAATTGAATAAGGGAGTAATCTTTGATGTGCTCCAGGAAAACGACCTGATTCAAGGTCTGTCGAAAGAGCAGGCGCAGAGATTCTATGACCGCGGCAAGGCCGTCAAGGCGAAGCCGAATACCGTGATCATTCATGAAGGTGCTCCGAACAACCATCTCTTCCTGCTGCTTAGCGGGGAACTCGAGGTTTTTCTGCCCGATAGCCCGGAGCGTTTTTCGAAAGTCACCATGGCCAGACGCATTCCCGGCAACTACGTGGGCGAGTACTCATTTATGGATTCTTCACCCGCCTCGGCCAGCGTCAAGACCGTTGTCAAATGCATTCTGTTTCAGATTTCACATGCCGCGGTAGAGGAGCTGTTCGATCGCGATCCGAAAATTGGGCAGGTGATGTATCGAAATCTTCTGGTCAATCTCGTCGGACGCTTGCGCGAGTCGGATCATGAACTGGACATGATACAGCCATTTACCTGAGTCGCCCGGTATGACCGCGGCGCGGCGCCGCTCCTTCAAAAGAGACTGCACCAATGGCAGAGCCCTCCAATTCGAACTGGCGCAACCTGGCCGCCGCCTGTGCCTCGATCACCGTGTTTGGTCTGACCTTCGGCATGACCTACCCGCTGTTGTCTCTTATTCTGGAGTCGCGCGGTGTTTCCACCGAAATGATCGGCATCAACTCGGCGATGATGCCCATCGGTGTTCTGTTGTTTTCGTCGGTCATTCCCGTTGCCACGCGCCGATTCGGTGCACGCAGGGTTGCCGTCATCGCGGCAGTGGTGACCTCGATGCTGATACTCGCATACAAGGTGTTCGACGATCTCGCTGCCTGGTTCATCCTGCGCCTGATACAAGGCATGTCCATGTCCACGCTGTTCGTGTTGAGCGAGACCTGGATCGTGCGATTTGCCGGCAGCGAGCACCGGGGCAAGATCGTAGCCATATACGGCAGTATCCTGTCGGCCAGTTTCGGCACGGGGCCGGCGCTGGTCGGATGGCTCGGCATTGAAGGCTGGCTGCCATTCGTGATCGGGGCCGTGGTGATCCTGTTCGGCGTCATCCCGCTGACGCTCATAGAGGAGTCGGAAACCGCGCAGCCCGAGGAAAGCAAGACATCCGGATTTTTCGAGTTCGCCCCCAAGGCGTCCACACTGCTCGCCGCGGTGGCGGCGTTTGCTATTTTCGATGCGGCCACCCTGTCGCTCCTGCCGGTATACGGAATTCAGACCGGGCTCACTATCACCACGGCGGCGACGGCGCTGACCGCACTCGTAATCGGCAACGTGTTTCTGCAGTTTCCAATCGGCTGGCTTGCCGACAAGTTCCCACACCGGTTCGTCTTGGCAGGTTGCGCACTGGTTACGACAGCGATGTTACTTGTGCTCCCTTTGGTCATGGCAACGGTCTGGATGTGGCCGGTGCTGGTGATCGCGGGTGCAACGGGATACGGTGTGTACACGGTAGCGCTGACTTCGCTTGGCGACCGCTTCGAAGGCGGCGAACTGGTAAACGGCGCGGCGTCGTTTGCCGTGATGTGGGGTATCGGTGCCCTGTTCGGAGCCATAGCCGGAGGCTGGACGATGGCGGGATTTGGACCCCACGGATTGCCGGTGTTTATTGGATTCATCTATGCGCTGCTTGCCGCCGGATTGTTGATGCGAAAAAATGCGGGCTAGACGGTATTCTTTCTAGCGGTACCTCTGCGATACCACGGTACAATGTCGGTCATGAATGACTTGCTTGACACTCTGTCATGTCAACCACCCGCGGTAACGCCTGAACTGGTCGAACGGACAGCCAGCAACGACTTTGGATTGAATGGTAAAGCGCAGCCGTTGGGCGGGGAACGGGACCGGAATTTTCTGCTGCGCAGCGGCGGCGCGGATGTGCTGATCAAGGTGGCCAACGCATCCGAACCGGATGAACTGTTGGAATTTCAGTCCATGGCGCTGGCGCACATCGCCCGGCAGGATCCGGAACTTCCAGTGCCGCGCGGCATCCGGACCCGGGACGGCCGGAACTGGGCCGAGCTGTCTGGACCTGGCGGCCAGCGCTACCGGGTACGCGCCTTCGATTTTCTTCACGGCCTAGCGCTCAACGATGCACCGGACGACCCCCGCCTCATGCGTCATCTCGGCGGCATGCTGGCAAAGCTTGGGCGTGCACTGCATGGCTTCTTTCATCCATCGGCCGATCACCCGCTGGCTTGGGACCTGAAGCGCCTAGACCTGTTGGCGGACCTGGTCCCCGCAATCGGCGATCCGTCTCAACGGCGCGCGGTCGAACAGGGAATCGAGCGCTTCGTCCAACATGTCAAACCGAAGCTGACGGGATTGAGGTCCCAGGTCATTCACAACGACGTGTCGTTCCACAATACGGTTGTCGATCCCGGCGCACCGTTCGAGGTCGCCGGCATTTTCGATTTTGGTGATCTGATATACGCGCCGCTGATTCAGGATCTGGCGGTAACGGCCTCCGAGATCCCGGTCTCGCGCCGTGATCCGCTGGCGCGAAGTGCTGAAATCGTGGCCGGCTTTGATCGGGTGACGCCGCTCGAAGATGCGGAGCTTGAGCTGCTTCCGGACTTGATCGCCTCTCGTCTTGCGCTGGGCATTCTAATTGACAACTGGTCCGAACAGCACACTGCCTGGGACGATGACCGGGATTACCTGGCGGGGTGGCATGTGCATGCGGTAGCGGTGCTGCAGAATATCAACGCTATGCAAGCCGGTGAACTCGAAAGTATGATGCGTGCCGCTTGCGGCAGACCCCCGGCGAGGCCGCTAACCGGAACGACGGTTCGGTCCGCCGGAAACGACGTCGACGACCTGATGCGCCGCCGGCTGGCCCACCTGGGCAACGGCCGCTATGTGTCCTACGCCCGGCCGGTCCACACGGTGCGCGGTGAAGGGGTCTGGCTTTACGATGCCGAGGGCGGGGCGTATCTGGATGCCTATAACAACGTCCCCCACGTCGGTCATTGCCACCCGCGCGTGATCGAAGCGGTGGCGCGGCAGACTGCAACGCTGAATACGAACACGCGCTACGTTTACGATGCCATCGTGTCGTACGCCGAGCGAGTGACCCGGACGTTGCCCGAGGGGCTGGACCTGTGCTACTTCGTGTCGTCCGGCAGCGAGGCCAATGACCTTGCCTGGCAACTCGCCAAGGTCTGCACCGGCAACGACGGTGGCCTGATCATGGAGCACGCCTACCATGGGGTGACCGACGCCGTGTTCGATCTGTCTCCGTCGGGGCGGAATGCACCCGTAGATCCCGTTTCTCATATAGCGACGCTGCCCGCGCCGGACGATTACAGAGGCAAGTGGAAACGCGATATCGAAGACCGCGGCCGGCACTATGCCGTCTTTTGTGATCAAGCGCTCGCAAAATTGCGGCGCAACGGGCACGAGCCCGCCGCTTTCTTCATCGATTCGATCCTGAGCAGCAACGGGATATTCGTCCCGCCGCCGGGCTACCTGGAGGAAGTGTTCGGGCGTGTGCGAGCTGCGGGCGGGCTGTGCGTTGCCGACGAGGTACAGGCAGGGTTCGGTCGTCTCGGCAAGACCATGTGGGGATTTGAAACTGGCGGTGTGGTGCCGGATATCGTCACTTTTGGCAAACCCATCGCAAACGGATACCCGATGGGGCTGGTGGTCACGACGCGGGCCATCGCCGACCGGTTCGATGAACACGCCGAGTACTTCAGCACGACCGGCGGCAATCCGGTCGCGTGCGCGTCCGCGCTGGCGGTGCTCGACGTGTTGCAGGACGAGGACCTGATGGTTAACGCCGGGCGGGTCGGGGAACGAATAATGCAGGGACTCCGCCAACTGGCCGACCAACACTTACTGATCGGCGACGTACGCGGCAGCGGCCTTTTCATTGGCGTGGAACTCGTCGAGGATCGCGCCACGCTTGAGCCGTCCGCGGCCGGGGCCCGCGCCGTCGCCGACACGCTTCGAGACCACAACGTTTTGGTCGGTATCGACGGTGCCCATGACAACGTCATCAAGATCCGGCCGCCCATGGTGTTCAATGACGAACACGCCGGACGGCTATTGCAGAGCCTGGATAAAGCACTCGATATGTATTGATCCGTAAACATGTTCGAGGATCTACCTTAAAATACCGGACGGATGGCCGAGCAATCCTGATCGTCATCGATTTTGGCTCGGCCTCATCGACCCGGACACGGAAGAAGCTTTCCGTCATCCAGCACCCCTTGAATGCGTCGACGTTCTGCTGTCCCAGCGCGCCGAGCTGGATGCGCACGACATCGATGTGAAGAATGCGTGACGGTGTCACTACACGACGTGCGCGGCTTGGTTACGGCGGTCAAGCAGTTTTCTGTTGATCAGCATGAGCAGGAGTACGATACAGCCCATAGCGGACAGCAGGTGTTTCAGTGAATGTCCGCTCAAGTTTCCCTTCAGCAGGATGAAGATTTCCCCGTCGTAGAATTCGGCGACCTTGGCAAGTATGTAGAACACGAGGGCGGCCAGCAGCATCCACTGCTTCGAAAACGTGGGCCTGAAGAAGATCACCATGACAATCACCGTCAGTAGCGGCATGAACTGGACCCAAAGGTAGAGACGCAGATCGTCGAAGAAGTGCCAGTAGAAGACGCTGTAAACGCCGATAAGCAGAGCGGGTATCAGGAGCGCTCTGCCCACGCGGAGATGCAGATACTCGGACAAAAGCGCCACGAATAATCCCATGAAGCCGATGGTCATCGGCAGCCTGTCCCATACCAGTGTGTCGTTGCTCGGGTTGAGGTGGAAGTAGCCGGAACCGAAGCTGATCATTGCTACACCGGCGAACAAAGCGAACCATCCTGGCCAGAATCCGGTCGATGCGTTATTCAGGCAGTACTTCACCCCGACAGAGCCTACGACCAGGAAGGGGATGTTGGTGGTTACACCGAAGAAGTTGGGAATGCCGAAGAATGTGCGAGTGTCGGCAAAGCTGTGATAGGCTATATCCTGTGCGATCGGATCCTGCAGCAGCATGACAATCAACGTGCCGATTACTGCCGTAACAAGGGTGATGTACTGCCAGGCATCGGCCGCACCGGCGGTGTCGGTTTTTTCCATATCTTCCTGTCGGAGCGAAGAGTAATTGTATCCTACCCATGTTCCTGTGCGAAGGCTGCCATTTTTAAATCCACCGCCAACGCGGCTAGGGACCGGCGCGCACCTGCTGCGGAAGAAGCGGCGCGTCGCCGAGATCGGACAAAGTTTCCGGAAATTTCCATTCTTGCAAGAGGCGCATTATGAGCAAAAGTAAATCCATCAAGGTGCAGCGCGAAAAACAGGGATTCAAGGAAAGGTTTTCCGATCTGCTGGAAGATATGTGGGATAAAATTGGAAAGCATCACCACGGCATATCAGGCCACGTAGTGGGTGATGTGGCCGCGGATCTCTCGGACGCTAACGATACCTACGTGTACAGCCTGGATCTTCCGGGATTGGACGAGGACGACGTGGAAGTCACGGTCCAGTCAGGGCGCCTGACCATCCGCGGCGAGAAGCGCGATGATCGCCAGGAAAAGGGTGAACACTACGTCTTTCGTGAACGCCGTTTCGGTCGATTCGAGCGCAGCTTCACCCTGCCGGCGAAGGTGAAAGAAAAAGATATCGAGGCAAGTTTCAAAAAGGGCGTATTGGAGATAAAAATTCCCTATAAGGCAAACAAGGAAGAGACAGCGAGAAAGATCGAAATCGGCGGCGGCTGAGACGCCGCCTCGTACTTTTAATTGGACGCTCCGCTCTCGTTTGGCTCCAACACGTTGAAATCGTCCTTTTCCTCAGGCGGGTCGTCGCTGACCAGTTCCAGTGCGGTGGCAACTTCACCGGCACCGTCATTGGTCATCGCTTTGATTCGAAGCCGAAGGTTGTTCTGGGAATCCGCATTGCGCAGCGCTTCCTCTTCGCTGATACGCCCTTGTTGAAAGAGTTTGAGTAAATCACTGTCGAACGTCTGCATTCCCTGATGCTCCGATTTCTTCATGATTTCCTTTAACCCATCGATCTCGCCGCGTTGGATCATGTCCCGGACCAACGGTGTGCCAAGCAGTACTTCAATGGCGGCGGCTCGCTTGCCATCAACCGTCGCAATCAGCCGTTGTGAGATGATGGCCCTCATGTTGAGAGACAGATCCAGCAGGAGTTGATTGTGGCGGTCCTGCGGGAAGAAATTGATGATTCGGTCCAGCGCCTGATTGGAGTTGTTGGCGTGTAGAGTCGATATCGCCAAATGGCCTGTTTCCGCGAATGTGACCGCATGTTCCATGGTTTCCCGGTCGCGTATCTCGCCGATCAAAATTACATCAGGGGCCTGACGCAGAGCACTCTTGAGTGCATCCGAGTAACTGTCGGTGTCCATGCCGACCTCCCGTTGATTGACGATGGACTTACGGTGCTTGTGTACGAATTCTATAGGATCCTCAATGGTGATTATGTGGCCCGATGCGTTGTGATTACGGTAGTCGATCAGGGACGCGAGTGATGTCGATTTTCCGGACCCGGTGGCGCCAACGAACAACACCAAACCGCGTTTGGCCATTATTATTTTGGCGAGCACGGGCGGCAAGCCGAGGGACTTCATATCCGGGATTTCCATCTTGATGTTGCGCACCACCATGGCAACTTCGTTCCGCTGTTTGAAGATATTGACCCGAAACCGGCCGATTCCGGGTTCGGATAAAGCCAGATTCATCTCGGGTTTTTCACCGAATTCGGCCTGCTGGGTGCTATCCATAATTGCATCTGCAATTTCTTTGACACCCCCCGGGGGTAAAACCTCTTTTCCAATAGCTCTCAACACCCCGTCGATTTTTATGCACGGCGGCGCGCCGGTGGAAAGATACAGGTCCGACGCATCCTTCGTCGCCATAGTTTTCAGGTATTCTTGGAACTCCATTGCACAACCCCCACTGATTGATATCTCCAGTATAGACAAAAAATCCTGCCCGTTTCCGTCGCCGTCAGAATATCGCTGGCACTATCTCACAAGCCCGGGGGGCTAGTTAAAGTGACCCGGAAAAACTCGCGGCATCTTTGCAAGCCTGCGATGTTTTGTTGGTGGGTACACTAGCCCGCATGACTCACCAGGATCCCGAGCGATGGCGCAAGACGGGTACCGGTGAAAGGCAGCTATAAGATCACGCGTTAATCAGATTGTATGATATGGCAACCATAGCTGAATAACCCCCATGAACGATGGTTACCGAAACGGATCACCTTCACCCTGATCTTTATCGCTTCCTGTTCCGGTTCGGCTGGTATTGCCATTTCGACTTTCTCGTTCATGTTCAACCTGCGTCTCGTAATGAGGTAAACACCTGTGTGGTTGATGTTCTCCAGGTGCGCATATTGATAGCCGCTCCTATCGCCGCCGTACAGATGTACGCGAAGCCTTAGGTCATGTCGAAAGGTTCGCCGTCGTTCGTACATAGCCTTGCTCATAGCATCGGTCAGACCCAATTCGGCGTTGGGTTGAAAGAACGGGCTTTGCCGTCATGACGAACTTGCACAAGCATAAATCGCCGTGTTCTTTTCATGAACATCTGAACAGGTGAAGTAGGGGACGTGGTTCCCGGGTTCGTTCCGGCACATCGAATCTGTGCTCGATGGCGCGACGCCCGGGGCCCGGAAAACGACGATCTTCTCCTCCGCGTGCGAAATATTCTACGTCCTTGATTGCCTGTCGGCGGTCTTGTTCAGATCTTTTGATGAAACTCCTCATGTCTTTATGCCTCGGTATGTCAACATAAGTGCGCGAAATAGACTCCAGCAAAGAGCTGAGAACAGCGTGAACCGTAAAGGTGAATGAACGGCAAAAAACGAGAACCGCACTGTGAATTCTGCTGGATATCACCTCGCCTCGCCCTTTTGTTCGGGCCCCTGATCTACACCCCATCAATTATTCAGCAATCTCCGTGCCGGATAATTAAAATGCAGTCTTATCAGTGTGTTAGCAACTTACCGCTGAAAAGAACCACTAAAAGTGTAAAAGGTCTTGACACTTTTCAACCCGTTCTGATCTTGAAACCCGCCCCTATCAGGCCGAAAGCACATATATATTCAATAAAAACAATGGGTTAGAAGCGATTCGGCGGAAAAACGGGAGTGTAAAGATAATCGATAAACGATATCACGCAATAAAAACCCCGCACCGAGGCGGGGCTGTCTTGCCGGCCCGTGGGTGTGGAACCATTATTTATTCAGCGAACGGATACTCTCTGTTGAATTACCGGTGTGGCTCTTTCAACGCCGTCAAACAATATTTTGAATTTTCAGTATTGCGCGAGGCCCTGTCTGAAAAATTATTTCCCTATCAAGTATACTTTCCATGGCTTATTCAACTGTTATTGTGAACGACGCCATGAATGAAAAGAAATCTGAAATACTTGGCTATGCCACATTACTGCAGGAGGTCAAGGGCACCGATTCCAAAACCGGCCTGCTTACCCGCGCGAATCTCTACAAACAACTGATTCGAGACTTGGCGCGTTGTGAACGCTACGGCAACAAACTTTCGATCGCCAGTATGCGAGTCGTTGGGGACAAAGAAGAGCTATCTCAAAAGGACACAACCGACCTGATGGATGATTTAGGCAATGAGTTGGCGGCAAGAGTACGTACCGTCGACTGTGCGGCCAGATGGTCAGAGCACGAATTCCTCGTCGTGCTCCCGGAAACTGACGCAGAGGGTGCACGCTTGTTCCTGAACAAGGTCGAGGCCATCATGAACGAATCGTTAAAGCAGAGTGCCCATTCGGAGCTTAGAGTCAAAACCGAGATCGCCGGTTGGGAGAAAGGATTTGACATGCCGGTAATTCTGTCGAAAGTGGGCTTGTAGGCGAGGGGGGAATCAACCGGTATCGTCACCTCAGGCTGCTCGAGCGGAGGGGCCTGTTGCTTTGATCGCACCCTATGTCCCATGTGCTTGGATGCGGTCGCTGCCGGTCACCAGCAGTTCCTCGAATGCTTCGGCGGATACCGGTCGACTGAAGTAAAAGCCCTGGACTTCTTGACAGCCCTCGTCGATCAAGCATTGCAGCAGGCTGGCGGGCTCCACGCCTTCGGCAATGACCTGCAGATTGAGCTTTTCTGCGAGGTCGATGACCGCGCTGACGATGGTCGCGTTCTTGAAATTGGTACCCATGTCGTGGATGAAGGACTGGTCGATCTTCACCTTGCTCAACGGGTAACGCCGCAGGTAGTCGAGGGAGGCGTATCCCCTGCCGAAGTCGTCGAGAGAAATACGGATCCCTAGTGCGTGCAACGTCTCGAGTGTCTTTTCTACGGATTCCTTGGCCTCCAGCAGCACGTTTTCGGTAAGCTCGAGCTCGAGATACCTCGATTCGAGACCGGCGTCGGCAAGAATGCGCGAGATCTTGGAAACGAATTGCGGGTCGCGCAGTTGAATCGCAGAGATGTTGACTGAGACGGGGAGCGCCGGCAGGTTGCTATTTTGCCACCTCTTCGATTGGTTGCACGCCGTCCGCAGGACCCAATCTCCGACCTCGTCTATCATGCCGATGCTTTCCGTAATGGGTATGAATTCGGTCGGCGACACGATGCCGAGCTTTGGATGCCGCCAACGAACGAGTGCTTCGACACCCACGATGCAGCGATCGCCGAGCCCCACCTGAGGCTGGTACTCGAGAAAGAGCTCGTCGCGCTCGACCGCTCTGTGGAGATCTTGGGCCAGGCTCATCCGGCGCTTGATTTCAATATCCATATCGTCTTCGAAGAACCGATAAGTATTTCGACCCTCGCTCTTTGCACGATAGAGGGCAAGATCCGCCTGTTTCATGAACTCGGACCTGGAGGTCGTATCGCGATTACTGATCGAGATACCAATACTCGCGCTAATGAAAATTTCTTGTGATGCTGCCTTGAAACTCTCCGAGAATACCCGCAGCAGCCTCTCGGCGAGTTGCGCGGCGTTCTTCCTGCTGGAGATGTCCGTTTGCAGTACTGCGAACTCGTCGCCGCCGAGTCGACAGGTCGGGTCGATGTCACGCAACGCCTGCTTTAGCCGTTGACCGATTGCTACCAGGAGCTGATCGCCGGTGTCGTGGCCGAAGGTGTCGTTGACGTCCTTAAAATTGTCGAGGTCGATCAAAAGAACGGAGACTCGGGACCCCAGGCGGCGAGCGCGATTGAGTTCGATCTCGAGCCGGCTGTCCAGGGCGTACCGGTTCGGCAGGTCAGTCAAGAAATCATGCAGTGCCATGTGAGCGATGCGCTGCTCCGACTCAAGCTGTGCGGTGATGTCCTCGTGAATCGCGACAAAGTGTGTAACGCCACCATCTTCGCCCCGTATCGGTGTTATCGTCTGTTCGGCCGTATATAAATTTCCTGACCTGTGCCGGTTCGTAACCCTGCCGCGCCAGACCTCACCCTTCAGAATCGTCCGCCACAAGTCGCGATAGAATTGATCGTCTTGCTCGCCGGACTTGAGAACTCGGGGATTTTCCCCGGCGACCTCGGTTGCCCGGAAGCCGGTCAGCACTTCGAAGGCGGGATTGACCCACTCGATTGCCCCCCCCTTGTTGGTGATGAAGATCGCGTTGGCTGCGGACTCGATAGCCGCCTTCTGCAGACGCAGCGTCCTGCGCATTTTTTTGTCACGTTGTGAACTCATTACATTGGAAAAAAAGAGAATTCGTCCCTGGAATCGGGAAAACCAGGTGACGCCGGCGAATCGGATACCCTAATTGCGCCTCGAATAATCGCTATAGCCACAATCGGCCTATTTTGATTTCTTGATGTGTAGTCACGTTTTATGTTTATAGACCATTGTTTTTAATATTGTATCGGTACGACCTGGCCGCCGGGCAATATTCGGCGCAGATTAGTCTAGTATTAAAGATGGGGAAGGTGACTATTTGGAAGCAAACGCGTGAATAACAACCCGTGGGGGGTGAAGCATGATTGCATCATGGTTGAGGTGCTTTCCGGGGCTGGACCGGATCAGCGATCCATTTTGGAATGAAGCAAAGACTGGTGCAGAACTCGCGAAGGTGTTTCAGGGCGAGTATTTGTTCCGTGATGGAGACCCGTGTGCCCATTACGTGCTGACGTTGAAAGGGTGTATTCGGGTGTCGAGGACTGCCGATACCGGCCGAGAGATCGTAGTCTACAGAATCTCGGAAGGGCAAAGTTGTCCATTGACGACGGCTGTGCTGTTCACCGGTCAACGCTATCCGGCAGACGCGATCGCCGATATCGACTCCTATGTCGTCCTGTTCAGCGCCAAGAAGTTCCAACGGGCGTTTGAGCATTCGCCCGGCTTTCGTCATTTCGTGTGTGCGGGATACGGCGGGCGACTCCATGAGCTTATCGTGCTGCTCGAACACGTAGCTTTCGGAAACGTCAACACAAGACTGGCACAATGGTTGCTGGCGCATAGAGGCGATGCAGCGACGCCTATCGACGTCTCACACAGCGAACTCGCCCGGGAGGTCGGCAGCGTGCGGGAAGTCGTGAGCAGGCAGTTAAAGTCATTCGAGCGCCACGGCTGGATCCGCCTGGGCAGGCGGCGGATCGAGGTGACTGACCAAACCGGCCTGGCGCAGATAGCGCCGAATGGGGAGAGCGTCGTGAAGGGAAGCATGGAAATTGCAAAGCCCAATATCGAACCAAAGCATGCGCACGATATGCCGATGAATATCGCCTCAGTGCGTTGACATCGAGATTAGATTGTACGTGGCGTTAGCTGTACTATCGATCAATCTAAACCTCGTATATTTGTAGGCAAATTACTGGATTTGACCGGATTGATAGCGAAGCGGTGTAAAATATGCACCTATGCTCATAAACCCGATTGCGTTCAGCATCAATGTCACGGTCCGGATGCAGGGTAGCCACGATTGATCAGCGCCACCCAGATCAAGCCGGATATTTTTGTCGGTAGCTATCCTCAGAACGAAGCGGACGTGGATCGACTGGTGTCCGGGCCGGATATTACGGCCATTCTGAATCTGCAAACCAACGATGATCTTCACGCCCTTGGCATAAGATGGTCCGATTTTCTTCAGGCATATAAAGCGCGCAACATCCTTTGCATGAGGTACCCCATTGTCGATTTCTCCCCGAACGACCTGGAAAACCGTCTGGAGGGCGCCGTTGATATGCTGGACCAATTACTCGGCAACGGCTACCGGGTCTACGTGCACTGCACGGCGGGCGTTTGCCGCGCGCCGGCGGTGGTGATCGGCCATCTGGCATGGAATCAAGGCATGGGCCCGAAGGCGGCGATAAAGTTGGTCAAACGCCTGCGCCCATGTTCGCCGTATATTGACAGCATATACCTGGTGCACTTGAGCAAGACCTACAACTTCGACCGCACGAAGCGTCACCGCTAGTGTACCGCCTACGGTTCGCCGAACCGGTCTCCGAGCCGGCGAATTTCGTTGCCATCTTCATTTCAGGGTGTTTTAATGGGTCAACGCCGGGGCTGAGCACGGTCCTGCACGCGAAATGAGCGCGTCGTTAGAAAATCCAGTCGAGGAGAAGAAGAATGTCATCCAGCAAGCTAAACGAGCTACTTCACCGTAAAGGTATCACCCGTCGTCAGTTCATGGTCAATGCCGCGGCGCTCGGCATCGGCGCGAGCACGGCATCGCTGCTCTGGTCCGAATCCGCAACGGCGGCAACCCCCAACAAAGGCGGCACTCTGAGATTGGGAATCGGCCACGGTTCGACCACCGATTCCCTCGATCCCGGAACCTTCGAAAACCTGTACATGCAGCTCGTCGGCGGCGCGGTCTACAACAAGTTGACCGAAGTGGCCAATGACGGTCAACTGGTGCCCGAAATCGCCGAATCCTGGGACGTGACGCCGGACGCCACCCAGTGGACGTTCAACTTGCGCCAGGGCGTCGAATTCCACAACGGCAAGACCCTTGACGCCGAGGATGTGATTGCCTCTTTCCAGCACCATATGAGCGATGAATCGACTTCAGCGGCGAAAGCGATCCTCGATCCGATTGCCGACATCTCGGCCGACGGCAAGAACAAGGTCGTGTTCAAGCTCGAGTCGGGCAATGCCGATTTCCCGTTCATCGTCAGCGACTACCATATCGCCATTCTGCCGGCCAAGGACGGCAAGGTCGATCCGAGATCCGGCGTCGGATGCGGCGCTTACACGGTCGGCAGCTATGACCCCGGTGTACGCACCGCCCTGAATCGCTTTGCAAACTACTGGAAGTCCGACCGCGCGCATTTTGACGAGGCCGAAATGCTCGTAATTATCGACGTTGCAGCGCGCACCAACGCCCTGACCACGGGTGAGATCGACGCCATGGACCGGGTCGACCTCAAAACGGCGCACCTGCTGAAGCGCAATAAGAACGTGCGGATCGAAGAGGTCAGCGGTACGCAGCACTATACGTTCGCGATGCACACCGATACAGCGCCGTTCGATAACAACGACGTGCGGCTCGCGCTAAAATACGGCGTCAACCGGGAGGCCCTGGTGCAGACAATTCTGCGCGGCCACGGCGTGGTCGGCAATGATCACCCGATCGGCCTGTCCAATCGCTACCACGCCGGCGATCTGCCGCAACGCCAGTACGACCCCGACAAAGCCAGGTTCCATCTCAAGAAGGCGGGCCTGTCCAGCCTAAAGGTCGATCTGAGCGCCGCCGATGCCGCCTTCGCAGGCGCGGTCGACGCCGCGGTCCTGTACAAGGAGCACGCCGCCAAGGCGGGCATCGAGATCAACGTGGTGCGCGAACCCAACGATGGATACTGGTCCAGTGTATGGCTGAAAAAGCCCTGGTGCGCGGTCTACTGGGGCGGACGACCAACGGAAGACTGGATGTTCTCGACCGCCTATGCGGCGGGCGTGCCCTGGAACGACACCCGATGGGATCACAAGCGCTTCAACGAGCTGCTGGTGGCGGCCCGCTCCGAGCTGGACGACGCCAGCCGCCGCCAGATGTACTACGAGCTGCAGGAGATCGTCAGCAACGAAGGCGGGGTCGTCGTACCCATGTTCGCCAACTACGTCATGGGATTGAACCAGAAGGTCCAGCACGACAAGCTGGGCGCGAACTGGAGCATGGACGGTTTCCGCTGCGTCGAACGCTGGTGGTTCGCTTAAGCGGTGTTGATTGGGCGATTGGATTCAAGGCCGGCCCTGCCGGTGCCGCCGCTGACGGTCCTCGAGTTCCGTCCAGCGCTCGAGAGCCTGGTCGATTGACCGCTGTGTCTCCTTGAGTTTCTGAAGGACGGGCTGTGTCATCGCATGCCCTTGGGTGTAAAACCCCGCAGCGGAAACCTGTTCCTGCAATTTGACCATACGGACTTCCAGGCTTTCGATGGTTTCCGGCAGATGATCGAGCTCGCGCTGCTCGTTGTAACTCAACTTGCTGGGTCCGGCGGGGGGCGCGGGTTCCTTCCGGTGAGTCGCGGTTCGCTTGGCGATATTCGGATTTTCGATTTCGGTAAGCGTCTTGCCCCGGCGCAGCCAGTCGGAGTAGCCGCCCAGGTACTGCCGCACTGCGCCGCCTTCCTCGAACACAATGGTGCTGGTAATGATGTTGTCGAGAAACTGCCGGTCGTGGCTTACGACGATCACCGTCCCGCCGTATTCAACGAGGCGATCTTCGAGGACTTCGAGCGTCTCGAGATCAAGGTCGTTGGTAGGCTCGTCGAGAACCAGTAGATTCGCCGCCCGGGTGAACAGCTTGGCGAGGATGGTGCGATTTCGCTCACCGCCGGACAAGGATCTGACCAGCGTCCGGGCGCGTTTCGGAGTGAACAGAAAGCCCTTGAGGTAGCCGATGATGTGGCGATCCTTGCCATAGAAGCTGACGTGCGTCCTGCCGCCGCCGACATTGTCGGCCACCGACTTGTCCGGATCCAGCGATTGCCGCAACTGGTCGAAATATCCGATCTCCAGATTCGTGCCGTGCTTCACCGTCCCCGACAGGGGCTCGATCTCCCCTAGCAGAAGGCGAAGCAGGGTGGTCTTGCCGACGCCGTTGTTGCCCAGGATGCCGATTCGGTCGCCGCGCATGATTTTGATGGAAAAGTCCTCGATCAGCGGCTCGTCATCAAATCGATAGCTCACATTCTTTGCGCGAATCACCACCCGGCCGGATTGCTCCGCCTGCTCGATAGTGATTCGCGCATCACCCTCGCGGCTCATCCGCCTGGCCCGCTCCTCGCGCATTCTTGCCAGCGCTCTGGCCCGGCCCTCGTTGCGGGTCCGGCGCGCCCTGATGCCCTGACGTATCCAAATTTCCTCCTGTTCGAGCATCTTGTCGAAGCGCTCGTTGCCGCGTTCCTCCGCTGCCAGGGCCTGTTCCTTTCTGCGCACGTATTGCCGATAGTCCCCAGGCCAGCTCGTCAACTGCCCGCGATCGAGTTCGATGATTCGAGTTGCCAGGCGCTGCAGGAAAGCACGATCATGGGTAATGAAAACAACGGATCCCTCATGGCCCAGAACGATGTTCTCGAGCCACTTGATGGTCACGATGTCGAGATGGTTTGTGGGTTCGTCCAGCAGCAGCAGGTCGGGCTTCTGTACCAGTGCCCTGGCCAGCGCCACACGCCGCCGCCAGCCGCCCGACAGTTCGTTCATCGTCCGGTCGGCTGGCAGATTGAGTTCGGTAATCGTGGTGTCCACACGCTGGTCGAGGTGCCAGCCGCCGTGGGTATCGATCAATGCGTGTAGATATTCGAGTTTTCGGAGCGCGTCGGTATCCACGCCTTGTTGCGACCGCCGGGTGTATTCATCGAGCAGCGCCTGGATGCCCGTCAGGCCGGATTTCACGACCTCACGAACGCTCAAATCGTGCACCTCGGGCAGGGACTGCTCGAGCTGGCTGACGACAAGGGCATCTCTGCGAATGATTTCGCCGTGATCCGGTTCTATCTCGCCGGTAATGAGTTTCAGCGTCGTCGATTTGCCCGCGCCGTTGCGGCCGATCAGGCAGACGCGCTCGCCGGGCTCGATGGCAATATCGGCCCGGTTGAGGATCTTCTGGTCGCCGATATCGAGCGACACCGATTTGAAGCGTATCAGAGACATGGAATCAGGGGCGCAATTCTATTCGATTCCAAGGGGTGATTGACCCAAATCAACATGATCCGTTGCAGTCCAGGCTAAGCTGATCGACAATCCTGCCAAAGGTGGCGCCTGGAGGTGGTGTTATGATCAAGACTATATTGGCCGCGACGGATGGTTCCAGCCATGCGCGCAAAGCGATCGAACTTGCTATAGCGTTTGCAACGAAATTCGATGCCGGACTCGTCATCATACACGTTATCGGGCAGGGCGACGTCCCCAATGAACTGCTTCATATGGCCGAGGTCGAGCACATCGTGGAGCCGCGGGCTCCTGATCCATCGATGCCCAGGGCTTCCATCCCGCACGCTGACACCAGGCGATATGAAGAGAGTCCGCGGATCCATGCATTCATCGCCAACAAACTGCTCAAAGCGGCAGAGGACGAGGCGAAGGAGAGTAAAGTCAGGCATGTCAGAACGGTAGCCGCGGAGGGTGATCCAGCCAGTCGCATTTTGGAAACCGCGGCTGCGGAAGCGGTCGATATGATCGTGCTGGGCAGCCGCGGCCTCGGCAACCTCAAAGGGCTGCTCGTCGGCAGTGTGTCGAATAAAGTCAACCATCTCGCCAAATGCACCTGCGTATGCGTCAAGTGATGGCGTAGTGTCCGTCCGGGGTGCCGGCATTGCCCGCTCGGTCATTCCAGATATAACTCGACAAACGATTGGAGAAACCCATGAAGTTCAGATCCAGTTCTCTTTATTTCGCCGCGATCATTGGTGCGACATTGATTGTATCCCCGGTCCATGCGGAGACCCGCGTTACCTACAAGTCGGCGAAGTCGACCTCGTCGTACTATCAGATGGCGGTGCAGATTGCCGAGGCGATGAAGGCAGGCTCCAACGGGGACATTATCGTCACGGTCGAGGAAAGCCAGGGCTCCGTTCAGAACGTGATGGAAGCCAAGGTACGGGGCGGCGATTACGTATTCACCACGCCGCCGGTGCTGGTCATGCTGGCACAGGGCGGCAAGGCCATGTTCGAGGGCAAGGGCGATCCGAAATTCGATGACATTCGGGCACTCTTTCCGATCCCTTCCCTGACGATGCACTTCGTGATGTCCAACGACAGCGGAGTGAATGACTTTGCCGGTATGGAAGGCAAAACCATCCTGCTGGGTAAAGGGTCATTCGGGGCCAAGGAAGGTGCGAAGTATCTCCAGCTGTTTGGCCTCGAGGGCAAGGTCAAGCTGGCGGACGCGGAGCTGTCCAACGCGGTGTCGGCGCTCAAGAACGGCCAGATCGACGGTTTCGTCACCGCGGGTTCCTTCCCCGCGCCCAATGTGATCGAAGCGGCCGCGTCCACGGGGGTAACCGTGCTCTCGCTTTCGGACGAACAGATCGCACAAACCAAACGTACACGTCTGGATATCCCGGCCGGCACCTATGCCGGGCAGGACCAGGATATCGTCACCACCTCGCTGCCGGTCGTGGCCTACACCACCAAAGCGATGGACAACGAAACCGCCTACGCCCTGACCAAAACCTACTGGCAGCAGAAGAATTCGATGGGCTCCAGCGCGGCCTGGTGGAACGGCGTCGACAAGGGCTTGATGCCCAACATCACCGGCAAGATCCATCCAGGCGCCGTTCGCTATTACGAAGAAGCCGGTTTTACCCTGGCACCGGAGCAAAAATAGCGCTACGGGGTACACTCGTGTACGAGCGTGATTGAGCGGCAACCGATGCCGCGGCTGGCCGTATACCGGGGTTTTTCCCTGGTACTCGCCGCCACCTCCGTAGTTTTTCACCTTGCACTGGTGTTCTCCGGATTGATTCCGAACCTGGTCAGCCGTCCCGTTCATATGGCGCTGGCCCTGCCGTGGATCCTGTGTATCGGAGTCGTTCCAGGCGCCGCGCGCATATCGGGATGCGTGTTGTGCGTCGCCGGCATCGCCTGTTGTCTATGGGTTGCGATCCAACACGACGCGTTAGCCAATCAATACGGCTTCCTCGAGAACAACCTGCAGATCGCAATCGCGGTCAGCCTGCTGCTCGTGGTCATCGAGGCCGCACGACGCGCCATCGGCTGGCCGCTGCCGCTGGTTGCCGTGATCGCGCTGCTGTACGGATTGTTCGGTCAATACATACCGGGCGAGTTCGGACATTCGGGTACGCCGTTGAAAAGTTTTCTAGGCACCCTGACCATCGCGGAGGGCGGCATCTGGGGCAGCCTGACCGGGGTGTCGGTCAACATCGTGGCGGTCTTCGTGATCTTTGGGGCCGTCCTGAACGCCGGCGAAGCCGGTCGTGGATTCATGAACGTGGCCGCGGCCGCCGCGGGACGGCTGCGGGGCGGGGCCGCGAAGGTCTCCGTCATATCGTCGGCACTCTTCGGTTCGATCTCGGGATCGGCATCCGCAAACGTGGCCTCGACCGGGGCAATCACGCTGCCCGCGATGTCCCGCCTCGGCTATCCTAAACGTCTGGCCGCCGCGGTGGAAGCGGTGGCATCTTCCGGCGGGCAGATCATGCCGCCGCTGATGGGTGCGGGGGCGTTCGTCATGGTGGAGCTGACCCGTGTGCCCTACACAGGGATCATGGCCGCCGCACTCCTGCCTGCGATTCTTTACTTTCTCGCGGTCTGGGTGGGTATCGACGCGTACTCGAAGCGTTTCGATCTCAAGGGCCTGCCCCAGGAGGACAGTCCGGCGACCCGCGAGGTTGTCGTCACCTCGGCGTTTTTCCTCGTACCCTTTACAGTCCTGCTTTGGGGCATGTTCATCGGCAACTACACCCCGCAATACTCTGCCTGCCTGGCCATTCTCACCGCGGCGCTGTTGTTGTCGGTGAATGGCGGATTGAAGTTCGACCTGAAACAGACCTTTTTGCGTATAGAAAACGCGGCGCTGACCGCTGCACGTCAGGTGTCCATGATCGCGGCCATCATCCTGTGTGCTTCGATCATCATCGGTGTGCTGGCGGTCACCGGGCTTGGCGTGAAGATCACCTCCCTGATCCTGTCTGGATCCGGTGGGCTCCTCTGGCCGGCACTGTTCCTGACGGCCGTGGCCTGCATGATCTTGGGCATGGAGGTCCCAACAACCGCTGCCTACGTCATCTGCGTATCCGTCGCCGGCCCTGCACTCATCGATCTTGGGTTAGAGCCTCTGCAGGCGCACCTGTTCGTGTTCTGGTTCGCCCTCATTTCCACCATCACGCCGCCGGTTTGCGGCGCGGTATTCATCGCTGCGGGCATGATCGACGAGGACTGGCTGAAAGTCGCTTTCACCGCTATGGCGTTGGGCGTAGGTCTCTACATCATTCCCCTCGGCATGATTGCCAACCCACAACTCATTAAGTTGACTGATGAACCCGGAGCGGCCCTGCTTTCGTTCGTGCAACTGGCCGCTGGGTTAGGGCTGATTTCCTATGGCCTGATCGCCTCGCGTAAACTCACCATGAGGGTTGTTCTGCTCTCTGGCGGCGCAGGCGTTATCTTCGGACCGTCGCTGCTTGTTTGAGTTGTTCCGTTACAGTTCGATCTGCATGTGCTCGATGCCCTTGACCCGGGTGTGGCAATCGAACCGAAATGGTTGGACAATACGATCTAACGGATCTGTGAGCTCCCGTGATCCATTGACTGGCAATGACACACCGACAGGACATCTCCCGATTGGCTTCCCTGTTCACTGAAGACTTCAAGACCGACCCGTACTGGTGGGAAGACGTACACAATATGGCGTTGGCCGGGGCAGCTCTACCGTCGGCGGCGGACGTGGTGGTGATCGGTTCCGGCTACACCGGCCTGAACGCCGCGCTGCAAACCGTCCGCGGCGGACGCAGCACGCTGGTCCTCGATGCGGAAAGTGCGGGCTGGGGTTGCAGCACCCGCAACGGCGGTCAGATCAGTACCAGTATCAAGCTTACCTATGACCAACTGGCGACCCGATTCAACCGGCGCCGCGCGTCGGCGATTCTCGAGGAGGGCAACAACGCACTGACGTGGATTGAGCGCTTCGTAGAAGGGGAGAACATCGACTGTAATTTTTCGGTGTGCGGCCGGTTCCACGGGGCACACAACCCCGCGGCGTACAAGAAACTCGGCAACACCTTGCGAACCAGGACACGCGGCTCAAGGCTCGAAGCGCACCTGGTGTCGCGCTCGGATCAGCGAAGTGAGCTTGGCACGGACACCTACCACGGCGGTATCGTCTTTCCAAACCACGCCTCGCTGCATCCCGCCCGCTACCACACCGGCCTGCTGCGACGAGCCCGCGAAGCGGGGGTGTCCATACATGCGCACTGCCCGGTGTCGGCTATCGAAAAACAGGGCGCCGGATTCAGGGTGATCTCCCCGAACGGCAGCGTGACGGCCGGGAACGTCGTCGTCGCCAGCAACGGCTACACCGGCAGCATTACCCCGTGGCAGCGGCGGCGGGTCATTCCGATTGGCAGCTACATGATCGCCACTGAACCGCTAGCGGACGGGGTCATCGACACCCTCATGCCCCGCAACCGCATCTGCAGCGACACGCGTAGGATGGTCTATTATTACCGCCCGTCCCCCGACCGTAGTCGTATTCTGTTCGGCGGTCGCGTTTCGCACGACGAGACGGACACGCGGCAGAGCGGGGCGCTTCTGCACCGCGAACTCCAGGCGATTTTTCCGGAACTTGCCGGGGCCCGCGTTTCCCACTCCTGGATGGGTTTCGTGGCATACACGTTCGATACCCTGGCGCACATCGGCAAGCACAATGGCATTCATTATGCGATGGGCTACTGCGGTTCAGGTGTGTCCGTGGCCAGCTACCTCGGCATGCGCATCGGCCAGCAGGTGCTGGGGGACCCGGAAGGTAAAACCGGATTCGACGGCCTCAAGTTTTCCACACGGCCACTGTATACCGGTGATCCGTGGTTCCTGCCGTACGCCATCCGCTACTATAAGTGGCGCGACCGACACTCGTTTTAATACCTTCAGAGCGAGGCAGGCCGTTGAAGCAAGCCAAGCCCGATTCGAGAGCGATCCCGGGCGAACCGAATCCCAATCAGTAGCAGATGTACGCGGACAACAATTGTGTCTATCAGCACGAGCTGCCCAGGTCCTATCAGTACATGCGGAACGAAAGCCCGCCTGTGTGCCGGCCTGTCCGACCAATGCCCGGTTGTTCGGCGACATCCACCATCCGGATTCGAACGTATCCGAAGCGATCAGGGACAACGGCGGATACCAGCTTCAGCCGGAGTGGGGCACCAAACCCGCCAACCACTATCTGCCTAGAAGAAAGACCGCAATCACCATCCACGACGACGAACTGATTCGGGCCGACAACCCGCTGTCGAAAGAGCTGGACAGACCGACGGGTCCGGTCAGGGTATGTTCATAGCCCTTTATTGCGCCGAGCTGCTCGCTCCGGCCCCCTGGATTCCCATGACGGCCTTTACCTGTCCCTGCCTGGGCCTCGTGCTCGAAAGATGGCACTTCTTTACGAAGACCAATCATCCGCAGAATCTCTATTACCCATCCAATTAAATCAAAAAGTCGCCTCCGATCCCGCGTAACAGGCGCGGCATTCCATTTCCCTGCCGCGAACGACCCGCTTGCCAATGAATTCTCCCCGGTTTTCGGTAACCACCGTGCACTGTCCCTCGTGGTGGTGCTGGTCGTAAAAATAGATCACCACCCAGTCCCGGGTCCGGTGCAGTTCGTGGGCTGCCCGGGTATTTGAATAAAGAGCGGTGAAATGCCACTCGCCTCGAGTTGCGTGCATGATCGGCAGCCAGCGCTCGTTTTTCGGGTTGAAACGTTTGGGCGCGATCTTTGGGAGTTTATCTTCCTTCGCCTGTTCGCGATAACGGCGATCGATATCCAGCAGCATCGAAACCGGTGGCGCCAGGCTGTGCGCCGGGGTCTGAGATCGAAGCTTGCGTTTACCGAGGGCGCTAGCCAGCCAGGCCTCGATCATTTCGACCCGCCCCCTGCCCATGCCAGGTAGCTGCTCGAGACGGCCGTCCTGTACCGCCAGTTCCAGCGCCTCGAGTGACGATATATGCAGGTGATCGTAAATATTCCTGGCCAGAACCGGTCCGACACCGGGAATTCGCTGAAACAGGTGTACCGGATCGTGCCCATCCCGTAGTGTGTCCAGCCGACTCATTTCGCCGGTTGCGACAAACTCGTAAATGGATCGGGCAATACCCTCACCGATACCAGGCAAATCCGTCAGCCCGCTAATTCCCCTTGTCGCAACGATATCCCGCAGCGACTCGCTCAACGATTCCACCGTATTGGCGGCGCGGCGGTAGGCGTTGACGCGAAACGGATTCGCCTTTTGATCTTCGAGCAGATCGGCGATCTCACGCAGCGATTTTACGGCTTCGTCATTTACGGACATTCCAAGTAAATTAGAACCGATACCGACGCCGCAGGTCGTTGATTCAGGTCAAATGATTTTCCAGGTTCCGTCGGGCTGACGACAAGCGGTGCCGTAACCCTGCCGCTGTTCACCACCAACCAGTATGGTGGCGGTGAATTCGCGACAAGGTGTTCCATCGCCCATTATTGAAGTATTAGTGGGGAACGAGAATCCGCTGTTCCCGGAGTTTGGGTTTCGCCAGGCCGAAGTCGTTCCATCGGGGTGGAGTTCCAGGGAATAGTTGAGATTCTGTGCTGCCATCAGGCGGTCTTTTTCGTCCATCTGAGCACCCACATAGTCTCCGGCGACGTATCCAAGAATCGCGCCAAGCGCTATCGCAAGCTCCTTGTTATGGTGCCCTTTGCCCAGGCCGTATCCCAGCGCCGCCCCAAGCGCTGCGCCCACGCCAGCGCCTGATTGCTGCTTGGTTGGGGTTGTACTGCATCCGAACAGCAACAACGATATACTCACCAGCACTACTGCGAAGTTTGTTTTCTTCATCGTGTTCCTCCCTCGTGAGAACTCATCACTGCGTCTTGATCCCATAGTCAACAGCAAAACTTAACGCGCTACGATCTGAAAGGATGACACCCGGAAAAAAGATTTTGGATAATAAAGTATTGTGTCCCCCAAATACTGGCAGGGCTGGGATTGAGGTGCTTCACATGCCTGCTACACAGATCGTGGTCTTTGTGCTTCTGTTACTGCACATACTCCAATTTGCCGCATATCCCGAAGCCATGAATCTGCGTACGAGCGTGGCCGTCGCGGGGTTTCTGTTGATGGCCACGTTTGCCACCCGCCACGGGTCCAATATTTACTCCATCTGTTTGCTACAGTTGTTCGGACTCCTGGGCGCGTTCGGCATAATGACTGTTTTACATTTCAACGCCTAAGCGCTATCTGGGTGGTCCATGAACCATGCCGGCAACGCTCGAGGTAACCGTGTCCCTCCTGCTCGTCATGAATATATTCCTCTGATATCGCCCAACCACTGACGGCCAGCTCACGGGGATCCGCATCGAGGCAGCGGCCTTCGTGGACCAGCCCGTAGGCACAGGAATCGGGCATGACCGCAAGTACGTCCAGATTTTCGGGTGAAAGTACTGTGCAGCGGGGATTGATCGTGTTCCGATTCACCTGCCGACGTCATGTGTGCTACAAGTGGTACTCTCTGTACAATCCAGGCAACCGAAATCTGCCATGACAAAGGACAAATCGACGCTTCGTTCACGGCAATGGTTCGACAACCCGGACGACTTTGGGATGACGGCGCTCTACATCGAGCGCTACATGAACTGGGGCATCACCCGGGAAGAACTGCAGGCCGGCAAGCCGATCATCGGGATCGCCCAATCCGGTTCGGATCTATCCCCGTGCAATCGCTATCACCTGACGCTTGCTCAGCGGGTGCGTGAAGGCATCTGCGAGTCTGGGGGCATCGCGTTCGAGTTTCCGGTGCATCCGATTCAAGAGACCGGAAAACGGCCCACGGCGAGTCTGGACCGCAACCTGGCGTACCTCGGGCTGGTGGAGATCCTGTTCGGATATCCGCTCGACGGCGTTGTCCTGACCATTGGCTGCGACAAAACCACGCCGGCCATGTTGATGGCCGCCGCCACCACGAACTTGCCGGCGATCGCGCTCTCGGTCGGGCCCATGCTGAACGGCTGGTACAAGGGCCAGCGCACCGGCTCCGGCACCATCAAGTGGCATGCTAAAAAGGAACTGTCCAAAGGGGGCATCTCTACCGCGGAATATGCCGAAATTATTGCATCCGCCGCACCTTCCCCCGGCTATTGCAACACCATGGGCACCGCGACCACGATGAACTCCCTTACCGAGGCGCTGGGCATGTCTCTGCCCGGCTCCGCGGCGATCCCCGCAGTGCACAAGGAGCGGGCCCAGATGGCCTACCTGACCGGAAAGCGCATCGTGGACCTGGTGTGGCAAGACGTCAAACCTGGGGACATCATGACCCGGCAGGCATTCGAGAATGCGATCGTAGTCAATTCCGCCATCGGCGGATCCACCAACGCACCCATTCATCTCAAGGCCGTCGCTAATCATCTTGGTGTACCGCTTGCCAATCAGGACTGGGAGGATATCGGCTGGGAGGTTCCCCTGCTGCTCGATCTGCAGCCGGCCGGCCGGTTTCTCGGGGAGGATTTTCATCATGCCGGCGGGGTGCCGTCGATCGTACACGAACTCATCGAGGCGGGGCGGTTACCGCACCCCGATGCCCCGACGGTGAACGGGCTGACACTCGGTGAAAACTGTGCCGGTAAAGAGACGCTGGATCGCGAGGTGATCCGGCCCTTCGACCGTCCTCTCCTGGAGAAAGCCGGTTTTCTCAACCTCAAGGGCAATCTCTTCGACACGGCAATCATGAAGACCTCGGTGATCTCGGACGAATTCCGCGATCGCTATCTGTCGAATCCCGATGACCCAAATGCTTTCGAGGGACCCGCGGTGGTATTCGACGGCAGGGAAGACTATCACGCACGGATCAATGATCCTTCGCTCGATATCGACGAATACACCCTGTTGTTCATACGTGGGGCGGGCCCCGTCGGCTATCCGGGCGGTGCGGAAATCGTCAATATGCAGCCCCCGGACGCGCTGCTAAAACGCGGCGTTACTTCCTTGCCCTGCATCGGCGATGGCCGCCAGTCCGGCACCTCCGGGTCACCATCGATCCTGAATGCGTCCCCCGAGGCGGCGGTGGGTGGCGGGCTGGCCCTGATCGAGACGGGCGATCGCGTGCGCATCGATCTGAACACCCGCGAGGCCAACATCCTGGTGACGGACGACGTCTTGCAGCGGCGACGAAAAGCGGTCGCCGCAAAGCTCGCTGACGGTGGTCTCGACTACGTGCCTGCGCACCAGACCCCGTGGCAGGAAATACAGCGCGGAATGGTGGCACAGTTTGATCAGGGCATGGTACTCGAACCGGCGACCAAATATCGTGAGGTGACAAAGATCGTGCCGCGCGACAATCACTAGCCCGGAGAATGATAGCGATGTCATACCCACTAATTGCGGCGGGGCGCCGCTCCTACAAATCGGTACGCAGCATCCGCCACCTAAATCGTAGGAGGCGCGCCCTCGCGCCGACTTTAATTCTGTCTGCCGTAACCTTATGAGCAATTCTTCACACGACGCCCAAGCAAAATACTCCGACCTTGAACAGGGATTTGCCGAGCCGCATGATGTGCCCGTGCCCTATATGTACCGTACCCGGACCTACTATCGGGCACTCGGCTGCCCCGACATGCTTAAGCGGTTACGCGCAGACAACGCGGACGCCGCTGTTCTGCTCGCCAATTGCCCGGTATGCCACCAGACCATCAGCCTCATAGCACGCCACCTCGAATCCCACGGCATCTCGACCGTAGTCATGGGTTGCGCGAAAGACATCGTCGAGCACTGCGGAGTACCTCGCTTCCTGTTCAGCGATTTTCCCCTGGGTAACCCGGCGGGGCGACCCAATGACGAAGAATCCCAGGCGCGAACCTTGGAGGTGGCGCTTGACCTGCTGGAGGGTACGACCGGGCCGCGCACGACACGGCAGTCGCCCCTTCGCTGGAGCGACAGCCCGGACTGGAAGCTGGATTATTTGAACGTCGAACGGATTTCACCGGACGAACTGGAGCGGCCCCGGTCAGCACCAGGATTACCCCGCGCCTGTGACGATCTGATGTAGTGATAGAACTCCCCCGGAACTGGTTCACGTCTAAACTAGATCGTCACTCCATGGCGAGCTTCAGGGCGTCCATAAGCCGATCAACATCCGCGCCATCATTGTACAAATGTGGTGTGATCCGCAGGCTGCTTCCCCGCACACTGACGTAAACTCCTGCTTCTTTCAACAAAACCAGCAGCCCGGCCGGGACGCCTTCCGGAAAACGCAGCCCTAGAAAATGTCCGGCACGCTGGTCGGCGTTCAGGCTGTCGAGTCCGAGCGTGGCCGCACGCTCCGCTATCCCCACGTTACGTGCCGCAAGAGTCATGGCGATCTCCGGCACGCCCCATTCAAGGATCTGTTCGAGTGCCGTTACCAAGGCCGGCATGGTGTGGAAGTTAGCGCATTCGCCCACGTCGAAACGCCGCGCGCCGGGAAGATAGGCGTCCTGATAATTGACCAGTCCGGCGAAATCCTCGCTGCCAACGCGCGCGCGCCAGTTGTACTCGATCGGCTTGCCGTCCTGCCGTTGGGGCGCCACGTACATAAAGCCGGTGTTGTAGGGACCGAGCATCCACTTGTAGCAGGCCGTCACCAGATAGTCCGGCCGGATTACCTGTACGTCCAGGGGCATGACGCCGCAGGACTGGGTTACGTCGAGCACCAGGCTCGCACCGAGTTCACGCGAGCGCTCTCCGATGCGCACCAGGTCCAGGAGCGCACCATCGGCCCAGTGACAGTGGGGCAGCGCCACGATTGCGGTTCGCTCGTCGATGGCATCGAGTACCGCGCGGGTGAGGTTGCCGTCAGGCGGGCGCTCGACGATCACTACCTGCGCACCGGCCTCGTCGGCGGATGCTCTCCAGGCATAGACATTGGAGGGGAACTGTTCCGCGAGCAGGACTACCGTTTCGTTTCTGGCGAGAGGCAGGTTGCGGGCGGCTACCGACACGCCGTAGCTCGCTGCGGGTATGATCGCGATGTCTTCCTCCGACGCATTGATGATCCTCGCGAACAGCGCGCGGGCCACCTCCGTCTCGGTGAAGAAGTCCTCGCTTCTGATCTCCCAGGGGTGTGCCTTTCTGTCCGCGGCCTGTCGGCCGGCCGCGACAACTGCATTGGACAACGGACCCAGATACGCGCAGTTCAGGTACGCAATGTCTTCGGGAATGTCGAACAGGTGGCGCTGGGTTGGTATCATTGTTCCGCTCGCTCATGATTATTTTATATTTTCGATCCCCTGGTATTACTACGCGATTCCCTGTGCGCTTTTCGCCTGCATTGAAGCATTGCTGGAACGTTGGTCAGACCGATTCAAGAAAACAAGGACATAGTTAGAGTCTATCTTATGCTCCGCACGCACCTTCAATTCATCAACCCACTCACGGTCAGATCCCAGTCGATGCCGCCGCTGCTATAGTGGCTCACGCAAGTATTCGCGTCGATATACAGATCTTCGTATCGATCGCGCATTTGCTCGGTGATATCGATCGAGGGGCGGACGGCGGGTAGCTTCCCTGAGGGTTCCATGCGGCGCCCGTTCCGGTCATGGAACGCAACCCCGCCCGCGGTGTTTTTCTTGCAGGTGAAGCCGCCCTCGTGCACCAGTCGGTGGTGATACCGGCAGAGCTGCACCAGATTGTCCAGCCGGGTCTCTCCGCCCTGACTCCAGTGCGTGATGTGATGCCCGTCGATGGTGTGTTGGTGCGTACAGCCCGGAAACCGGCAGCCCTCGTCCCTGCTGCGCAGGGCCCGGCGCATGGCCGGCGGGATGATTCGCGATTTTCTACCGATATTCAGTAACTCTCCATCGTCGTCTTCCTTCAATACGCTGATTGCTGCATCGCAACACAACCGCCGCGCCGTTTCCGCGGAAACATGGGAGCCATCCTCGATATAAGACGTGTTATCCCTGCAAAAGGCGGGCTCCTCGTCCTCGGCCAGAGTTTCCGCGGAAACATGCAGCATCACCTGGTAGCGATCCCCACTGGACGCGGCAGGCCCATTGGCCAGGTAGCTCTCCGCGATGTCGATCAGGGCATCCGCCCGGCGTTGTTCGAAGGATTCCCGCTCAACCGCATCGGGTTCGGGTGACGTTTCCGCGGAAACATCCTGTGTATTCTGATCCAGCGCCCGTTCGATGGCCTTCAATACCAGGGCACCGGTCTCGGCAGGCAGACGCGCGTGCAATACGACGGTGCCGTCGTCCTCATGGCTTATCCGGAATGCGCGATTGTCATGCTGCTTCTCGGCATCGTCCTCATTGAGGCGCGTTACCCGCCGGTATTTCCTCACCAATGTCTCCATATGGTACGCGGTACCGTGCTCGGCAATCATCAGCAGGTAGTCTTCGTTATCGACTGTCGCCACCCGGGTCATGGCCCGCACCTTGGAATAGCTGATCTCGCCCCGGGAATAGCACGCACTGATCTTCGGCAGTTCACCCAGCGCGTTGGCCACCCGGACCTTTTCCCTGGCCGCGTTCATGCCGATACCGCATTTCCAGTTGAGCCAGTGGGCACAGGAACACACGCCGTCCAGTTCCCATAATCCCTCCTGGTCGAACTCACGGATCATTTCGAGCAGCCGATAGGTCGCCGCATTGATATAGCCGCAGAGTTCGGTGATCTGATTGCCGAGGTCCTCGGAGCGTCTGAACACCGGAGACGAAGCAGGGACAGTGGCGGTGGTACGGGAGCAGGCTGGCGTAGTCACGGGGCACCTCCATTTGTAATATGAATTACTGTACATATAACCAGTATTCTACACTTATCCGTATGAAAAATATAGCTTTAGTCTGAAACTTTACCGTAAACACGCGCCCCGGCGCTGCTGAAGTCGTGGTTCAACAACACGTGATGGATCACCTTGGTGATCTTCTCGCCCCCGGTGGCCGAAGGCTCGATTGGCGATACGTGCGAATAGTCTTCGGCAGCATCGCAGACCGATCGCAGATCGATGACAGGAAGCCCACGCACAGCCGCCTCCCGGACGATCACGTCGTTGAATAGCGACAACGCCGCCGCGGCAGACGGGTGCGCCAATGTTTCCATGTCCGGGACCGCATCGTAGATGGTGCACACCGCGAGTGGCAGATCTCGAGGCACAAGAGCGTCCAGCATATTGCGGTAGCCTTCCTGGAAAACCGACTGCACCTGTGCCAGCGCGGACAGCATGGCTTGCGCCGGCCCGTCATGGTGCAGGACGGGGACCGCCTGGAGTGCGTCGTTTCCTCCAATACTCACGAACAGGTGGGTTGCGTCATCCGGAATGCCTTCGGCCTGGCCGGCCACGTGATAAGTCACGTGGCCGTCAACGGCGAGCAACTCGGCACGGCCGGAGCCCTGAAGTCTTTGATTCAGCTGCTCGACAACAGCCGGCTTCCCCGGCACATAGATGGCGTTGTCAAAAATCGAATCACCAAGCAGCATTACCTTGTACATGGGTATGCACCTCCTTACGGTCAGCAAACACCCGGGCCCAGTCCAGACGACGGCCTGCAGTTCATGAATAATCGGGTGCGTGGTTGAACAATGCCGCTCCCGGCGTCATACCTCGGGAGTGGATACATCCTAGCACGCGCTTTTACCTTACATACCGGGTTAAGATTGCTTTTACCGTTCAATGCGACAATGTCTGTCGCAAACTATGAAAATGGATTTCACACCGAATTCGCAATCTTGAAAAGATATGCCGCAACCACCCGTCAAGGTAGATTTAGAGCAGGGCACACCCGCCTGGTTCCAATACCGAACGCGCCATTTCAATGCATCCGAGGCTGCCGCAGTTACCGGTTGCAGCCCCTGGATGACGTCGAATCAGTTATTGAACCGGAAGATCCATGCCGATGCCGAGGAAACAAACCAGGCGATGGCACATGGGCATCGATTCGAACCCGACGCACGTATGCTGGCACAACAACTCTTCAACGCCCCTGATCTGGCACCGGCTGTTTACCGCCGGGGCAGCTACTCGGCCAGCCTGGATGCCATAACGCCGGATATGTGGCTGAATGTCGAGATCAAGTGCCCGGTACGCGGCAGCCAATCCGATCTATGGCACAAGCTCAGCCGCGGCAAGCTGCCCAATCACTATAAAATGCAGTTGGCACACCAGTGGCACGTTTGCGGTACCGGGCAGAATCTGTTGATGGTGTACTGCTTCAACCAACGCAGATCCTTGCACCTGGAAATGAGCACATCTGAACTGCGGCTGCTCTGGAAAGACGTCGTCGAACCGGCCTGGATAAAATTTGCCGAGGAAATGCGGCTTGCCGCCGCGCGAGTCGCGAGGTGCAGCCCATGAGCCGGACAACCCTCGAGAAAGTCTGCATATTTGTGGACGTTCAGAATGTTTATTACACCTGCAGGCAGGCCTACCGGGCAAACTTTGACTACAACAAGTTCTGGGCCAAGGCGACTGCGAAGCGCGACGTCGTCAGTGCAGTTGCCTACGCCACGGAGCCCGAAGACAAGAATCAGAAACAGTTCCAGAACATACTGCGTGCTATTGGATTTACCGTGCTTCTCAAACCCGTGCTCAAGCGAGCGGATGGGTCGACCAAGGCGGACTGGGACGTTGGTATTGCGCTCGATGTTTATGAGGCGGCGCCAGGCTGCGACACCATCATTCTGGTATCCGGTGACGGTGACTTCACCATTTTATTGAAGCGCATCAGAAAACGCTTCAAAACGCGGACAGTAGTTTACGGCGTGCCGAAACTGACGGCGAACCCGCTGATCATGGAGGCCAGCCAGTTCAACCCGATAGATAGCAATCTACTGCTCAACTGAGCTGCAGAGTTTCTAAATGAGCCACCTGCAGATACCAACGTTCTCCTGGGTTACGTCAAAGACGATTACCATTGGCATTGGAATCTAAAGAATCAGTTGTATAACTTGAGGGCGGACAACAGACGAGGCTCTGTTGGTCTGGAAAGTCCACAGCATTCCTGTGATCTTATTGTTTTGTCTTGCCTAAAACTTGATCACTCTTATTTGGCGAAAATTACAGGGCAGCCTTGGCTCATTAATAGAAAAACGATGGTTTCCACGGATTATCCGGATCCCCGCGGAGAACTCTATTTCTGCCTTGAAATAGGGCCTGTTAACAATAGCTATTGGGATGAACGTATATCCACAAGAATTGTTGAACGATTGCGCATAAAATCGACCACATTGCCTGGTGCCCCAGCTGTCTGTAGCTGGTGTGAATTGGCGGAAAGAGTGTCTATTCAAATCGAACGGATTGATTAATGGGTTGGTCTACTCTGAGGCAGTTGTTACTTCGTTATCTGTTAATCCTTAACCGTAAGTGCCCGATAATCTTGAGACAATGACGGTGAGTTTCACCAGAGCCTTCCATGACCAGAGTTGTTGAACTGAGTTGAAATTTCTTCACGCAGCAGACCTCCACCTCGACAGCCCGCTCCGTGGCCTGGAGCGCTACGAGGGCGCGCCGATCGATGAGATTCGCGGCGCGAGCCGTTGCGCGCTGGAAAACCTGGTGGATCTGGCGATCGAGGAGGACGTCGCGTTCGTTCTGCTGGCAGGCGATCTCTATGACGGCGACTGGAAGGATTACAACACCGGATTGTTTTTCACGCGGCAGATGGTGCGTTTGCAGGGGGCCGGGATAGGTGCCTATGTCGTAGCGGGAAATCACGATGCGGCGAGCCAGCTGACAAAGGCACTTCGTCCACCGAAAAACGTGCACATATTCTCTACCCGCAGACCCGAGACCATTGTGGCGGAGGAGCACGGGGTTGCGGTTCACGGTCAGGGGTTTGCGACTCGATCGGTTACAGATGATCTTGCCCGGAACTACCCGATGGCGAGCCCTGATCTTTTCAATATCGGCCTGCTGCACACGTCCCTGGACGGCAGGCCAGGCCACGAACCCTATGCACCGTGTTCGATCGACAGCCTCCGTTCACGCGGCTACCAGTATTGGGCACTGGGGCACGTTCACAAACGTGAGGTTGTCTCGGAAGACCCGTGGATTGTTTTTCCCGGCAACATTCAGGGCAGGCATGCCCGGGAGACTGGGCCGAAAGGCTGCTCACTGGTGGTGGTTAACGAGGGCAGGGTTACTCGTGTCGAGCATCGCACCCTGGACGTGGTCCGCTGGATGGAATGCTCCGTGGACCTGAATGATGTGTTAACCCTGGACGAGGTAATCGATCGCAGTGGACATGCCCTGGCCGATGCCGTCGTCGAGGCAGAGGACAGGCTGTTGGCCGTGCGCCTGAGGCTTTCGGGGACGTGCCCGGCCCACACCCGGCTGCGGGCCGAACGGGAACGGGTAGTCAACGAATGCCGTTCACTCGCCAGCAGCCTCGCCTCTGGAGATATTTGGATCGAGAAAGTCGTGTTTGATACCCGGCGAGCAGAGTCGGAAGAAGCGGCACTCGCGCGCGATGATGCCTTTGGTGGTCTGCTTCGTTCCATTCGTGATCTGGAGCTGGATTCAGCCCGACTCTCGCAGCTCGGTCAGGAGGTTGCAGACCTGAACGCCAAACTGCCGCTCGAGCTTCGTTCCGGGGAGGCGGCGTTTGCCCTCTCGGATCCGGACTACATTCGCGAGTGTCTGGAGGATGCCAAAGCGCTGCTGCTGGACCGATTATTAACCGAAGGGCGGGACGAGTGAAAATTCTCGATCTGCACCTCCTCGCCTATGGGCCGTTTACCGATAGCCATCTGGACCTGAGCGGAGGCAGCGAAGGTCTGCACATCATCTTTGGGCCGAATGAAGCGGGAAAAAGCTCCGCACTGCGGGCGCTTCGGGCGCTGTTGTACGGTGTTCCGGAGCGCACCGGGGACGACTTCATCCACGACAAGACAGATTTGCGGGTCGGTGGTGTACTTCGTGGTGCAGACGGGGGTGAACTTCAGTGTTATCGGCGAAAGGGACGAAAAGACACGTTGCTCGACGCCAGTGGTGACCCTGTCGCGGAGGAGAGACTGACCCGACTTCTCGGGGGCATCGCGGAGCCATTATTCGAACGTCTTTTCGGCATCGATCACGAGGCACTGGTGAGCGGGGGTCAGGCATTACTGGTTGAGCGAGGGCGTGAGGCGGAGGCGCTGTTCGGGACAGGTCTCGGCAGCACAGCCATTCACGCGTTTCTCGAAACCCTGGATCGCGAGACGCAGTCGCTTTTCGCTCCGCGGGCATCGAAACCTCTGATCAATGCCGGGATCAGCCGACTGAAGGAAATCGAGGCCCAGCAGCGAGACGTTTCGCTCACGGCAAGGCACTGGGACGACGCGCGAAAGGCGGTGAGAAGGGCAGCACGCCAGCTTGAGGAGATTGACAAACAACTGGCGGATGCCGAGAAGCGCCGGAGCGCCCTGGAGCGCATACGCCGGACGATGCCCGACCTGGCCAGGCGGGTGCAGTTACAGGAGCAACTCGCAAACATCGGGGATGTTCCCGCTCTCGACGGAAATTTCGGGTCGCGCAGGGAGGCCGCGATATCGAAACGGGGAATTGCCGCTGAAAGTCGCTCCAAAGCGCTGGCGCGACTGGAGGGTTTGCGTAAGGACGCGGCGGGGCTAGAGGTGTCCGAGGATCTGCTTGCGGAAGTGGAGGCCATCGATGAGTTGCGTGAACGTCTTGGCGGTTACCGCAAGGCGGCCAGGGACAAGCCGGGCCTCGTCGCCAGACGGGAGACTTTGCTGGAACAGGCAAGTCGGTGGTTTGCCGAAATCCGACCTGACTTGTCCATGGAAGATTTTGAAAGCCTGAGGCCGCTACTTGCGAGGCGGCGGCGTACTACCGAGCTTGGAGGGCGACAGGAAGCGCTGGAGTCGGGCGTGAGGCAAGCCCGGACAAATCGGGAAGATATCGAGGGGAAGCTGGCGGCCAGCTGGGAGGAACTTGGTCACCTGCCCGCCCCGATAGACTATGACGTGCTGCAGAAGGCGGTGGACGAGGCGCGACGAGCGGGGGATGTGGACGGCGCGATCGAAGAGGCGACCGCAAACCTGGTTCGTCACCAGAAAACATGCGAGGGCGAGCTGTCGGCACTCGGTCTTTGGGACGGCGACGTGTCGGATCTGATCACCGCCCCCTTGCCCGGCGAAGAGACCATACGCAGATTCTCGGAGTCCTATCAAAAGATAGATGATGAAGTACGCCAACTGGAAAAGGCAGGTGCAGAGGTCGGCAAGGAAACACAGCAGATCCAGGTGTCCCTCCAGGCCCTGCGTCTGGCAGGCGCGGTGCCTACCGAGGCGGAGCTGTACGGAGCTCGCCAACATCGTGATCTCGGCTGGCGACTACTTCGTCGGCACTGGATTGATGGAGAGGACGTAAAGTCCGAGTCCGAGCAATATGCGGAGGGAAGAGCGCTGCACGAAGCATTCGAGGAGGAAGTGATTACCTCCGACGAAATCTCGGATCGGCTTCGCCGAGAGTCCCAGCGAGTCCACGATCAGGCGTCGGGTCAGACGAAGCTCGAGGATTGCCGGAAACGCGCAACTGAGGCCGCGGCCGCACTCGAGGCTATTGCACTCAGACAGCAGGAACTGGATCAGTCCTGGCAGGAAGTCTGGTCGCCGTGCGGTATTGCACCTTTCCCACCTCGCGAGATGGCGAACTGGTTGGATAAGGCTTTGCGTTTGCGGGAGAGGGCAGAGCGGGGTACCGATTTGCGCAATGGAGCCGATGACTTGAAACGGGTGCGGGATACTCAGCGCAGGAACCTCGCGAGTGCGCTTGCTGCCTGCGGAGAGCCTCAGGAGGAATCACCGCATATCGAGCAACTGAGAAAGATCCTTGATCATGCGGAGTCCCGATTGCGTGCCATCGAGAAAGTCGAAAGACGGCGGGTGACGCTGCAGGAGGAAATCGAGGAACTCGAGGAGTCGGTGCGACAGTTGGTTGGTAGGGCTGAGAGCGCAGAGGCGGAGTTGACCTCCTGGACATCAGAATGGGCAGCGCTCATGCTCGAGCTTGGCCGGGAGGAAAGATCGACGCCCGGTGAGGTTTCGGATTACCTCGAGGCCATTGCTGCCGCACTCAAGTTGAATGACGAGGCGGAAGAAGTTCAGTTACGCATCGATGGTATTGACGAGGAAGCGCAGGCCTTTAAACGGGATGCAAAGAAATTGGTTGAAAGGCTCGCTCCCGAACTGATGGTTCTACCCGCCAGCGACTCCGCCGTGCAGTTGAACGCCCGCCTTGGTACTCAGAGGCAAGCCAAAAGCCGTCTGGACGAACTCGACAAGCAGTCACGCCAGGCGGAGAGTGAGGTGCGCGAGAGCGAGGCAACCATCGGTGCGGCGGACGAGGTATTGGCAGAACTCTGTCGGCAGGCGAACTGTAAGAGTCCAGATGAGTTGCAGGCTGTCGAGAAGCGATTCAACGAGCATATGCAACTGACACAACAGCTTCGGGAGGTCGAAAGCGAGCTGGTCGAGGGTGGGGACGGACTCGGCATCGGTGCCCTGCAAGACGAGGTAGACAAGGTTGATCGTGACTCGGTGGTGTCGGAGCTGAACACTCTCGTGCAGCAGATTGAACACGAACTTCGCCCAGCACGGGAAACACAGCTTGAAGTCAAGATCAACGTCGAACATGAATTTGAGGCCATGGCGGGTGGCAGCGAGGCCTCTGAGCTGGCGGAGGAGGCGCAGCAAACACTGGCCGAACTGCGAGGTCACGCCGACCGCTACGCGCGATTGAAACTCGCGTCACGGTTGTTGCGCGACGAGATCGAACGTTTCAGGCGCCAGCACCGCGACCCGATACTGACCCGGGCCAGTGCATTCTACAAAACTCTCACCTGCGGATCTCTGGTGGCTATTGAAACCGACTTCGACGAGTCCGACAAGCCGGTCCTTGTTGGTGTGAGGCCGAACGGCAGAAGGTTAAGAGTGGAAGCGATGAGCACAGGCACACGTGATCAACTGTATCTCGCGCTTCGATTGGCGACACTGGACCATTACGTCGACTCTTCGGAGCCACTGCCCTTTGTCGTCGACGATATTCTGATTCAGTTCGACGACTATCGAGCTAGAGCCACTCTCGGGGCGCTTGTCAAATTCTCCTCCAGGACCCAGGTGATCCTGTTCACCCATCACCGACGGGTAGTAGATGAAGCGGTGGGGCTGGAAGGCGCGTCGGATCGGGTATACGTCCACGAACTCACCACCGCGCAGGATTGACCACGGAGTCGCGGGCGGGGCTGCGGGCGGGCATCCATCAGAAGTCGATCGTTATCGACGATACGGTCGCCGCGGTGGGCTCCCACAATCTTGATCCACGCTCCACCCGTATCAACACTGAGGCGATGCTGTTCGTCCGTGACCGGCCGTTTTCCCAGGCGTTGCGCCGGAGCATCATGCAGGCCACCCGACCTGGAAACAGCTGGATCGTCGCCCGTCAGCAGCAGGTCCCGGTGCTCGGCCACATCAGTGGTGTTTTCGGCAGCATCTCACGGGCCCTGCCGCTGTTCGATGTCTGGCCTTTCCGATACACCAGCAGCTTCGAACTCAGGAACAATGAATCGCCTTTGCTTCCAGGCGAGCCGGGCTTCTATGAAAGATACCAGGATGTCGGCCAGTTTCCCGGCGTCGAGTTGTCCCCGAAGGAGATCGCAACGCGACCGATCAACGCCTTCGGCGGGTTGGCCGAACCTCACATGTGATTGTTCAGGAAGAAAACGCTGCTTAGGTAACCTGAAACACAAACACTTGTGATATCAGGGTGTCTTCCAGTGGTGCCGAGTTGTAGCGCGCAGAAGCGTCCACGAACTGCCACTGTTGCGCCTGCTCCAGCTGATGGCGCTTGTCAGTGAATGGGCCATCCAGGTAGGTGCGGGCTATTGAAAAAACAAGATACCCGCCGGGTTTCGTGACCCGGATCAACTCGTCCAGGCCATCCAGGGGCGCGTGGCCCTGGGTGAACACGCCGGAGCTCACGACCAGTGCAAAGGTATCGTCTTCGAAATCAAGTGCCTTGCCAAGAAACAGGTGTTTGAGTTCGATGTATTTCTTTTTCAGATCGGCCGTCTTCAACATTCCAGTGGATGCGTCCAGACCGATGATGTTTGGGTAACCCAGTGCGGTGAGGATTTCCCCCATGACCCCGGTCCCGGCACCGGCATCCAGAACCAGCTCTTCAGTGGGTGGTATGTGTCGCGCCACCATGCCCGTGACCATGGCGGGATGGGTATAGCCCACATTCTTCATGTGTTGCTCGTATTCCTGGGACCACTCGTTATATACCTCCGCAGTTTCCTGTGAATTCTTCGCGTGGTAGGCCCGGTGCAACTTGTCCGTGCTGCTATGAGATTTGTCGTCGGGGTCATTCATGTTACGAATACCTGAATGGTGCTCGCTTCGTATCGCTTATTGTGTCTCCGGTCTGAGGTCACTTTTGCGCTACTATTTGCCCCTGGGATTTCAGGGGCATAGAGCTTGTATTTGTTATGGGGTCGCTCGACGAAGACGATATTATCATAAGGCAGTGCGGTGATTCGGACGTCGATAGCATCTACGAGATCATCAATAATGCTGCCCAGGCCTACAAAGGCGTAATACCGGATGACCGATGGCATGACCCCTACATGTCGCGCGCCGAGCTTGGTCAGGAAATTCGAGATGGCGTGGTTTTCTGGGGTGCTGTTGATGACCGCGTCTTGGTTGGTGTGATGGGGGTGCAGGATAAAAACGACGTTGTGTTGATTCGCCATGCTTACGTGAGAACCGATCGAAGGAACTCAGGGATAGGATCGCGCTTACTTCGGTTTATTGAGTCTGCAATTGACAAACCTATCCTTGTCGGCACCTGGGCGGATGCAACATGGGCCATCGCTTTCTACCAGAAAAATGGGTACCACCTCGTTTCTCAACTCGAAAAAGATCGGTTGCTGCGTAAATACTGGACAATCTCCGATCGGCAAATCGAGACGTCGGTCGTCCTGGCCCGCGGGAGAGACTGATTTATCGGGAGAGATTTCTGTTTTAAGATGGAATTGCATCGGATCCGGGTGAGTCAGGGATACTCTGGTCAATCGCGGCGAGGACGCCGCTCCTACACCAGGAGACACGACCTTGCGTGAATTTAGTCGGTATCAAACGATCGTCAATTGATCAGAGGTTCCGTTGAAAGCCAGTTGTGTAGATCGTTATTCTTTGCGTTTGCGTTTGCGTTTGGGGGCTTGGCATGCTCAGATCGAGGCGTCTTAGAAAATAACACTGGTTATGAAAGCCACCGGCAACATCAGGAAAATGCGCGCCAAACTGGGCGACGTGGTGCAATACACGTTGCCCTTGTACGACGTGCTGGAAGAGAATGAGTCGGTTCCTATGAACGGGTTGGTCGGGAAAACCGTCTCTATCAGGCATACCGGTACGATCAACTGTGTGGTTACGGGTAAAAGGATCAACAGGGCGTATGGGGAGGGGATGAGCTATGATGCTTTCAGGAGCTCTCCCCTGGCCGTGGAAAGCATCATCAGGCCGGAACTGTGCCAGGCCCACCTGGGTATTGCCCTGCGAGATCTGGAATGGGAGGTCGAACGGCACGTCAAACCCCATTACGTGTATCTCTCGTTGACCAGCGGCATCAAGGTTGGCGTCACCCGCAAGACACAGATCCCGACCCGCTGGATAGATCAGGGTGCCGTGAAGGCGCTTTTTTTGGCGGAGACCCCTTATCGGCAGGCTTCAGGATTAATAGAAGTGGCCTTGAAGGCGTACATCGCGGATAAGACCAACTGGCGGAACATGCTGAAAAATGTGTTTACCCATACCACGTCGCTAGAAGAGGAAAAACTGAGGCTCAAAGAACTGATTCCCGACGAGCTCAAGCAGTATGGTTCCGAGGACGATACGGTCACGTCGATCAATTACCCCGTATTGCAATACCCGGAAAAAGTCACGAGCTTGAAACTCGACAAGGTGCCCGAGATCGAGAAACAGCTCATCGGGATCAAGGGCCAGTACCTGATCTTCGACGACAGCACGGTGATGAATTTGAGAAGCCATGCCGGCTATCAAATTATCCTGGAAGCATAGTGCTAATAATAAGGGGACACGATACAAAACACCGCTCTGGCGCAAGTGTTCTAAGCTGGTTAAGTATTGTGTCCCCAGAATTCCAGTATGAATAACAATGAAGGACACGGGGCATGAGCCAATCAAAGTGTATTTTTTGCAATCCGCATTCTGATTGCATTTTTATGACGGAACAATTGTGCTTTGCACGTTGGGACGGCCACCCCGTCAGCAAAGGCCACGCTCTAATCATCCCGACACGCCACTTCTCCAGCTATTTCGAAGCGACCCCGGAAGAGAGGCTGGCGCTTTGGAATCTTGTCGAGTCCGTGAAAAACCTGATTATGGAAAAGTACGAGTCCGACGGGTTCAACCTCGGCATCAACATCGGGTCCGCGGCGGGGCAGTCGGTCCTGCATTTGCATATCCATCTCATCCCGCGGTACCAAGGCGATATGCCCGACCCGAAAGGGGGGGTTCGGGGGGTTATTCCGGAGCGGCAAAAGTATTGAATTTTCGTAGGCTGAGTGCAAAAAGGTGTCAGCAACCATTATTAGCCCTTAAAATTGTGCCTCTGACAGAAGAGGCCAGCCATGAGTGACAAAACCGCAATTCTTTTTCAGCTTGGTCCGGCCAACGACCACCGGAACTGGCTGGACTATCTGCAATACGGATTCGATGAAGGTGATGTAGCCGAGCTGGTCCAGCTTGCGGGGGATGAAGCGCTGAACAATGCGGCGTCGGATTCCGACGCCGCGTGGGTGCCGCTTCACGCCTGGCGTGCCCTGGGTCAGCTGAGGTCTCCCGAGGCGGTGGCGCCGCTGATTGCGCTTTTCGAGTATCTGCGTGGCGACGACTGGGCGCTGGGTGAACTGGGCAGGGTGGTGGGTATGGCCGGAGAAGCAGCCATTGATCCGCTGGCGGCATATATAAACGATCGCGAACGAGATGAGTTTGCCAGGGCGATGGCATTTGACGGGCTCGAGGAGGTGGTCAAAAGTCGGCCCGATTGCCGAGACCGGGTGCTCGGAGTGTTCAAGACCTACATGTCATCTCCCGATACGTCTAAGAAATCTCTCAATGGGCTGATGATGGCGACGCTGCTCGATCTCAAAGCGGTGGAGTTGGTCGACGACATGCGGCGCCTGTTCGAGATGGACTGTGTCGATATCACCGCCGTGGGTGACATGGAAGACGTCGAGATAGAGTTTGGTCTGCGCAGCGAGCGTGCGACACCCCCGCCGGATTTCCGGCAATTGTACGGCCTCTCGCCCGAACTGCCGGCGGACAGCGATGATCTCTATGCGGTGGTTGATTACTACCTCGATCGCTATGGAAACGATGATTCCGTGCTTAATTGCACTGAGCTGGACGGCTATTTCGCCGCGATTGCCTGCGCTCCGCAGCTGCTACGCCCTTCACGATGGCTGCCTGCACTGTGGGGTAGCGAGGATTTGTCGCCCGCCTGGGAAAGCATGGACGAGGCCAATGAGTTCATCAGCATAGCTATGTCGATGTACAACAATGTCATCGACGATCTCAACCAGGATAATTTCCAGCCCCTGTTTCTCGAAAGCGATGTGAAAGGCAGGACCTATACGATCGTAGACGAATGGTGTCACGGTTTTCTGCGGGGTGTTTTGCTTTGGGGCGGGCTGAACAAGGACGACGAATCGGTCCTTGAACAATCCCTGATCCCCATCCGACTATTCGCAACCAAAAAGGGATTTGAAGAATTGCAATCAATGCATGATGACGCCGTTGAGCTGGAGCAAGCCAAAATCGAACCCGCCGTGCTGACTCTGTATCGACACTTCAGGTCGTGGCCAGGTCAGGCGCCTTCCACGTTCGTTCGTGAAATTCCCAAAGTGGGACGAAATGATCCTTGTCCCTGTGGCAGCGGCAAGAAGTTCAAGCGCTGCTGTCTGCATTGAGGGGGCGTCGCGAATCTTTCGCAGCCTAGGGACACGCAGTTGGACAGAACGGAACGCTTCTACAAGATCGACCAGCTGCTGAAGTCCCGCAGGATAGTCCCATTGTCGGTATTCATCACTGAGTTGGGTGTCTCGCGATCAACGGTCAAACGTGACATCGAATACCTGCGAGACCGTCTGCTGGATGGCAGGGATCAGGCAAGCGACGAAGTGCTCGGGCCCCGTTCCCTTCGTGACAAGTTGAGACTTCGACTCGAGCAGACTCAGAAGCTCTACGGTAAGTAAGTTTTACCGAATCGAGATGTTTCCAATGAACGACACGAATGACCTGGTGTTGCGCGCCATGCGCCTGGCCGAAAAGGCGCACCGCACACGCGAGGCGGGGTCTCACTTTCGAAAGGGCCCGGGGAGCGTGGACAAGCCTTCCTATTTTCTGCACCTGACCGAGGTTGCCTGGATGCTGCAGGATGCCGGATACGCCGCGTCGGTGGTGGCTGCGGGGTATCTGCACGACGTGATCGAGGACTGTGACTACACCAGGGAGATGCTCGCAGCGGAAATTGCAAACGAGCGTGTGGTGAGTCTGGTGTGTGCGGTCACAGAGCCGGGAATGCACCAAACGTGGGAAGAGCGCAACGCGGCGTACTTTAAAAATATACGGAATTCGGCGGAAGACGTGCTCGCCCTGTCCTGCGCGGACAAGGCCTCTAACCTGAACGACATGAACCGGCTGAATGCGGAAGGGCATGCGGTCGGGGCGTTCACCAACCGCGGCCACTCGAGCCAGCTCGGCAAGTTCGTCAGCCTGGATCGGGTGTACCGGGGAAAGGTGGCCGAATCCATTTACACGCGATTCAGAGTGGCCCTGAATACGTTCGAAAGTTCGGGTTATTGATTCATTATTTGCGTTTCCTTCTCGCTTTTGTAAATCCATATTTCACCCATTTGGGTGAGGATATTTCCGGATTTCAATGGTAACTTTCATCGTACCTGTAATCTGTCTGAATCCATGGAGGGATAAGGATGCATGGCCGAACATCGAATACGCAACGGAATGCAGCGAGGACGATCATTTTTATTGGTTTGATTGCGGCGCTGGGTCATGTATTTATCGATGACGCCAGTGCTGATATCGAAGTTTGGGGATGTCAACTCCCGCGAGAAGAATACCTAGCATTTGGCACGGAAAGCACGGGGGCGGAAACCTGTGCATACGCGCATGTGCGAAGATTCGCTTCAGAAAAGCCGGATCCATGTATTGATGTTTATGGTGTCCCCATTGAATATTGCGAGCGTAATTATCATTCCGAGTGGTTGCATCACTATTTGTGTATAAGGCGCTACTTCAGTTGCGAGGATGACACTTACCGAAGTACATCTTTACTTGACCAATGGACATATCAATATCTTGGAAAAGCATGTTCCGACGCAAGCGTCATCGATCTGCTTACCGGGGAATGTAACTGTCCCGCGGGCACACTCTTGAAGCGCGGGCAATGTATCGTTCCGCCAGCCTGTGAGAAATCGGGCTCGGCTGTGGGCAATCCCTGTGATGCGGCAACGGGAAACAAGTACCAGGTGGAAACCGACTATTCGGTGAGCGATACGGGCATTGACCTGACGCGGTTCTATCACAGTGCCCAGCGGCAGGATTTTGGTTTCGGTACCGGCTGGACGGCCGGATTCGTCAAAAAGCTCCTGATCGACGGCGACAATCTGTTGATTCAGCGTGGTGCAGGCTGGCAGGACCCGTTCACCAGGCAAGGAGGCGAATGGCAAGGCGACCCGGATTCGGATTTCATCCTCTTGGAGGATGAAGGATTCACCCTGCAACTGAAGAACGGCGATACGGAAGAGTACGACTATACCGGCAAACTTGTTTTTGACAAGAGCGCGTCGGGCCTGACGACCATGTACCAATACGATGGGGAAGGCCGCGTGACGGGAGTCACGGGTCCGTTCGGCCACGCCATGTCATTGACGTATGACGACAGCGGGCACATCGAGGCCGCGACGGTGCCGGGTAAGCTGGTTTATCGCTATACCTATGAAAACAACAATCTTGCGAGTGTCGAGTATCCGGATGACACATCCAGGATCTATCACTACGAGGATCCCGATCATCCCCACGCCCTCACCGGAATCACGGATGCCAATGGAGACCGATTTGCGACCTTTGCCTACGACAGCGAGGGGCGTGCGATATCGACCGAGCATGCGCAAACAGACAACAACTCACCCCAGGAGTCGTATCATTTGCAGTACGATCAATGAGGAATGAGACGCACTAAATACCCCACGTACGGATATTGGCCCTCTAACGGGAGCCGTTCTCAGTATTATCAGGTAGTGTTTCGTCTACTCTGACTTATTGAACAGGGCGGTGTCTTCCGCTTCCTTGAGAATCGCGACGGCCTGCTCGAAGGCTTTCACCGCCTCTTCGCTCTTGCCCTGGCTGAGCGCCTCGTTGCCCTGGTTCGTGAAGTTGGCCAGTTGTTCCTTTTTCTCATCGGTCATCGGGAAGTTCTTCCCGGACAACTCATCGATTTGACTGGCCAGGGACTGCGGATCACTACTCCCACAACCGGCCGCCAGCGTGATGGCGGCCGCGATTACAACAGCGACTAGTTTATTCATAACGATTTCCACTCGTGTGTTATTGAATTCCTGGAATAGTCTGCGATTTTAAGGTAAAACTTGTGGTTTTGTATCCTGGTATTTCCAACGTATCCGGCAGTCGGTTTAAAATCGAAAGCTATGCCTCCGTATAAACCGCAGCGCAGCCGCAATCTTTTCGATTCCGCGAGTGACAAGCCGTTCAAGCTGTCGCGTTCCAAGATCGATCTCTATCTGAACTGCCCGCGCTGTTTTTACATCGACCGGGTGTTGGGTACGGGGCAGCCGCCGGGTTTTCCGTTCAATCTGAATTCCGCCGTGGATCATCTGCTCAAGAAAGAGTTCGATCATTATCGTGCGCTGGGTGAGCCGCACCCGCTGATGGTGGAATACGACGTCGATGCGATCCCTTATCAGCATGCGTCCCTCGACGAGTGGCGGGAGAATTTCAAGGGTGTTCAAGTGCTGCACGATCCGACCAACCTTCGCTTGACCGGCGCGGTGGACGATGTGTGGATCAACCCGGCGGGGGAGCTGATCGTGGTCGACTACAAGTCGACCAGCAAGAACGGCGAAATCACCCTCGATGCGGCCTGGCAGATCGGTTACCGGCGGCAGATGGAGTTCTATCAATGGCTGCTGCGGGGCAAGGGGTTCCAGGTATCGAGCACGGGATACTTCGTCTATGCTAACGGGGACAAAGGCAAGCCGGGATTCAACAATCGGCTCGAATTCAGAACCAAGTTGATACCATACGAGGGGAACGATGCCTGGGTGGAACCGGCTCTTCATGCGGTGCGTGCGTGTCTCGTCGCGGAACACATCCCAGCACCTGGCAAGGACTGTGACTATTGTGCGTTTCAAAGGGCGGTTCAGGCTCACCTGGATACATAACCCGGGTGCGGACCCTTACCGCCGGTATTGTGCTCAGATTGATCTGAGTCATGCCGCATTTCCGGCCAATGGGTAAGATTGTTGTCAAATGACAGCCGAGACCCGGTCGATGACGCCTGACGTTTTAAGAAATAGGTTCCCCGCACTGGAAAAAGTGGCGGACGAGGCGCTCGAGCTCCTGCGTGGAACGGTTTCCGAGATCGAACTCGACTCGGGGGATCAGGTCATTTCGTCCGGGATCGAGAACGATACGATGTACTTCATTTGCGCCGGCCGCGTCAGGGTCAGCCTGGAGTCCGCGGATGAGTGCGCAATCCTGGGTGATTTCGGACCGGGCCAGTGGATCGGTGAAATGGGCATGATTCAGCCCGCCCCCGCCGCGGCGAGCGTGGTGGCACTCGATGACTGCGTCCTGCTCAGCTTGTCGCATGACGAGTTCATCGAACTGCGGCGAAGCTCACCGGCATTGACCAGCGTTCTCCTGCAAATGTTGTGCCGAGACCTGTCCGCGCGGCTGCATAAGACGGTTGCATTTATCGATAACGAAAATATCGAGGGAGACTCGGATCCGGCGGCAGCGGTTACACGAACGTCGCTGATCGAAGTCGCCAAAAACCTGCTCGGCATAGCCGCCCGCAGTGGAGCCTGAATATGGATCTGCCTGAATTCCTGCGCACCAACCCGGCCTTCGAGGGATTTTCCCAATCCGACATCACCGTGCTCGAGCGGGCATTGCGCGTGGATCGGTTCCCGGCCAACCACGTGCTATTGAAAGAAGGCAAGAAAGGCCACGAGTTTTACATTCTGATGGACGGGCAGGTTCGGGTGTCTCACACGCACAAATCCGGTCGCGGTTTCGATGACCTCGGGGTATTGACCTCGGGCGATGTGTTCGGACTGCAGTCGCTGATCGACGACCGCCGGAGATACTCCACCTGCCGCACGCTCACGCCGGTGGTCGTGGCGTCGCTGCCGAAGCCGGCCTTCGAACTGCTCTACAACCAGCACACCGAACTCGCGGAACATTTCCAGTACCTGGTAGCGCGTCAATTGGTGCGTGATCTGCGACGCTTGGACCGTGGGATCGTGGCTTCAGTGCACGCAGGAGAAGTCGACCCGCTCACGCACGTTCTTTAGGTCATCTGGTCGCCCGCTAACCCGCTGGTTGTAGCCTAAGCCGGTTCATCTGCGGAATACCCTTCAGCCGCTGTGCTCGATCCGGCAGACCTGCCGTGGCGTCGGGGTGCCGGGATCGATCGGGTAGACAGGCCGCGTCAAATTGCTGAATTTGAATTGACTGTAGTCTGAACCGCACACCCCGGGACCTGCGGCGAGGATGATGTGCCTTGCCAGGTCTTCGAAACCGGCGCGGAAGTGCTGGCGCGATTTGAGTAGAATGTAGTTCTTTAGCGTCGGGTCGATGCCGGCGTGGGTGAAGCAGCCCGTGTCGTAGGGTTCCCAGCGCTCCTCGCTGACCACCAGTTCCAGCACCGGGGTCTTGAGCACGGCGGTCCGGCCAAGGTCGACCACGAGGCCGGTTTGCATCGGGCCCGTGATGGCAAACCTGCCGTCGGTGATCTTCGCAACCACGCCTTCGAGTTGAAGTCCGTGCCCGGTTTGGCCGATCGAGGGCACCACTGTTTTCCCTCCGACTCGCAGTTTGATCGATGCGCCTTCACCGACCTTGACCATTTGCCCCACGGCTTCAGGGTCCCAGACAGGACCGGCAGCGATGTTGGCTAGCCCCTGTCTCAACATATCTTCCAGCACGGTGAGATCGTCCGCACTGCCGCCGGCGCCGCAGTTGTCGCCGTGGTCGGCGAGGACGATCGGGTAGTCCGTCAACCCGGCCGCGCGTTCGACGGATCGGGCCAGGTCTTCCGGTTCGAAAATGAAATCCGCACGGCGTTGCCACGCCATACGGCATAAATCGTTGACCAGGTCCTCGCCTTGGTTACCGTCCTCAGGCTCGATAATCAGTACGCCGAGGGCAGCGCAAGGCACGTCCGCAAGTGGGAATCCGCCGAATACCGAGGCATTCATGACACGGTCCGAATCGGCGGCCGCGATTGCCAGGTCCATGATGTCCTTCATGGGCTGCCGCGCCGGCGTCTGCCGGATCATATGTGTCAGCATCGGCAGCGTTTGCCAGCAGGTCCGGGTCGGCAGGCTTTCGTCCATGATACGAAACAGCGAACGGGCCACGCGCTCGCCAGTCTGATACATGTCGACGTGCGGGTAGGTGCGGTAGCCGTCGATGACGGTGGCGTTGGCCGCCATGTCCCGGGTCAGGTTGGTGTGAAAATCGAGCGCCACCCCGATGGGGACTTTGGCATCGACCTGCCGGATGCGATTGAGCAGTTCACCTTCGCCGTCGTCAAAAGTTTCGGTGACCATGGCACCGTGCAGATCCAGCAGCACCGCGTCGCAACCGGTCGCGATATCATTACAAACCGCGGTTGTGATGGCATCGAAAGCGGCGTCGGTGACGCGACCGCTGGGCTCGGCGTAGGCGGCGATGGGAACCGAGACCGAGACCTCGGCGCCACGAGCCTTCGCGGCATCGAGCATGGCGGCGAAGGCGAAGGCGGCCGAACCGTACTGGTCCACGGCCTCATCCCCCTTGGGCGGAGTCGTGCGGCCGGAACCGCCTGCGAACGCGCTCAACGGCGTCGGCAGGGGAGAGAACGTATTTGTCTCGTGCTGTACGAGGGCGACTACGCAGCGCATGGGGCTATCCACGAGGGTAGTGGCAGGTGAGGGTATGCTCGCCGCTGACGATAAAGAGGGGAGGTGGGGTGGTGTCGCAGCCATCGCCGACGAATGGGCAGCGGGTGTGGAATTCACAACCCGCCGGCCGATCCATCAGGCTAGGTACCTCGCCCTTCAGTTCGATGCGGCTGATTGCCGCGTCCGGGTCGGGTTCGGGGTTGGCCGAGAGCAGTGCCAGGGTGTAGGGGTGCCTCGGCTGCTCGAAGATATCGTCGGTGGGACCGAGTTCGACGAAGCGGCCCAGGTACATGATGGCGGTGTGGTCTGAGATGTGCCGCACGATATTAAGATTGTGGGTGATGATGAACATGGCCACGCCGAGTTCGTCCTGCAGCCGGTTCAGCAGATTCAGGATCTCACCCTGCACCGAGACGTCCAGCCCGGCGGTAGGTTCGTCGGCGATGATCAGTTTCGGGTTCAACGCAAGCGCCCTCGCTACGCCGACCCGGCGCGCCTGGCCGCCGCTCAGCTGATGGGGGTAGCGCGTCGAAAACTCCTGCGGCAGACCGACCATCTTGAGCAGCCGCGCACACTCTGCCTTGAGATCGCGCTCCGACAGTTTGTGGATCTTGTAGGGCTCGGTGATCAGCGACCCGACGCTGAGGCGCGGGCTCAATGACCCCACCGGGTTCTGCCACATGAAAGAGATCTGTTTGCGGTAGGCCTGAAGCGCGGCGTGATCCATGGTGGTGACCTCGGCGCCGCCAAACCTGATAGAGCCTTCCTCGGCGGGCAGCAGACCGGCGACCGCCAGTGCCAGCGTCGATTTGCCGGATCCGCTTTCGCCAACCAGGGTGAAGGTTTCGCCTTCCACGATTGCGAAGGAGGCGTCACGTACGGCATCGATGAACGGGTCTTCGATTCCCTGCACGAGCGCCTGGAAATTGGACTTCACGCGGAAGCGCACGCGCACGTGCTTGACCTCGAGGACGTCAGTCATTGCCGGGTTTGGCTGCGCGGTGGCAGCTGACGAAGTGTCCGGAGTGGGACCCGATCCACTCCGGCACCAAGTTTTCGCACTGCGTCATGACGTGCTCACATCGGTTCTTGAAGATGCAGCCTTGCGGAAGCGTAACCAGGTCGGGGATCTCCCCCGGGATGGTCGGCAGTGACCGGGTCTTGGTGGCGATGCTGGCCGGGTCGCAGCGCAGCAGGCTTTCCGTGTAAGGATGTGCGGGGTTGTGAAACACATCACGCGTGGTGCCTTCTTCAACCACCTCGCCCGCGTACATCACCACCACGTAGTCGCAGAGCTCGGCGATGACGCCGAGGTGGTGCGAGATGAACAGGATGGAGCAGCCGATGTCGGTCTGCAGTTTTTTCAGCAGGTGGATGATCTGGACTTCCAGCGTCGCGTCGAGCGCGGTGGTGGGCTCGTCCGCGATGAGCAGCGCGGGTTCGGCCTGCAGGGCCATGGCAATGGAAATGCGCTGCTGCATGCCGCCCGAGAACTCGTGGGGGAACTGCTTGAGGCGGCTGGCGGGATCGGAGATGCCGACGCTGGCCAGCATCTCGGTTGCGAGTTTGCTCTTGTCGGCGCGGGACGCCCTGCTGCGGTACTGGATGTCCACCATCTGGCGGCCGATGGACAGCACCGGATTCAGGGTAGACATCGGGTCCTGGAACACGATGGAGATGCGGTCGCCGCGGAGCCGGCGCATCTCGTCCTGGGAGAGTTTCAGCAGGTCGCGGCCCTCGAAGGTGATGCTGCCGCCCGGGATAATCGCGTTGGATGCAAGCAGCCGGATGATGGAGGAGATCAGCGTCGACTTGCCGCAGCCGCTTTCACCGACGACGCCGACAATGGACCCGCCCGGCACATCCATGTTCACGCGCCGCATCGCCTTCAGTTCACCGCGGTCGGTGTGGTAGTGCACCGACAGATCCCGAACGGTGAGGACCGCGTCGTTCAAATATTCCTCCTGAGCTTGGGGTCGATGAGGTCGCGCAGCGATTCGCCGAGAAAGGTAAAGCCCAGGGTAATCAGCACCAGGGGTATGCTCCCCGCGATGATGGGCCAGGGCGTGTTGCGGATGAGGGTGTAGCCGTCATTGAGGATGCTGCCCCAGGACGGCGTGGGCGGCTTGACCCCCATGCCCAGAAAACTCAGGCCCGCCTCCAGCGCGATGACGGTGGGGATGTCCATGGACGCCAGGATCATCAGCGGACCGATCACATTGGGCAACACGTGCACACCGAGAATACGCACCATCGAAGCTCCCATGGCCCGCTCCGCCTTGATGAACTCGTTGGTCCTGATCGACAGCGTCTGCGTGCGTACAACGCGGCCGTAGTTGGGGATGGTCGTCACCACGATGACGGCGATGACGGTTTCCAGCGAAGGGCCGACCAGCGCCACCGTGGCGAGCGCGAACATCACGGTGGGGAAGGAGCGGATGGTGTCGAAGAACAGCATAATGATGTTGTCCAGCCAGCGCGGGCCGAACCCGGCGATCATGCCAAACAGCACGCCGACGCCGAGGGCGGCGCCGATGGAGATCAGCGCCACCTTGAGCGCGACCTGACCGCCGTACAGCACCCGCGAGAAGAGGTCGCGCCCGAGCTGATCGGTGCCGAGCAGGTGGCTGGCCGAGGGGCCCTGCAGTCGGTCGACAATGCGCAGCTCGATGGGGTCGTAGGGCGCGATAACGCCGGCGAGCAGCGCACTGATCACGATCAGCACGACCAGGACGAGCCCGATCATGCCAAGCGGCTCGTGGGTTATGCGCCGCAGGATGTCGATCACAGCGACGACCTGATGCGCGGGTCGAGCCACGCGTTGACGAGGTCGGACAACGTGGTGCTGATGACGAACAGGACGGTGCTGACCAGCACCGAACCCATGACTACAGGATAGTTGCGCGTGGTGATGGAATCGAAGATGAGCTTGCCGATTCCTGGGCGCGCAAAAACGATCTCGGTAAACAGGGCCGCCGACAGCAGGAAGCCCATGCCGACGCCGATGACGGTGACGGTGGGCAGAACCGCTAGCTTGAGGGCATAGCGAAACACCACAACTCGCTCCGGCAGGCCGTAGGCGCGCGCGGTGCGGATATGGTTCTCGCTCATCACCTCCAACATGGAAGCGCGCACCAGCCGCGCCAGGTAGCCGATCCAGGACAGGCCGATGGCAAGGGCGGGCAGTACGATGTGCCTTGCCTGATCCCAGAAATCGCCTTTCTCACCCGCGCCCACCGCAGGGAACCAGTTCAAAGTGACGGCGAATATGAGCAGCGAGTACAGCGCCACCACGAAGGCGGGTACGGTAATGCAGGCGACCGACAGTACGCCGGTGACGCGATCGATCAGCGTATTACGGTGCAGCGCCGAGTAGCAGCCGAGGGGAATGCCGATCACCATGGCGAAGCCTATGGCGGTGAAGATCAGCCAGAGCGTGTAGGGCAGCTGACCGAACACCATGTCGGCGACGGGCCGATTGGTGATGACGTCCATGCCGAGGTCGCCGCGGAACAGGTTGCCGAAGAACAGGAGGATCTGAATCGGCAGCGGTTGATCGAGGCCCATCCGGGCGGACATGCTGGCGATGAGTTCGGGTGTCGCGCGCGGCCCGAGCAGGATGCGTGCGGGATCGCCCGGCACCAGGTGGATCATGCAGAACAGCAGGGTCACCGCCAGCATGACGATAACCACACCGAGCGCGAGGCGCTTGATCAGGTAGAACAGCACTCGCGCCCCCGATCGGGGCGGTCAGGCCGCGGAGAAGTTACGCAGCAGCGGCAGGCCGTCCGGCCGGAACGCCGGTTTGATGGTGTTGCGATAGATCACCGGCGTCGCCTCGTGGGTGATGAAGCGGTAGGCGCCGCTCTCTTCCATCATGTCCTGCATTTTTTGATACATCTGGTGGCGTGCGGCCTGGTCGGAGTTGGCTTTGGCAGCCGCTTCCAGTTTGTCGAACTCGGCGTCGCTGTACCACTCCCAGTTCCAGATGCCGCGCTGATCGGTGACGAACCACGCCGTGGCATAGGAGGGGTCCGGAGCCATGGAGAAGCGATTCAGGATGAGCTGCACATCCTTGTAGCGTTCGCCGGCGCTCTTGTCTCCGAGAGACCAGAATGCGCCGGACTCGTGCAGGTTCACGTCGACGTTTATACCGGCCTGTGCACAAGTGGCTTGAATGACCTGTGCGGTGGTGACGTTGGCCGCCTTGTTGAGAACATCGAGCGTGACCGAGGCGCTGTCCATGCCGGCGGCGGCGAGATATTCCTTCGCCTTGGTGATGTCGGCGGTGGGAGGAACCATACTTTTTTCACGATGACCGATTAGCCCAGGCGCGATGATGCCGGTGGCCGCGCCGGCGGCGCCGAAGTAGGACGCCTGCAGAATCGAAGGCACGTCAATGCAGTGCTGGATGGCCTTGCGCAGGTTCTGGTTGGAAGTCACCTCGTTCTCGACGTTCATTCCCACCCAAACGTAGTAAAGCGAGGGATAGTCTTCAACGGTCGAGTTCTCCGGCGGAGATGCTTTTAGGTTGACCACCGCGCTCAGGGAAACCCGGGTGTAGTCGATGTCACCGGATTCGAAGGCGATCTGCGCGGTGTTCTCGTCGTCGATCGGGAATATGTGAATCTCGTCGAAGGCCGCGGTGCCGCCGTGCCAGTCCGGGTTGCGCGCAAGGATGGTCTTCTGCTTGGGCTGCCATTCCTTGTGCATGTAGGGACCGGAGCCGCAGGGGGTGGTGGTGTCGATCCTGCCGCCGGCTTCCTCCCACGCTTTCTTGCTGACGATGTTGCCAACGATATAGGGCAGGGCGATGTTCCAGGCGGGCGGGTAGGGCTCATCGAATACGATGGTGCCCTCGTACTTGCCGTCGATGACGACTTCTTTCAGTGAGCCCCAGTCCGGCTTATTGGTGGACTCGACCTTTTCGTCGAGTATCCGCTCGAAGGAGTACTTGACGTCTTCGGCGGTCATCTCACCGTAACCGTTGGTGAACATAGTACCCTGCTTGAGCTTGAACTTAATGTGGGTATCGTCTAATTGCTCTATGGACTCCGCTGCGTCGAGCTGCCAGCCCCATTCACGGCCGGGCTTGTACTGGATCAGCTTGCTGTAGATGCAGCTGTGAATTTCCTCGTCGGTGATTCCCTGGGAGAGCGCGGGGTCCAGGCTGCGCATGTCGGCGTAGGCGCGAACTTTCAGGATCTTCTTGCCCTGCGCATAGACGATCTTAGGCAGCGTACCGGCGGCCGCGGCGAATCCCAGCGCGCCGGAAGTCTGCAGGAACTGCCTGCGATCGGGGTTTCGAATTAGTTTGTTTTGATGTTTCTTATGCATTGCGTTTGTTCCTCCAGGGGTGGATCGGCACGGGTCCCGACCGGTGGTGATATTTTATTTCTGTAAAATTCGACTCGAATTACACATGTGGGAATTAATCCTGATACATGCTGCCTGGCGGCAAATTATTATGATTGGTGGATTATTACAAGAGAAAACGGAAGAAATCGTCTTTACGTCGACGGGGGCGATTTCCAGTCTGGAGCAGCTCAGAAATCCTTAAGACGCCTGGTCGTCTCCGGATTCAGGAATGCGCCCACCGTTGCTTCGGTTTCCAACTCGATGGCTCTGTTCAGATCGGTCATTGCAACCTGATTTAGCACGCGCTTCATCGCTCGCACCGATTCAGAGGGCAGGGCACTTAGCTTCCGGGCCACGGTAGCAGCTTCTTCCATCAGCCGGTCGCCGCTGACGACGCGCCACGCGACGCCGAATTCGAGCAGTTCACCGGCCTCATACTGCTGTCCGAGGAACAGCATCTCGCGAGCCCTGGCGAGGCCGGCCATGGCAGGCAGCAATGCCGTCACACCGCCGGTGACGAATATGCCGAGCGAAACTTCGGGGAAAAATCCTCTGGCGTCATCGGCCCAGATGGGGAAGTCGCAGTTGATCGCCCATTCGAATCCGCCGCCCACCGCCCAGCCTTTGATGGCGCCGACCGTGGGCTTGGCCCCGAAGGCAATGCTGCGCGTCGCGTGTTGAATTGCCCCGACCAGATCGCGAGCTTCCGCTTCGTTTCCAGGTTGACTGTGTTCCTTGCGGTCGTCGCCGGCGCAGAATGCACGACCCGCTCCGGTAAAGATGATTGACCTCGTCGACCCGTCCGCATTGGCGTCGTCGAAGGCCCGCGCAACGTCGTCGATCAGCTGCCGGTTCATGGCGTTCAGGGAATCCGGCCGGTTCAGGGAGATGGTGCGCACACCGTGTTCATCGATCGCGCTCAGCACGGTCCGATAGTCGAATGGATTCATCTATAGCTCCGTATGACCCGCCGCGTTTTCCCTTCGGTTATCGGGAACGAACCGTGCGGCAGGGTAGTGACGTTTGCCGTGGCGCCCAGCCTGGATTTGATGGCTTGCTCGATGGCCCCGGCGAGCCAGGCCTCGTTGCGTCGTCCCACTGCCAACTCAACCTGTATCGGCAGGATTTCATGCGGCGGTCCGTGGTCGAGGACGATGCGGTAGTCGCCCGACAGTTCCGTGAAGCCTGTGACTACCGCGGCGACCATGCTCGGAAAGAGGTTGATTCCGCGAATGACCACCATGTCGTCGCTGCGGCCGATGACACGGAAACGCATGCCGCTGCGGCCGCACTCGCAGGTGGTCGTTTCATCGACGGCAACGATGTCGCCGGTGCGAAAGCGAACCAGGGGTTGGCAATCCCTTCGCAGATGGGTCAGCACCAGTTCGCCCTGCTGGCCGGGTTCGATTTCGAACGGCGCTTCGCTCCCGGGGTCGATTAGTTCGGGATACAGGACGTCACCCGCAAGGAAGTGCAGCCGGGTGTCGAGTGCGCACTGGGCGGCGAAATTCGAGAATACGTCCGATACCCCGTAATTGGCGTTGCGCGGTTCCATGCCCCAGGTGACGAAGATGCGCTCGCGCAGCGCGGGATCATCAAGCCCCGCTTCACCGCCGAACAGACCGAGCTTTAGCCCGAGGTCCCGGGGTCGAACGTCGGCGAATCGTTCCGCCAGTACACGCTCGAGGACCGCGGGGTATGAGGGGGTACAGGAGATGGCGTCGATGCCGATCTCACGGATCGTGCGGATCAACAGCTCCGTGTTTCCTACGCCGAAAGGCACCACCGTCGCCCCGGTTCGCTCCAGCGTCAGATGGTCGGTCACCCCGCCCATCCACATCTGGTAGTTGAGGCAGTGGACCACCGTGTGCTCCGAGTTCAGACCCGCGGCACGGTGGCTGCGGCCGCCAACCGACTCCACGATCCCGCAGTCCCTCTCGGACAGGGCAAGGTTCATGGCCTGCCCGGTGGTTCCGGATGTGCGGTGGAGCCTCGACACCGATTCGGGGCCGGCAGCGAGATAGTTCCCGAAAGGCGGGTGATTTGCCTGGGATTTCCGCAGCTGTGTTTTCGACGAAAGCGGCAGCAACGGTAGGTCGCGCAGGTCCTCCGGTGGATTACATCCGCGCCAAAGTTCATTGTAAAAAAAAGAATGGTGCAAAACATGTTCACGCTGCAGGGCCCACGCCGCCTGTTGCTGTGACAACAGTTCGGCCGGAGTCATCGTTTCTGCACGTTGCAAAGGTATCATGCGACTTGGTGTAGGAGCGGCGCCCTCGCCGCGATGCGTCGGCCTACGTGATTATCGTGGGCATTCACCCGGGTCGAGATCGATGGAATTGCACCTCGCTACAGGCGCGTAGTCGACAACGACTCCATTGCCGCCGCAGCCCGAAATTACGGCGATCGTCAGGCATGCTGTCAGTGCCAACCATAATCTTGTTTGCTTCATTCGTAATCTTTCCGTCAGGTTAAGTAGAATTTATCTTTGGTTGACGGTTTACGCCAACAGTTCGTGACAATTGTATACCGCGGCACCGACAATAGGCTCGTTACCGTGAATGAAATGTGAAATTCTGATCTGAGTCATCACGGCAAAGGTGGCTGAACGGGTATCGGCTCATTGCCGAGGGAACCTTCTTAGGCCGGCAATCCACACACGTGACTGCCAATCTCGGTATGCTATTGGTCGTCCTTCTGTGGGGCGCACAGGTGCCTGTAGTGAGCCAGCTTGCGCGCCGAGCAAATTATCGGAGGTGTGCTGGTGCTGGCAGGGTTGATCGTGGCTCAGCTGGCCGGCCGGCGCAGGTCATATCCATAGCGGCGATCGATGCGGGCGATCAATATAGACCGGCCCGGAGTCACTTGGCTCGTCACTGTAATCGTGTTAGCGTTCATTAAAACTGCCATTGAATCTTTGCCAACAGGAAAATCCGGCGGCTTGAATCCAGCTCGCGGCACCGATTCGATCAACCATTTTGCGAACGAGATGAAAATCCTCAAAATAACGACGCTGTTTGCCGCACTGCTGTTTACCTGTTTGATGGTCACACCGGGCGGCCGGGCTTCCGCCCAGAACAGTGAGGCCGGAGGTGAAGAAGTCGTCGTTCCCGAGGCGCTTGGCCCTGAAGCGATCAACGAACTGGTGTCGAAACTCGACGCGGAACAGACGGAGGCATTGTCCAGTCTGATCACACTGTTGAGCAAGTCCGCCGCCACCGTCGCGGAAACCCCTACTGCCGCCGGGGGCGATTCATTCATCGAGTCCATCGAAGGTGGGTTCGAGGAGTTCGGCGACTATTTAGTGGCACAGGCCGTCAATCTGCCCAAAATGTTTGCCGGTGTCGGCAGCGCAATTACGTCTTTGTTTGAAGGTAGAGGCTTCGACGGTGGCTTGCTGCTGGTCGGGATCTTCGTGCTCATCATCGTCATCGCCGCGGCAACGGAATGGGCCTACAATCGCGCCACCGCAAAGTGGCGCAGCGATATCAGTGAAACCAGTCCGGACGGTCTGGTAGATACCCTGAAGCTGCTCTCGGTCCGGGCCCTGATACAGATCAGCAGCCTGATCGTGTTTACCATTGCGGCACTGTTCGCGGCACATGTTCTATACACCAATGAACTGGATGAACTGATCGCAACAACGTTCTTCCTTCAGGCTGTTCTGATACCCCGCTTTTCAGCGGCGATGTTACGCTTTGTGCTTGCGCCGAACCGTTCGGACCTGCGTCTGGTATCCACTGACGACCGGACGGCGACATACATTTACAGACAAATGGTCCGAATTGCAGCCGTCATTGGCTTGGCGCTGTTTGTTGCCGCCGCAATGAATTACTTCAGGGTCGATATGCAGGTAACGTTTCGATTCTGGGCAGGCCTGCTCATCACGGCCTGGGTTGTATACGTCACATGGAGAGCGCGCAAAGGGTTGACCGACATCATCAAGGGCAACGAAGAGCACCTGACCCCCGGGCTCGAGCGGGTGGCCGCCTGGTGGCCCGCTTTATCCATCATATACATTGCCTTCGACTGGTTGACGGTGCAATTCTCACTGAGCGCGGGGGCAGAAACGATAACGGCGGGCCGCAGCGCGGTGTCGCTGGCGCTGATCATTGTTGCACCGTTTCTGGATACCATGGTACGGGGAATCGCGGCACATCTCGTACCGGCTATGGCGGGCGAGGGTGCCGTCGCGGAGAAGGCTTACGAGGAAACCCGCCTGTGTTACGTGCGCATGGGAAGGATAGTCTTTTTTGCGGTGCTGATTATCGCAATTGCGAAGCTCAGGGGACTGAGCCTCTACAACCTGACCGAAACCGGCCTGGGCTCGACCATCGCCGCGAACGGTGTGGGTTTTCTTCTAGTCCTCGCGGTGGGTTACATGGCCTGGGAGGTCACCAATCTCTGGATCAACCAACGGCTGGCCCGTGAAATTCCGGTGGAACAGGGTGCTACAGAGGGCGGCGAGGCGGGTGGTATGGGGCTGTCCCGCATGGCGACGATTCTGCCCATTCTACGGCTGGCGCTGCAGGCCTCGATCATCACCATAACGGTGCTGCTGGCGCTGAGCCAGCTTGGTGTCAACATCACGCCGCTTCTGGCCGGTGCGGGCGTGCTGGGGCTGGCCATCGGCTTCGGTGCACAGACACTGGTCAAGGATGTGGTATCGGGGGTTTTCTTTCTGCTGGACGACGCGTTCCGTGTCGGCGAGTACATTGATGTGGGTGGAACCGAAGGCACGGTCGAGAAGATCTCGATCCGGTCGCTGCAGCTGCGCGGCGCCACCGGTCCGGTGCATATCGTCCCCTATGGCTCTATGTCGATGCTGACCAACATGAGCCGGGACTGGGTGACGATGAAATTGAAATTCACCGTGCCCTTCGATACCGATCTCGAGAAAGTTCGCAAGATATTCAAAAAGATCGGCCAGCAACTCCAGGAAGTGCCCGAGTATGCCGAGGAACTGATTTCTCCCTTCAAATCGCAGGGTGGAGTCGATGTGACCGATGTCGGTATCGTCGTCCGGGGAAAATTTACCACCAAGCCGGGCGGGCAGTGGGGTCTACGCAAGGAGATTTACACCCGGGTGCAACAGGCGTTCGAGGAAAACGGCATCGAATTTGCCCGCAAGGAAGTTCGGGTACGCTGGTCTGACGACGAGGAAGAGCGGCCGCTCACCCCGGATCAAAAACAAGCCGTATCCGGCGCCGCGGCCGATGCCGCGGAGCGCCCGGCCTGACTGACTGGCAGCCTATTACTACACGACGCCGACCGGCGGCCGCCTTTTTACCCCGTGTATGGCCTGTGCCAAGATTGCGGTCAGCACGATAGCGCCGCCCAGCAGCGTCAATTGAGACGGTATCTCACCCACGCCCAGCCACACCCAGATCGGGCCGAGCACGACCTCGGTCAGTGACAACAAGGTAATTTCGGCAGCGGAAAGGTGGCGCGACCCCAGGGTAAACAGGATCAGACCCAGACCCACCTGAACACACCCGAGCAGCGCGCACAATAGAAGATCGTTGGATGAGAGGGCGAAGCCCGATTGTGTGCCGGCGAGCATGAACGCAGCGAAGAGCCCGGCCCAGATCCCGGCCCAGCACACGGCGGGTGTCATGTCGACGGCTTTTCCCTTGCGCAGCGTTACGGAAAACGCGGCAAAGCCGGTGGCGGCGCCCAGTGCGTAAAGGTTACCGGCAAGCGTACCAACGGCGGCGCCTTCTGCCACCATGACCGCGACGCCCGACGAGGCGAGCAGCATGTACAGCCAGGTCGAGGACTTAACGCGTTCGGCGATGAAAAGTCGCGCGAATATCGCGGCCAGGAACGGGGCGGCGGAAAGCACGAACAATGCGTTGGCGATGGTCGTGTGGGTCATCGCATAAATCCAGCAGGTGAACCCGATGGACAGGAACGCTCCGGCCAGCGCGGCATCGGGTCCGGCCCGCCTGAACGCCCCGGACAGGTCGCCCCGGTTTCTGGCACCGACGTAGAGCAGCAGCGTGGCGACCAGGGCCAATGAACGGTAGAACAGAATCTGCCACTCCGTTGCATCATGCATCAGCCGCACCACCAGTCCGGCGATACTCCAGAAGCAACCGGCGATGAGCACCAGAACCACGCCCCGGGCGTAGTGTTGGTCTTGCGTTGCCTTGTACCGCGATTTGCTCGCGCTGGAGGTTTGGGTTAAAACAGCGTATGGTTAAGCGGATGAGTGAATCGAAATCCAAAACGGAAAAATTGGCGAATTGGGCCGTTCCTTTCAAGATCATTTCGGTGACCAAGTCAGAGGGTCCGGCGGGAAATGAACAGAAAGACTGGTATCGTTATGTAATCAGTCAGGGCAACGATCCCATCATCGGGCACCGCCGCGGCACGCGCAAGAGCGTGGTGGCGGCGGCGGAAGAAATCGTATTCAGTCTGAACGAACGCCTCGTCGGGAAACCGGGACGGGTCCACGTAAAATACAAGAAAGAAAGCAGCAATTAACGAGTAGGAAACGCGCTCATCCCGGACCGCTCCCGAAGGAACCGGGGGAGGTCAAGTACTAATCACTCCACCGGTAATATAATCCTTAAGCAAGCTCTGATTTATTGTGTCATTGCAAGGAGCGTGCCGAAGCTGCGAGCGAAGCGTGGCAGGACGCGGCGATCCAGAAGTCGTTGTATGACAACAGTGCTGGATTGCTTCACTTCGTTCGCAATGACGAGATACTGAATTAATCAGGTTTCCCTAAGGTATTCTTCTTAGACATAAACTTGAAGTGGATTTGGAGGCCAACCCGATGCCGGATTCGATATTGCTGGACGTACAGAACGGAGTTGCCACGATAACGCTCAATCGCCCCGATCGACTCAATAGTTTCAACGAGGAGATGCATCTTGCGCTGCAGGAGGCGTTGGGGAATGTGAAGCATCGGATTCCTGAGGCAAGGGCACTCTTGCTGACGGGTGCGGGTAAAGCATTCTGTGCCGGACAGGATTTGAGCGACAGGAATGTTGCACCCGGAGCTGAATCGCCGGACCTCGGATATTCCCTGGAGAAATTCTACAACCCCCTGGTTCGCGCATTGCGCGCATTGCCGCTACCGGTGATATGCGCCGTCAACGGTGTGGCCGCCGGGGCCGGGGCGAATATCGCGCTGGCGTGCGATCTCGTCCTGGCGGCACGGTCGGCGAACTTCGTGCAGGCGTTCTGCAGGCTCGGTCTGTTGCCGGACTCGGGCGGCAGCTTTTTTCTGCCGAGAACCGTCGGCTCGGCCCGGGCTATGGGATTGGCGCTGCTGGGTGACAAGCTGAGCGCGCAGCAGGCCGAGGAGTGGGGCCTGATATGGCGCTGCGTCGATGATGACGTACTAGAGGGCGAAGCGTGGCAACTCGCCGAACACCTGGCGACGCAGCCAACGTCGGGTCTGGCACTGATCAAAAAGGCGATGCATGCATCGTCCGCCAATACCCTCGACGAGCAGCTCGACCTGGAGCGGGACCTGCAGCGTCAGGCGGGCGGCAGCGCCGACTATCGGGAGGGTGTGAACGCTTTCATGGAAAAGCGCCCGCCGGAATTCAAAGGTTACTGATTTGGCGCCGCTGCACGTTTCCGATACGGTAGCGGTTGTCGGTGCCGGTACCATGGGAACCGGCATTGCCCAGATCGCCGCCGCCGCCGGCCATTCGGTGCTGCTGTACGACACTTGGCCCGATGCCGTCGACCGTTCACTGACCGCCCTCGAGAAAACCCTGGAGCGTGTTGTCGCCAGGGGAAAGATGACCCCGGAGGAACGGTTGGCCTTGCTGGCCAGGATCACGCCGTGCGGCGAACTTGCCGCGTTGAAAACCGCAAGGCTGGTCGTCGAAGCCATCGTCGAGTCTCTCGAAATCAAACGGAAGCTGTTTGCCGATGTCGAGGAGTTGGTCGACGACGAGGCCGTCCTTGCAACCAATACCTCATCGATTTCTATCACCGCCATCGGTTCGGGGTTACAGCGTCCGGAGCGGTTGGTTGGGATGCATTTTTTCAATCCGGTGCCGCTGATGGCCCTGGTCGAGATCATCAGCGGAGTTGCCACCGACCCGCGGGTCGCGGATATGGCCTACGAAAGGGCGGCTGCCTGGGGGAAAAGTCCCGTGTACGCCAGATCCACGCCTGGATTCATCGTCAACCGGGTTGCGCGACCGTTCTATGCCGAGGCGCTTCGCCTGCTGCAGGAGGGGGCGGCGGAACCTGAAACCCTGGACGCCCTCATGCGCGAGGCGGGCGGCTTCCGCATGGGGCCATTCGAACTGATGGACCTGATCGGACACGACGTCAATTTCGCGGTAACCCGCTCGGTGTTCGAGGCCTACTACTACGATCCGCGGTTTACACCTTCACTGATCCAGCAGGAACTGGTCGAGGCGGGATTCCTTGGGCGCAAATCCGGACGCGGGTTCTTTCGCTACGATGAAGCCGAGCGGCCGCAGCCGCAAACCGCGTCCGATGTCGATGCTCCCTCGAGTATCGTCGCACATGGTGATCTCGGGCTGTTGGCGCCGCTGGTCGAATTGCTGGCGTCGAAAGGCATCGATATCGGGCGAGCCTCGGATGAGACCGGCGGCGGCTGGCTCGAACTCGACGGCAGGGTTGCGGTTGCGATGACCGATGGACGCAGCGCCACCGAACGCATGGCGACCGAACTGAAAAAGCCGCTGGTGCTGGTGGACCTTGCCCGCGACCTGGCCCAGGCGACCCGAATCGGGCTGACACCGGCTGATCAGGCCACGGAATCGGATCGCGACCTGGCGGTCGGATTGTTTCAGCAACTCGATAAAGCGGTGTCGGTCATCTCCGACGTCCCTGGCATGCTCGTCATGCGCACCGTGTGCATGCTGGCCAACGAGGCCGCCGACGCCGTCAATCAGGGTGTGTGCGACGCCGAGTCCGTCGACACCGCCATGCGAAAGGGGGTCAACTATCCGCTCGGTCCGATGGAATGGGCGCGGCGAATCGGGCTCGGCTATGTGGTCGGGGTCCTGAGCAATCTGGCCACCGGCTATGGTGAGGATCGCTATCGGGTCTCGCCGTTGCTGCGCCGGTTGCTGTTTGCAGGAGCCGGTCCGCGATGAGCGGCATCGGTCAGGATATCGCAATGATTATCGAACGGGTATAAAGAACCGGTATGACCAGGAGAGTGGAGGTTACAGCATGAACGCCCGAACCCATCGACCCGAAGGGCTGGAGCCGATCGAAACCGCCAGCCAGGATGAACTGCGTGCGTTGCAGCTCGAGCGACTGCGCTGGACCGTCAAACATGCGTTCGACAACGTCGAACCGTTTCGCAAAAAGTGCGAGGCCCTGAATGTTCACCCTGACGACCTGACCTCCTTGTCGAATCTTGCCAGATTTCCCTTCACCGTAAAGAATGATTTGCGGGATAACTACCCGTTCGGCCTCACCGCCGTTCCGATGGACGACGTGGTGCGTATCCACGCGTCCAGCGGCACAACCGGCAAACCAACGGTGGTGACCTATACCAAAAACGATATCGACGTCTGGGCCCTGACGGTCGAGCGTTCGATTCGTGCTTCGGGAGGCCGGTCGAGCGATATTGTCCACGTCGCCTACGGTTACGGTCTGTTCACCGGCGGCCTTGGTGCGCACTACGGCGCGGAACGCATGGGGTGTGCGGTGGTGCCGATGAGCGGCGGCCAAACCGAAAAACAGGTACAGCTCATCCAGGACTTCAAGCCGCGGGTTATCATGATCACTCCCTCCTATGTGCTCAATATCGTGGATGAGATGGAACGTCAGGGTATCGACCCGGTCACCAGTTCACTGGAGATCGGAATCTTTGGCGCGGAGCCCTGGACGGGCAGTATGCGCGAGGAAATCGAAACCCGGCTAGGCATCGACGCCGTCGATATCTACGGCCTGTCGGAGGTCGGTGGCCCGGGCGTGGCCAATGAGTGCCTGGAGACGAAGGATGGTCCGACGGTCTGGGAGGACCACTTCTATCCGGAGATCATCGACCCGGAAACCGGCGAGGTATTACCGGACGGAGAGCAGGGTGAGCTGGTGTTCACCACGCTGACCAAAGAGGCGCTGCCGATGATCCGCTACCGTACCCGCGACCTGACGCGGCTGCTGCCGCCCACCGCCCGTGCCATGCGGCGCATGGACAAGATCACCGGTCGCTCCGATGACATGTTGATCATTCGCGGGGTGAATATATTTCCGAGCCAGATCGAGGAACTGGTGCTGAAAATGCCCAAGCTTGCGCCGCATTACCAGCTGATGGTCAGTCGGGAAGGCCATCTGGACAAGCTTACCGTAAACGTCGAGCGTCGCCCCGCCGCCACCGAGGCAGACGATGGGGCGCTCATCGGGGAGCTGCAGCACCACATCAAATCCTATATCGGTCTCAGTACCCAGATCATTATCTCCGCACCCGGAACCGTGGAGCGTTCACAGGGCAAGGCGAGGCGCGTGATCGACAACCGGGACAAGGGTTAAGAATAGCGAAGCCCGTCCATGACTGGAGTATGGTTATGTATGCTCAAATGGTAAAAACCTCCGGCGACAAGGTCAAAACGCCGGATGAAATGACGGCGCAGGAGCGCGCTTTCCAGGCACGCATCGATGCCGATATCAAGATCGAACCCAAGGACTGGATGCCGGAGTCGTATCGTAAGACGCTAATCCGCCAGATTTCCCAGCACGCCCATTCTGAAATCGTCGGCATGCTGCCAGAGGGCAACTGGATAACCCGGGCGCCGACACTTAAACGCAAGGCTATATTGTTGGCGAAGGTGCAGGATGAAGGCGGCCACGGGCTGTACCTCTACTGCGCGGCGGAAACTCTGGGTATTTCACGCGAGGAAATGACCGAAGCGCTGCTCTGCGGCAAGGCCAAGTACTCGAGTATTTTCAACTACCCGACGCTGACCTGGGCCGACATCGGTGCCGTGGGCTGGCTGGTGGACGGCGCCGCGATCATGAACCAGGTGCCCCTGCAGCGCTGCTCCTACGGCCCCTATTCCCGGGCCATGATCCGGGTATGCAAGGAAGAGAGCTTTCACCAGCGCCAAGGCTTCGACATCATGATGGCGATGGTCAAAGGATCGAATGAGCAGAAGGCCATGGCCCAGGACGCGCTGAACCGCTGGTGGTGGCCCAGCCTGATGATGTTCGGCCCGTCCGATGACACCTCGGTGCACAGCGCCCAGTCGAAGCAGTGGAAGATCAAGATCAACAGTAACGATGAGCTTCGTCAGAAGTTCGTCGACCAAACCGTACCGCAGGCCGATTACCTGGGACTGTCGGTTCCAGACCCCGCTCTGAAATGGAACGAGGATCACGGCCACTATGATTTCGGCGCCATCGACTGGGACGAGTTTTTTACCGTGATCAAGGGGCACGGACCGTGCAACCGCGAGCGACTGCGCGCCCGGACCCGGGCGCACGAGGAAGGCCGATGGGTGCGTGACGCGACTCTGGCCTATGCCGCAAAACACGCCGACAAGGCGCACTCCCGGCCCGACGCCTGGATCAACTGAAGTCGAGGAGAAACGATCATGAATGAAATGCCGCTGTGGGAAATATTTATTCGCAGTCAGCATGGTTTGGCGCACAAACACGTGGGCAGTCTGCACGCATCCGACGCGGCGATGGCGATCAACAATGCCCGTGACGTCTACACCCGGCGCAGTGAAGGTGTCAGCATCTGGGCCGTCAGGTCCACCGACATCGTCGCCAGCGCGCCCGGCGACAAGGGCCCGCTGTTCGAGCCCGCAAACAGCAAGGCCTACCGGCACCCGACCTTCTACGATATTCCCGACGAAGTGGGGCATATGTAATGACCGCGGATGATGCCGCCACCGAGTATCTGCTGCGTCTCGGCGACAACTGTCTGATCCTCGGCCACCGCCTGTCCGAGTGGGTCGGCCACGCGCCAGTGCTCGAAGAAGACCTGGGACTGGCCAATGTCGCCCTCGATCTGCTAGGCCAGGCGCAGCACTGGCTGGGACTGGCGGCAGAGCTCGAAGGCGAGGGGCGCGACGCCGACTGGTTTGCCTTTCGTCGCGACGCGGGCGAATTCAGGAACGCACTGCTGGTCGAGCAGCCCAACGGTGATTTTGCCCATACCATGGCGCGCCAGCTCTATTTCGATCTCTGGCACGTCCCGCTGCTGGCAAATCTGGAGAACTCGATGCACGCCGGCATCGCCGGGATCGCCGCCAAGGCGCACAAGGAAGCACGCTACCACCTCGAGCGCAGCGGCGACTGGGTCATCCGATTGGGAGATGGAACCGAGGAAAGCCATCGACGCATGCAGGAAGCAATCAACGAACTGTGGAATTTTACCGGTGAACTGTTCGAGTCCGACGCCGTGGAGGAAGTACTCGCGGCCGAGGGCGTGGCGGCGGATGCGGGACGGATAGCGGCGTCTTGGCGAAAACGGCTCGGTGATATTCTCACCGAGGCCACGCTGGACTTGCCACAGGAAAACTGGATGCGGCACGGCGGCAGGCGGGGCATACACAGCGAACACCTGGGCTTTCTTCTGGCCGAGATGCAATTTTTGCAGCGCGCTTACCCCGACGCGCGCTGGTAACCGGCAGCGATGCAATGACGATGCCGGCGGAATATTCATCGCAGCCGACCACGAATCAGATCAGGGCCTGGCTCGATGCGGTACCGGATCCCGAGATCCCGGTGATCTCGGTGGTCGAGCTGGGCATCGTCCGCGACCTGCAGTGGCTGGCCGATGCCTGCGAGGGTGAGCCCGAGCTTTTGGTCGCTATCACGCCGACTTACTCCGGCTGCCCGGCCACCGACGTCATTGCTGGTGATATAGAGCAAGCGCTGCGTGCCCACGGCATTCAGCGGCTGCGCCTGGAAAACCGTCTGGCGCCGCCCTGGACTACCGACTGGATCACGGCATCCGGGCGTCGAAAACTGCGTGATTACGGCATCGCACCACCCGCC